>JGI12316J15310_10000040_pt49 | contig 112257 bp, 95 predicted proteins | sample MarCyaLeptolynsp_FD_15310 | JGI IMG/M metagenome (IMG submission 15310) | reverse complement strand
TCAATCAAATAAACTCCTGCACTATCAAAAAGAACGGCAGGTGGATTCATTCCAATAAAATTATTTGGATTGGCAGCTGGCCCAAACTCCCATTTGATATTTGGGTTATTGCCAATTAATGATAGGTTGGTAAATAGTATAGATTCATTTATACAAATAGTGGTATCCGAAGCACTAAATTCTGCAAAAGCTCCACAACATGGTAAAACTTCTACATAAGTACTTGCACTTGTTTCGCATCCTGAATTATTGCGTCCCCTAACCACATATTTTAAAGAAGTCGGAGGTGATGCTTTGGGAGTGGCTATGTTTGGATTAGATATTCCAATGGGTGGACTCCAACTATAATTTGTAACACCGATTGCTTCTAATTGCACACTATCTCCAATGCACGTTCTAATAGAGTCATGGGTCACTCTTAAGTTTGGTCTTGTTCTCAAATTTGTTCGGACTGTATCTACATGACTGCAGTTTAAATTATCTATATAATAGACCGTATAGGTAGTATCTTGTTCTGGATATAATCCAGGTGATTGGGCATTAATGTCTGTGATATTGTAATCTGGCTGCCAAACATAATTTACACCATTACTTGCTTGTAATTGTAATGTGTCTCCTTGACACAACACCGTATCAATAGCCGAAGAAGGTGGGCAAATAATTGGATCACTCCCGCATGTATCTTTTAAGAAAAAGATATAAACAGCCCCTCTTTTATCTCCACCATCATCGTCATCAGGTGTACCGATTGCCAATTCTGGAATTCCATCGCCATTTAAATCCCCGATATTGGCAGTTCGCCAAGAAAACAAATCGGAATTCTCAAGATTACCTGTAAACCCATCTGTCAAATCACTGATTTTAAAATAATCTTCTACCTCGAGGTTGGGTGCCATAAAAAGTATATAAGCAGCACCATTATCTGTGCCTCCATCATCATCCAAATAAGATCCAACCAATAAGTCATTTATCCCATTTTTATCGATATCTCCAAGATTAGTTATGCTTATCCCAAATCGATCCAAATCGTCAAGGACTCCGGAAAAAGAAGGGGAAGAATCGCTTATTTTAAACTGATTTAAAACTGTACCATTTCTTTGCAATAACAAGATCCAAATTGCACCTCGGTCAGTTCCACCATCGTCATCAAACCTTGATCCTACTGCAACGTCAATTATACCATCTCCATTTACATCTCCTATATTCTCAACTGAAATTCCAAAGTTATCTCCATTATCTAAGCCACCAGTAAAGCCACCTGCCCCATCTCCTATTTCCTGATGGGACTTCACGGTTCCATCTGCATTCAAGAATAAAATAAAAACCCTTCCGATATCAGTTGTTGTTGGTTGGACTGATCCAACAATAATGTCCTCCACACCATCTTGATCTAAGTCTCCCAAGGCAGCGACATCTCCTCCAAAGCGTTCATCGCTACTGAAACTTACTCCTAACCCTCCAGAGACAGCACTGATTTTTTGATGGGAAGTGACTGAATCGCCATCATTCATAAACCAAATCCAAACTGCACCAGCTCTTGTTGCGCCATCATTCGAACGAGGTTCCCCCAAAGCCAGGTCTTGAATGCCATCATTATTTAAATCCCCTATAACTGTCAGGCCCATACCCATTACACCCAGATTAGTGGTAGTCCCAGTAAATCCCTTTACTCCACTATATATTTTCTGATGCGAATTGACCGTGCCATCTGCATTCATATAACAGATGTAAATGGCACTCGCATTTGTTCCACCATCATCATCTTGAGGTGCTGCAATGGCAAGATCGGTTATTCCATCCCCATTTAAATCTCCGAGTGCCTGAACCCCTTGTCCTAAACGATCATCGTTGTCTAGAATAGCAGTAAAATTCCCACTTGTATTGCTGATTTTTTGAACCCTATCTATACTTAAACAAGACGGAATTGAATTATTGCAAACATTTACGCAAACCGTATCCATGTCAATTGGCATGTTGGCAAGGGTGAATGTAGCATCAATTACAGATGGCAGGCCTCCGACAGAAATTGAAATAGTACTTTGAGTAGGACTTACATCTACTATATTCCAGAATGTTCCGTTTAATTCATTGCATAAAGTATCCGTTCCTAGGCTAAACTTGATTAAAAAAGCGTCTTTATCATTTCCGCCATTACTTTCAGAATAACCAATTAATTGGCCAAATCTTTCTTTGTCTTCAATCATTAAATTTTGTTCCCTTCGTTCAATCCCATCGTTAGCACTTCCTCCATAAAACTTGGTCCATAATTCGTTACCATTGGTATCCAACTTGCATACAAATAGATCGATGCCACCATTACCTATTCCATCAGCAACACCAGAAACTAAAATATTCCTGTCTTCTAAAATTCTAATTTGATTCAAGTGGCTATTTCCAAAACTTTCAAACCTCTTGGTCCAAATTGAATTTCCTGCAGAGTCTAGCTTATAAAGTACACCATCGAAGTCCGAATTACTTAAAATTTCGATTCCTGCCCCATAGATATTGTTATTATGATCACTTACCAAATCAGTAAACCCTTCCCTTTTACTCCCTAAATCATAGGATTTAGACCACTGAAGAATACCAGAAGCAGAAAATTTTAACATAAAAGCAGAACGATTTACACCAAAGGATTTTGTTCCACCGCCAACATAATAGCCTCCATCAATGCTTTTCAGAACACTTACAGCATGATCATTTGAAGCACCTAAGAAAGCATTGGTCCATTCTGGAATTCCTGTTGCACCATCACATTTTACGATATAGGCATCGTCAGTAAATCCAGCAGTAAAATTTACTCCAGCACTTCCAACAAATACAAAGTCATTACCATCCGGAATAATCTCTGCGACATGAGAATAATCTGCATTGTTGTTAAATCGTTTTTGCCATACTACATTCCCCAATAGATCTAATTTCATATAAGTCATATTTCCCCATGGTCCAGAAAAAGAAGAAAAGCTTCTTGATGCAGCAGAAACAATTAAACTGCTGTCATCTAATTCAATGATTTGGGTGCTTGGTGTAAACTCACTTAAAGTAGTACCCATTACTTTAGACCAAAGCAAGTTATCCAAAGAATCAAATCGAGCCACAAAGACATCATAATTGCCCTGTCCAAATGCGGTAGTTAATCCCACTATTGCATACCCATCATAAGTAGAGCATATACTCATCCGGTCGGTCTCTCCATTATCATTGATAATTTTCTGGTATAAATTTTCACAGGAAGTAGTTACAGCTTCGACATCAACACTCGCAATTCCACTCACTGTTCCAGCACATCCAACATCACTCATATTTACCAAACTATAGGTCGTTTGGCTATCAGGTGAAACTTGAATAAAGTGAGGATTTTCTAAAATACCACCTACATTATATTCTGAAGTTCCATCGGTATATTTTACCCTAAATGGTGCATTTCCTGTAAAATCTAATCTTAAATAAGCAATCCCACCTTGAATAATTGTGGAATTTGCAGAAATATGTGCAGTGGGATCAGCTATTGTTATATAAGAAGTTTTGGTTAATGTATTGTTTCCAAAATCATTGGTGACTGTTGAAGTAACTGAATAAGTTCCTGGCAAAGGATAAGAAACCAAAGGATTTTGAGCTGGAGTAGTTGGAATAGAAGATCCAGGAAAACTCCAATTAAACTTGAAAGGGCCAATGCCTAATGATTGGTCTATAAATTGAATGTCTTGTCCTGGACATGCTTGTATATAATTTGCAGAAAAATCAACAATTGGAGGGCCACCCAAACAGACTAGTGCTCCTTGGGCATTAATTCTACCTGCACCCAATTGACCAATAAAATTTGGATTCTGCGCATCGATATTTACTGCTGTTCTTTTCAAGCATCTTTCAAGATTAGTAGGTGTAAGGCTGCTGTCATAACAATGCATCAATCCAGCAAGTCCGGCTACCAGAGGGGAGGCCATTGATGTGCCACTTTTACTGGCATATAGAGGATTTGTCCCTGGAACAGCACTCATAATACTTACCCCTGGTGCAGACACATCTATGGTAGAACCGAAATTGCTAAAACTAGCCCTGTTGTCCGTTTGATTAGTTGCAGCTACACTAATTACATTTTGGTAGGCTGCTGGATACATAGGTGCAGCAGTATTGCTATTACCTGCAGCGGCAATCCAAGTAATTCCTTGATTGAATCCCGTAGTAATTAAGTTTTGCAAGGTCTGAGAAAAACTACCTCCACCCCAAGACATGTTGGCTACATCTGTATATCCATTGGCAACTGCATAATCTACACCAGCAAAGGCACCAGTTAATGAACCTCCTGTATTGCTATTCCCAATTTTAACTGGCATTATTTGCACTCCAAATCCAATAGAGGCAATCCCAATATTATTATCTGTAGTGGCTCCAACTATGCCTGCAACATGGGTGCCGTGAGAGAAAAAATTAGAATTGGCATTATTTGGTGGATTGGGATCATTGTCATTGTTAGCAGCATCCCAACCATTGACATCATCAATAAATCCATTGCCATCGTCATCTATCCCATTGGCAGGAATTTCATTGGAATTGACCCAAATTGCCGCAGATAAGTCTGCATGAGAAGTCAAGATTGCATCATCAATTACAGCAACTACAGCATTATTAAATGATCCGGTACAATCTGCAATATCCCATGCCAATGATGCTTTAATTAAGGATAAGTTATATTGTTGAGGAAGAAGTGGATCGTTGGGAGTATAAAATAGTTCATAAATTGGAACATACTCTACATATTCGATAAAGTCTTGTTTGGATAAAAGATCAAACAAACTTTCAGGTATAGTATCTTTTGTTGTCAATAAAAAAGTATTGTCTAACTCCGGAGATTGGCTAATAAAAGGATGCTTGATGGTTTCTACATCAAATCTGCTCAGGAGATTTTGGAAGAAATCTCTCGCGATTGAAACTTCTAGTTTATCTTCTTCATAGTCAAGAATTACATTCGAGTATTCCGTCTTGATTTGAAAAAATACTTGGCTATTTACCTTTTGTGAGGTGGCAGATAAGTAAAGACTAAAAAACGCTATGAATAAAAGGCAACTTTTGATTGTATTCATTTCACAATTAAAATGTTATTACACTCATAAATCATAGGAGTCTAAATTAATCACATTATTAATTTTCAAGAAGAACATTAAACACCTTATGCACCAATTCTTAAATGTATAAAACTCCACTTATAGCCCTTAAATTAATTAATTTAGTTTTCCAAAATGAATAAAAAGGTTGCTATTTCCATTATAGTATTGAGTACATTGCTTATTGTATTTAATATTATATTCACTTCAGACAAGATAGATCTTGGCTTTTATCTTCGGATATCTTCTAGTGCTTTACTAATTCTTGCCATGTATCTAGTTCTCAATTCCCGAAAAAATGTCGAAAAGAAGTAGATTATTCTGGCTCTCCTTTCTTGTTGGTGGTGGGGTCTATGCTCTACTGAATGCAGGATTTAATTATCACGATGGTGAACCGTTTAGCATTGGTAAGTTTTTATTCGATTTTATCTTCTTTGGTCTACTAATGGGTTTTCTCTCTAGGGTAAATCAAAAGCATAGCGAAAAAAAGAATAAAGCTTAATTTCTTACCTTAAGATTATTTAACAGTTTTTTTATCTTAATTATATTTGTATGTACAAACAATAAATTACATTTGACCCTCCAATGAAAACATGTGATTCTAAATATTGTAATTGTCTTTATCATTCTGTAAATGCTTTGTCACGAGTAGTTACCAATGTTGCAGATGAGGAATTTGCCAAAACTGGACTTACCTCTTCCTATGCATTTTTATTGATGACTGTAAATGAAAAGCCAGGCATTCAACCCACAGAAATAAGCATGCATTTGCAACTAAAACCTTCTACCATTACGCGTTTAATTGAAAAGATGGAAAACAAAGGTTTACTGCAACGCAATTATTGTGGAAGATGCACAGAAGTACATCCAACCGAAGAAGGAAAAAAAATGCAAGCCAAAATAAAAAAGGCATGGAAAGGTCTTTACGAGAGGTTATCGGAGGTGCTAGGAAAAGAAAGAGTAGATGAATTAACGGTCAATATTTACGATTCCTGTAAGCAATTGGACAATAAATAACTCAAACCAAATTTTAATATAAAATCAATTAAAATGTCAAAAAAAGTAATAATAACGGGTGCTAGCGGCGGTTTCGGAGCATTAACCGTAAAATCATTATTGGCTAACGGTCATGCAGTTGCTGCAACCATGAGAAACACCGAAACTAAAAACAAAGCTATCGCAGATGAATTGGCTGCTTTAGGCGCAAACATCATTGAATTGGATGTTACCTCTGATGAAAGTGTAAATTCTGGAGTAGCTCAAGCCATTGAAAAATTAGGGGGCTTAGATGTAGTAATTAACAACGCTGGAGTTGGCGTATTGGGGATTCAGGAGAATTTTACCATTGACGACTTTAGAAGACTATTTGAAATCAATGTATATGGTGTACATCGTGTCATCAGAGCTGCATTACCTCATTTACGAAGTCAAGCATCAGGATTATTGGTATCTGTTTCAAGTATTTTAGGAAGAATGACTCTACCGTTTTACGGTCCGTATAATGCATCTAAATGGGCTGTTGAAGCATTGGCAGAGAACTATCGCATTGAACTTTCTGGTTTTGGTATAGATTCTTGCATTGTTGAGCCAGGTGGGTATCCTACTTCATTCTTCAATAGCTTGATATTCCCTTCAGACTCGTCAAGAGATGAAGGTTATGGTGAAATGGTAAATGCCCCAAAACAATTATTCGATAGCTTCGAAGGTGCATTGGCTCAAAACCCAGATCAAAATCCACAAGATGTTGCTGATGCAATAGTTAATCTTATAGAAACTCCTGCTGGACAAAGACCTGTAAGAACGGTTGTAGATAAAATGGGCATGGGAACCCATATTGACCCATACAACAAACAATTGGATCAAATTCACGAAGGAGTATTGGGCGCTTTTGGCATGGGAGACATGTTAAAACTAAATGTGAACTAATACATTCATTAATCAGGGTTAAAGGCGGTTGGGAATTCTCAGCCGCTTTTTTTTTCTTAAACTTTTTCCTTAGCATCACCAATATTAGCTTGTATATATCCGTTTAGCATCTGTGTTTGTTTTCAATCCAATTTTTTAGCCTAAGTTTAATCGCTTAATTGCTAGTAAGGAATAATTTGACACCCTTAATTAGGGTATCACAATGAAGGTATTTATTGGGAAAATGAAATTGAAAAAATTCTACAATTACAATTGGATATTTTTTATATGGTGTTTACCCCTTGGCTTAACAGCACAATCGGATACTACACGATTGTACTTTGAAAGAAATGTAGACCAATTGGCCAGTAGCGAGATTCAAAAAATTCAACTGGACAGTAGCTGGGAAAGTGTTAGAATCATTGGCTCCACTGATTATATAGGTTCTGTGGCATACAATCTTGAGCTTTCCCAACGGAGGGCAGACAACGTAAAAACACAATTAAAAATTTTAGGTATTGATGAAAACATCATCCTAGAAGCTAAAGGTGTTGGCATCATTGGGAAACGTTTGAATAACGATGAAGGAATACCTGCAAACCGCAAGGTGGAATTGATAGTTAAGAAAAAACAAGTTCCTCTTAAAGAGCCTGAGGAAGAAATTGTAGAGCTGGAAGTAGAAGAAGTGACAAAAGAAGAATTAGAAGAAGAAAGTCTTTCTGAACAAATAGAAGCATTGGAAGAAGGCGATCATCTGGTTCTCGAAAATCTTCTGTTTATACCAGGTCAACATTATCTTTTAGAAAGTTCTTACCCTACCATGGATGCCTTAATTAATATCCTTAAAGAAAATAAAAGTTTAGAAATTGCAATTGAAGGTCATATATGTTGTGAAACGCAATTCCGGGATGGTTTTGATATGGAAACTGGTAAGCGGAATTTATCTGTTGCAAGGGCTGAATATATATACAGTAGATTAATCAATCAAGGCATAGATCCAGATCGATTAAGTTATGAAGGTTTTGGAAGAAGAAAACCATTATATCCTAAAGAGCGCACAGATGCAGAAAAGCAAAAGAACAGAAGGGTGGAGTTACGAATAGTAAATAAGTAATATTTAATTCTGATCTCTTGAAACTAGCATGATTGAATTTGATCAAATTTTAGAATCCGAAAGTATTCTATTGCGACCAATGCAAAAGCAAGATTTCTCTCATTTTTATGTTCTTACAAGAGATCTAAGCATGTGGGATTACTTTCCAACCAACCTTTCTAATAAAGAAGAGCTAGAAAAGTGGGTCGAATCTGGGGTTCAAGACACCAAAAACAAACAACGACTGGCCTTTACTATTATAGATAAATTGTCCAAATCAATTATTGGGTCAACCAGTCTAGGGAATATTTCTATTCGGGATAAAAGAATTGAAAATGGCTGGACATGGATTTGCAAACCAATGCAGGGAAGAGGGAAAAATGCAGCTTGTAAAGCCCTGATTCTGAAATATTGTTTTGAGCAATGTGGTTTTCTAAGGGTAGAATACAAGACTGACGTCCTAAATATTCCAGCCAGAAAGGCACTTCAAAAAATAGGATTAATAGAAGAAGGAATATTAAGAAGTCACACACTGCTATCCACAGGGCGTAGAAGGGATACTATCTATTATAGTTTGCTTGCTTCAGAATGGGAGAAATTAAAAGCATTCCAAAATTGGGGTTAATTACAGTAGCGAATAAGTAAGCCATTTCAACAAATACAATTACTTATTTCGGGTTTAACAATTTTATTTTAGATTCCTCATTTAAAGTCCCATCTCTACCAACATTCTGAATGAAGTTAACATTGGCCATCTTGCCTATTTCAATACTACCTAGATTGTGATCTAAACCTAAAAATTGAGCTCCATTAATAGTAGCCCATGGTAACATTTTCTCGAAGGTAATAGATGGATATTCCTTCTGGATACACCTCATTTCTTCTAATATGTTCAAGGAATGATTCGAGGCCAAACTATCTGTCCCAAGGGTGCACTTTACCTCTTTATTTATAAAAGTTGGTATGTCTGCTAATCTTCTTTCAATGTATTGATTGGCTCTTGGACAAAAACACCAATATAGATTGGAATGAATCTCTTCCGCAATTTGAATATCAGCCTCTGAAGTAAAAGTGTTATGTACCAATTGCAATGGTTTGTTTTGTGTAAAAACGGACAAATAACTTGGAAGAGAATTTTGACCTGTTTCTTTAAAGTCTGCCAAAGAGAGACCAAACTTTTCCAACATCTCTGCCATTGCTCCATCTTTCATTTGGTACAGACGATTTTCCGATTCGGTCTCCTGGTTATGAATACAAATGGGACCTTGGTTAGCTTCTGCAATTGCAAGCATTAATTTTTCTGAGACGGAATAAGGACTGTGCGGAACTATACTTGCCTTCAAACCCTCTGCAAGGAATGAAGATTGTATCTTTTTTCCATGCTCCATACTTTCTGCTGCTTTGGCTGGATCAAAAGCAAATAGTTCTACAAAATTGTGGAAATGGATTTTGCTGTCTTTTTTGGTTTTCAGGCTTTGGATACCATTGCAGATATCACCAACAGCAACGATGCCATTCTCCCACATTTCTCGATCTGCTTTTAGTATCGCATCTGCCATTACAGCTTCGCTCGCTTGGCGAAATGTCTGCACATCTTTTATAAAGGCTGGTAATTGATTGCCTTCCGCAACTTTTCCTTTCAGATGCGATAACTCCAGATGACAATGTGCATTGATAAACCCTGGACAAAGTGCTCCTTGAAAATATTCTATCTCTACCCCGTCAATGGCCAAATCCATCCCAACTGCAGCAATTCTATTGTTTTCATCAATAGCTATCATTCCATTAGCTATGGGTCTATCGATAGCAGTATACAATAAATCTGTTTTGAGCAGTCTTTGGATCATAATGGCTATTCCATGTAAGGATAGTTATAAAATCAATTCAGATAATTATGTCCGTCTTGTGCAAACCCTTCTCAATATCAATCTGAGTTGTGAGATGTATATTATCTTATCCTTTCAATACCTTTTTAATCTTTCCCAATATTGATCTTGATGGAGTATTATGATCAGCATTTTCATCTTTGGGAGGATACATGGTATCATTAATATCATCCGGATAAATGTCCCATTTCAATTTGTCAGAATGATCGCTAACTTTTCTTGCTCGTATTGCAATAGCAAGATTAGCCTTTTGGTGTTTAAGCCCTAATGTTGGTGCATCATCTGTCAATGAAACAACTCTACACGGTAAGCCCTCTATCGCTTCTATCAATTCAAATCCAGTGTGCTTATTGAATAAACTGTGTGCACTATTTTGTAAAAAACGGAAGAAGTCCCACGGCAATTCATGTGGACTCCAAGTTGGATGAGTAGAAATATAAACTTCACCTCCAACCTTTAGTACTTTATTCATTTCTAGCACTGCTTTCCAAGGCATCATTAGATGTTCAAATACCGAAATACAAAAAACAAAGTCGATGGAGCCCTTTTCAAAGTATTGAGATAGTTTATGTACATCTCCAACCTTATCTACATTGGGTCCCTCTAGTATATCAAACCCAATATATTCTTTGTAGTTTTTAAAACTATCGTTTCGGGTGTTTCCGGAAACGTTTCTAGAACCAAGCTCTAAAATCCTTGCATCTTTTTTATTGTTTGCTGCTTCGACAAACTTTGGAAAGACTTGATGATATGGATCTTCTGATCCAGGGCTTAAGGGTAAATTGAGGTTTTTTAATTTGCGTTCTAACTTTTTTGACATTTATGTGGATTAAAAATCTAAATATTATACCAATAAATTTAGGTGGATTAATTGGGTTTAAAAGTAAACTATCAAAGTTTCGAAATCAAACTTAATATTTTAGACAGTCTTTACTTTATTCAACTTATTATTCAGCATTTGAAGTATCCTGTACAAGGGCAATTATAAGTTAACTTTGCAGTAATGGGTATTGATAAAAAACAAAATATTCGAAACTTAGGATTAGACGAAATCAAAGAGTACTTCATAAATATTGGAGAAAAAGCCTTTCGTGCTAAGCAATTGTATGAATGGCTTTGGAAAAAGTCTGCCCGATCTTTTGAAGAGATGAGCAACCTCTCCACAGATCTTAGAGCCAGACTAAGCGATGATTTTGATTTACCCGCTGTAGAGGTAGCAGAAAAACAAATCAGCACGGACCGTACCATCAAAAATGCATTTCGTTTATCGGATGGTAAAATCACCGAGGGAGTATTGATCCCAACCACCAAAAGAATGACTGCATGCATTTCTTCCCAAGTTGGCTGTAGTCTGACATGTAAATTTTGTGCAACTGGTAAATTAAAAATGATGCGCAATATTCATTTCGATGAAATATACGATCAAGTTGCTATAATCAAGGCGCAAGCAGAGAAACATTATCAAAGACCTCTTTCGAATATTGTATATATGGGCATGGGAGAGCCTTTGTTGAATTACAGTCAGCTTTTAAAGTCTATTGAAAAGATTACTGCAGAAGACGGATTGGGCATGTCACCAAAACGAATCACGGTTTCTACAGCAGGTATTGCCAAAATCATTAAACGATTGGGGGATGATGAAGTAAAATTCAATTTAGCGCTATCCTTGCATGCCGCAAACGATTCCAAGCGAAATGAAATTATGCCCATCAATGAACAAAACAATTTGGAATCCTTAGCCGAAGCTCTTCAATACTTTCATGAAAAGACTGGCACGAGAGTAACTTTTGAATACATCATCTTTAAAGACTTTAACGACAGCATCTCTGACGCGGAAGAACTTGCAGAATTTTGCAAAAACGTTCCTTGTAAAATCAACATCATAGAATACAATCCAATTGATGATGGAGAATTTCAACAAGCAGAACCCAGAAAAGTAGATGCTTTTGCACAATTTCTAGAGAGTAAAAATCTAGTTGTCAATGTCCGCAGAAGCCGTGGCAAAGACATCGACGCTGCCTGTGGACAGTTGGCTAATAAAAATGGTGCTATTGCTGTCTAATCACTTACTTTTGCTCCACCAATGAGCAAAATCAATATCAAACAAATTCAAGAGCCAATTAAGGAGGAGATGCGATCTTTTGAGAAGCATTTCCGAGAAAGTATGAAAAGCTCTGTGCCTCTATTGGACAAAATCACCCATTACATTGTCAAAAGAAAAGGCAAACAAATGCGACCGATGTTTGTGTTTTTATCTGCTAAATTGTTTGGAGAGACCAATGATTCTACTTATACAGCTGCATCTTTAATTGAATTGTTGCATACTGCAACATTGGTTCATGATGATGTTGTAGACGAAGCTTATAAAAGAAGAGGGTTCTTTAGTATCAATGCCTTGTGGAAGAATAAAATTGCAGTATTGGTTGGAGATTATTTGTTGTCTCGAGGGTTGTTATTGTCTGTCGACAATGGAGAATTTGATTTGTTGAGAATAGTTAGTCAATCGGTTAAACTGATGAGTGAAGGAGAACTATTGCAAATTGAAAAAGCACGAAAGTTAGACATTAAAGAAGACGTTTATTTTGACATCATCACCAAGAAAACAGCGACCTTAATTGCTTCCTGCTGTGCAACCGGTGCAAAGTCTGCAAATCAAAGTGATGAGGTAGTAGAAAAAATGAGATTGTTTGGAGAAACTGTTGGGATTTGTTTTCAAATTAAAGATGACTTATTTGACTATGGCAGTGGAGAGGATATTGGGAAACCTACTGGCATAGACATAAAGGAGAAGAAAATGACATTGCCTTTGATTCATGCATTGGCCACAAATAATAAATCCAAACAAAAACAAATTATCAATACTGTTCGCAATAACAATAACGATAGAAAAAAAGTGCAGGAGGTCATTGACTTTGTCATAGATTCTGGCGGTATTGAATATGCGACTAAAAAAATGTATGACTATAGAGACAAAGCTTTAACGCTATTGGAAGAATTTCCCGACAATCCGGCTCGTCAATCATTAAAGGAATTGGTATTGTATACTACTGAAAGAAAAAAGTAACAATGAAAAATATCTTATTAATTATTTGTTTAAGTCTATTATTTGCCTGCAATTCTGAAACACAAAAAGAAACAGAAAATCAAAACGCAACTGAAGAAAGAAAGGTGGAGAATTTTGTGGAATACTACCCAAGTGGTATAAAAAAGGTTGAAGGCAAAAAAGTAAATGGAGAAAGGCATGGTAGATGGGTCTATTATTATGACAATGGCTTTATGTGGAGTGAAGGAGAGTATTATTATGGAAAAAGAGAAGGATATTCAGTAGTCTATTATAAAGATGGCAGAAAAAAGATGAAAGGGCAATATAGTGAGGATGAAAAGGTAGGTGTATGGCATTTTTGGGATGAAGATGGCAATCTAACTAAGTCCCTTGACGTCGCTGAACTTAAAAAAAGAAAAGACTCTGCAGAAGTCTTGGGAAAGTAGTTGAATTCCCTTTAACTTTGCGCTCTTGTTCAAAATTTTCATTGTTTGATTCCGAAGGAAACCGTTGATCAGATCCTAGAAACTTCTCGAGTAGAAGAAATTGTAGGAGAATACGTTAATCTCAAAAAAAGGGGGGTTAACCTGTTGGGATTATGTCCATTTCACAATGAAAAAACCCCATCCTTTACTGTATCTCCAAGCAAGGGAATATATAAGTGTTTTGGCTGCGGAAAGGGAGGAAGTGCTGTTAATTTTTTAATGGATCATGAACATTATTCTTATCCAGAAGCACTAAGGTTCTTGGCCAACAAATACAATATTGAGGTTGAAGAGGAAGAGCAAACTCCTGAGCAGATACAAGAAGCCAATCAAAAGGAAAGTTTGTTTATTGTTAGTCAGTTTGCCGCTGATTTTTTCCAAGAACAATTGCGCAAGACAGAAGAAGGAAGAACCATTGGTTTAAGTTATTTCAAAGAACGTGGGTTTAGAGAAGCAACTATCGAGAAATTTAAACTGGGTTATAGCCCTGAGAATTGGGATGCCTTTACCAATAAAGCATTGGAGAAAGGCTATAACTTAGATTATCTTGAAAAAACAGGACTAACAATAGTTAAAGAGAATAAAAATTTTGATCGATTTAGAAGCAGAGTCATTTTCCCTATCCAAAATATCTCTGGTCGAGTAATTGGTTTTGGAGGCAGAACCTTATCTGCAGACAAAAAAATTGCCAAATACTTGAATTCTCCAGAGTCAGACATTTACCATAAAAGTCGCGTTCTGTATGGATTAAATCATGCAAAAAAGAGCATGATTGAATTAGACAATTGCTATTTGGTAGAAGGTTATACAGATGTTATATCCCTTTCACAAAATGGGATTGAAAATGTGGTAGCTTCCTCGGGCACTTCTCTAACGGAAGAGCAAATCAAACTTATCAGAAGATATACGCCTAACATTAGCATCTTATTCGATGGTGATGCTGCTGGTATCAAAGCTGCATTTAGAGGAATTGACATGATCCTCGAAGAAGGTCTAAATGTGAAAATTATTGCATTTCCAGAAGGAGAAGATCCAGACTCTTTCGCAAGTACCCACAGCAGCAATGAAATCAAGGAATATTTAGAAAGTGAAGCCAAAGATTTCATCCGTTTTAAGACTACACTTTTATTGGAAGAAACTGGTAATGATCCAATAAAAAGAGCAGCTTTAATCAAGGAAATAGTAAGCAGTATTGCATTGATACCTGACCCAATTGCTAGATCCGTTTATCTTCAAGAGTGTAGTCACCTGATGCAGATAGACGAAGAGGCATTGCTTAGTGAACTCAATAAAGTCAGGAGGAAAAAGATTGGAAAGAAAACATCTGAAAAACCAAATATAGATGCAGAGCAATATGCGGAAACTACTGAGAATTTAGCACCAAAAACGGAAGAGAAGAAAGTTCATTTAACTACCAAAGATTATCAAGAAGAGGACATCATTCGAACCTTTATCAAGTATGGTGAAAAGGAAATTAGCATACCATCATTAGAGGACAAAGAAAACGATAGTGAAGAAGAAAACTCCTATCTAGTTTCTGAATATCTTATCCATGAAATAGAAGCTGATGGTTTGAAATTTAGCAATTCTATTTTTCAAAAAATTTATTCCCTTTTTAAGGATGCTTATGTCAAAGAAACACAGTTGAAGGAAAATGATTTGGTTTCACATCCAAATCCGGAGATAAGCAGTTTGGTGATTGCCTACCTGATGGAAAAATATACATTGAGTTTAAACTGGGAAGAAAAACATAAAATACTGACTTTAAATGAGTCTGATATGCTACCCAAAAAAGTGCATAAGGGAATTTGCTCTTGGAGATTGAATAAGGTGCAAGAAATGATTTACAATTTACAAGCTCAATTAAAAGAAGATTCGGACTCTTATGAATCCATATTTCAGCAAATCAACAAATTACAAGAAGCCAAAAGAATTCTCGCCAATGAATTGGGTAGAATCGTATTAAATTAAAAATGGAAGAAGTAAGGAACTGGATTTTAAAGGTAAAAGAGATTCTGGAATTCAAAATCGTGGATTTCGATGAGGATTATAGCCTTTCCTTATACGATCTATTCATTTTTATAATCATAATCATTGTTTTTAGCCTAATCATAAAGGGCTTAGAGCGATTAATTAAACGACAATCCGAATCTCGGAAATGGATTACTCAAGGCAAGCAGCAAGCAATATTTCAAATCGGGAAATACCTTCTTTATGTCATCGGCTTTCTATTTGCAATTAAGAGTATAGGATTTGACATTACCCCACTTATAATAGGTTCTTCTGCCTTATTTGTAGGGTTGGGCTTTGGTTTACAAGAGGCTTTTCGCGACTTTATTTCTGGATTAATATTACTTTTTGAAGGAGACGTTTTAGTTGGAGATGTGATTGAATTGGAGACTGGTATGGTGGCCATTGTAAAAAAGATCAACCTAAGAACCTCTAAAGTCAGAACACGTGACGGCATTGTAATTTTTATTCCGAATTCCCAACTCATTAACAACCGTGTTATCAATTGGAGCAATAGCAATATATTGACAAGATTCCACATCAGCGTAGGGGTAGCATATGGCTCAGATTTAGACAAGGTAGAAAAGATCTTGATGGAAATTGCTCAGTCAGACAAAGATGTATCCAGTCGCGCCAAACCGTTTGTTCGCTTCTCCGATTTTGGTAATTATTCATTAGATTTTGAATTGCATTTTTGGTCCGAAGAAGTTTGGAGAATTGAGTTTGTAAAAAGTAGATTGCGTTTTGCGATTGATAAGAAGTTCAGGGAAGAGTCCATAACAATTCCATTTCCGCAGAGAGATTTACATTTCAAATCTTCTGAAATTCCATTTAATCAAGGGTAATGTTGAAAAAGTTATTGCGAAAATCATTGGTCTTGATTTGGAAATTCCTCGTTTACCTACCGGAATTTCTTCAAATTAGTTTGAAGCGTTTTTTACTTTGGAGATATAAACATTTAACAGACAAGCAATTTGTTTTACTCCTGAGTATTTTGGTTGGCTTCTCTTCTGGAGTTGTAGCCGTTTTATTAAAAAATGGAGTACACTTTATACAATCTATCCTAGAAACAGAAAGGGTGCGTAACTATGAGAATTACCTCTATTTCATATACCCTGCCTTAGGGATTTTTCTAACGGTAATGATCATCAAATATATTCTTAAACGAAGGGTTGGTCATGGTATACCATCTACATTATATGCTATCTCCAAAAAAAGGTCTCGCATGACGAAAACCTCAACTTTTGCTTCGATTATCACAAGTATGGTAACAGTAGGATTTGGTGGTTCTGTAGGTTTGGAAGGACCAACAGTAGGATCTAGTAGTGCGATTGGTTCTAACTATGCTCGACTAGGCCGAATGAACTTTAAGATTACAACCCTATTGCTAGGTTGTGGCTCCGCGGCAGCAATGTCCGGGATTTTTAATGCTCCTATTGCAGCAATAGTTTTTGCCCTGGAAGTTATTATGTTAGACCTAACCGCTGCTTCACTTATCCCACTTCTAATGGCTTCCATTTCTGCTACTCTGACATCGGTATTCATGTTTGGGGATGAATTATTGTTTCATATAGAAGTAAGCGAGAAGTTCGCATTCTCCGATTTACCCTTTTATATTTTGTTGGGGATTCTCACTGGTTTGGTCTCGGTATATTTTTCTAAAACCTACTGGACAATTGAAAATCTTTTTGAAAAACTGAAAAAGAAAAGAATGCGATTATTGATTGGATCCATTATTTTGGGTGTTCTTATTTTCTTTTTCCCTCCCCTATATGGTGAAGGTTTTGGAAGCATTAAAGCATTACTCAATGGAGATGAGATTTCCCTTTTAGAAGGAAGTTACTTTTACGATTTCAAAGATAAATTTTGGGTAGTCTGCCTATTCTTATTGGGATTAGTATTCATCAAAGCCATAGCAACTACGGTAACTCTAGGTGCTGGAGGTATAGGAGGTGTATTTGCTCCTTCTCTGTTTATCGGGTCTACCTTGGGGTATGTATATGCCAAATTGATGAATGCCTTGCAATTATTCAATCTTTCTGAAAAGAATTACACCCTTGTAGGAATGTGTGGAATAATTGCAGGTGTATTGCATGCTCCACTTACTGGATTATTCCTCATTGCTGAAATCACAGGTGGATATCAGTTGATTATTCCATTGATGATAACTGCAGCAATTTCTTTCTTGACTTCTAAATATTTTAGTCATCATTCTCTCTATACCATGCAATTGGCTAAGCGAGGAGAATTAATTACACACGATAAAGACAAAGCAGTACTGACCATGATGAAACTGCAAACGGAAGTAGAAAAGGATTTTTTATGTGTCAAACCAGATGATACACTTAGAAATTTGGTGCAAACAGTATCCAAATCAAAAAGAAATATTTTTCCGGTTATCAATAATGAAGAAAGATTGGTTGGTGTGGTATTGTTGGATGACATTCGAGAAATTATGTTTGAACCAGATCAATACGATCGAATGTATGTCAAGGAGCTGATGGTAAGCTACCCTACCGCTGTATCTTCAAAAGATTCTATGGATGAGGTGATGCAAAAATTCAATTCAAGTAGGGCATGGAATTTGCCTGTGATAGATAATGATAAATACATCGGTTTTGTTTCTAAATCCAAGTTATTTAATGCATATCGTAAAATTCTACAAGACTTTACCGATGAATAGTTTCTAATATCGTCTCCTTATTTTATCTTCGTAAACCATGAGCAGAATTATATTATTCCTATTAGCATTTCCACTTACATTGTTTTCTCAAACAGTAATTAAGGAAGGCGTTCCCAAAGATTTGGACCAAGAAAAAATTATCTTCTTAAAACATGAAGAAATAGAAATTACTGCCGATAAAAAAGGCAAAAAAGCAGATAAATATCTATATCTCAGACAGTCCAATCACAATAATGTGATTAAGGAAGCCAATGATAAATTAAAAGTAGCTGCATTAGAATACCCATTCAAATATGCATTATCTACAAAATCCAAATATGAGTCATTACTTGGTGCAGGATATAAATACGTATTTACCTCCAATGTTTATTCCAACGATCATTTAATGGGACAGCCTGCCGAAGACGAACTTATCGTATTTGAATACTTTATATTGGACGTTAAAGAAGACGTCGCTTTTAAAGTATTTGAAATGGATGAAATGAAAGTTTACGACTCCAAATTGATGATGCGTAAACTAAACAAAGAAGTAAGAAAAGCCTATCCTGAGGCTTTCAATTAAACCCTTATTTATTTAGGATCATTCCAGCACCAACTGTTTCATTGGTCATCTCATCAATTAGAATGATACTCCCAGTATTTCTATTTCTTTTATAACTATCGAAATACAATGGTTTTGTAGTACGAATAGATATTCTACCAATATCATTCATTTCAATATTTTGTTCATCTTCCAAACGATGAAGGGTATTGATATCAACCTTGTATTTGACATCTTTTATGACACATCTTGCATCAGAAGAAGTATGTTTAATTGCATACTTACCCCTCAATTGCAACTTCTTTTCGTTCAACCAACAAATCATTACATCTAAATCTTGTGAAACTGCGGGTTGGTTGTTTTCCCTTACAATCATATCCCCTCTACTGATATCAATTTCATCTTCCAAGGTAATGGTCACTGACATCGGAGCAAATGCTTCTTCAACTTCTCCATCAGCGGTATCAATAGACTTTATTGTAGATGTAAATCCTGAAGGCAGCGCTATTACCTTATCACCAGCTTTAAATACACCGCCTGCAATTCTTCCAGCATAACCTCTGTAATCATGATATTCATCAGATTGAGGTCTAATTACATATTGTACTGGAAATCTGCAATCGATATGGTTATGATCGCTTCCAATATGGATATTTTCCAATAAATACATTAGTGTTCCACCTTTGTACCAATCCATTTTTTCTGATGGATTAACCACATTATCACCATGCAATGCACTAATGGGGATAAAGTGAATGTCCTTTACATCCAATTTAGACGCAAAGGCTTCAACTTCTTTTTTGATTTGATGAAAAACGGCTTCGTCATAATCGACCAAATCCATTTTATTGATACAAAAAACTACATGGGGTATACCCAATAGTGATGCTATAAAGGTGTGTCTATGTGTTTGCTCTATAATTCCTTTTCGAGCATCAATCAAAATAATGGACAAATTGGAAGTTGATGCCCCAGTTACCATATTCCTTGTATACTGAATATGACCTGGTGTATCTGCGATGATAAACTTCCTTTTTGGAGTAGCAAAATATCGATATGCCACATCAATGGTAATGCCTTGCTCTCTTTCCGACCTCAATCCATCGGTCAATAATGCCAAGTTTACATTTTCTTCCCCTTTTTTCTTACTCGTTTGTTCTATGGCCTCAAACTGATCCTCAAATATGGATTTACTATCATATAGTAATCTTCCTATCAAAGTACTCTTACCGTCATCTACACTTCCCGCAGTTGAAAAGCGCAATAACTCCATATCCAAATATGTATTAGAATCTGTATTCATTGTTAAAAATATCCTTGTTTCTTTCTATCTTCCATTGCCGCTTCTGATCTTTTATCATCAGATCTAGTACCTCTTTCGGTAGTTCTAGTAGCGGCAACCTCTTCAATAATTTTTTCTAAAGAATCTGCATCTGATTCTACAGCACCAGTACAGGTCATATCTCCTATGGTTCTGAATCTAACTTGCATTTCTTCTGTTAACTCTTCTTCTCTCTGTGGTATAAACTCACTTGTAGACATGATTACTCCATCCCTTACAAAACATTCCCTTTGGTGCGAGAAATAAAGAGAAGGTAACTCAATATTCTCTGCGAGGATATATTGCCAAACATCCATTTCAGTCCAATTGCTAATTGGAAAAACCCTAAAGTTTTCTCCGAAATGCTTCATCCCATTAAATATATTCCACAACTCCGGACGTTGGTTTTTTGGGTCCCATTGACCAAATTCATCTCGATGTGAGAAAAATCTTTCTTTGGCTCTTGCCTTTTCCTCATCTCTTCTAGCTCCACCTAAAGCAGCATCAAATTTATGTTCCTCAATTGCATCCAAAAGAGTTACCGTTTGAAGACCATTGCGGCTTGCATTAAATCCTTTCTCTTCAACTACTTTACCTTGATCAATTGAATCTTGTACTGATGCTACAATTAATCTTGCCCCAATTTTTTCAATAAATTGATCTCTAAACGCTATTGTTTCTGGAAAGTTATGTCCAGTATCTACATGCATTAATGGAAATGGAATTTTGGCTGGATAAAACGCTTTTCGTGCAATATGTGCACAGACGATCGAATCTTTACCTCCAGAAAATAATAGAACCGGGTTCTCAAACTGCGAAGCCACCTCACGCATAATATAAATTGCTTCAGATTCCAGTTCTTTTATGTGGGTTAAATTATAGGTCTTCATTTATGCCTTCTTTTCAATAATTGGTAAAATATAATCCAACACAACTTGTGCAGAATTCTCAATACTTTGATCTTTAGTTTTTACTAGGAGTTCCATATCTTTTGGAGCTTCAAAGGGAGAACTAATTCCAGTAAAATCAGAAATTTCACCTGCTCTTGCTTTTGCATACAAGCCTTTAGTATCTCTTTCTTCACAAACTTCTAATGGCGTATCTATAAATATTTCGATAAAGTCATTTTCTCCAATAATATCTTTTGCCATTTTTCGAATTGCATTGGTTGGGCTAACAAAACAATTGATTGCAATTATTCCACAATTCAAAAACAACTTTGATACTTCTGCAATTCTGCGAATATTTTCTTTTCTATCTCCTTCGCTAAATCCTAGATTATTATTAATTCCTGCTCTTATGTTATCTCCATCTAAAAGTTGAGTGATATAGCCCAATTCATGTAAGTGTTTTTCAACAACCTTTGCAATGGTTGTCTTACCAGAACCACTCAAACCCGTCAACCAAAGCACTTTTGCATTTTGATTCAGTAAGCCTTCTTTTTCACTCCTAGGAATGATCTCGTCAAATACAGAAAAGATATTTCTACCCTCGTCTTTCATAAAGGCCGCAAATTTACCAAATAAAGGGTTTCAAGCAGGCAATGAAAGCCTCACAATAAAAGAAGGAATTCAGTGATAATAATTCCTTTAAATTTGACTTTTTAACTATTGAATTGGATTTTACACAAACACCGAAAGTAGATCAATTGGGATTAGTCGAAAGGGCTAATCGATTCCGAAGTCGAAGCATCAAAAAAGAGTCTAAGATAAAGGGCTTAAAATTGGCACTTAATATGATAGATCTAACCACCCTAGAGGGTAGAGATACTCAAGGGAAGGTCAGGCAGTTATGTTACAAAGCCATGCATCTGGCAGATCATATCGATGTTCCTAATGTTGCCGCTGTATGTGTATATCCCAATATGGTTGCTACTGCAAAAGATGCCTTAAAAGGCTCTGATATAAAAATTGCATCAGTTGCAACAGCCTTCCCAAGTGGAATGTCAAACCAAAAGGTTAAAATTGAAGACACCAAAATGGCCGTCGAAAATGGTGCTGATGAAGTAGATATGGTTATTTCAAGAGGTAAATTCTTGGAAGGAGAAACCAATTATGTATTTGATGAAATTGCATTAATCAAGGAAAAATGTGGCAAGGCTAGGCTTAAAGTAATTCTAGAGACTGGAGAATTAGGAACAGTAGATCAAGTTCGAAAGGCATCGGATATAGCTATTTATGCCGGTGCGGATTTTATTAAAACCTCAACAGGTAAAATAAGTCCAGCGGCAACTATGCCCGTTACCTTGCTCATGCTGGAAGCAATTAGAGATTATTATTTAAAGACTGGCAAAATGGTTGGAATGAAACCAGCTGGAGGAATTTCTGACGCCAAGCTCGCATTGCATTATCTGGTAATGCTCAGTGAAACCCTAGGAGAATCTTGGATGAGCAATGATTGGTTTCGATTTGGAGCCAGTAGATTGGCAAATGACATTTTAATGCAAATCCAAAAACAACTGACTGGCCATTATCAATCCAAAGATTACTTCTCAATTGACTAAGTATGCAAAAAGAAAATAGCTTTTCGTTAAAATTCAATTCTGCCTGGAAATATTCAGAAGCTCCAGAGAGTACAGGACATATTCAATTAAAAGATAAATATGATCTATTTATCAATGGAGAATTTGTAGCGCCGCAATCCAAAAAGTATTTTGATTCTATTAATCCAGCTAACGAAAAAAGAATTGCTTCAGTTGCAGAAGCCAATGGACAAGATGTTGATGCCGCAGTTAAGGCAGCTCAAAAAGCATTTCCAAAATGGTCCAAATTAGAAGCCAAGGAAAGAAGCAAATACATTTATAGAATTGCAAGACTTATCCAAGAAAGGGCAAGAGAATTCGCCATAATCGAATCTATGGATGGTGGCAAACCAATTAGAGAGTCCAGAGATATAGACATTCCTCTAGCAGCTGCCCACTTTTTTTATTACGCTGGCTGGGCAGATAAACTGGAATATGCTTTTCCTAATCAAACCGTGAGTCCATTAGGTGTGGCAGCACAAATTATTCCATGGAATTTCCCTCTTTTAATGGCGGCATGGAAAATTGCGCCTGCGCTTGCTTGTGGAAATTGCGTTGTATTGAAACCTGCTGAAACTACTCCTTTAACTGCTTTAAAGTTGGCCGAATTGATCAAAGATGCAGGGCTTCCAGCTGGTGTCGTAAATATTATAAGCGGTGATGGAAAAGCTGGTGCAGCTCTTGTTAACCATCCAGGTATCGATAAGATTGCCTTTACGGGCTCTACAGAAGTAGGCAAATTGATTCAAAGGTCGATAGCAGGGACGAACATTAAAGCAACTCTTGAATTAGGTGGGAAAGCGGCCAATATCATATTTGAAGATGCACCTATTGACCAAGCCATTGAAGGAGTAATCAATGGCATTTTCTTCAATCAAGGTCATGTTTGTTGTGCCGGATCTAGGTTGTTTGTTCAAGAATCCATTAAATCGGAATTTGAAAGAAAATTAAAGGATAGAATCGAAACACTTATTGTTGGAGATCCTTTAGATAAGAATACCGACATAGGAGCAATCAATTCGAAACAACAATTGAAAATAATCAATGATTACATCCAAGTTGGAAAAGAAGAAGGATTAGATTTTCATCAATCCAATGCTTCTATTCCAAAAAAAGGATTCTATTGTGCTCCTACTTTATTTCTAAACGTAGCTCAATCTAGTCGTTTGGCGCAAGAAGAAATATTTGGTCCAGTATTAGCAATCCAAACGTTTAGGACCGTAGATGAAGTAATTCAAAAAGCCAATAACACTCCCTATGGTTTATCTGCAGGGGTTTGGACCGATAAAGGGTCCAAGGCATTTAACCTAAGCTCACAATTGAAAGCAGGTGTGGTTTGGGCAAATACCTATAATAAATTTGACCCTACATCTCCTTTCGGTGGTTATAAAGAAAGTGGTTTTGGAAGAGAAGGTGGAATGCATGGATTGGAAGCTTATTTGAAAATAAACTGATCCTTACCTATCTGAATCTATAAATTGGATAACGATTAACAGTTGGCTCGTAATACTTGGAATTTTTGTAGATATAATAAAGCTGAGCAAAAGCACTTTCTCTGAATGCTTTATCTTCTTCTTTTTTTAGATTAAAAGCGGTCCTGAGAGAATCATTAGTGGCCAGGATTTCCTTTGCTTTTGGCTCAAAAGAAAAATCCGAAAACCATTCTTTTTGTTGTAAATGACTATCGTAAAAATTCCATGCCAAGAAACTATCATCTGACTGTGGCTCTAATGTCTCTACGATATATCTTACTCCCAATTGATTGGTTGAAACCAAGATATCTCCTTGGTAAAATTGTATAGATTCATTTTGCTTCCGAACCTCAATCTGTGAATGCAAGAAGTGACCTTCGTACGGTCTTTTTGGGCTCTTGATATTTTCTATATAATAAGCTTCAACATTGATTCTTTCGTCCTTTTCTAGACGTTCGTAATTGATTTGATTCAAATCCAGTAATTCCACTATGTTTTCATATGCTTGGGGAATTATATAAACAGATGGAAGAGTTACTTCGACCTTTGATTTATAAGTTAAATAATAGTCAATTTCCTTCTCGAAAGGAGACTCCCTATCGTAATATCTAATGGAATCTTCAAGCAAATCGCTATATCGATTTTGATAGGTATAACCCTTGAAGTTTAATTGAGAAACTTTTGTGCTATCCAATGTCCATTGTAAAGGGAACATCCTTTGAGCTACGGTATGCGCCCTAGCCTTTTCCCTAACTTCTTTAATTTTTGAATTATTGCTTGCGGTATATATGATCAATTCTTCCAAAAATGCCTTGGTGTGTTCTACCCTATCATCAAAAGGTTTATAGGAATGTGCTTCTGTTATAAATCCTATACAATCAAATAATGCGGTATATCCAGAAGAATATCTTGGAGTTTCTAAAAAAGCTTTTATTCCATCTGCTGGGTCTTTACTTAATGGATATACATAAGGAATCATTGTCTTGTCTCGATGTTCCATTCCATTGTATAAACTTCCTAGCATATCTCCATATAAAAATTCAGATAGAACCGGATTGAGTTTATCTTTTTGGGTTGCTATTAATGTAAGGGTATAGCTATGGTCTGATCCATTAGTAGTGTGTGTATCTACAAAAATATCTGGATCCCATTCCCTAAATATTTTGTTAAATGTTTTCGCATTCTTAGTATCACACTTGATAAAATCTCTATTTAAATCTAGATTTTTTGCATTGCCTCTGAAGCCATATTCCTTAGGACCATTTTGACTTACTCTGCTGTACTTATTCCGCTTTAAGATTCCTCCTACATTGTAAACAGGAACAATTAGTACCACAACAGAGTCAAGCATTTTATTCAGCTCAGTTTTCTTGTGGAGTAATTTCTTTGCCAGATCGAGGGATGCATTAATGCCACATGCCTCTCCAGGATGAATACCATTGTTTATAAAAACTATTCTTTTTCCAGAGTTCTTTACTTCTTCAGGGCTAAACTTCTCCTCATTGGATAATACAAAAAGATGGATAGGTTTACCTATATCCGATGGGCCTACTTCCAGAAGTTTCGCATTTGAATATTCCCGATCTAAATCTTCATACTCAGAAATAAGTTCATTGTATGTATATGTATAATTAGATTTCTCTGCTGGTTTAATACTTCCCAAATTGCTTAGCAAGGAAAAAATCTCAATGATCGCGATGAACGTATATTCACTCATGATTTGTGTTAACCATTAATGGCTTCTACTTCTTTAATTTGACCAGGAAGCATTTCTTTTAGCATGTTTTCAATACCAGCTTTTAAGGTCATGGTTGAAGATGGACAACCACTGCATGCGCCTTTTAATACCACACTAACTTTGCCTTCTTCATAGCTATGAAAATGGATTGCTCCTCCATCTCCTTCTACCGCTGGACGAATGTATTCATCTAAGATGTCGGCAATTTTTGCATCAATGCCTTCAAGGTCTTCCCTTCTAGGAGTTTGAATCGAATTTTGAGAAGGGTTCTCCACTTCCAACTCATTTGCAGATACCTTGATAACTACTCCATAATTATTCAAGAAATCCATTAACACTTCACGCATTTGATGAATTACATCCTCCCATTCAATAATATCAGTCTTTGTAATCGCCACAAAATTACTTGCGATAAAGACCTTAGATACAAATGGAAAATTCAAAAGCTTAGCTGCCATTGGAGAGTTTTCTGTATCGTCATCTAAACCATATTCATACACTTGCCCATCTACAACCAAGTATCGATTTGAAACGAACTTCATCGTTGCTGGATTAGGAGTGCTTTCTGCATAAATAGAATGTGGAGCAATTGTTTTTTCCATGCCTATATTTTCAACAAAAGTAGTTAAGAATTGATCACTAGATTTGTAAAAAATCTTAAGATGGCCCTAATTAAATCAGTCCGTGGATTTACTCCTCAATTTGGCAGCGATTGTTTTGTCGCAGAAAATGCAACCGTTGTTGGAGATGTAATTCTAGGCAATAATTGCAGTATTTGGTTTAATGCGGTCGTACGTGGAGATGTAAATTCTATCCGAATAGGGAATCAAGTCAATGTACAAGATGGCGCAGTGATTCATTGTACCTATGAAAAAACAAAAACCATTATCTCTGATAAAGTTTCCATAGGACATAATGCAATTGTTCACGGTTGTACTATCCATGAAAGTGTTTTAATCGGAATGGGAGCAATTATAATGGACAATGTAGTTGTTGAAAAAAACTGCATCGTTGCTGCTGGTGCTGTAGTTACCCAAGGCAGTAGGTTAGAGTCAGGATTTATTTATGCTGGTACTCCTGCAAAAAAAATAAAAGAAGTAAGTGAAGCATTAAAAAATGGTGAGATAGAGAGAATAGCCAATAATTATGTTCATTATGCTTCATGGTTTAAAGAAGATTAAATGGAAGTATATCACAATCCAAGATGTGGCAAAAGCAGAGCTGCAATTGAATATTTAACAAAAAACAAGCATGATTTCGAAGTAATCGAATATCTAAAAGAGATTCCTACAAAGGATGAGTTAAAGCAATTGCTTCAAAAATTAAATATGAGTGCAGAACAATTGTTGCGCAAAAATGAAGCAATCTATAAAGAGAAATATAAAGGTAAAAACTATGCTGAAGAAGAGTGGATTAATATTATGATAGAAAATCCCAAATTAATAGAACGACCAATTGTGGTCAATGGCAAGAAAGCAGTTGTCGCTAGGCCAACTGAGAAGATTGAAGAAATTGTTTAGGACTCTTTGGATCCGCCCTTTCTTCCTTTAATCTTATCCATTACATAAATTGTAATTGAATATGGAAGGGCAAATGCGGATAGAAAAATCAACACCCAAAATGCGAGTGAAAAAATCGCTAAAAACAATAAAAAACCGCCAGTAAACATCGTTTAGAATTAAATTTCTCTGCAATTTTACACAAAATTTGACGGATTAAACCCATAAGAATAAAATAAGATCAAGTATGGAATTTCGAATTGAAAAAGACAGTTTAGGGGATGTAAAAGTACCTGCAGATAAATACTGGGGAGCACAAACTGAGCGATCAAGAAATAATTTTAAAATAGGTAGCGAAAAGCAACAAATGCCTTTGGAAATAGTTTACGGATTTGCCTACTTGAAGAAGGCGGCAGCCCATACCAACTTTGAATTGGGAGTGCTTGAAGCAGAAAAGAAAGAGCTCATTTCCAAAGTTTGTGATGAAATCCTAGATGGAAAGTTGGACGATCAATTCCCATTGGTTGTTTGGCAGACCGGTTCTGGAACTCAATCAAACATGAATACTAATGAAGTAATTGCAAATAGATCGCACGTCTTAAATGGCGGGAATTTAGGTGAAGGTGAAAGGTTAGTACATCCTAATGATGATGTAAATAAATCTCAATCTTCTAACGATACTTTTCCTACTGGTATGCATATCGCATCTTACAAAATGGTAGTTGAGAGAACGATTCCATCCGTTGAAAAACTTAGAGATACTTTGGCTAAAAAATCTCAAGATTTTATGGGTGTGGTGAAAATTGGAAGAACACACCTGATGGATGCTACCCCATTGACGGTTGGTCAAGAATTGTCAGGATATGTCTCCCAGCTTAATCATGCCTTAAAGGCACTTCAAAACACATTAGATCATTTATCAGAATTGGCTTTAGGTGGCACTGCTGTTGGAACAGGAATCAATACACCTAAAGGTTATTCTGAATTGGTAGCTAAAAAGATCGCCGAATTCACTGGTCTTCCATTTCGATCCGCAGAAAATAAATTTGAAGCTTTAGCTGCTCATGATGCAATCGTAGAAACGCATGGCGCCTTAAAACAATTAGCCATAAGCCTGATGAAAATTGGAAATGATATTCGCTTACTTGCATCTGGTCCCAGATGTGGGATTGGAGAATTAAACATTCCTGCGAATGAACCTGGTTCATCAATTATGCCTGGAAAAGTAAATCCAACGCAAGCCGAAGCTTTGACGATGGTTTGCGCCCAAGTGATTGGAAATGATGTAGCTATATCAGCAGGAGGAATGAACGGCCACTTTGAATTGAACGTTTTTAAACCCATGATGGCGAAAAACCTATTGGAATCTGCTCGATTATTAGGAGATGCATGTGTTTCTTTTAATGACAATTGCGCAATAGGAATAGAACCAAACTACAATAACATCAAGGAAAACCTGAATAATTCCTTGATGCTTGTTACTGCACTAAATACCCATATTGGGTATGACAAAGCTTCCAAGATCGCGAAAACTGCACATGAAAATGGAACCACTTTAAAAGAAGAAGCAATTCGTTTGGGATATTTAACTGAAGAAGAATTTGACCAATGGGTAGATCCTTCCAAAATGATAGGCTCCTTAAATGATTAAGTATCAAAATAGATGTAGCAAATTAATTTTTCTCTTTGCATTGGCTTTTGGTTTATGCTCTTGTCATAGCCCATCAGAAAAGCAAGAAGACCAAAAGGATCCTATTGAATCTCTAGATAGTATTCCGAAATTGCATGTAATTGAACAGCAAAGTCCTGTTGAACAAAGTCTAAGAGGTATCTTTGTTATTGATAGCTCTATTGCTTGGTTAAGTGGTGCTAAGGGGTCTATACTTAGAAGCATAAATGGTGGTGACACATGGGAAATAATCCAAGCTCCTGATACGGATTCTTTAGATTTTAGAGACATTCATGCATTTGATGCGGATCATGCCATTGCTATTAGTGCTGGTTACCCATCAAGAGTCTATAAAACCGAGAATGCTGGACAGAATTGGGTACTAGTGCATGAAAATATTGACTCTGCTGCCTTTATGAACAGCATAGAATTTCGAGATAATCATGAAGGAATCATATTTGGCGATCAATTGAATGGCAGGCACTTATTGTTGAAGACAACAGATGGAGGCAATAATTGGTCTCTTGTGGACTCCAATACAATCCCAATACCGCTGAAAATAGAAAACGGATTTGCAGCAAGTGGCTCGTGTATAGCAGTTGATAAAAAAGGCAATTACTTTATAGGATTAGGTGGTGAAAATAGCCGTGTATTTCAATCAAATGATGGTAATAATTGGGAAGCATTTGAAAGTACATTAAAATCTCCAGAAGCTTATTCAGGTATATATTCTATAGCTTATGGAAACAATACCTTAATTGCAGTAGGAGGAAATTTTCTGGCTGTTGATTCTGCATATTCTCCAAGCATTTATCATATGGATGATAGCAACTGGCAAAAAGCCAAAGGGAAGGTATTTGGCTACAGATCTGTTATTGATTACTGCAATGCACTAGACTTATGGATTTGTGCAGGAACAAATGGCATTGACATCTCACTTGATAATGGAGAAAATTGGTTGGTCAAATCCAATCTAAATATCAATACCTTACAATTTGTTCCAAACTCTACTTTCGCATTAGCTGCAAATGGGAAAGGAAAAATTTACAAACTCCTTTTCCAATGATTTTAGAATGCTTTAACAAGGAAGTAATGCATACGACCTATTATTGCTAGGCTTTCTCCTTATTTTTGTATCTTTCAAACGGAATGGTGGATAAGCTCAAAGCATATTTTATTTTATTGGTTACAATGTTGACCTTTTTAGGTCCATCAATGATTGTAAGCTTAGCGCATATTACAAATTCACATGAAGAGCTATGCTTACAGATTGAAAAACCAATTAATGAAGAAGAAAATGAGAATAGCAATAAAGAAGAAAAAGAAATAAAATCTGAAGCTTTGAATGAATTCTTAAAAATTAAAGAAGCGACAGATCATAAAAACTTGAGCAAACCATTTAAAAATACTTCCCACGGAATTCATAATACATATTTGGAAGTAATCACTCCCCCTCCTGAATTGACCTAAGTTTTTCTCTCTTAAATCTAAGTAAATCAATTCAAACTCTCTCTAGAATTATAAAAAGTAAATCATGTCTGTTTTTAAAGAAATAAAGTACGATCTCCCAGCTAGTATAATTGTATTTTTTGTTGCATTACCCCTATGTTTAGGAATCGCTCTCGCTAGTGGAGCTCCATTGTTTTCCGGTTTAATAGCCGGTATTGTTGGAGGTATTGTAGTTGGTGCAATCAGTGGCTCTGCTATTGGTGTGAGTGGTCCCGCTGCTGGACTAGCCGCAATTGTTTTGGTAGCTATAACCGATTTAGGAGGCTGGGAAAACTTCCTGGTTGCAGTTGTATTAGGCGGTGTTATTCAATTGATTTTTGGCTTATTAAGGTTAGGTATAATAGGATATTATTTCCCATCTTCGGTTATCAAAGGCATGCTGACTGGAATTGGAATAATTATCATCCTAAAACAGATTCCTTACTTCTTTGGTATCGACAAAAATCCCGAAGGAGACTTCGCCTTTCTTCAAATGGATGGTGAAAACACTTTCACGGAATTATTAAAAACATTGAATGCTTTATTGAGCGGCAACTTTGACCATGGCGCTACTCTTATCGCTTTAACTGCTATGGGAATCCTTATTCTATGGGGAAATGTATTGAGCAAGAAAGGAAGAATATTTACTTTAATACAAGGTCCCTTGGTGGCTGTTGTTGTAGGAATTCTTTATTATTTGAATTCAAGAGGAACTGCTTTGGAATTAAGTTCAGATCATTTAGTCTCCGTTCCAGTACCTAAAGGATTTTCCGATGTAAAGTCCCTTTTGGCCTTTCCAAATTTTGAAGTGATCGGTAGAACGGATGTTATTGTTACTGGTTTTACTATTGCTTTAGTAGCATCTTTAGAAACATTACTTTGTGTAGAAGCAACGGATAAATTAGACCCTCAAAAAAGAGTAACCCCTACCAATAGAGAACTTCTGGCTCAAGGATCAGGGAATATTCTTTCGGGATTAATTGGTGGACTTCCTGTAACTCAAGTTATTGTTCGTAGTTCAGCGAATATTCAATCTGGCGGACGCACTAAGGCCAGTGCTATTATTCATGGTTTCTTTTTATTGATTTCAGTAATGGCTATTCCTCAAGTGCTCAATTACATTCCATTGTCTGTTCTGGCTGCAATACTATTTATGGTAGGTTATAAATTGGCCAAACCAACCTTGTTTAAAAGCATGTATAAATTAGGTCCGAAGCAATTTGTTCCTTTTATAGTTACCATCCTTGGAATTGTGTTTACAGACCTTTTAACAGGTATAGGTATAGGTGTTGTGTTTGCAGTATTTATCATTTTGAGAAACAATTATTCGAATTCTCATTTTATGCATATTAAAGAGAGAGATGACGATTTACATCATGTTACAATGACCATGTCTGAAGAGGTTACCTTTTTGAATAAAGGAGCTATTCTTCAAGAATTAAACAGTCTACCTAATGGAACGGAATTGACAATTGATATGACAACTGCAGTAAAGGTGGATTATGATGTTTATGAAATCATTGCCAATTTCATGAAACATAATGCCAAGGAAAAAGATATTAAGGTAACAGTGAAAAGCGATTTAGAATTTAATATCGCAGATTACTAAACATATTCTTCACCCTTTTCTAATTTTATATCAGTCACAAATTGCTTTATGCCTTGCTCGTTAGATTTTTTACAAACGAGCAAGGCATGATTTGTATCAACTACAATATAATCGGAAAGTCCTTGTAATACAACCACCTTTTCATTGGGAACACTTACAATGCAATCCTCAGAATCATACAACATCGCATTGTCACCAATAATGGCATTTCTATTTTCGTCTAAGTCTATATGTGTGTATATCGAACCCCATGTCCCAAGATCTGACCAACCAATGTCGACACTAAGTACATAAACATTGTCGGCTTTCTCCATGATGCCATAATCTATACTCACACTTTTACTAACAGCGTAAATATCATTGATTGCAATAATTTCATTATTTGTTCCAAAATCGGATTCACGTTCTTCAAACAAAGAATCTACTTCTGCCAAGTAATCTTTAAACGCTTTTCTAATTGATTTTAAGCTCCAAATAAACATGCCAGAGTTCCAGCTAAAATCTCCGCTTTTTAGAAACTTCTGAGCCAATTCAATATTTGGTTTCTCTGTAAAAGTCTTTACCTTTTTTATTTCATCGGAAACGCTATCATCAAACTGAATGTATCCGTAACCAGTATCAGGTCTCGAAGGTTTGATTCCTAAGGTTACCAATGCATCATTATTGGCTGTAAAGTGGAGTGCCTTTTGCATTTCTTTAATAAACTCTTCTTCTTTTAGAATTAGATGATCTGCCGGAGCTACAATAATATTCGCATTGGCATTTTTAGTAGCTATTTTATAGTTTGCATACGCAATACAAGGTGCAGTATTTCGGCGATTAGGTTCGCATAATACTTGATCTTCTGACACTTCTAATTGTTCTATCACCAATTCTTTATACAATTCATTGGTGACGATATATACATTCTCTTTCGGAACTATTCTCGATAATCGATCAAATGTTTGTTGAATGAGTGTGCGCCCTGTTCCTAAAATATCAATGAATTGTTTCGGATAAGTGGTTCTACTCATAGGCCAAAATCTACTTCCGATTCCTCCAGCCATTATCACACAATAATTATTCTCGTTTTGATCCATTTGTTGAATTTGATTTGCAAAAGTAACTATAATCTAAGGCCTTAATCTCCAAGCTTAATAACCTCTGCATGCCCTTGAATTAAATACTTTTTGTTTGATTTTATTTCTACGCATTCGAATCTGCTTCTTCGTTTTACACCCTTCTTAAATACCCTATTCTTTCTTAGTTTAAAAATGCTTCCTTCTTCTAATTCTTCCAGAAACTGACGTGTATTATCCAGATCAAATTGCTTTAAAGCCTTATATAATTTAGGATCACTACAGGTCGATGCTTTTGGATTATTAATATGACGCAATAAAACTTCTTTTAATTGAATTGGGAAGTAAACTTGCATTAATAATTCATTAATTAATTCTACATAGGTGTTCTTCCATTCTATTCCATGAGGTAAAACACGATTCTTATACTTTAGCCAAGTAACTAGATGTGCTACTTCATGAGTAAGCGTTATTAAGAAATGATAGGGATTCAAATCTCCATTCACTGAAATTCGATGTGGTTTATGGTCTAATGAAGGTCGAAAATCACCCAATTTTGTCGCTCGACTTTTGGTAATTCTCAAGTGAAAATTATATTGATTAAACCAATTGGTAACAATTGCTAATGCGTCCTGGGGAATGTAGTTTAGAATTATTTGAGCCACTTAAACAAACAATTGATAAACCAAAAGACTGCTTAGATAGGCCAGTAAACTCATGTAGGTCAATTGAATCAATGGCCACTTCCACCCTCCTGTTTCTTTCACAACAATTGCTAGGGTAGCCATGCATTGTAAGGCGAAGGCATAAAATATCATGAGCGAATATGCAGTCGCTTTCGAATATATTTTCTCTCCGGTTTCTGGATCTCTTGCTTTCTCCATCTTTTCTTTAATGCTTTCCGAATTATCTTCATCACCAACACTATATAAAGTAGCCATCGTGCCAACAAAAACTTCTCTTGCTGCAAATGAAGTTATTACCCCTATTCCTATCTTCCAGTCGAAACCCAGTGGTTTAATAGCTGGTTCAATAAATTTACCTATATGTCCCACATAGGAAGCTTCTAATTTCTCTGTATTTAACAATGTCTTGGAATCTTCATCTGTCAAATTGGAATACTTCTCTTCTAAGATCTCCATTTCATTTGATGGCCCATATGAAGATAGAGCCCATAATAATATAGAAACTGCAATGATAATTTTACCTGCTTCGAATAAGAACAATTTTACTTTGTTGAATACTGTGATGCCAATATTTGTCCATCTCGGTTTCCTATAAATTGGCATTTCCATAATGAAATGTGACCTTTCGTTTGATTTAACAATTTTCTTGAGAAAGAAGGCGGTTATAATCGCGGTAGCAAATCCAATTAGATACAAAAACATCATTACAATGCCTTGTAAATTAAATGACCAAATCTGTTCTTCAGCTGGTATTACCAATGCTATCAATAAGGTATAGACAGGTATGCGTGCAGAGCAACTAATTAATGGCGTTACAAAAATTGTTAGCAATCGTTCCTTCTTATTGCCAATAATTCTGGCACTCATTATTGCTGGTACCGCGCAGGCAGCGCCACTAAGTAATGGAATTACCGACCTTCCGTTTAATCCAAATCCTCTCAATAATTTATCCATCATAAAACTCACCCTTGCCAAATATCCAGTATCTTCCAAAACAGCTATAAACAAAAACAATAGTGCGATTTGAGGTATAAAAATTACTATCCCACCAAGTCCAGCAAGAACTCCATTAACGATTAGATCATTTAATACTCCTTCTGGAATCTGTTCACTGACCCATTGACCAAATGACATAAAACCCTCATCTATTATGTCCATAGGAATAGTAGACCAAGAAAATATTGCTTGAAAAAGCAGAAAAAGTATCGTTAAAAAGATGGCAAACCCTAAGAATGGGTGCAACAATAATTTATCAATATTGGTTGTTAGTCTGCTGGATTTAGATTCTCCTTTTTTGATAACATATTTATTCAATAAGGACTGTATCGCTATTGGTGAGACGGATTTTGATTGCTCCAAATCATTTTTATTAGTAGCATTTAAATGAATCTCAATCGCATTTTTTAATTGATCTAAACCCTTACCTATTCTTGCATTCATTGGAACAATTGGAACTGCCAACTGATCAGAAATCTTTTCATGATCAATTTCAAGATCATTCTGTTGGGCGACATCCATCATGTTTAGCACCAATATGCATCTTTTCTTTAGGCTTCGCACTTCTTCTAAAAGCAATAAATTCCGCTTTAAATTAGTAGCATCCGCAACGACTAATATAATCTCCTCAAAACCATCTGTTCGATCTTCTTGAAGATAGTTTAAAGCAACCCTTTCATCCTCAGAAACTGCTGTTAACCCATAGGTGCCAGGTAAATCAATCACTTCTGCCTTAAGCTGATCACTGACTTTAAAACTTCCTTGTTTTTTTTCTACAGTTACACCAGGGAAATTCCCCACTCTTTGATTTAGTCCAGTAAGTTTATTGAAAAGTGATGTTTTTCCAGAATTTGGATTACCCAAAAGAATTAATCTGAGTTTTTCCTGATTTGTATCAGCCATCAAATGTTTACTGGAGTCCGCCATTGTTCTTTCTTACCTCTATTCTTTCCGCATCTGATTTACGCATACTAATAAAACTTTCGTTTAATTTAATAATAATCGGATCTCCAAAAGGCGCAATCCGTTCGATGCGTATGATTTCTCCTTCTACTAACCCAAGTGAAATGAGTTGCTGTGCAAGCAAATTGTCATGGATTTCTTCAACAACTAGATCCACTCCCTTCTTGCATTTGCTTAATGAAATATTATTCATTATTTAGAATTGTTCTAAATAGCAAAAATAACCTAAACAGTATAAATTTTTGGATCATCGACAGTATTAATTATTCCCTTTTGATTGTAACTCCAATCTGGGCAATCGCATTTTTTCTTTTTCCTCTTGTATTTGCGATTTGTTGGGTAACTACTTTTACAGGAATAGCTAAAAGATGCTATTAATACGAATGAAAGTAAATATATAAGCTTTCTGCTCATGCCATATAAAAAAACACCTCGAAATTAGGTATTTCGAGGTGCGCACTAACTCAAACCAAATAAATCATCCACATTTACTGTAGCCGCAATCAGAACAAGTAAGACATCCTTCCTTGAACATCAACCCTTCTGTTGAGCTACACTCTGGGCACTCCTGCCCTTCAACCTTGGTCCCATCTGGGATATACTTTTTTAATGCTCTTTGAACACCATTTTTCCAAGTATTCAAACTTTCATCACTTAAATGCAAATTGGATACCATCTCAACAACAAAGGCAATTGGCATTCCATGTCTCAATACACCTGAAATTAATTTAGCATAATTCCAATATTCTTGATTAAAAGTTCTGGATAAGCCTTCAATGGTTGTCTTATAACCTTCCTTGTCTTCATATTGGAAATCATATCTCGCTCTACCATCTTCCGTCTTGTTTCGAATTACCCATCCGCTGTCTACTTGACTTAAAATAGAGAATGAATCATCCGCTCGACCTGTAAATATCTCGTAAGGTCTTCCATCTATGGTCCCAACTACAGCAATCCATTTTTCATGGTTGTTGTTGAATTTCACAATATCCGCTTCTAATACCTTCGGTCTCTTTGGAGCTTGTGTTTCAATAATTCCAAAAGATTCTTCCTTTTTATCTTTCTTGTCATCATTGCTTACTAATACACCTGATCTTGAACCATCTCTATAAACGGTAATTCCTTTACATCCACTTTCCCATCCAGTAACATATATCTTACCGATCATTTCTTCAGATATCTCTTCAGGCACATTTACGGTAACACTAATAGAGTGGTCCACCCATTTTTGAATTGCTCCCTGCATTTTCACCTTGTTTACCCAATCCACATCATTTGCAGTGGCTTTATAATAAGGTGACTTTTCAATAATGGCGTTTAATTCTTCATCGGTATAGGTGGCTATCTTGTTCAAATCATAACCTTCTATAGCTAACCATGTTTTAAAATTGTGGTGGAAAACATGATATTCTTCCCAAGCATCTCCTACTTCATCAACAAAATCAACTTTCACGCTCTTATCGTTAGGGTTTACTTTTCTTCTTCTTTTATAAGAAACCATAAATACAGGCTCAATACCAGAAGTAGTTTGAGTCATGATACTGGTAGTTCCTGTTGGAGCTATAGTCAACAAGGCAATATTTCTTCTTCCATACTTCACCATATCCTCATACAATCCAGGATCTGATTCCTTGATTCTATTAATCATCGGATTCTTTTCTTCTCTTATAGAATCATAAATCGGGAATGAACCTCTATCCTTGGCCATTTCAACAGAAGATGTATAGGCCGATAAGGCTAAATTCTTATGCACTTTAACAGAAAAATCTAAAGCATCATCCGTTCCATAACGTTTACCCAATGCAGCCAACATATCGCCTTCAGCAGTTATTCCAACACCTGTTCTTCTTCCTTCAATACACTTCTGCTTAATTTTTTTCCAAAGGGTAAGTTCCGTTCTCTTGATATCAAGCCCTTCTGGATCATCTTCGATCTTTTTGATAATGGCGTCAATTTTTTCCATCTCAAGATCAACAATATCATCCATGATTCTTTGGGCATATTTCACATGCTTCTTGAATTTTTGCATGTTAAAACTAGCTTCTTCGGTATATGGATTCTCCACATAACTATAAAGATTGATCGCTAATAGTCTACAGCTATCATAAGGGCACAAAGGAATCTCACCGCAGGGATTAGTTGAAACTGTCTTAAATCCTAAATCCGAATAACAATCTGGTATAGATTCATTAATCACTGTATCCCAAAACAAAATTCCTGGTTCAGCCGATTTCCATGCATTATGTACAATCTTATCCCATAGTTTCTTGCCATTTATTTCCTTCTCAAATGTTGGTTCCTTGCTGTCTATCGGATATTGTTGCTTAAATGGCACATCATTCACAACGGATTTCATGAATTCATCTGTAACCTTAACAGAAACATTTGCGCCAGTAACTTTGGTTCCATCCATTTTGGCATCAATGAATCCTTCAGCATCTGGGTGCGCTATAGAAACACTTAACATTAAAGCACCTCTTCGCCCATCTTGAGCTACCTCACGAGTCGAGTTTGAATAACGCTCCATGAATGGAACTATACCAGTTGAGGTTAATGCACTATTCATTACAGGGCTACCCTTTGGTCTAATGTGAGAAAGATCATGACCAACACCACCTCTTCTTTTCATCAGTTGTACTTGCTCTTCATCCACCTTCATGACACCTCCGTAAGAATCAGCAATACCTTTATTTCCTATTACAAAACAGTTGGAAAGAGATGCTATCTGATACTCATTACCTATCCCTGTCATTGGCCCTCCTTGAGGAACGATATATTTGAAGTCTTTCAATAAATCAAATACTTCATCTTCGCTCATTGAATTAGGATACTTCTGTTCTACTCTGGCAATTTCCGAAGCCAATCTGCGATGCATATCATTTGGTGTTCTTTCATAGATATTGCCTGCAGAATCTTTCAATGCATATTTGTTGACCCATACGTTAGCTGCAAGGTCATCACCCTTGAAATATTCCGTTGCTGATTGCACAACCTCTTCATAAGAATATGATTCCCTCAATTTCGTTTCTTCAGTTTGTTTTACGTCGATATCGACTTCCATATCTATTCTTTCTTTTGTGGTTGTATCTTTCATTTTCAAACAGTTGATCTAAATCCTAAAAGGGGAGGTTAATACTAATTTAACAATGACCAAGGTAGGAAAGCATGACCCATGACTCAATGATGTTCCTTTTCATTTTATTAACAAATCGCAATCATTTTTTTAATTCTTGTCACATCTGAATTTCAGGAATTCTTATCTAATTTTTTTCAACAATTTTAAGTTTGGCATTGGAGGATTATAAATTAATTTTATATGAACTTAAAGTTAAGCATCATTCATTTTTTCTTCTATTATTCTAAACGCTTTTTATACCTGCAGTTTGCTTAATTCTTAATTTTGCAGGCAATCTCGGCCAAGACACAGATGGAAAGAATTGTTGGAATAGAAATCAGTCATAGAAATGCTCCTATTGCTATTCGCGAACAATTAGCTCTTAACAAGAATCAAATATCAAAAGCCTTAAACGATCTTAAAAAACACTACAAAGAGGTTTTTATTATTTCTACCTGCAATAGACTTTCTATTTATGCCTACGGAGATAATTATTTGTATTTAGAAAAACACTTGGAACAATATGGGAATTACGGACAATACATTACGGTATTGCCAGATTCCAAAATTGCCGTTCAGAATTTATTTTCTACTTCAGCTGGTTTAGAGTCTCAAGCCATTGGCGAACATCAGATTGTTGGACAAATAAGAGATTCTTTTGAACTTTCAAAAAAGAGCAATACCATTGGCCCTATATTGGATGAACTTATTCGAAATGCTATCCACATTGGGAAAAGGGCAAGACTAGAAACCAATATTGGAAAACATTCCGCTTCACTGGCAACCGTAGGTTTCGAATTGATCAACAAACACAATTACAATCTGGAAGAATGTTCCATCTTGGTTATAGGAACAGGCAATATGGCCAATCTGGTGAATACCATTATTGACAGATCTCAATTGAAGGAGTTATATATCGCAAGTCACGATTTGGCAAGAGCAAAAGTGATGGCTAACGATTGGAATGGCAAGGCAATTCATGTATCTGAACTGCATCAATTAATTAGGAAAGTAGATATCATAATTGGAGGAACTCAAGGAGAAATTAATTTGCTCAGCGAAAAAAGTATCGGAGAAAGTAAATGTACAAGAGCTCAATTTGGTGCAAATATCGATAAGCCGAAATTGTTGATTGATTTTGGATTACCAAGAAACTTTAATCCAGAACTCAAGTCGTTCGAAAATGTATTCTTATATGATTTAGATGACATTAAAAGAATGACTTATGAAGGTCTTTTGAAACGATATGAAGAAATACCACAGGTAAAAGAAATTGTGGATGAAGAGGTTAATCGCTACACACAATGGTTATATCAAAGAAAAACTTCTCCTATCATTGAGGCATATTGGAATAATCTTTTAAATACCAAAGAAGATGAATTGAAGTGGTTACTTCCTAAACTGGGTGAGATTAGTTCTGAGCAACAAAAATTGATAGAAAGATTTGCACATCGCCTAATTAGAAAAGTATCTAAAAAACCACTGGAAGAAGTTCAAAATTTCGCGCAAAATTTACACCACAGAGACAATCCAATTAATACGGTGAAAAAGGTTTTTAATCTAGATGATGTAGAACTTTTCGTTCCACAAAGAAGAATTGTTATAGGTACCAGAGGTAGCAAATTGGCACTTACACAAACCCATCAAATAATAGAAAAACTCAGACAAATAGAGCCGCAAAATGAATATGTTACTAAAGTAATTAGGACGGAAGGTGATAATGGGAATATAAATGTTCTAGGTGCGTTTACTTCTGCAATTCAGTCTGCTTTATACAAAGGGCAAATTGATCTTGCAGTACATAGTTATAAAGATTTACCTACCGAAGAAAATCCATACACAAAAATTGCTGCTGTTTCTAAACGAGAAGATATACGCGATGTTCTTATAAGTAAAAATGGAGAGAAGCTTTCTGAATTAAAAAAGGGTGCTATTGTAGGTACTGGTAGTCTAAGAAGAGAAGTTCAAATCAAACGATTGCGTCCTGATCTAGAAGTAAAATTTATTCAAGGCAATGTAGATAGCAGAATTAAGCAGATGAAATCTGGTGAATACGATTCAATTATTCTGGCCGCGGCTGGCCTCATCCGATTGGGAATTATAGATCAGGCGGACGAAATTTTAAGTGAAGATCAAATGATACCTGCCGTAAGTCAAGGTGCATTGGCAATCGAGATCCGCAAATCAGATCATGAAAACGAAAATTTATTGTCAAAAATTAATGATGGGGATACCGAAGTATCAACTATCGCTGAAAGAAGATTTTTAAATGCTCTTGGCGGTGGTTGTAATAGCCCCATTGCTGCTCATGCAAGAGTAGATGGCAGCGCCTTGAAAATAAAAGGATTATACGCTTCAGCGGATGGAGGCAAAATTGAAATCGATGGAATAGAAGGCCATAAAAAACTTGCTACTCAGTTGGCAGAGCAACTTGCAAGAAATTTGCATCAAAAGATTCATTCAAATACTAATATTCCCACTTCCTGAATAATTAAGTTAAAATGAACTTAAAGAGTAGAGTCTTAATTACCAGGGCTGAGCATCAAACTGATGAATTCAAAAAGAAAGTAGAACATGCTGGACTAGAGGCAATCGTTTTACCAATGATTGAGATAAAAGCTATTGAAGCAAATACCGATTTGACCAATGTGTTTAATCAAATGGAGAAATACGATTGGTTAATATTTACCAGTTCCAATAGTGTGAAATTCTTCTTTGATGCTGTAGATGAACAGAATGTGAAAATGTACTTTTTCCCAAATTTGAAAATCGCAACAGTCGGTGAGAAAACAAAAATGACATTAGAACAGAGGGGTTATCGAACCAATTTTGTTCCCATAAAATTTACTGCCAAGGTATTAACTGAATCTCTGGAGGACCTTAAAGGAAAAAATATCTTGATTCCTAGATCAGGTATTGCTACCAATGATTATATCCGTGCATTTGAAGAAAAAGGAGCTAAAGTGCATGCCATTGATCTGTATAACAACAATCCAAGATCATTCGAAGCAAATACTCTTAACAAACTGTTTGACCAAAATCTTGACTATATTACCTTTACTAGCGGCTCTACTGCAAAATCATTTGCAGATAATGTAAATAAACTTGATATTAAATTGGATCAAGTAAAAGTAATTTGCATTGGACCAAGTACTGCTAAGGTAGCATCCGATAATGGTCTAAAAGTTGAAGCCATTGCAGAAACACATACAATTGAAGGAATTATTGATGTCATTAAAAAACTAGAAAATAATGTATAGAGCGAGAAGATTGAGAAGTAATCCGGCCATAAGAAATATGGTAAGAGAAACGATTCTAAGCCCTAATGATTTTATTTACCCAATGTTCATTGAAGAAGGTGAAGGAATAAAAAAAGAGATAAAATCCATGCCTGGAATATTCCGTTACTCTTTGGATCAAATTGATAAGGAATTAGAAGAATTAATTGCTTTGGGAATTCAGTCGATAATACTTTTTGGAATCCCAATTAATAAAGATGCAATAGGTAGCGAATCGTGGAATGATAATGCCATCGTTCAACAAGCAATCAAATACATTAAAAAAAGCTATCCTCAATTATTTGTTATTGCTGATGTCTGTTTCTGTGAATACACCGACCACGGACATTGTGGTGTTATTGTAGATAAAGATGTAAACAATGACGAAACTTTAGCAAATCTTGAGAAGCAGTCCATTTCAATGGCGAAAGCTGGTGCAGACATGATTGCTCCTTCGGGAATGATGGATGGAATGGTAGGCACAATTAGAGATGCGTTAGATATAAATGGATTCAGTCAAATTCCCATTATGTCCTATGCGGTTAAATATGCTTCCGCCTTTTATGGGCCATTTAGAGATGCTGCTGATTCTGCTCCTTCTTTTGGAGATAGAAGAACTTATCAAATGGATCCAGCAAATCGCATAGAAGCCATCAAAGAAGCCAATATAGATGTTGAAGAAGGTGCAGATATCATTATGGTTAAACCTGCACTAGCATATCTCGATATCATTAGAGATTTAAAAGAAATGCATGACTTACCAATCGCATGTTATAATGTTAGTGGTGAATATGCAATGCTTAAAGCTGCAGAACAAAATGGATGGATTGATGGTGAGCGGGTAATGATGGAAGAATTGACTAGCATGAAAAGAGCTGGTGCAGATATTATTCTAACGTATCATGCAAAAGAAGCTGCAAAGTTGATTTGATTATATTTGATCTCAATGACTTTCCCGCGCTTAATATCCATTTTTGGAATATGTCTAGTTCTATATTCCATCATCAGTGGTTTCCATTTTTATTACCATTCGGATTCTAGTGGAACCGATTATGGAGCTGATTACAATTTGAAATTTGGATTGTTGATAGTAGGTATAATCACCTACTATCTTGGTAGGCGATTACAGAAGTAATTGTTTCAATCGGTCTGGGTAATCCGTTATTATTCCATCAACACCCATTTCAACATATTTTTTCATGTCTTGTCGGTCATTAACGGTCCAAATATTGACTTTTTTACCCATTTGATGAACTTTTCGCACAACCCTAGGATTTACATATTTGTAATTGATATTTACCTCATCTGCAAAATTATATCGCCTTAAACGCTTATAACTAAACTTGCTGCCTCCATAAAAAGGGGCCACTGGAATAAAAGCATGAAATAGCTTTTGTATATCACTGCTCAACTGAGGCAATTCTCTAAAATTCTTCAACACCTTGTCATTGAATGATTGTACAATGCACCAATCATTGGCTTTGTACTCATTAACTAAATTTATAATATTTCTCTCAATACCATGGTGATAGGGACTCCCATTTTTTATTTCCAAAAGGAGTGTAGTTTTCCCATTTACCAATTCTAACACTTCTCGAAATGTTGGGACCCTCTCTTTACTAAATTCATGATGAAACCAAGAACCAGCCGAATACCTTTTAAGTCTATTTAAACTCAATTTTCTAATACTTCCCCATCCATTCGTTGTCCTCATGATCGTTTTATCATGAATAACTACAACTTCACCATCTATAGTCTGCCTTAAATCCATTTCGATACGATCTACTCCTATCTCTATCGCTTTGTCAAAAGCAGCTAATGTATTTTCTGGCGCAAGACCTGAAGCACCCCTGTGGGCTATTATTAAGGGATTACTCATTCGAGGGTAAAGGTAAACGAATTGCTATAATACAGTTGGATCATTACATAGAAGGTAATGTTTTGGTTAATAGTTCTGTTCATAATATGCCCATTTAGGCCCAATAATTGAATACAACTTACACTACCTTTGTTCAGGACTATACGGTATATTTTATGAAAAAAATCCTATTAATATTTTCACTATTAGCCACTTGCCATACTTACTGCCAAATATTATCTACTTATAAATGGCAAAATGGAAATAAAAAAGCAGAGGGTAATCTCATCCAAGGAGGGATCGAAGATGGAGAATGGAAATATTTCAATAAAGATGGAAAGTTAATTCAAATTGTAAGCTATGATTTTGGCGAATTCCATGGTCCTTATCAACATTTTTATGAAAATGGTACAGTTAGCGAAGAGGGCAGTTTCTTAAACGCTAAAAGAAATGGAGATTTCAGCACTTATTTTGAGAACAGTAAGTTGGAATTAAAAGGATATTACCTAGAAGGTTTTAAAGATAGTCTTTGGACGTTTTACTTCGAGAATGGTAATAAAAAAATGGAGGGTAAGTATAAGGGTGATTTAAGAGTGGGAGAATGGAAAGAATGGTACAACAATTCGCAGTTAAAACAATTAATCCATTATCAAGATGGGAAAGAACGAATCCAAACTTATTACGATAATAATGGAAATCAAACCGTTAAAGATGGCAATGGTACTTGGAAAAGTTATTATCAAAATGGCAAGCAAAGTTCAGAAGGAGAATTTAAGAATGGCATGAAAGAGGGCCAGTGGAAGAATTGGTCAGAAGGTGGAGTTCTTGAAGAATTGAAGTCTTTTAAAAGTGGGCTTGCAGATGGAGAATGGCAATACAATTATGCCAATGGCGAAGCCAAATGGCGAGGTAATTACAAGCAAGATATGAAAGATGGTAAATGGACATATTATTATGAAAACGGAGAGCTTCAAAAAGAAGAATTCTATGAAAATGGTGCATTGAATGGTAAATTCTCAAAATGGTTTAAGGATGGTAAATTCTCTGAGCTTGGTCAAATGTTGGATGGCAAGAAAAATGGTAAGTGGCAATGGTTTCTTCAAAATGAGAAAGTCGATATGATTGGTCATTTCAAGGCAGGAAAGCAAGATGGCGAGTGGACTTATTATTTCAATAATTCTGATCAAGTATTAACCAAAGGCAATTTCAAAGATGACCAAAGAAATGGTAAATGGGATTACTTCTATGAAGATGGAAATAAATGGAAAAGCGGTTATTTCAGAAATGACAAAAAGGACAGTGTTTGGAACATCTGGCACGAAAACGGAACGCTAATTATTAATGGAAGTTATAAGGAAGGTAAAGAAGAAGGCAGGTGGTTTACCTATTATTCAGATGGAAATCAGCAAGATGAAGGAGATTATTCCAAAGGACAGCAAAATGGGAAATGGATTGGCTGGTATCCAAATGGGCAATTGAGATATGAAGGAACATTTTTAAACGGTTTAAAAGAAGAGATTTGGACCTATTGGAATAATAGTGGGGGGCTAGAATTAAAAGAAACTTATAGCGCTGGCTTATTAAATGGTAACAGAAAAAGTTGGTATACCAATGAAAATATAAGAGATGAAGGAAACTATATTGAAGGAAAACAAAGCGGGGAATGGTCCTACTACTATGAAAATGGAAGAATAAAAATGAAGATCAATTATTCCAATGGTAGAATTCAAGGCAACATAACATCCTGGCATGAAATCGGAACTATTGAAAGTATTAAACAATATAAAGATGGGATTCCACATGGAACATTTAAGTTTTATGGAAAGCGAGAAGGAGAATTATTAAGGAGTATAGAATTTAAAGAGGGCAAAAAAATAACGACTGAAGATTAGAATTGTATCTGTAAGCAAGATTATTCTTACTTTTGCGGCGAATTAATTAGGATGAATATTAGAGGGGACTACGGTCCCCTCTTTTTATAACTCAATTTCAAGATGATTAATCGCGATCAATTGAATGTATTAGCTGAGGAGGCCATAAGTGAGACAAATTACTATATTGTTGATTTGACAATTAGTAAGTCTAATCAAATTCGATTGGAGATTGATGGGGATCGTGGAGTGAACATTCAAGATTGTGTAAATATCAGTAGACACATAGAGTCTAATTTAGATAGAGAACAAGAAGATTTTGAGTTGACGGTTAGTTCAGCAGGCATGGACCAACCATTTAAAATTCTCCGGCAATACCAACGCTACTTGAATAGACAAGTAGTTGTTAAAACTAAAGAAGGAGAGCAGTGGAAAGGAATTTTAAACTCCGCTGATGAGAATGAGGTTGTATTGGCCATTAAGAAGAAGGTAAAAGAAGAAGGCAAAAAGAAAAAAATAGAAATAATTGAAAATATATCTGTTCCAATGGATCAGGTTAAGGAAACAAAAGCTGTAATATCATTTAATTAGTAGAAATGGATAAAATTAATTTAACGGAGTCATTCGCTGAATTTAAAGAGTTTAAGGACATTGATCGTCCTACAATGATGAATATTTTGGAATCTGTATTTAGAAATATGATTATTAAGAAATACGGTTCCGATGAAAACTTTGATATTATTCTAAACATTGATAAAGGAGATTTAGAAGTTTGGAGAAATAGAGAAATCGTTGATGATGGAGAAGTTGAGGATGAGAATAGTCAGATTGCTATCTCAGAAGCGATTAAAATAGAACCCGATTTTGAAGTTGGAGAAGAAGCTTCGGAAGAAGTAAAATTGAACGATTTTGGCAGAAGAGCTGTACTTGCTTTAAGACAAAACTTAATTTCAAAAGTTTTGGAACTTGAAAAAGACAATATTTTCAAAAAATATGAAGATAGAGTTGCCGATATCATTAATGGTGAAGTATATCAAGTTTGGAAAAGGGAGCTTTTAATTATCGATGACGAAGGAAATGAATTGATTCTTCCAAAGATTGAGCAAATCCCTAATGATTACTTTAAGAAAGGAGACAACATAAGAGCTGTAGTTAAGAAGGTAGAGATGAGGAATAACAAACCTATTATCACCTTGTCTAGAACAGCACCTGAATTCTTGGAAAGATTATTCGAAATGGAAGTTCCTGAAATATTTGATGGTTTAATTACCATCAAAAACATTGTTAGAGAGCCAGGAGAAAGAGCAAAAGTTGCGGTTGAATCTTATGATGATAGAATTGATCCAGTTGGTGCTTGTGTGGGTATGAAAGGATCTAGGATTCATGGTATCGTTCGTGAATTAAGAAATGAAAATATTGATGTTATCAATTACACCAATAATTTGAAGCTCTACATTACCAGAGCCTTGAGCCCTGCTAAAGTATCTTCTATAGAAATTGATGAAGAAAATGGGAAAGCAGAAGTATATTTAGCTCCTGATCAAGTTTCTTTAGCAATTGGTAGAGGCGGACACAACATTAAGCTAGCAGGTAAACTTACCGGCTATGAGATTGATGTTTATAGAGAAGATGCAGGAAATGATGTTGAAGACGATGTTGCTTTGGATGAATTTACTGATGAAATTGATGAGTGGATCATCGATGAACTCAAGTCAATTGGTTGCGACACCGCTAAAAATGTATTAGAATTGTCTGATGCGGAATTAGTTAAAAGAACAGATTTAGAAGAGGAAACGATATCTGAAATCAAAAAAATCTTCTTGATGGAGTTTGAATAACAATACGTAAAAATCACATAGAGAAAGGATTATATGCCAATAAAGAGATTAAGTAAGGTAGCAAGAGAGTTTAATTTAGGAATTAGCACGATTGTAGAATTTCTTGAATCAAAAGGAATTGAAGTTGATGCTAAACCAAATACCAAAATAAGCCCTGAGGTTTATGAGGTATTAAGTGATGAATTTGAAGCGGATAAAAGTGCTAAAGAAGAATCACAAAATGTGAGTATGCCTTCTATTGAAAGGGAAAGTGTAACCTTAGATTCTACAGTTGAGAAAGAATCTAATAAAGAGGATGACGAAAGTGTCCTCATAAAGAATATACCTGCCGATCAGTTGGAGGTTGAACCCAAAAAAGAAGAAGAGGAATCTGTTGAACCAGAAGCGAAAGAAGAAGAAGAAAAGGATGAGGGGGTAAAAGTAGTTGGTAAAATTGATTTGGATTCCATGAATCTTAAATCAAGACCAGATAAGAAGACTAAAAAGGAAAAGACAGAAGAAGAAGCTCCTAAAGAGAAAGTTGAAGAGATTAAATCTGAACAAGCAGAAGATAAAACTGCAGTTGAAGAAGAACCTAAGGAAGAAATAAAAACTCCACCTCCATCTGGGCCTGAAGAAATTAAAACCGATGTAGAAAAACTAGAAGGAGTAAAAGTTCTTGGTAAAATTGAGCTTCCAAAAGAAAAGAAGCCAGTTGCTTCATCCTCGCAGGATAAAGAAACTCAAAAGCCGAAAAGAAAACGAAGACGAATTGCAGATGCACCACAAAAACGCAAAGCCAAAAAGTCTCCTAAAAAAGCTGCAGATCCAGAATTAACGGATAAGGAAATTCAAGAGCAAATCAAAGAAACCCTTGCAAGGTTAACTGGAACTGGTGGAAAATCGAAAGGTGCAAAATATAGAAAGCAAAAAAGGGATGCGGCCAGTGAACAGGCACAACTAGAAGCAGAACAGGCAGAAGCACAAAAAAGTGTATTGAAGGTAACTGAATTTGTTACCGCTAATGAATTAGCAGCCTTAATGGATGTTAATGTTAATGAAGTGATTTCTGCTTGCATGACATTAGGCATGTTCGTTTCTATCAATCAACGATTAGATGCCGAAACACTTACCATTGTTGCAGAAGAGTTTGGATTTGAAATCGACTTTATCAAACCTGAATCTCAGGAAGAGGTAGTTGAAGAAGAAGATCGAGATGAGGATTTAAAAGAAAGATATCCAATAGTAACCGTAATGGGGCATGTGGACCATGGTAAAACCTCATTATTGGACTATATAAGAGAAGCAAATGTTATTGCTGGAGAAGCTGGTGGTATCACGCAGCATATTGGTGCATACAATGTTGCACTTAGTGACAATAAACGAATAACGTTCTTAGATACACCGGGTCATGAGGCCTTTACCGCAATGAGAGCAAGGGGTGCCCAGGTAACCGATGTTGTTATTGTTGTAATAGCAGCCGATGATAGTGTAATGCCTCAAACCAAGGAAGCAATAAATCATGCCCAAGCAGCAGGTGTTCCAATCATTTTTGCATTCAATAAAGTAGATCGACCAAACGCCAATGCAGACAAGTTAAGAGAAGAACTTTCACAGATGGATATCTTGGTAGAAGATTGGGGCGGTAAATACCAAAGTCAAGAAGTTTCGGCAAAAACTGGTCAAGGTGTAGAAGAGCTCTTGGAAAAGGTATTGTTAGAATCAGAACTATTAGAGCTACGTGCAAATCCAACTAGAAATGCCAAAGGTGCTGTAATCGAAGCAAGTTTAGATAAAGGTAGAGGTTATGTTGCAACCTTATTGGTTCAAAATGGAACCATGAAGATTGGAGATGTAATCCTTGCAGGCCCACATAGTGGTAGAATAAAAGCGATGTTCAATGAAAGAGGCAATGATGTTTCCGAAGCAGGACCATCAATTCCCGTTTCTGTATTAGGATTAAGTGGAGCACCTAACGCTGGTGATTCATTTAATGTAATGGACGATGAAAGGGAGGCTAGAAATATTGCAACCAAAAGACTTCAATTGCAGAGAGAACAGGGTTCTAGAACCAAAAAGCACATTACCCTTGATGAAATTGGTAGAAGAATTGCAATTGGCGACTTCCAAGAACTGAATGTTATTGTAAAAGGTGATGTGGATGGATCAATTGAAGCATTGTCCGATTCATTGTTGAAATTATCTACGGAACAAATACAAGTGAATATTATTCACAAATCAGTGGGTCAAATCACAGAGTCTGATATCATGTTAGCGGCAGCATCTGATGCAATTGTGATAGGATTCCAAGTAAGACCTTCTGTAAGTGCAAGAAAAGTGGCAGAAAAAGAAGAAATCGATATCCGCCTTTACTCCATTATTTACGATGCTATAGAGGAGCTAAAGTCTGCCATGGAAGGCATGTTGAAACCTAAAGTAGAAGAGCAAGTTACGGCCTCTATCGAGATTCGGGAAACGTTTAAAATTTCCAAAGTTGGAACCATTGCCGGATGTATGGTATTGGAAGGGAAAGTAAGTCGAAACGACAAAGTGAGATTAATACGTGATGGAATTGTTGTATACACGGGAGAATTAGGATCTTTGAAGCGATTTAAAGACGATGTTAAAGAAGTAGCTAAAGGATACGAGTGTGGATTAAACATTGAGAACTTTAACGATATAAAAGTTGGAGATATTATTGAAGCTTATCAGGAAGTTGAAGTGAAACAAAAATTATAAAAGGATAAAATTTATATCAATATAATTTACTGCGCTTAGGAATATAATGAGTGATCAAATAAAGCATGAATGTGGCATCGCATTCATTAGACTCAAAAAACCTCTAGAGTATTACCACGAAAAGTATGGTACCACCTCCTATGGTCTAAACAAATTATACCTTTTAATGGAAAAACAACACAACCGCGGCCAAGATGGTGCGGGTGTTGCCAACATTAAGTTAGATGTGTCTCCAGGGCAAAGGTATATCAGTAGGATGCGTTCCAACTCCAATCAACCCATAAAGGAGATTTTTGGAAACATCAACGACAAATTCTTGAAGCTGAGCAATAAATTCCCAGATCAAATTAATGATGTTCAGTTCCTTAAACAACATGCAGGCTTTACCGGTGAAGTTTTTCTAGGACATTTAAGGTATGGCACTTTCGGAAGAAATAGCATTGAAAATTGTCACCCTTTCCTGAGACAAAACAACTGGATGACCAGGAATCTGGTAGTAGCGGGAAACTTCAATTTAACCAATGTTGATGAGCTCTTCGACCTGTTAGTAGATCTAGGTCAGCATCCTAAGGAGCATTCCGATACAGTTACCGTATTAGAAAAAATTGGGCACTTTTTGGATATGGAAAACCAAAAATTATACAAAAAGTATAAATCCCTTGGTTATGCAAAAAATGAAATCACCGACTTGATTTCAAAAAACATGAAGGTACATCGAATCTTGAGAAATGCTTCAGAAGACTGGGATGGTGGTTATACCATGGCAGGCATTATCGGACATGGAGACGCATTTGTTTTAAGAGATCCATCAGGTATACGACCCGCCTTTTATTATCAAGATGATGAAATCGTTGTAGTTACCTCAGAACGACCTGCCATTCAAACAGCCTTTAACTTAAGTGCTTCTGACGTTAATGAGCTAGACCCTGGTCATGCTATCATTGTGAAGAAAGATGGAGAAGTAAGCTTCAAAAAAATAAAAGAACCCTTGAATAAAACTGCTTGTTCATTTGAGCGAATCTATTTTTCAAGAGGAAGCGATCAAGATATTTACAAAGAGCGAAAACAACTTGGCAAGTCGGTGGTACCAGAAATATTAAAAGCGATTGATGATGATGTAAAGAACTCTGTATTCTCTTTTATTCCAAACACTGCTGAAACCTCATTTTATGGCATGGTTAAAGGCATTGAAGATTACCTTAACACCTATAAAAAGAAAAAGATACTTGCTCTTAAAGACAAAGACTCAAGTCAAAAAATTGAAGATATTTTAGCCATCGGCCCTAGAGTTGAGAAAATTGCAATTAAAGATGCAAAACTCCGAACTTTCATTACCCAAGATGAAACAAGGGATGATTTAGTTACCCATGTTTATGACATCACTTACGGAACAATAAGAGCTGGGAAGGACAATTTGGTAGTAATTGATGATTCTATTGTTCGCGGGACTACGCTGAAGCAAAGTATATTGAGAATACTAGATCGTTTGGGCCCTAAAAAGATTGTAATTGTATCCTCTGCACCTCAGATTCGATATCCAGATTGTTATGGTATAGATATGGCAAAGCTTGGTGACTTTGTTGCCTTTCAAGCTGCGATTCAGTTATTGAAAGAAAAGAAGAAGGAGCACATCATTAAAGATGTTTATAAACTTTGCAAGGAAGAAGAAAATCTTCCGAAAAATGAAACTCAGAATCACGTTAAAAAGATTTATGAACCTTTCACTGCTGATGAAATTTCTGCTAAAATCTCAGAATTACTTACTCCTACTAATATTAATGCCAAAGTTCAAATAATCTATCAAACCATAGAAGGCTTACATGAAGCAATACCTAATCATAGGGGAGATTGGTATTTTACAGGGAACTACCCTACCCCTGGAGGAAATAAGGTGGTAAACCGAAGTTTTATTTATTACTTCGAGGGGAAAAATAAAAGAGCGTATTAAATAAAACAATTCCACATTGAATATCGTTTAATTGCATAAATGCATTGAACCTATTAATATTATATTTGTTTACCTAAGAAGAGCCAATACCTATGGATTTTAAAGTTGGGGAACTACTTTCTCAAATAGAATTTCCCCATGACTTAAGGGATAAATTTAAATTAGCTGACTTACCACAGATTTCACAAGAATTACGCGATTTTATTATCGATATCGTTTCTGTTAAAGGCGGACATTTTGGTGCTAGTTTAGGTGTAGTTGAGTTATCAGTTGCCTTGCATTATGTATTTAATACCCCTGAAGATCAAATTGTATGGGATGTTGGTCATCAGGCATATGGCCACAAAATCCTGACCGGTCGTCGCAAAATATTCCATACCAATAGGAAATACCAAGGCATTAGTGGATTCCCAAAGAGATCAGAAAGTGAATATGACACATTCGGAGTTGGACATAGCTCTACTTCTATATCTGGTGCTCTAGGAATGGCAGTTGGAGCAAGAATACAAGAAGACTTTAAAAGACAGCACATTGCTGTTATCGGTGATGGAGCAATGACGGCAGGATTGGCATTTGAAGGATTAAACCATGGTGGTATTGAAGACTCCAATCTTCTGGTTGTATTGAATGACAATTGCATGTCTATTGATCCTAATGTTGGTGCATTAAAGGAGTATTTGACAGATATTACTACTTCTCCTACTTACAATAAGGTAAAGGATGAAGTTTGGACATTATTGGGCAAGATTTCCAAATTCGGTCCCAATGCAAGATCCATAGTACAAAAGGTAGAACACGGGATAAAATCTACCTTACTGAAACAAAGTAATTTGTTCGAATCCTTAAACTTTAGATATTTCGGACCTATAGATGGTCATGATGTAACCCATTTGGTGGATGTATTGAATGACTTGAAGGGTATTCCAGGACCTAAAATTCTGCACATATTAACTACCAAAGGCAAAGGCTATGAGTTGGCAGAAAAAGACCAAACCAAATGGCATGCTCCAGGCATTTTTAATCGAGAAACAGGTGAGATTATAAAGGTTACTCCAAAGAGCCCACAACCCCCCAAATATCAAGATGTATTTGGACATACGATTGTGGAATTAGCAGAAAAAAATGACAAAATAATGGGTATTACCCCTGCAATGCCCTCCGGTAGTTCTTTAAATATTATGATGGAAGCCATGCCGGATCGGGCCATAGATGTTGGCATAGCAGAACAGCATGCTGTTACTTTTTCTGCTGGTTTAGCAACTTCAGGTATGGTGCCATTTTGTAATATATACTCTTCCTTTATGCAAAGGGCTTATGATCAGGTAATTCATGATGTTGCATTGCAAAATTTACATGTGATCTTTTGTCTAGATAGAGCTGGAGTTGCAGGCGCAGATGGTCCAACTCATCATGGTGCTTATGATTTGGCATATATGCGTTGTATTCCAAATTTAATCGTGTCTGCACCTATGAATGAAGAAGAGTTAAGGAACTTAATGTACACTGCTCAAGAAAAAGATCATGGTCCATTTGTAATTAGATATCCAAGAGGACAAGGGGTGATGCCAGTATGGAAAACTCCATTCAAAAAGATCAAAATTGGAGAAGGTAGAAAATTGATCAACGGAAATGACATAGCTATTCTTAGCATTGGTCATATTGGGAATTATGCGGTAAAAGCGGTTGAAAACCTTAAAACAAAAAATATCAGCGCAGCACTTTATGACATGCGTTTCGTGAAACCTTTAGACGAACTGCTTTTGCATGAAGTTTTCAACAAGTTTGATAAAGTCATTACTGTTGAGGATGGATGTATTCAAGGTGGGATGGGTACTGCTGTAGCCGAATTCATGTTAGACAATGGCTATAACGCACAAATAAAAAGACTTGGCATTCCAGATCGATTTATTGAGCATGGCAGTCAGGATGAACTTTATGCGGAATGTTATTATGATTCAGATAGCATTTTTGAATCTGCCATAAATCTTTTAGGAAAAAGTATTAAAAAGCCAAAACAGGCTTCCGCTTAAACTCAATAAATTAAAGTAGTTTCCTTTTCATTTCTTAACTTTATGGTATTGCCAACGTACCATAGAAGATTATCGTCATATAAGGTAACATAATGATATCTAAAAAACTTCTTTTAGCTTTTTTCTTATTCTTTAGCATTTGTTCCTTTTCAATTGCTCAAAATTGTACGGCAATCTTTTCTCATACAAATAATGGTCTTCAAACTACCTTTTTTGATCATTCTTTAGGGGTAAATCCCATTACTAAGTACTATTGGTCGTTTGGAGACGGTGACACTTCCAACCTAAAAGAACCAACGCATACCTATATTTATTCCGGTGTTTATAATGTTTGTTTAACAATTTCTGATACCAACAATTGTCTTTCCACCATGTGTGATTCCATTATTGCGTCTAACATTAACGGGAACTGTAAAGCAAATTTTAATTATACGATCTCTAAAAATAACAGTGTAACCTTTTCGAATTTAACTGCACCCATATCCCAGTATAACTATAAATGGGACTTTGGAGATAGTTCGATCTCAAATGTTAGAAATCCAGTTCACCAATATTCAAGCCCAGGGAAATATATTGTTAAATTAAACTCTAGAATTCAAGGGATTACCACCTGTTCTACCATAGATTCTTTGTTCGTGAATTACTGTAGTGCTTCTTTTGTGTACAACGACCTTTCAAATGGCTTAATAGAATTCATTGGTAAAAAATCAGCTTCAGATAAGTATTCCGTAACCTGGGATTTTGGAGATGGTAGTGCAATTGGAGATGGATTACATGAATTGCATACCTATGCCTCTTCTGGACTTTATAAGGTTACCTTAAATATCTTCGATTCATTAAGCAATTATAGTTGTAGTTACACCGACTCTGTTCGCGTAAATATTCCCTTACCTTGCTCTTCTGGATTTACATATGGAATAAATAATTCTACAGTTCATATTTTTAATACTGCTCAGAATTATAAAACAATTAAATACACTTTCGGTGATGGGGATAGTTCCACATCTGCAAATCCTGTTCACACCTACCAATCGAATGGTTCATACATTGTATGTCAAACAATTGTTAACCCTTTGAGTAATTGTTTGCAGACCTTTTGTGACACTATAAAAATCAACACACCTAAATTTTGTAAGGCAAATTTTGCGACTCAAGTATTTATGGATTCTGTTACTATTATAAATGGAGTTACTTCTTTTACTGATATTTCATATAACATGGGTGATGGTACTAACATTCAGACCCCTGAACCAAAACACAAATACAATAGCCCAGGACAGTATAAAATATGCCAGTTTATTTATGATTCACTGTCCAATTGTAGAGATACAATATGTAAAACAATAAATATTCAAATCCCTCCTAAATGCAAGGCTGGCTTTAGATATAGTTTGGATAACAGTAAGCTTGAAATTAATAGTGAGGCAAGATTCATCGATTATATCCATTATGATTTTGGTGATGGCAATACATCAACCCAGTCAAATCCAATACACAACTATTTAAGAGAAGGGAATTATATTATTACCCAAACAGTTGAAAATTCAGTTACCAATTGCAAAGATGTATTTGTAGATTCTGTCCAAATCATTTTTCCTCCTAAGTGTTTGGCTGGCTTTACTTATGCTATTCATTTAGATACCTTAAAATTATTAAATCAAGCAAGCAATTTTACTGGTCTACAATACACTTTAGGTGATGGGAATAGTACATTAAATGAGAACCCAATTCATGTTTATAAACGATCTGGAAGTTATACGATATGTCAAACCGTGGTTAACAGTATCACAAATTGTTCTGAAACCAAATGCGAGACAATTCAAATTGTTTTGCCTAAAACTTGCGAAGCGAATTTTACTTATGCTATCAAACAAGACACATTAATTCTCCAAAATTTATCTTCGACTTTTACTACTGTCGAATATGACTTTGGTGATGGATTTTCTACTACAGAACTAAATCCAACACATGTATACGAGGAATCCAATACGTATAATGTTTGTCAAACAATTTATGATGCAAGCCAGAACTGTTTTAGCACCAAGTGTGAAAATATAAGTGTTATTGTTCCACCTACTTGCATGGCTGGTTTTGATGTAGAAATTAATAAGGATTCCGTGCAATTTACCAATAGGGCAAATCACTATAATCGCATAGAATATGATTTTGGTGATGGTTCACCTACAACATTTGTTGAAAATCCACTACATATTTACTCTAGTAGTGGCACCTATATTGTAAAACAAATTGCTTTTAATGATTTAAGAGAGTGTTCGGATTTATATATAGATACACTTTTGATTGCAATTCCAACTTCATGTGTTGCTCGCTATGAAATTGCTTTAGATACAAACAAAAGAGGAACACTTTATTTGGTTAACACCTCGACTAATGACAATACACATGAATATCTCTGGTCTTTTGGTGATGGAGCAACTGGAAAAGGACGGACATTAACCCACAGATATGAAAACTTCGGTAAGTATGAAATATGCTTAACCATTAACGATGCAACATTAAACTGTGTTTCTACATATTGTGATATAGTAGGATTAGACTCCAATGGGTATCTATTAAAAAATAATGGCTTTACGCTTCGAATTATCGATGGATCTTTTATAGGAATTGAAGAAGAAGAAATTAAAGAGGCAGATGTACAACTATTCCCAAATCCATTTGATAACAAAATAAATATTAGTGTTCCTTCTAATGTAGAAAATGTTCAATATTCTATATTGGATTTAAGTGGCCGATTGCAAATGCAAGGCTTTCTAAATCAAAGCAATAATGAATTAAATTTAGAAGGCATCAAATCTGGCATTTATATGGTCAGATTGGATACGGATAAACATACACTTGTAAAGAAAATTATTAAACGCTAAATTAGAACTTCAAAGTTCATGCAAATTGATAAGGAAATACTAGACGCCTGTATAAAGGGAGAACGATCGGCACAAAACCGATTGTATAAGGAAGTATTTTCTTATTTGATGAATATTTGTATCCGGTATAAAAATGATTACGATACGGCAGGAGCAAGTCTAAATGCCATTTTTCTAAAGGTGCTTCATAACCTTTCAAAGTTTAGAAAAGAAGATTCTTTTATCGCTTGGATGAAACGTATTGCGGTCAATCATCTGATTGACGAATACAGGAAACAAAAGCGAGATATGGAAAGACTTAGCTACATAGATGATCTAAGTATTTCTCGAGTACCTTCTTCTATTCATCAAAAGGAAGCTGAATTAGAATGCGAGTATTTATTAGCAATGATTAGAGAGTTACCCCCCTTAACCGCTAAGGTATTTAATCTATATGCGATAGATGGGTTTAAACACAGAGAAATTGGAGAATTATTAGAGATGAGTGAGAATACTTCAAAATGGCACTTGAGGCAAGCTAGACAAAAATTAAGAGCCAAATTGGAAATATTTAATGAGGCGATATAAATGATATTTGATAAAGAAAACGATATTGATGAATTGTTCCAAGATGGATTAGATAGGGAATATCCCTATGACCCCAGGCTATGGAATAATTTAGAAAAACGGATGGACTCCGATTCTAGAGGCCGAAAAACTTGGCTTTGGAATTTTAACTCTATCGCATTGTTTGCAGTTGCTGTATGTTGCTCTTTTATTCAATCTGATGATGCCCCAAATGTTGTAGCGGATAATTTGAATGAAATCGTTGATGAATTCGATTATTATGCCATTGCAAATAATCAAAAAATAGTGCTTCCGCAGGAAACCAATTTGATAAAGCAAGAAGTTAATTCTGCAAAATTTTCACCTGATAGAATTTCCAATAATCAATCCAAGGAACAAATTTCGACCAAAGAATCGAATTCAATGAATGAATCTTCTACAATTGGAAGCAATTCTTTTGAAACCGGCATTCAGCATGTAAATTCGATTAAATCCAGCCCGCTGTATGATTATGGTGAGCGTAAAAAAATTGAAATCTTAGAAAGATTAATCAATCGACCATATAATGAACAAGAATACATTTATGCCAAAAGTCCGATTGTAGATCAAGAAGAAACTAGATTGCAATTGCTTCAGAACAAACTGCGGAAAAAGCATTTCTATGTTGAGTTTTCTGCTGAACATGCCTTTGATGTTAATAAGCAAGTAAGTGGTCTTGATCAAAAAGTCCAAGATTTCAAGAATGACCATGAAAGATCACTTTCAAAAGAATCCTATGGATTAGAGATATTGAGCCACCATCGTTTTTTAAGATTTGGATTTGGTATAAGGTTTAGCAAATACACAGAAAGGGCTAATTATGCAATAAGTTCTGAAGAAACTGGATATACCTTAAGTCACGACACCTCATATACTTTGGTAAATGGACAATATGACGAAAATGGCTTCCCAGTATTGTTGATTCAGGAAAACGTTGAAACTACCAAGACACCAACTAGTTATACTACTACGGAAACCATCGTTTCTAGAAATGAATTTAGAAGAATTCAAATTCCATTAAGTGTTGGAGTTGAAAAATCATTTGGCAGAATATTAGCATCTATCCAAACTGGAGTACTAGTAAATTATGCTTATGAACAAGAAGGACTATATATCAATGAAAAATTAGATAAAGCAGTAGATTTTGAAAATCAAGATCAATTTAACTCCTTGTTCTTCAGTCAAATGAACTCTGCTCAATTGGGTTATGCAATCAATGAATTTATTGTTGTTGGCGCTAGATATAGCTATGAATATGATATTAATTCTTTTACTAAGAATTACGACAGTAAATTACAAAGTCAGAATGTCGGGATTTGGTTGCGTTGGAATCCAACCAAAAATATCATAAGATAATTACTCATCTAGCTTAAGAACAGCAAGGAAAGCATTTTGTGGCACTTCCACATTACCTATCTGTCGCATTCTCTTCTTTCCTTTCTTTTGTTTCTCTAATAGCTTTCTCTTTCTTGTAATATCACCTCCATAACACTTTGCAGTCACATCTTTTCTTAAGGCTTTTACAGTTTCTCTAGAAATAATTTTAGCCCCAATAGCCGCTTGAATTGCAATGTCAAACTGTTGCCTTGGTAACAACTCCCTTAGTTTTATACAAATTTTACGACCAAGATCATATGCTTTATCCCTATGAATTAAAGCGGATAAGGCGTCTACCTGATCACCATTTAACAATAAATCTAATTTTACCAATTCAGATTGCTGATACCCTAATGGATGATAATCAAAAGAAGCATAACCCTTTGAAATTGTTTTTAAGCGATCGTAAAAATCAAAAACAATTTCAGCCAATGGGATATGAAAACTCAATTCAACACGGTCTGTTGTTAGATATACTTGATTTTTTAACTCACCTCTTTTTTCAATACACAGATTCATCACGGCACCAACAAAATCTGATTTGGTAATTATTTGAGCCTGAATAAACGGCTCTTCAACACGATCTAAAAGTGTAGTCTCTGGTAAATCAGATGGATTGTTAATCAATAGTCTATCTTCCGGATTTTTAACCAAATATGCATGATATGAAACGTTTGGCACAGTAGTTATAACAGTCATATTGAACTCTCGCTCTAATCGCTCTTGAATAATTTCCATGTGCAACATACCTAGAAATCCACATCGAAAACCAAATCCTAATGCAGCTGAAGATTCAGGCTCAAAAGTTAAAGAAGCATCATTCAATTGTAGTTTTTCCATGGCTTCTCGCAACTCCTCATATTCTTCCGTATCTACAGGATAAATTCCTGCAAATACCATGGGTTTAACATTTTCAAACCCTTGAATAGCTTCATTACAAGGATTATCCAAAGTTGTGAGTGTATCTCCAACTTTGACTTCACTTGCTTTTTTGATTCCAGAAATAATGTAACCAACATCACCCGTTTTGATCACTTTTCTTGGCTCCAGATTTAATCTTAAAACTCCAACTTCATCTGCATCATAAACCTTCCCAGTGTTAAAGAACTTTACCTTATCTCCTTTTTTAATTTCTCCATTCAAAACTTTATAGTAGGCATGAATCCCTCTATAAGAATCAAATACGGAATCAAATATCAAAGCCTGAAGCGGTGCATTGGGATTGCCTTTAGGTGCGGGCACCCTATTCACTATAGCTTCCAAAATACTGTCAACTCCTTGCCCAGTCTTACCACTAGCAGAAATAATATCTTCTCGATCACAGCCAATTAGATCAATAATTTGATCTTTAACTTCTTCTGGCATTGCACTCGGAAGATCAATCTTATTGATGATTGGAATAATCTCTAAATCATGCTCTAATGCTAAATAAAGATTAGAAATGGTTTGTGCCTGAATACCCTGAGCAGCATCAACAATTAGCAAAGCTCCTTCACATGCGGCGATAGATCTTGAAACTTCATAGGAAAAATCCACATGACCTGGAGTATCAATTAAGTTTAATACAAATTCCCCATTATCTCTCTTATAATTCATTTGAATGGCATGACTTTTAATTGTTATGCCTCTTTCCCTTTCCAAGTCCATATCATCCAAAGTTTGAGCTTGCAAATCTCTTTCTGATATAGATTGTGTCATCTCCAACAACCTGTCAGCTAAAGTGCTCTTTCCATGGTCGATATGTGCAATTATGCAGAAATTTCTTATGTGATCCATCCCTGAATTCTAAAAGCTGCAAATTTAGTTTTTTAAGTGATCTTAATTTCTTTTCGAAAGATGCAACTTTATAGAAACAGTTCTCGTCAGTGATAACTGACAGAATATGCTTGCTTGTATTGGGAAAATTGAGTTATTTTACTGTTTGCCCAAGATTAAGCAACAGAAGAAAAATTTACATTGATGAAGAAGTTTAATTTAACAGCTATAATAGCGCTCCTAGGGATGGTTTTATCCTTCCAATCTGCTACTGCCCAGTCCGAAGCTTATGCAGGAGGTGAAATATTGGTAAGATATGCACCACAAGCAGGGGATCAACCCTGTGATGCCCTCAAGCGATATGAATTCTTGTTCAAATTTTATAGAGATTGGTTTCCTACTCCATTTGCTGCAACCAAAACTTTAGCCTTATCTACAGAAAGTTCTAAAGGTGCAAATAATTACGGAACAGGTAAAAATTATACCAATCCTCCATTAGAAATTACATTAAACCAAATTCCGAATCAGTCTGGCATCACTAATGGTCCTCCTTGTATAGTGGGCTCCCCATCATCTACTCAATACCAATGGTATAGAGCATTTGCCTATATACCACAGAGAAGCGATTGGATCGTTAGATATGGAATTGTTCCAAATCCCAATCCATTTAATCAACCTATCGTTGGTGTTCGATTCTTTTCTGATGGAACTGAAAATATAGAAAGAAAAACTACTTTTTCTCCAGTAGCATTTTTTAACAATAGTTGTGTTGACTCCAAAACAGACGCCAATGGAATTCCTGCTAAGACCATGATAGAAATGCCAGGAACCAATACGCCAGCAGAATGGAGTGATCCTCATATTGTACTACCATTTTGTGATGGAGTACGACAAGAATATAAATTAAGGGTAATTGACACTGATATTACTCCTGTTGAATTTAGGGTGAATGATCCAACTACCAAAGAACATGGTACTGTTACTAAAATTGAGCAGTTTACAGATAGACTGGTATTTGAATTGAAAGCTACCAAGAAAGATGGTGCAGGAAAGCAAGGAAGACCAGTATCCTATGCATCTGGTTTTAGTGCTTCTGTTCCTTTACCAGTAAAACCACCAAATGGGATAGATGTGATGGAAGCCATGGTTTTAGACTCTAATTCTGGTGTGCTTTCCTTTACTCCAGATCTTAGTCAGCTAGGTCCAAATATTTCTAGTTTTGTTGGTGTTATTACAGTTGTTGTTAGGGAAAGAAGAAAATATTATAAAGAGGTTACTGTAGGTGGAATTACGGAATTGCAATTGGCTGAACGCACCATAGCAGAGACTTTTAGAGACATACGAGTAAATATTGATGCTAATTGTAACACTACTCAACCCTCATTTAGTGGTATTGATATTAATGGCAATTTAGTTACACCTACTCCTCAAGATGCAAATGGACGTTATATTTTTGACTGTGCAAATGAAGAGTTTGATTTTGAAGTAAGTGATCCAATGTTTGCTGGAAGCATCCATAAAAAAGATGAAACTCCTGCATTTAGAATGTATCGTGTTGATCCAAATGGAGATCCCTTGGTTTCTATTGACAAAAACTCTTACGACTTAACAGTTGAAGCCTTAAACCCTGATATATTTGGAGAGTTTACACGTTTTAGAATTACTACTGTAAACCCAATTGGACCTGGGAATTATTCTATCATTACCAAGCGGGGCGATGATGGTAATACTTGGATTAACGAATGTGGACAAGAAATCGCCGAAAATTTAGTAATTCCTATTAAAGTGGATACTAACTTCAACTATGTTTTCCAAGGTGACGATCCAATTAAAATTTGTTGGGATGCACAAGCAGCAGAAATTAATGCATTTGATGGCATGTCTAATGCAGACTTAAACAGCAATTTAAATAATACATTCCTTACAAGATTTTCTTATAGAGGACCTTCTTTTAACGCACCAATACAATTCACTGATCAGCAAAGAAAGTCAGACTTTGGGAATAATGTAGGGATTTACAATTTTGAACATCGTTTTACTGATTTAAGTGATTTTCCAGAAGGTTGGTGGACCATTGAAGTTGTAAGAAACTTTCCTTGGACTGTAAAGGGAAGTAATGTAACAAACGATGAATTCTGTACTGATGATGATCCAAGAGTTTTTGTGGAAAGCTTTGATGTTCCTGAAGTTGACTTACCTGACTTAGAACTTTGTCCTAGAGAAGACTGGCCGGTAATTCGGACTTCAGACTTAAACCCTTTATTAGCTCAAGCTACCGATTTTAGATGGGTGTTTAATCAACCTCAGCCCGCTTCCCAAGGTGGTGGGGTTAAACCAATAGACGTTGGAGGTAGTTCCAATAGCCAATTGAGGAATGACACTTTTGACATTAAAGAAGTACTTGGATTTGGAGGTGGTAATGGGCAGCAATTTGAAATAGGTCTAGGTTTCACCATGAATGATTGTGTTGTCCCTCCAGTGTTTTTCAAAGTGAGAAAAGAAGAAGTGTTGGTTGAACTCGAAAGGGATTCTACCATATGTCCTGGTGAACAATATGACATGACTAATCAGGTGACATATAATGCACCTGATCTCATGACTTATCAATGGTTTTTGAATGATAAACAATTGAACAATGCCACTTCACCAACTTTAAAAAATTCCAGAAGAGGTGAATATAAATTGGTTGTAACCAAAACTTCTTCTGCTGATTCTGTTTGTATTGGCATGGATTCCTTATTTGTTAACGTCGCAGATTCCTTATTACCTCCAGCGGTAGAGTGTTCATGGGTTACTTTTGAGGATGGCACTGTAATCCAGAGATTCTTCTGGCCCCAACAAGATGGTGCAGATCTTTACCAAGCTAGAGGTATAGATCAAAATGGAGATATTTCAGATTCTATTGGATTTGCAATTGGAACTGATACTGGCGGATGGGTCTTTGCTAATCATCCTTGGGGTATACAACACACCCAAAAAGGACAACAAATGAGATTGGAAGTAAGAGCAGTTAATACCGAAGTAGATGAAGAAGCAATTTGCAAGTACGGTCCAATTAGTCTTGCCGAAGCATGTAATATTGAAATTAAAGAATTAAATGTATTTACACCTAATGGGGATGGCACGAACGACCTTTTGAGATTTGATTTATTGGAAGTATTCCCTGGAAGTGATTTAAAAATCTTTAATCGTTGGGGTGAATTAATTTATGAAGACGATGATTATTCCAATGATTGGGATGGTGGAGATTATGAAGAAGGAGTTTATTATTATCTACTTGACATCAATGATGAGTCCCAAGGATTAATTAAAGGAACGATTACATTACTTCGTTAATAGCCAAAAACATATTTTCTATCAAAAGCCCTTTTCCCTAAAGGGCTTTTGTATATTTACACCTTTGCAAAAAAAGAACAATGAAGCTAGTTAAAAGGCTAGAAGACAATTCAAAAACGCTATTTTCTTTTGAAATTCTTCCTCCATTAAAGGGGAAAAGTATTCAATCCATTTATGATGGTATTGATCCTTTAATCGAGTTTAATCCTGCATTTGTGAATGTAACTTATCATAGAGAAGAGTTTATTTATAAGAAGCGCGAAAAAGGCTATTTAGAGAAAATTGCAATTAAAAAACGACCTGGGACTGTTGGTATCTGTGCGGCTATAATGAATAAATATGATTTAGAAGCTATTCCGCATTTGATTTGTGGTGGATTTACTAAAGAAGAAACGGAAAATGCACTAATCGACCTTCACTTTTTGGGAATAAATAATGTATTGGCTTTAAGAGGAGATCCTATTAAAACAGAAACGCACTTTGTGCCTGAAGAAGGGGGGAACCGTTATGCTGTTGAATTGGTCGAACAGATTGTAAGATTGAATCAAGGTAAGTATATAGATGAAAATATAGAAAACGCCACACCCACTAATTTTTCTATAGGTGTTGCTGGCTATCCAGAAAAACATTTTGAAGCTCCAAATATGAATGCTGACATTAGAAGATTAAAGCAAAAAATTGATGCAGGAGCGCAATATGTTGTTACTCAATTATTCTTTGACAATAAAAAATACTTTGAGTTTGTAGATCGATGCAGAAAAGAAGGTATCAATGTTCCCATTATTCCGGGATTAAAGCCAATTGAATCTTTACGGCATATTACCTTTTTGCCTAAGTTTTTTAATATAGATCTACCATCAGATCTTACAGATGAATTGGAGAAATGCACTACGAATGAAGAAGTAAAAGAAGTTGGTAAAGAATGGGCAATAGAACAATCCAAAGAATTGGTTAAGGCAGGTGTCCCTTGTATACACTACTATACCATGGGAAAATCTAAGGCGGTTAAAGGCATTGCTTCAAAGGTATTTTAATCCCCACTTTTCATCATTCTAGCCACGTATTTGCCAAGGATATCAAATTCAATATTGACTAGATTGTTCTTTTCTAACTTATTGAAATTTGTATGTTCAAAAGTGTAAGGTATTATGGTTACCTGAAACGAATTGTCAGATACATTAAATGCCGTTAAACTCACACCATTAATACAAATGGACCCCTTTTCTACAATTAATTGACTGTCTTTTTGCAACCTAAAAGAGTATAACCAACTTCCATCTATTTTCTCAACATCCATCACTTCTGCTGTACAATCCACATGACCTTGAACAATATGACCTTCTAATCTTGCATTCATTTGCATACATCGCTCAATATTTAACGAATCGCCAATTGTTAATCTATTCAGATTGGTTTTCTCTAATGTTTCCTTTACAGCAACTACTTCATAAGTCTGATGATCTCTAATTTTTTCTACCGTAAGGCAGACACCGTTATGGGCAATACTTTGATCAACTTTTAACTCCTTAATTATATCTGTAAAAATTACAAATCTCACATTAGAGCCTTCATTCTTTTTGTCTACTAATGTGCCTACTCTTTCTATTATACCTGTAAACATTAATTGGTATCGATTGGTGTTTCTGGATTAAATATAGTAATCGTGCCTTTTAAAGATCTAGATTGCATTGGTTCCAAACTCTTTTCATATACTTCACAAGAGTAATAATATACACCACTACTCAAAATTTCCTTAGTTCCTTTATGAAGGCCATTCCATTTGATATCTGGATCTCTCGTCTCAAACACAACATCGCCCCATCTATTATATACCACCAAATTAATGGAATCTACATCCCTATATGGTAATATTGGAATGTATAAATCATTCCGGTTGTCATTATTTGGACTGAATACGTTAGGAAGCTCATAAATCGGGCAATACTCTATACATTCCTGATCAAATTCAGTGCTTTCATTACCAACTGAATCTATTGAAGTAATGCTATAACATCCTGCTATTGATCGATCCCTAATAGAAAACGTTGTAATATCTGGAGAGTTAATCTCAGAAATTAATCTGTTCTCCCCTTCTTGGTTTGGAGCATAATAAATGCGATAACCCAAAACATCATCCGCACAACTATTGTTTGGATTATTCCAGTAAATTGATAAACTATCCCCTTCACAACTTGCATTAATTGTAATATCTGGGGCACAAGGCTCTATATTGTCTACTGGTGTTGAACACCGCTCTTGAGAAAGATTAATTAAGGGAGACTTCACTGATTTGAGGTTGTATTTCCCAAATGATTTGATGTAGTAACAATATTTTAGCCCATTGCTCAAATTGGAATCATTATAAAAGCTTGTGTTTACAGTTGTCAAAGAATCAAATACACTTGCATTTGGTTTCATCCTAAAAACAGTAAAGCTATCATTGACCCATGGAACATTATCACTCCAATTCAATCTCAACAAATTATCCGTAGCAGTAATATTTAAGAAAATGGAATAAGCAATAGCAGTATTTCCCATGAAAGATCGACCACTACCTATACTATACATTTCCAAAAAATAGGCGTGATCTTGGTTCAATGTATTTATTTGGCTTATAGTTAATGTAGTATCATTAATCGAATTGGTAGAATCGATGATAATATTAGCATCATTTGGCAAAGTTTCATATATCAGATATCTATAAGGAGGAGGAAATACAGAAGCATCAATAACATTTGGTGGTGACCATTCAAGATCGATTATACCATTGGTTTCGTTTGTATTTATTACAGAAACCTTTGTAATTACGGGTACGACCTTATCAATTTGATCACAAGCTTCATTTGATGCTAAACTTTCATCCCCATCATCAAAATACTTAGTTACCAAATAACAATATTTAATCCCAGGTATTAATCCCCTACCACCATTATCATCGATAAAATTGGTCTGGTTTAAGTCTGATAATTCCGCTATTCGGACAAAACCTAAGTCATCAGGTACACCAATTGTACAGCTATCGGGAACAAATCCAGAAGAATCTACTCTCCTGTAAATTCTGTATCCACTTGCATTCTGACATTTGGTGTTTAACCAATTTAATTCAATCGTTTGTCCAAAAGGTGTAGTTGTGAGGTTTTCAGGTGCAGGAGCAACAACCCTAATACTGGCATTCCTGAAATTAGATAATACGACTGGGAATGCGTTATCTTCGGCTTTAATACTAAGGTTGTATAAATTTTTACGCACATCGTCACAAATCGTATTCCATCTCAATTCAGCAAGGGTAGGATTTCCTGGCACACCAGCATTAAATGAAACTCGATTAGAAATAGGAACTTCCACAATTTCCCCTGTAACACTTAAACTTACATTATTAGCAGCATCCGGATCGGTTGACTCTATTGGAAGTATTAGGGTATCTCCAGCCTCTACACATGTAAATTGATCCACAAAAATATTTGGAGGTCTATTATTACAACCTGGAATTACTTGAATTTGCATATCACGTAGAACCTCCCCAATCAATATGCCGTTTCTGTATTCTTTGATTTTTATCGCCAAATTGTACAATCCTACCTGATTCGGCGTATTCCAAATTAAATCTCCATTTTTGGGATCAACAGATAAGCTTATAGATGCTGTTGGGAAGGTAAATCCAGGAGCAACAAATCCACCCGTTCCTAAACTTGGGGCCAATTCATAAGCTATAGAGTCTCCATCTGGATCAAATGCACCTGGATTATATACATACAATTCACCGGCACATGCATCATCTATTGGGTCGTTTCTTAAGAAGACCGAATTATTAAATTGAGACCCAATAGGGCTTATACGGATGAGAGACTGAATGGTAAATGGCACATTGACTGATCCGTCAATGTTGTCAACTCCGTCATTTCTATTTCTATCTTCAACCCTAACCCTATAATTACCAGGCCCTGGAAAAGTATGTCTTGCGACCCAGGTTCTTGCTTTTACATTTGGTCTGTTTGGTATATCTGGTCCAACCAATGGATTTCCAATAGAGTCAATTGCAGTATTATCACCCCAATTCACTTCGATCTCGTCTCTGTTGCGAAATGCTGGGCTATTAGGGTCTGCAAAAATGGTTACCGATATTTCATATGTCAATCCATTGATGTGTCTGTAAGTTATATCCCCTGCTCGATTATGCGTTGCAAACAATTCGTAACTGCACGATAAGATAAAGAGTAAAATGAAGATTAACTTGTACCTCATAAAACCTAGACACTAATAGGTGATTAGTTGTTGTTCAATAGTTTCTGGAACTTCTCTATATTCATATTCTTGTGTTCTCAATTGAGGTTTAAAGCCTGCTTCTCGAATTGCATCTTGAATACCGTCAGATGTAAATCGATGCGGCGCACCAGCAACAGAAACAACATTTTCCTCTATCATAATTGACCCCATATCGTTAGCTCCAGAATGTAAACACAATTGTGCAATTTCCTTGCCAACTGTGAGCCAGCTAGCTTGAATATTCTTAATATTTGGCAACATTATTCTCGATAATGCAATCATTCTTATATATTCATCTGCTGTAACCTGGTTACTTACCCCCTTAAGTCGATTTAGAAGTGTTCCATCATCTTGAAATGGCCAAGGAATAAAAGCCAGAAAACCATTAGCCTCTTTTGGTTTTTCAGATTGCACTTCTCTTAACCAAACCAAATGTTCAAATCGTTCTTCAATAGTTTCTATATGACCAAACATCATGGTTGCAGAAGTTGTAATATTCAGCTGATGCGCAGCACGCATTACATTTAACCATTCTTCACCTGTACATTTTCCCTTAGAAATTAACCTTCTAACTCTATCATTTAAAATCTCTGCACCAGCTCCTGGAAGTGAATCTAAACCTGCATTCTTTAATTCCTTTAGAACCTCTAAATGAGTAAGTCCTTCTAATTTGCAGATATGAGCAATTTCAGGCGGCCCTAATGCATGGAGTTTTAAATCTGGGTATAAAGATTTTAAGTCTGCAAACAACTCAACATAAAATTTCAAGCCCAATTCAGGATGATGTCCACCTTGAAGTAATAATTGATTACCACCATATTTATATAATTCATCTATTTTCTGCTTATACTGTTCAATTGTAGTGATATAAGCTTCATCGTGCCCTGGAACCCTAAAAAAATTGCAGAATTTGCAATTGGCAATACAAACATTGGTAGTGTTTGCATTTCTATCGATTATCCATGTAACAACTTCAGAACCCTTTTGCTCTATTTTTAAGCGATTTGCCACAAAAGCCAATTCAGTGGTAGAAGCATGTTTAAATAAATAAACACCTTCTTCTTTGCTTAAATGCTCTTTATTCAATGCTTTTTGTAGTAATTCTTCAATATTCAAACCCATATCATTTTATAACACATTTAAGCTATCTAAATTGTGTTAGTTTTGTTGGATAAAATTAATCAATAATGCAGGATATTCTTTGTAAACAAGTGAGTCTCTGCGATGTTTAGATTCTAAATTAAGATGAGCAAAAAAGGGCAAAATAGAGTAAAAATTGGAATATCAGTAGGAGATGTAAATGGTATCGGTTTAGAAGTCATCTTAAAAACCTTCAATGACCAAAGAATGTTCGATTTTTGTCAACCCATACTCTATTGCTCCAAAGCTGTTTTAGACTACCAGATGAAAACCCTCCAGCTGAACGACCTAAAGATTAACCTTTTAGGCGAAGATTTTAATCTCAAAAAAAGTGCTTTACACTTGGTAGATGTTAAAAGTCCCATGAGCAATTCTACTTTTGGAAATTCCACTGAAGAATCTGCAGTCCTTGCATTTCAATCATTAGAAAACTGTATAAGCGATTTGCAAGACAATAAGATTAACGCAATGGTTACTGCTCCTATTCAAAAAGAATCCATGCAGACACTTGCAAATTTTGAATATGGAGGGCATACGGAATACCTTAATGATAAGGATGGTAAAGAAGACTCTTTGATGCTTATGATAAGTGACCATTGTAAAATTGGTATTGTAACCAATCATATTCCTTTGCAAAGTGTTTCAAATGAAATAACTACCGAAAAAGTACTTAAAAAGATAAACATCCTGAATAAGTCATTAAAGGTTGACTTTGGTATCCGCAAACCCAAAATTGCTGTTTTGGGCTTAAATCCGCATGCAGGTGAAAATGGAGCAATAGGTAAGGAAGAATCTAAAGAGATCTTGCCAGCAATTCAACAAGCTAAAAACATAAACATCTTAGCCTTTGGGCCATACCCTGCAGATGGGTTTTTCGCAAGTAATTCTTATGCCAATTATGATGGTGTATTGGCAATGTATCACGATCAAGGCTTAATCCCTTCAAAAATGCTATCTAAAAGTGGCGGAATTAATTATACAGCTGGTTTGTCATTTGTGCGTACTTCTCCTGATCATGGAACGGCATTTGAAATTGCTGGGAAAAACCTTGCCAAGCCTGCTGCATTTAGGAATGCTGTTTATACTGCAATAGAAATTGTTAAGTCTAGAATATTAGAAGAAGAATTAACTGCCAATGTTCTGGAAACATCTAAGAATAGGAGTTAAATTTTCAATAAAATTGCTAAATTTGCGCGCTTCTTTTTGAAGGGGGTAATGAAGGAGAAGACAAAAAGAATAGAATTGATTATTCCTTTCTCATCTTTAAAAGATGGTTTCCATCATTTTGAATTTGAGATTGACAACAAGTTCTTTGAACAATTTGAATACTCCATTATTAAAGATGGAGAGGTAGAAATTAAAATTGAATTTGAAAAAAGAAAAACATTTTTCAAACTTCATTTTAACATTGAAGGGGCAATCCATAGTCTTTGTGATCGATGTAGCGATGAATTGAGCATTGCTATAAATGGGGAAGAAAACTTAATTGTGAAGTTTGGAAAGGAAACCATTGATCATTCCGAAGAGATTAAGATTATTGCGGAATCGGATTACGAACTCAACCTTAGCAATGAAATCTATGAATTTGTTCATTTGCTACTACCAAAGAAAATTGTTCATGAAAATTTGAATAATTGTAATAGAGATGTTCTAGAAAAATTGCAAGAATTATCTCAAAAAGAAAAAAATACAGACTTTGATCCCAGATGGGAAAAGCTAAATAATTTAAATAGAAGTTGAAACTAAAATTTTAGGTAATGGCGCATCCTAAACGAAAAATATCGAAAACTAGAAGAGATAAAAGAAGAACGCATTACAAGGCAGAAGCACCTACGATTGCAACTTGCCCTACAACTGGAATGCCTCATCTATACCATAGAGCTCATTGGTATGAAGGCAAACTTTATTACAAGGGTAAAGTCTTGATGGAGAAAGCCGAAGCGTAAAAATCAATGTCTTCTAACTGAAAAGGTGGTAATTAATCATTATCCACCTTTTTTGATTTTATAATATTCATCATATTTAGCTACTTTAGATTTTAAAAAGCTGAAATAACAAATGGGAAAGGTTCGAGCAGCATTAACAGCAATTGGTGGTTATGTCCCAGAATATAAACTCACCAATGAGATACTTGAAGGCATGGTTGATACCACAGATGAGTGGATCACTACAAGAACTGGAATTAAGGAAAGGCGCATATTAAAAGGAGAAGGTTTAGGCACTTCTGATATGGCCGTAGAAGCAGTAAAAGAAGTCTTAAAGAAAAGAGGAATAGGTGCAGAAGAAATTGATTTACTGATTTGTTGTACCGTAACTCCAGATATGGTATTCCCTGCTACTGCCAATATTATAACAGATAAAGTTGGTGCCAAGAATGCTTTTGGCTTTGATTTGATGGCTGCCTGCTCTGGCTTTTTATATGGACTAACAACCGGATCAAAATATATTGAAAGTGGAGCAGCAAAAAAAGTGATCGTTGTAGGAGCAGATAAAATGTCTTCTATCGTAGACTATGAAGATAGAGCTACTTGTGTCATCTTTGGTGATGGTTGTGGTGCTGCATTATTGGAGCCTACAGAAGAGGATTTTGGCATCATGGATACAATCATGAGGAGTGATGGATCTGGAAGAGTTCATTTGCATCAAAAGGCAGGTGGTTCAGTGAAGCCAGCAAGTCATGAGACCGTAGATGCCAAAGAGCACTTCATTTATCAAGAGGGACAAGCCGTTTTTAAGTTTGCTGTTACAAATATGGCCGAGGTTTCTGCTGAAATCATGGAAAGAAATGGTCTTAAAAGTGAAGATGTTCGGTATTTAGTACCGCATCAAGCTAACAAAAGAATCATTGATGCAACTGCCAAACGAATGGGTATTGGAAGCGAGAAGGTAATGTTGAATATTGAAAAATTTGGAAATACTACTAGTGGCACCATACCACTATGTCTTTGGGAATGGGAAAACCAACTTAACAAAGGAGATAATTTAATTTTATCTGCTTTTGGAGGTGGGTTTACTTGGGGGTCGATTTATTTGAAATGGGCATATGATCCATCATAAGTTGGATAATTCTTTTTAATTTATAACTTTATTGCCCTTATTAACCTTTGAAAATACAATTAGATGAAAATCAGTGAAATTCAAGAATTAATCAAATTTGTTTCCAAATCCGGAGTTAGTGAAGTGGAAATAGAAGACAAGGATTTCAAAATAAATATAAAGACTCCTCCTTTCAGAAGAGGTCGTGGCAATAAGCCATATCCAGAAGAAACCCAAACTGTGGTAAATCAAGTGATTCCAGCGCAAATTCCAATGCAACAAGTTGGTGCACCGATAATGCCTGCAGCACCTGCTCCAGCTCCAGCAGCAGAACCAGCACCTAGTGCGAATAACACAGATGGCGGTCAGGATAGCGCTGCTGATGAAGGGAATTACATAGAGATCAAATCTCCTATGATAGGTACTTTCTACCGCAAACCATCTCCTGACAAACCAGAATTTGTTAAAGTTGGGGATACAATTAGCGAAGGAGATGTGGTTTGTGTCATTGAAGCAATGAAACTCTTTAACGATATTGAAAGTGAAATAAGCGGTAAGATTGTTAAAGTACTAGCTGATGATTCTACTCCAGTTGAGTATGATCAAGTTCTATTTCTTGTTGACCCGAAGGGTTAATCCAATTGTGCTAATATAAAAGACGGATTATGTTTAAGAAGATCTTAATCGCAAATAGAGGTGAAATCGCTTTGCGTGTTATTCGGACTTGCAAGGAAATGGGAATCCAAACTGTTGCTGTTTATTCCAAAGCTGATGCAGATAGTCTTCATGTAAGATTTGCAGATGAAGCTGTATGTATAGGTCCGGCTCCTAGTTCTGAGTCCTATCTGAAGATTTCAAATATCATGGCTGCTGCTGAAATTACCAATGCAGATGCTATTCATCCAGGTTATGGGTTTTTATCCGAGAATGCCAAATTTTCGAAGATTTGTGATGAACATGGGGTTAAGTTTATTGGTGCATCACCCAAAATGATTGAGAGCATGGGTGACAAGGCTTCAGCCAAATCAACAATGATTAAGGCAGGGGTTCCAACTGTTCCTGGTTCTGAAGGTCTATTGGAAGATTTAAATCACGCTAAAAAGGCCGCAAAAGAGATTGGATATCCGGTGATGATGAAAGCTACCGCGGGTGGTGGAGGTAAAGGAATGAGAATTATTGCTGCAGAAAGTGAATTAGAAGATGCTTGGGATAGTGCCAAAAAAGAAGCTGCTGCAGCATTCGGGAATGATGGCATGTACATGGAGAAATTCATTGAAGAACCTCGACATATTGAAATTCAAATTGCTGGTGATCAATTTGGTAATTATTGCCACTTATCTGAGAGGGATTGTTCAATCCAAAGAAGACACCAAAAATTAGTGGAAGAAACCCCTTCTCCTTTTATGACTGATGAATTAAGAGAAGCTATGGGTGAAGCCGGCATTAAAGCTGCTGCTGCTGTAGATTATGAAGGAGTTGGAACAGTAGAGTTTCTTGTAGATAAGAATCGCAATTTCTACTTCATGGAAATGAATACCAGAATTCAGGTGGAACATACGATTACTGAGGAAGTTATCAATTTCGATCTAATCAAGGAGCAAATCAAAATTGCAGCTGGTCATAAAATTACTGGGAAAAACTACTATCCTCAAATGCATGCCATTCAATGCAGGATAAATGCAGAGGATCCATTTAGTGATTTTAGACCTAGTCCAGGTGCTATTACAACTTATCATTCTCCAGGTGGACATGGAGTGAGGGTAGACACACATGTTTACGCAGATTATGTTATTCCTCCACATTATGATTCCATGATTTCTAAACTAATTACTGTAGCCCAGACACGTCAAGAGGCAATAGATAAGATGCATAGGGCATTAAGTGAATATGTAATAGAAGGAATAAAAACAACAATACCATTTCATCAACAATTGATGGAAAACAAAGACTTTATCGAAGGAAATTGCACCACTAAATTTATGGACACATTTGAATTGAAGGAGATATAAAAAAAGGGAGCAACAAATTGCTCCCTTTTTTATTTTCAATATTTATTCTTCTTATCCAAAATGCTCTGGAACAAATACCTGAGACGGATTCATAACAATTACTGGAATTTTATAACTATTGCTGATTACCTCAATCTCGCCACTCCCTTTAAATAGATCCGGCAAAAATCCTCCATCACCAGAAGAGTTTACAATTGCAATCATGTCCGCATCAATATCATTGGAGTAATCTAACATTTGAGGTATGAAGTTGCCGTGTTCTGGGGCTCGTTCAACTTCATATTTAACCCCTCGTTCATTAAAGTAATTCTTAGCAAATGTCAATTCTCGGTTCACTTTAGTCTTAATGAACTCATCGGTTTCATTGGCAGTAAAAATGTGAACAATTGCCTTGAAGTGCTTAGCAATACTTGCTGTTATCGCCAATTTTGATTTGGTCTCTTGAGAGAATTTAATCGGCAATACAAGGTCTACTACTTTACCTTTTGATTTTGCACTTTGTGTTACAATAAAAGGGACCTTAGAATGCCCAATTACTTTTAAGGCATAACTACCCGTTAAGTGCTGAATCCCTTTAACTCCATGGGTGCCCATTACAATTAACATGGCTCCAATTTCTTTAGCTACTTCTGGAATTCTATCGAAAATACTTCCTTTTCGAATTTCAAAAGTAACATCAACGCTATAGGTATTAGAAGAGTCGGTTGAAATGCTTTTCAACTTTTCTTCAGTACTGCTTCTAGCTTTCTCACTTGAAATCACATGTAACAAAACAACTTCTCCATCGAAACTTTTTGCTACCATCGCAGCATGCGAAACCGCCGCATCTGCTTCTTCTGTAAAATCGTGGGGAACAAGAACTTTGTAGTTATTATCCATTATTTGTGCAATTTATCGGGTTACAACTCTTCAAATATATATAAATATCGAAAGAATTAAAGCCATTCCCTTAATTAGTTAGTAATATAACTTTTAAACAGCTATGCGATTTTCTCAAATTACTCTTTGTCAACCCTATATACATAAGGTCTCCACTGTGACTTTTTAGCTTTGATATCGTATTGACCATAATCTTGGATGCTTAATTGGTTAAGCGTATCAGCTCCAATTAGGTACTGTATCTCTTTAAAAGATATTATTACTAAGGGCAGGTTATCATTATCCAAAAGTGAAATTTGACGGATTGATTTCGTGCTTTTTCCTACTTGCCAAACTAACCTTGGGTCTATTATCTTGGATTCAACATAAAAGTTGCATTGATTAAATTCTTTAATATTCTGTATTTCCGAAAGTCCTTTAAATTCTGGATAATTGCTTATCAATGTCAAAGTTTTTTTAGACAATCCCATGCAGGATAATAAAACGATACTGGTTGAGGCAACAATGACTTTTTTAATTTGTCTTTTTCTCCAAAATAGTAGGGTAATAATCCCTAAAATACCAATGATCATTGCCACTACAATAGGGAAATAATAATTGTCAAATTCGAATAAAAAAGGGATAACTATTGCCAAAAGTATAGCTGCAATACCTATCGTAATTGAAAAGGTAGCAAATAATATTCGATCCCATTTTTCTTCTTTATTGCTTTCATAAACCCTGACCAATGCATGCAATAAATATGTTACCAATAAACAAAAAGCGATAATTGTTGGCAGAAGATATCGCTCTTTCTTCATGGGTATAACAGATAGAAGGATTAAGGAAATTAAACCCCAAAAAACTATAAATCGATAATTTCCATATCTATTGATTCTGGGAGCTGCAAACTTGTAGAAAAATCCAGCTACTAACATAACTGTCCAGATTCCAATATAAATTGGGAATCCGGCATAAAAATAGAAGGGCCTTATATGCCTTTCCGACCAAGTAGATGCCTCCTGTTGCATCACCTGGTTCATTTCCTCGTATTGACTTAAATACATGGAAATATTCCAAGAAAAACCGATCAGCAATCCAAGAATAAGAATTATCAGAACCTTTGGCCAGTGTTGTTTTAAATATTGAAATTTATTTCCAAGGCCATAGGCCACTATAAAAGGTATCCACAATGCATATACAGATACTGGGCCTTTACTCAATATTGAAAGTCCCATAAATAAAGCAGACACCAAAATGAATATGCCCTTCTTTCTTTCAAAAGCTAGTAGCATTGACCAAATACTTCCGATCATAAAAGTATGGGTATATATATCCCATGTATTTACTCTAGATTGTTGTATAACCATCATGGAAGTAGCAATTACAATAGCTCCTATAAATGACAGTTGTTTATCCTTGCTTAAGACCCGACATAAAGCGTAAAAGAACAATACCAATAAGGATGCGGATAGTGCAGAAGGAAATCGCATGGCGAATAAATTTCCAAAACCGCCGAATAAGTTAGCAGAAATGGCAGTTAACCAAGTAGGTAAGGGAGGTTTTTCTAACCTAGGCAATTGATTCATACTTGTATACCACCAATTTCCATCCAATACCATTTCTCTGGCAGTAACAAAATTTCTGCATTCCATTAAATCTGGATATATGGCATCTAGGTTGTGAAAGAAAGCGAAGAAACAGATTACAATAAGGGCAAGAAATTGAAGATAAGACTTCATCTAAGCTTTAAATTCTTTTGTATTAAAGTACCAATCAATAAAATGTTTGAGCCCTACCTTTAAGGGCACTTGAGGTTCATATCCTAACAAACTACTTGCCAGTTGAATATTGGCACAAGTAAAATTCACATCGCCTTTTTGCTCCTCCAATTGATTGATATCATTTTGTTTACCTATCAATTCTTGCAGGGTTTGAATCAATTCTGACAAACGCACAGGATTCCCATTTCCAAGATTGATTATAGTAGAAACATTTTCATTACGCAGTAAATAATCTACGCCATTATTGATTCCATCAATAATATCGGATATGAATGTATAATCTCTTGCAGTAGAACCATCTCCATACATATCTAATGGTCGATCATTTTTAATGGCATCTGCAAACTTATAAATGGCCAAATCTGGACGTTGTCTTGGGCCATATACAGAAAAGAAACGAGCCATTATCGTGTCCAATTGATACATATCGTGGTAGGTATTTATCAATAATTCAGCTGATCTTTTTGTGTAAGCATAGGGAGATATAGGAGCATTATCATTTTCTCCTTCTTTAGATGGGCTTTGGTTAATATTATTACCATAAACCGATGATGATGAAGCAAAAAACAACTTTTTACATGCCTTGGATAACATCCAATCCAAAAGATTTCTTGTCCCCTCTAAATTGACTTGAATGTATTCTTCCATTTTATCCATAGAAGGTCTTACGCCTGCTTTTGCAGCAAGGTGGATTACTACATCCACGCTTTCTGTAAGTGTAGAGAATAGAAGATCTCTATTTCTTATATCTATTTCGTAAAAAGTAAAATTAGGATGTTCATAAAACAAAGACATATTCCTAACCTTCAAATCTTTAGCATAAAATTTGGAAAAATTATCAATGCCAATCACCTCATGTCCTTGGTCTAATAAACTTTCACAAGTATGAGAGCCAATAAAACCAGCACATCCACTCAATAAGACTTTCAACTTTTTTTGGATTTAAGGTGAATATGAATATTGCGACTATACATGATGATGCCTATGAAATGACCTACCAAGATTGGAAATAATTCGAAATATAAAGAATATGATGAAATAATAAGAGATCCTGCAATGCTAATTATCCAAAAGCCCAAAGGGAGTACTGACTTATTAACTTTTTCAGAATATAGCCATTGGTAGATAAAACGCATCGAAAATATCAATTGGCCTGTCAGACCCCAAATTAATGTCAGGCTATTTGTATGCTTATCTATAAATGACTCAAAGTTATATTCGCTATTGAAGGATAAAAATAGTATGGCAATAAATGGTAAAACAAGAATAATTATGCGCAATAATACATTGATCTGCGGCCAATAACCTTTCAAATGCAAGTTTCTTGTATAAATAAAGTAACCAACCAGTTGACCAAATAAAATAGAAATATCTTTTACCAATATTGCGTAAATGATCAAAAGTGAAGATGCCATCAAGCTGATTTGCCAAAATAAAAGTGGCGCCAATACCTTTTTGGCCTTTTCAGAACGAAACCATTGAACTAGAAATCTTGTTGAAAATAAGGCTTGAGCTATATAACCTATTGCTTGAACATAGGATGGTATCATCTTATTTTTTTAGCTCATATCTGATATACCTATTTCGCATCCATCGGAAAGCAAAGGTATCTATGAGTGGTTTTCTCATGCGGTTCCAAAGATTGTACTTAGCTGTACCAGCATATCTGGGAAAATGATTGACATCAATTTGCTTGACCTTCCCGCCCTGCAATTGGATTAAGGCAGGTATAAATCGATGCATGCCATCAAAAAATGGGATTTTTTTCGCATTTTCAGATTTCATGATTTTTAAAGGACAACAGGTATCTTGAATACCATCATTAATCATTGTCCTTCTAAAGGAATTAGCAATTTTGGAAGATAATTTTTTGACGATGGTGTCCTTTCTTTTGGCACGAATTCCATTGACCATTTCATAGTCAGGGAAAAACTCCAAAAATTTTAGAAAATCCATTGGACTAGTTTGTACATCCGCATCAATATATCCCACTAAATTACTTTGGCTCGCATCTATTCCAGCCTTAATTGCTCCACTTAGTCCGACATTGTTCTCCAAAGTAATGTATTGATAAGATGGGTTTTCTTTACTGATCTCCTCCATTAAAGCCTGACTACCATCCGTAGATCCATCATTGACAAATAACACCGTGGTATCTATGGGGGATTGATCTAAAAATTGGTTCATCTCATCGCTGAAATGCCTTAAACTTTCTTCTTCATTATAAACAGGAACAATTATGGTCAATGTTAATTCATTCATCAAAATGGAGCTGTAAAAAATGCTAAAGTAACACTTTTGAAAGAGGCAATTAAATTCTATTATTTAGGTGCCTTTTTAATTAAGTATATCGCAATAAAAGTGAAGATAATATTGGGGATCCAACTCGCTATCATTGGATCTAATCCGCCATTGATTGAAAATGTTTGAGAAATTTTCATAAACATGATGTAACTAAAGCTCAATAAGAGACCTAAGCCAAGATGCAGTCCAATTCCACCTCTCACCTTACGACTAGAAATGGCAGCTCCCATAAAGGTTAATATTATGCTTGCAAAGGGAAAGGCCAACCTCTTGTGTTTTTCAATTTCGAAAAGAACCACCTTTTTCGAGCCTTTAAATTTTTCTTCTTCAATGCTTTTTTCCAATTCAAAATAATCTTGCATTTCTACATCTATCTCCCGCATGGTAAAATCTTCCACTTTCATGTTCAAGGTAGTATCTTTTATGTAACCCCTTTCTATGTTTTCGTTTAACCCATTAATTCTACGCGCATAATAATTTTGCAATTTCCACAATTCCTTTTCCTCATCCCAGGATACAAAGTCTGAAAATAATTTATAGGTCAATTCTCCTTCTTCGTTAAATTGTTCTAAAGTAAACTGAGCTCCAGCATTATTTACAATTACATAATTACCAATGTATGCGAAACTGTTGCTATCCAGTTGTAGATGGACATTTACATTCTTGTTTTCATTCTTGGTGTGTATATACCGATAGGTAAACGCCAATCGTTCTGCATTACTTTTTGGGATTAAAAAGTTATTTAAATAAGCGGATACCAAGCCCAAAAAAATAGAAGCGATAAGATATGGCCTTAGGAATCTTTTGAAGGAAACACCACTTGCGAGAATAGCAACTATTTCTGTGTTACTGGCCATTTTTGAGGTGAAAAAGATTACTGCAATAAAAATGAAAAGTGGACTAAATAAATTTGCAAAATAGGGTGCAAAGTGAAGATAATAGTCAAAAATGATTTCATTAATTGGGGCTTCTTTCTGGATAAACTCATCTACATTCTCCGAAAAGTCAAATACGATCGCAATGGATATTATCAATACGATTGATAGGAAAAATGTTCCTAAAAACTTTTTGATGATATAAATATCCAGCTTCTTCATTGATTAAATAATTCCAATAAACGCCAGGATTACAATTGCATTGTTTTCCACCTTCCTCTTTTAAAAAGATAAAGTGTAAACGCACCCACTAATGTTTCTGAAATAAATACACTCCAGAATACTCCAGAATGTTGCCAATCCAACATAATTGCCAAGTAATACGCCAGGGGAATTTGAATTAACCAGAAGAAAACAATATTGATGTAAGTAGGAGTTTTTGTATCCCCAGCACCATTAAATGCTTGCACAGAAACCATCCACCAACCATATACGAAATAAGAATAGGATAGTATTCTAACCCACTCCGCTCCTATTTCAATTACTTGTTCATTGTCCGTGAATATCATCATCAATTCTCTACTAAAAGTATAGTAAAAAATAGAGACTATTATGAGGTAAATCATATTGTATGAACCAATCATCCAAACCGATTTCTCCGCTCGATCTGGGTCTTTTGCTCCCAAATTTTGTCCAACCAATGTAGCTGCAGCATTAGATAGTCCCCAAGCCGGCATAAGTGTAAACATGAGCAGTCGGATAACAATAGTTGATGCAGCTACCGCCTCACTGCCAATATCTGCCAATATGCGCATTAAGAAAATCCACGAGGTCATGGAAATCAACATTTGACCAATGCCTCCTAAAGAGGTTTTGATAATGCCCAACATTATTTTGGATTTCCATACCAATTGGGAAGTCAATATTTGAATGTGTTTGCCTCCTTTAAATAATACCAAGAGTTGGATTAATACACCGGTACCTCTACCAATATTAGTAGCTATTGCAGCACCTTCAACTCCAAATCCTTCGAAAGACCCAATACCCATTATTAAAATTGGGTCTAATATGATATTAATTCCATTGGACACCCAAAGTACACGCATGGCAATGGCGGCATCTCCAGCACCTCGAAAAATGGCATTGATCACAAAAATGAGCATCACAACGATATTACCACCCAGCATCCATTGGGTGTATTTATAACCATGATTTATAGCCCAATCATCGGCTCCCATTAAACCCAATAATTCTTTGGAGTAAAATATACCTGCAATGGCAAACGGAACAGAAGCAATTAAAGCAACGAGAATGGATTGTACAGCGGCGTCAGCAGCATCTTCCTTCTTTTTTTCCCCAATTCTTCTTGCTACCGTTGCGGTAACTGCCATCGATAATCCCATGGCAATGGAGTAAAGCAGGAATAGGTAAGTCTCAGTTAATCCAACAGACGCAACAGCTGAAGGACCCAATTTCCCAACAAAATAAATGTCAACCACAGCAAAGGTGGACTCCATCACCAATTCCAAAATCATTGGAACTGCCAAGAGAAAGATTGCTTTTTTAAGCGAAATTTTAGTGTAATCCGCTTCTGTTCCCTTCAGTGCGTCTTTGAGACTATTCCAAATTGAACGCTTTTTGATTACGGCTTCTTTCTTGTCTTCCATCTTGTGAATTGGAATACAATATTAATCTTTATCGATCATTCAAACTATTGCCATAGTGATCAGAAAGAGAATCAAACGGTATATAAATACAGTCAATATAAATGCCAATACCAGTAACACAGACTTGGTTGCATTTTTGTAAAATGATTGTCCATATATTCTAGCTTGCATGGCAAAGGCATAAACCAACAAGATGCCAATAATTAAAATGGTGAAATGAGTCGCATTGGGATTAAAATTTAAGACCCCATTGCCATTAAACATCAAAAGGAGTTTATAAATCGATTTCCCTATGAATGGAAGAATAATAAGAAAACAAAGAATCGTAAAACTGATGTAATGTGCAGCTGTGATGAGATGTATATAAAAAAAGTGTTTGCGTCTGAAATTGATGAGTGATACCGCCGATGCAAATATCAATACCATTGCGAATAGAAATAGTTTGCTTACATCTTCGCTTGTGTCATTATACAATTTACTGAAGGCACTAAAGGAAGTCTGATCTTCAGCTATTCTATCTTCAACCACAGAATTTGCCCAACTGCTGTAAAATTGTCCATCTGTTTGAGAATCTAATGTGCTATTTAGAGCATCAATGGGTTGATAAACAAAATACAATAAGTTAATTGCAAAAAACAATGCCAAGGGCTTGGTGTAGGCTTTTTGCCTTCCACTAAAGAATTCAACTGTTAGCAGACCTGGGGCAAATAGCAAATGCTTTATTGTCAATAGAAATTTAACGTCCGAAAAAGTAAGTGCGTTCCATACCTTGGCAAAAAAGTGTCGAAGGCTCAACTGCTTTTTATCCAATTTCTTCTCTCCACAATTGTGGCAATATTGGCCTTGAAGAGCCGAAGCACAATTGGCACAAATATTATTTTCCGCTATATGAAGAGGCATTTATTTTGACTTTATTCTCGGATTTAATTATACACAACTGCAAGAGGCAATTACCTTATTCAAATCAACTATTGTTACTATTATTATAAATTTCTGAAAGAACTTTTTCAAGACGAAAGGAAGCTTCAACTAACCTATTTTTTAATATGTTACCTGTTTGTAAAAAATATTCTTCGGATAATTTAATTGGTTCCAGTTGATTTTTTCCCGATGATTCTTGAATATGAATTATATCTAAAAGTCTTTTGGTATACACCACTGTACTTGCTAATTTATAACTTTCTTCATACCAATTTAGAATGTTCATATTGATTGCTGCTTCATTGCCTTGATATACTAAATTTTGATTTGAAAGTAGGGATTCTGCCTTGTTTGAGAGATCTTGAAATGTTCTTAAAGAGCTTCTGCCAGGAGCCCCATCCCAAAGAGCATGAAGTCTAATATTCTTAAGCCCTTCCAATTCAATCTGAATCATATTGCCTCCTCGGTCGCTATTGGGAAATATTTCTTTAGTCCAAAGTGAAGATGTATGAAGAGGTTTGTGTATTTCACAGACAAGATTTAGAAGCCAAAATAAATAAACTGCTTTAATTGATTCACTTGTATTTTCATCTACAATATTTGACTTTACATAGTATAGAGCCTGTATAAGATTTAATTCTTCAATATGTAGTTCTTCTGAATATTCTAAGTCAATGTCTATAGACTTGCCAAATTTATTTTTTGCATTTTCATCAAGAAATATAGGAGTTGAAATATAATGCCAACGAAGATAATTATATATATGACCAGGTGTATTAGGGGATCTGATTCGGTCAGGCCAAGTTGAAGCTTGCATAAAAAGCCAAGTTTCTCGCTCACTTTTTTTGTTTATCTCATCTGGTATTCTGTAAGCGAATTCGGAATTATAGAATTCATAATTTTCAATTATTTTCAGAAAAAATGACCTTTCTTCAGGAGATAAAAGTTGAAATGCAATATAGGCAACCATATCAGGTTGAAAGAAGATAATCTCAGAAAGATTAAGGGTTGTTTTGGCATTAGATAATTTTGATTGGCTCTCTGAATTCAATACACCTAATTTGTCCAAAGCATCTAAAGAATCAATAATCGGTCTTAATGACTCACGAATTTGTGATATATGATTGCCATCAGAAGCTTTAATTACGATCTCGATGGTTTGATTTTGTGTATTTTCTCTTATTTCTTTTTCAAGTTTTTCAGTTAGTTCTTCAACTTGTGCTATTAATTGGTGTACTTGATTGTTTGTAGCTTTTAACTCCCCTTCTTTTGAAGCCAGTTCTGAATTATTATTTAATGCTATAATAAGAACAATTGTTGCAAGTGAAGCAATAATTGCAATTAGAATCAATATATTTTTTAGGTATGAAGATCGGTTCTCTAATTGGGTTAAAGCAATTTGATAGTTTTGGTCTTCATTTAGCTTGGTAGCATCTAATTCTATGACTCCATATTTGGCAAGAATTACTTTTGCCCTATCATTTTCAGGTGTTGACTTTATTAATTGATAATCTGTCTTAAGCTTTTTTCTATACACCCATGCTATAGTTGCAGATATAAAAGCTAAGAGTGAAAAAATACTGCTGACTTGTCCAATTACTTCCCAAGGCATAATAAGCAATAGTAATTAATTATACTTTTTATTTGGAATTAAAGATATAACTTAAAATTTATTGGTTCAGTAATTTATAACTAATACAAGCTTTCGATTCTAAATTCCACCCACAAAAAAAGCCTTGCTTTCGCAAGGCTTTTTGCTCCTCCTCTTAGGCTCGAACCAAGGACCCTCTGATTAACATTAGAGAGACTTGTGATAACAACAAATAAAATAGGTAAAAGAGCAGAGCAGGCTAAATAATTAGCCCGAACTTAAATTTACATGATTCCTTCTTCTATTAGCCGATTCCTCAATTCCTCATGATCTTTCCAAAAAGAGCTTTCTATACTACTCATTACTGTTTCAAATTCAGCGCGCTTTTTAAGTGGTTCTATTAATGGATCGTTGCGCATGAGTAAAAACCAGTATTGAATGTTCTTTAATTTAGAGAACTCTTTCAATTCTTTAATGGCCTCATCTGCTTCACCTAAATAGGCATGTTTAAAGGCAATAGTGGCGCTTCGAAAAGGTGTTTGTACTTCATTTGCATAAGCGACATAATCTGCAAATAACGAATCCGCTTCTTGTGTATATCCCATAATCTTAAATACTTGGGCAATCTTCACGTTTTCTTCTATATAGCGATTAAGCTTATAGGCCTTTCTTAGTCTAACAAACTTATCATAATAATAATAGGCACTATCGAATTTTTCTTGGCTATAATAAATTTTTGCTAAATCCTGAAGTATATCCAAACGACTAGTATCCTTTTCCCATAAATCTCTTAAAAGTATTTGGGTGCGAACTAAATTATTATCCTGGGCAAAACGAACAAATATTTTCAAGTGAGGTGAAAAATAATTTTTATCGTCATAGTCCAATGAAAGGTTCACATATTTTAATGCTTCTTCAAAAAAACCTGCTTGCACCAAGGCATTACTCAAACCAAGATAACTGTATGAAAGGGCATTAGAATCCTGTCCTTTCGCGTCAAGTTGACTACCCATTAAAGCATAATGCAAGTATTTACCTGTATTGGGTTCATAAAAAGCATAGAAATTAGCCAACATCTTATAAGCCAAGGATGAGTTTGGGTTGTATTCTAGTGCTTTTTCAAGATTTGGTAAAGCCAATTTGAATTCCTTGTTTTCAATGTAGTATAAGGACTTTGCAGTTAAGCTTACATCAGACTTTGGATCATACAACAAAGCTTGGTCAGCATAACTATTAATCTGTTCGCTATGCATCTTTTGCATTTTAAATTGATCCAAAAAGTAGTAGGATATAGCAATATTGGCATATGCTAATGCAAAAGTTCTATCTTCATTAACTGCTTTTTTAAACAAGTCAATTGCTTTATTCAATCCTTCTGGTGTGCGACTATAAAAAGGATCTAATGCTTGTAAATAATAATCATAAGCTTTAAGGTTATCGGTTGGCTTTTTCTGAATATTTTCCAACTCTTGCGGGGTAACCATCGCTTTAATGGCAATAGATATCTCTTGAGCAATCTCATTCTGCAGCTCAAAAATGTCTTCAAATTTTCTTTTATACTGTTCTGACCAAATTGGTTCATCGCTTGCCGCTTCAATTAATTGAATGTTCAACAAAACCATTTCTCCTACTTTTTGACCACTTCCTTCAACCAAATAATTGACTTCCAATTCTTCTGCAATTTCAGGAATACTTTTTTGGCTTTGTCGATACTTTTCTGAAGTGGTTCTACTAATCACTTTTAAATCATTGATTTTTTGCAATTTGCTCAAAGTAGATTCCATAAGTCCATTTACAAAGTAGATGTTAGTAGAATCACTACTTTCATTTTTGAAAGGCAGCACCGCAATTGACTTGGCTAATTCATTTGATTTAGAATTAAAATTGCTAAAGTAATATAGGGCAAAACAGGAAATAATAACAAGACTTGATACAATTAATTTCCATGCAGCAATACCAATAGATTTAGCAGCTTGGGGTTGTGTTTCAATTTGTTCAATGGCTCCAAGCAGATGATTAGAAACAGCATATACTTCAATAGGACGACTTACATTTTTAAGGTTGTGGACTCCTCTAGAAGCGGTAATGAACTCCGTTTGATTTTTGATTTCATCGTATATTTTGTCGGAAATATATACCATGCCAACTTCTGCCAAAGATTCAATTCGAGCTGCAACATTTACTCCATCTCCTATAATTTCTTCATTTGAGACAATGATATCTCCAGAATGAATGCCAATTCGAATTGGTAGTTTGGGCTCTGTCTGGGTAAAGGCCAATTGCATTTCTAAAGCACAATGTACTGCATCAATGGCACTTGGAAAGGTGCTTAGTGTACCGTCACCATAATATTGTAGTATTCGTCCTTTGTACTTTTTGGTAGTGCTATCAAACACCTCACGGTGGCGTTCTCGATATTCGATGGCTTTTTGCTCATCTTCTTGCATTAGTGATGTATATCCAGCAATATCAGTAAACATAATCGCTGCAAGTAGTCGTTGCCTGCCGTTTGGGCTTTCTAACCTACCCCCATTTTCTGTTTGTTTGCCCACCTCACCAGGAGGGTATCCATAAAACTCCCTAAAGCATTTGGTGAAGTAAGAAGTACTGGAAAATCCAACCCTAAAGGAAACTTCAGAAACAGTCAAAGAAGTTTCTCCTAGAATTTCCATAGCTTTCTTCAAACGAACTTGCCGGATAAATTGACTGGCAGAAACACTGGTGCTCTTTTTAATCTTCCGCAACAAATTAGAGCGGCTCATATGCATAGCCTCGGCCAATTCAGAGACCCCAAAATTCTCATTTTCTACATGCTGTAGAATGAGCACTTCAGCTTCTTCAATAAATGATTTTGGAGATGAATTTGCGTCTGACATAAGAGAAAACCTTCCTTCGAAATTAGAGAAAAAACAGCCATTTACAAGCACTAAAAAATTGCTATAAAAATGGAATACAATACCCCACTTGCGTCATAATTTATACTACTGCGCCATAATTTTCGACTTTTCATCAAAGCTTATAATTTCCGCAACATAGCTATAAGAGGGCAACACAGCCTCCTACAGACATTTGCTCCATCAAATTTTTAATCAAACAATTAAAATAGAAATCATGAAAAAATTAAAGATCAAAAAGATTATGAATCAAAGAAAAAATATTGTTGAGAAAGGATTCCTATTAATTTTCATTAGTACACTTCTTTCTACCGCATTAAGCGCTAGTGAGAGAAGCGGATCTTTTTCTTTAACTGCAATAACTAACAAGGCAATTTTATTGCAACTACCTGACTATATTGAATCTTCAATTACCATTTCACTGTCTGATATGTCAGGCAACAATCTTCATCAAGAAGAATTGTTAGGAGGAACAATAGCAAGAAAATACAATCTGAACAGACTACCTTCAGGTGAGTATATATTCCAAATTTCATTCGATCAAACTAAAAAATGGAAACGCATTAAGATTGTTGACGATACGCTTCAAACAATTGAGGAGGATTTTCACATGATTATTGAACCAACTGTTCAATTAAATGATAGACATCTAGACTTGAATTTCATCTGCTTCTCAGATTCAAAGGTTAGCATTAGCATTTGGGATGAAAATGGACACCTTTTATCAGAAAACTTTATAACTGCTAATGGCTCTATAGAAAAACGTTACAATTTAACGAATTTAAAAAGGGGTCGATATCAACTTTATATCTCAAGCACCGATCCATCAATTGATTTTGAGTTCACTAAAAGACTTGAACTAAAATCTCAAAAAATCAATCAATCCGATCCATTTGAAATTGCTTTAAATAAATAATCTCATCAATATTTAAAAAGTAGAAAACATGAGAAAATTAAAAGTAAAATCTATAAATGTAATGTTAAGCTTGAGCTTAATAGCTGTTCTCACAGCTTGCTCTCAAAATCAAACGCCGACTAATGACACAGAAGTTAGCACAACAGTTCAAGTACCGAAAGTAGACATTCACACGGCAGTATTATATGGAAATATAGAAGCTGTGAAACAACACATAACTGCAGGAAGTGATTTAAACATTAAAGAACCGATGGGTGGCTCTACTCCATTAATCTCTGCCATCACCTTCGATCATACTGAAATTGCTAAAGTTTTAATGGATGCTGGAGCTGATCCTGAGATCCAAAATAACGATGGTTCATCTGCTTTACATGTAGCCGCATTCTTCTATAGAATAGAAATGGTTCAAGAATTAGTTGATGCTAAAGTTGACCAAACTAAAAGGAACAATTTCGGAGCAACCGCCTTAGAAACTATTAGTGGTCCATTTGCCAATATCAAACCAGTTTATGAAATGATGCAAGCCCAATTAGGTCCTTTAGGCTTAAAGCTTGACCTTGATGAGCTTGAAAAGAACAGAGCTGTAGTAGCAGAAATTTTAAAATAATTCTAGTCTTAAACATCTAATAAAATAAATCATGAATACAGAAAGAAGATACGATATCGATTGGTTGAGAGTAATTGCTATAGGCTTACTTCTAATTTACCACATAGCCATCATATTCCAACCTTGGGCAGTATTCATTGGCTTTATGCGAAGTAATGAGTTAATGGAAGGATTGTGGTACCCAATGACTATATTGAATGTCTGGAGAATCCCTTTGCTGTTTTTCGTTTCTGGTATGGGAGTGTACTTTGCTATGCAAAAGCGTAATCCCAAACAACTCCTTATGGAAAGAGGAAAAAGAATCCTAATGCCCTACCTTTTTGGAATTGTAGCAGTAGTTCCTTTACATTTTTTCATCTTTCAAGTCTTTTACGGACAACAATTAAACTACTTTGCTCATCCGGCTCACTTGTGGTTTTTGGGAAACATTGTTATTTATATCTCCATTCTTTTCCCCTTGTTTTATTATCTATTAAAGAAGCAAGATGGAAAATTTCGCAAAGCTTTGAGCAAAATCATGAGCAATCCATTAGGACCTGCTGCCATCTCAATTTTCTTTGTGCTAGAAGTATTGATTGTAAAACCACAAATATTCTCCCTTTATGCTCAAACCTTTCATGGTTATGCCATTGGGTTTTTGGCCTTCTTTTTTGGTTTCATCTTGGTTTATGAAGGTCAAACTTTTTGGATTACAGTACAGAAATGGAAAGCAGTGTATCTCGGTGCCGCTGCAATTATGTTTACTGTACGATTGATTGTGAATAAGACTGGAGGACCAAACTTCTTAATGGCCATTGAATCAAACTTGTGGATCATGAGTTTGTTTGGATATGCTTATCAATATTTGAATAAACCGAGCAAGTTGCTCAGCTACTTAAGCAAAGCGGTATACCCCATTTACATTGTGCACATGTTTATCTTATATGGTGCTGCTTGGTTGATTTTGCCTCTGGAAATTCCGGTATTCTTTCAGTTTGTAATGATCGTATTGATTACTACTGTAGTTTGCATTCTGATCTATGAAGGAATAAACAAAGTTCCAATTCTGAGAACTGCTTTTGGTATTCAGCAAAACAACAAGACCAAAAATATTACAATGGGCAATCATCTCATCTTAGGTCTTATTTAATAAATTAAAATCATAATCATGAAAAATCTATTTATAACGCTTTTGTTTTGTAGCACATATAGTGCTGTTGCGCAATATAACTCCGTAGATCTAGAAACTGATGCAACTCATAAGTACAGATTCAGTTTCCCTTATTTCATACCAGAAGAAGCTATATCAGGTCCTTGGGACGATCGACAAAGTACACAAATGATAGAGTTTCATATAAAACGCAAGTTGGATAATAAAAATATCATAGGACTGAAGTTTGCAAGCTGGCGATTGTTTCAACCAATGGGAATTCAATGGTGGGATGGTCTTTTAAACAAATTAGAAACAGAAAGCGAATTCTATTCAGGACATGTGAGAGAACGAGGAATAGGTATTACATACCAACGCATGTTGTGGAAAGGGTTATTTGCTACGGTTGAGGTTCTACCACAATTTCAAACTTATATGGATCTAAATGGTGACAAAATTGGAAATGGTTTTAAACTTTATAATTCTTATCATTTGGGATACCATATTTCAATTGGCAAGAAAAAACGGTTTTTCTTAGAGCCTCAAATTCATTGTAACCAATGGATGTTTGATAATAAAGCCCCTGAAGGATTTAAGGAATTAGATGATAAATGGACAAATTACTTTCTTTTTGAGCCAAATATATACTTAGGGGTAAATTTTTAATAATAAGAAAGACATAAGCTGTATCGAATGTTCCATTCTTCTCGCTTAATTTCTACCAACAAAAAAAGCCTTGCTTTCGCAAGGCTTTTTGCTCCTCCTCTTGGGCTCGAACCAAGGACCCTCTGATTAACAGTCAGATGCTCTAACCAACTGAGCTATACAAAATCCTGTAAATCAGATATATTTTTGAACAAAAATTTCTGAATTTGCCTCATTTTTCATCAAAATTCGCAAAATGTTTGACCTATGTTAAACCTACAAAAGTTGAATAAAAGCTATATTTTATATAGTTCACCTAAACTCTTAAGCTGTTCTAAAGCCTAAAAACATAGCAATCCATCATCTGCAAGACTTAGATATCCTTTTGAAGTTAGAATAATGTGATCTAATAATTCAATATCTAAAAGCTTTGCAGCCTCAGATAACTTTTTAGTGATCATAATATCATTCTTACTTGCTTTCAGATTTCCACTTGGATGATTGTGAGCTACTATAATTCTGCTAGCATTACACTTTAGGGCAACTGCAAACACCAACTTAGGATCAGCAGTTGTTGAGTTTACTCCACCTTTAGAAAGGCTATAAACTCCCAATATATGACCTGCCTGATTTTGCAATAACACCTTAAATTCTTCTTGTAGTTCTATGAGGTTCTTGTCCCAAACAGACTTTAATGCTTTATAAGCTTCCATACTATTTGTAATGGGTTTGCCTTTAGAAGCATGACTCTTATAAGAAATTTGAATCTCCGATATTTCCATGATGATTAAATAATTACCCACTCAAAATCTGAGTGAGTAATTGTTGATTAATTAGTGAACTCCATTGGAAGAAAAGGTTTTGGAGTCAGCTTTTACAGCCTCCTTTCTTAAATTAGCAAGAGCGTCCATCCAACTAGGTTCTTCCATCTCTTCAGGTTCAAATACATACTTAAAATGAAGGGTAATTCTCTCACCTGTTTGCTTAATGATGTATTCATAAGGATCACACTTTTCTTTGATGATCTTGCCTGGAATAGTTGCACCAACTAAGTCTTTACAACCTTCTTCATTAAAGACTGTAGGAATATATACTTTGCTTCTTTTAGCATAAAGTTTTCCCGTAGTTTTTGATTGAACAAACTCTAAATCTCCTAAGAGTTCTAATACATAGAAGTTTTCATTATCATCATTAGTTCTCTGATGATAGTTGTTAATTTTTACCATGATTATGTTTTTAATTCTTCCCTCCCAATGAATTCAAGAATCTATATTCTAATCAGCTATCACCTTGATATTTCTTGCTAGACTCATATAATTTGAAGGCGGGGGGGTGTTTCCCTTCAGAGATAAGTAGGGGGGTTATATTGAGATAGTCCGAGACTCTAATATATATCTTAGTTATCTTTAGCCAACTAAGAAATCACATGAAAATAGAAGAAGGATATACATTTAATTTATTCTTTTACTCCTTGGGATTATTAGCTTTTGGGCTAATATTAGCATTCCTTAATATCTACATAGGACTATTAGTAATGGTAATAGGTATTCTTCTATTTTTTGATAAAACTGGCACATTTATAGATTCTTCTAATAACAGAATTGGCAGATATAGTTCACTCTTTGGATGGACAACTTGTAAATGGACTTCAATCAAAAGCTACCATTCTGCTGAATTGGGTTTTGAATTCATCAACCAAAAAATGAATAGTAGAGGAACTTCAACAACAGTTAGAACAAAGACTTATGCTCTAACTCTGCAAGGAGATAAACAAAAGAAACTATTTCATGAATATTCAAATTATGAGATTGCTAAAAAAGTATTGAAAGCCTTAAATGATAAGTTTAACTTTCAAACACTTGACAAATATCATGATGCTCAAAGAGCTGCATTTAATAGACGAGCAAACAGGAGATAATAATGAATAAACTACTTTTTCTCTTCATTACTCTAAGTCCTTTTATCCTGTTTGGTCAAAGAATGATCCAACATGAACCTGAAAGAATTTATTCTGTAAATCTTCCTGAAGACTACTCAAAAGCAGATATCCAAAAACTGGGGATAAAGGAGATTCACTTTTTAAGGGACTCTATGTTATCTTCTTCAATTGAATATGATAACCTTGGGAATAGAGTTAAAAATGTTGGAATGGAAAACAACAGTGTAAGAATGACACTGATAAAGTATGATAGTTTAGGTAGGGAAGCTGAAAGAAAGCATTTTGATACCTCTGGTTTATATGATCACGGATATTATTTTGTATATAAAAACGAAGTAAAGAAAATGTATAAAATAAATGATAGCCTTTTACTTCAAGAAAGCTCTATTAATAAGGATAAAACCATTGAAACAGTTACAAGATATAATGATAATGGAGAAATATCATTTGAACACATAACACATTTTGATGCTGATCGAGATTTCTTGTATGAATCTAGGTTTAATGGCAGTCGAAAATATGTAGATTACAAATATGAAAGGCTTGGCAATAAAAAATTCATATCAAAAATTCAGTATGATAAAAAGGGTGATGTTTCTAGTGAATACAGATATCTTGATGAAGAGTCAATTCCAAGTGAGAATAAAGTGTTGCATTATACCGAAGATGAGCAATATGTTTTTAGGGTAGATAGTCTAGACTCAAATGGGAAATTGATAAAGATGACTCTTATGAATGAAGATGGGATAATAAGTAGGATTGAAGAAAGTCAATATAATAGTACCGGCAGATTTATTAGGGTTTCAAAAAAAGACCTAATCAGAGAAATTAAGATTAATTATACTTACCAATATGATAGCAATGGAAGATTAGCGCAAGTTGTGAAATCAACTGAAAAATACAACTTGGAACCTACGGAGACTCTTCAAGAAACATTCAATTACAACTATGTTTACTATTAGGGATAAGGTTAAAGAAGCAATTGATCTCACTCAAAAAATTTCATTCTATAATGCCTTTGATGAGGGAACGATGAACCATTTTAATATCACTTTAAGAGAAATTAAAAGATTTATCTACAACTCTAAATTATCACCTAGAGTAGTTAATGAAATTGAGAATCTAACAATCATACCACCTGATATTATAGATCAGGAGATTGGTTATGTTAATCCTTTTGAAAGAATGACTATCAATAAGTTTGGAGGACCAATGTTTTCATTTGAGACTATCTTCTCTAAGAAGGATATTCAAAAAAGAAAGTATGTTTTAAAGAATTATTTCAAGCTTGAAAAGATTCTTCAAATGCTAGATTAGATGGTCTATATTTAACTTATGATTATCTTTCTAAAGTCAATTAAATAATAATGGAAGTCTTTAGATCTTTGGTTGCTATTATACTAGTTCTCCTTCAACAAGGACTAGTGATCTTTACAGGCATTGTTGCTCTAGAATCTTCTTTAACAATTGGAATTGTAATATTTCTCATTTGTATTCCTATGTTATGGGTTAATAAAATGACTTGGAAATACATTCATAAATATGGCGTAATCAATTTCAATACCATTAATGCAGATACCTCTGAAATTGATGTTCCTAAAGGGAAAAGGTGGTACGATAAATGAAAAACTTTATCATAATATTATTCCTTCTACCCCTAATAACTTTTGGGCAACTTGACTATGAAAATCCGCCTTGGGATATAGGTTGTGATTCTTTGAATACACAGACAGAAATGAATATTTGCAGTTATAAAGCATCACAAATTGCTGATAGTATTCTTTTAAAATTATTGGATGATAACCTTAAGTATTATACTAGTTCAGCATACTCTGAAAAGGTTCTTGAGCTGTTTCATAAAAGTCAAAGTGCCTTTATAGAATACAGAAAGAGTTTAGTTGATTTTGAAAGCTCAAAATGGGAAGGAGGGTCAATTAGACCCTTAATGTGTAATATGGTTCATCTAAGTGCCACCGTTAGTAGAATTAAAGAACTAGAAGCTCTCTTAGAAGATAATTTGAATAAATAGTTGACACATGAAAATACCTGATTGGATTATAGTTGCTGGTGGAATAGGACAAATATTTACTGCTATTGTATATCCATATATTAGACATAAAGTCTTTGATTGGTATAATGATGTTAAGCAGCTCAAACCATTGAATCAAGAGATAGCTAAAACCTATGGACGCTATATCCAAGGATTAAATTTCAGCTTTGGATTAATTGCCATTCTAATACCTGACCAACTTCAAAATAAATCTGAATTAGCAATTGCATTGACAGTATTAATAGGAGCTTATTGGACAGGTAAAGTAGCTACACAATTTGCCTATTATCCCATGTATGAAATTCCTAAAAAAACAATCTTTAGATATGGGGGGTATGGCATGAACCTACTCTTTGGATTTTTTGCAGTGGTTTATATTCTTCTAGTCCTCGTTAATTTAAAAGTTGTATGATTGATATTATAAACAAATCTTGGAGTTGGAAAGGGTTTGAAGCTAAGGAGATACTCCTTATCAATGAATTTGGCAATATCATATTTAGAACTGACTCAGAAGAATATTGGAGAATATGTCCTGAAGAATTGCATTGTGAGATAATCGCTAATAATAAAGATGATTTTGAGAGTCTTATTAGTGACCCTGAATATAAGGTTGATTGGGAAGTGAGTGAATTAGTAAAGCTTGCTCAAAATACTTTAGGGGAGTTAGAAAAAGGTCAGAAATATTGCCTAAAAATGCCTGCTGCTATTGGAGGACTCTATGAGAAAAAGAACTTAGGTAAGATTAGTTTTTCAGAATTGATAAGCTTTAGTGGAGATATGGCATTTCAAATTAAAGATTTGAAAGATGGGGATAAATTAAAACTTACTATCAAGGATTAAATAAATTATCAATTGAAAAAATCCACCACCATTACTATTGTCATAATTGTATTAATTGGAGCAATAGGAGCTTATAAGTTTTATGATATGACTCTTGGCAGGTATTGGACAACTGAAACAACCCTTGAAGAAAGCCTAGGGAGTGAATCAAAACTACTTAGAATTGATATTGATGAAGAAGCAGAATTTCCTCATTCAATTGATCTGATTTACAATGGGCAAATTGACGGCATGGCAACCATAAGCTATGGATGGTCTGATACTGCTATGTATAGAACAGATACTATAAATGGAGAGTTTAATTTAACTCTTGGAGGAGATTGGTATTCCGAAACCTGCTACATCTTATATACCCCAATAACTTCTAAAAAAGGAGATTTAAAAGTTGACTCTAAAATATATTCTAGTAGAAAAAAATAGATCTATTATATAGATTAATAACATGCAACAAGAAGATAATAGCTACAGTATAAAATTAGAGCTTCCAAGAACGGTCAGGCCTCCAAGGGTTGATGAAATTCCGTCAGCTACTTCCACAATTGAGAGACTAAAGAAACTTAATGAAGCTTTAATTGTAGAAGGGTTTAAGCCATTGGTTGATCAATCAGCTGACACTAATTATCCATATAAGTTTTATACTGAAATCAATGTAGACAATTCCAAACTGTGGTCTCTAATTTCAAATCTGCTAAATCTTTTCCCAAAAGAAATAGCCTTAATATTTGCACATGCAGAAGCAGAACCATTTTATGGTAAATACATGGATAAGGAGCAATTATGGAAAGAATTAGAAGATTTTAAAACGGAATTAGTTGAAGATAGTTTTCTAGAATGGGGCTTAATCTTTAATGATGAAGATACTTTAATTGAGGTCTTTATAAAAGATAGCAAGTACGTTCAATTCTGGGGTTCTGAAAGTAAATCTTTCAAAAAAATAATGGACAATTTTTCTCTTCAAGAAATAGAAGGAATTGAGTTCATAGATGAATATCCCAAAGTGAAGATTTCACTTAATCACTTGGATAGTAGTATGCCTTATACCTCTGATGTAATTGACAAATTAATGGAGTCTTATATGAAGAATGAAAATTTAGAATGAGGATTTTTGACTACCTATCAGTAAGGCATTACATCAATTATATTGGTGGAACAATAAGGTGGGCAATAGGCACTACGTGGTCTAATATAAGAGGTTCTAAGAAGTATTCTTACCAAGAGTATATCTATGGTCCAAATGACTCTGATGACTTTATAATTGATGGATTAGGGCATCAAATGATTAATAGAGTTATTGGGATGATTGTAATTGTTGCATTGGGATTATTCCTTAGCACAATTCATATTTAGCTTCAATGTATGCAGCCTACATAAATATCTGTTTGAAGAATAAAAGCAGATGAATCAACTTCCAAAATTCTTTGAAGAGTGCTATCAGCACTTTCTTGATTAGAGTATATACCCGCTACTAAAGCAATGGTTTTATCTCCTGCTGGTCTTTGATATAAATCTAAATACTCAAGGCTTAAATACTCTTTTGAATATCTTCTAGGATAATAATCCCCTGCGAAAAGTTCATCTTCATGATCTTCTGGCAAGGCTATGAGGTTCTTTTCAGGGTAATAAGTTCTTTCCATAGTATCAACTTCAATACTTAATTGTTCTCCAATTTGGATCATCTTGTCTCTCAAGGAATAATAGTTTGTATTTGTATCTACTATTAATACATAAGACCTAGCATAATTAAAATCAACTTGATTGGCTAGACTATCTTTAATCTTTTGGTATCTCTTGATAAAGCCTTCCTTATTCAAATATTTGATAGTTAAAGAAGGGTCTTCATCTGTTTCAACAGCTAGGAAATTCTTATCTACCCTTTTCAACTTTAATTTATTATTGCACAGTTCAAGTTTGTATTGAGTTTGGTTTGCTTGAATAACAGTGTCTTCCATAAAGTAATCAATAGCAGAAGTGTCTATCTCATTTTCATAATTATAGATTTGAGCAACTTGAATTCCACTAAAATTGAGGTGTAAAATTTGTTTCTCAAGAAAGTATTTCCCAAACAAGATCGTCTGGTCAGACATACAATAGTCTGAATAATAGAATGACGAATCAGCATTAAAAATTAATTCTCCTGAACAACAATCACACTCAAAATAGAATACACAGCTATCAGTAAAATCATAAACTGATCCTACTTCAAAAACTTTACTCTGCAAATACTCATAATCAATAGAATTTAAATCAAGTGTAGGTTCTGTAATTTCCTCTTTATTGAATGTAGGTTTAGGTTTACTTTTTTTAGAATCTTCCTGATTAGAAGGTGAGTTACAGGCTATAATAAAGCCAATGAGACCTGCAATAACGAATAACAACTTAAAGCGAAAGACTGAAATCATGAACCTTCATTAGATCAATGCATAAAACTAATAATTACAATTCAGCTTAGTGTTCTAATAAAGAGCTAATTCTTACCAAACTGTAATTCTCTTTCTATATTTTTATCTGCTGATAGAACTAAAGAATGAGCGAAGACCAAAAGAAGAAATTAGAACAACAACTTTGGAACATTGCCAATGAGTTAAGGGGCAAAATGGGTGCCGATGAATTCAGGGATTATATACTTGGATTTATCTTTTATAAATACCTTTCTGAGAAGCAATATATACATGCCAATAGGCTTTTAGAAACAGAATCTATTAAAGATTATTCTCTGGTAAAGGACAAATCAGATCTAGATGCCATAAGAGAAGATTCATTATTGAATTTAGGCTATTACTTAGCTCCTAATGAGCTATTTACTGCTATTGTTAAAAAAGGTAATGCTAATAAAGAAGAAGAAAGCAATTTCATCATAGAAGACTTAGAAAGCATTTTAAATGGGATTGAGCAAAGTACCATGGGTACTGAGAGTGAAGATGACTTCAACCAATTATTTGAGGACTTAGATTTAAGCAGCACGAAACTGGGAAGGACTCCTGATGCTAGAAACACCTTAATTGCTAAAGTATTATCTCATTTAGATAAGATTGATTTTGCTCTACAAGATGCTGATAGTGATGTTTTAGGTGATGCTTATGAATATTTAATAGGACAATTTGCAAGCAATGCAGGTAAGAAAGCAGGAGAGTTTTATACTCCCCAACCTGTGTCTAAATTACTAGCCAAAATTGTTACTAGAGGCAAGAAAAGAATCAAGTCTGTTTATGATCCTACCTGTGGTTCAGGTTCTTTATTATTAAGGGTGGCTAAAGAAGCTGAAGTAAGTTTTTTCTATGGGCAAGAATTAAATAGAACAACCTACAACTTAGCAAGAATGAACATGATTTTACATGATGTTCACTTTAGCAAATTTGATATTAAGCAAGAGGATACTTTAGCTGAACCACAACATCTTGAGGAAAGGTTTGAAGCCATAGTTGCCAATCCCCCATTTTCAGCAAAGTGGAAAGGAAAAGATAACCCACTAAATGAGAATGATGAGCGTTTTAGCCAATATGGTAAACTAGCTCCTTCTAGTAAAGCAGATTTTGCATTTGTACAGCACATGATCCATCAATTAGATGACAATGGAACTTTAGCTTGTGTATTACCTCATGGAGTACTATTTAGAGGATCATCTGAAGGGTTAATAAGAAGATATCTCATTGAGAAATTAAACTACCTTGATGCTGTTATTGGATTACCTCCTAATATCTTCTTTGGAACAGGAATACCTACTTGTATATTGGTAATTAGTAAATGTCGAGTTGATAGTGACAACATCTTATTTATTGATGCCTCTAAAGAGTTTATTAAAGAGGGAAATCAAAATAAACTTTTAGGTGAGCATCTTGATAAAATTTTTCAATCTGTTGAAGATAGAAAAACAATTGACAAATTCTCTTATTTAGCTTCTCTTGCAGAGGTTGAAGAAAATGATTTTAATTTAAATATCCCAAGGTATGTAGATACTTTTCAAGAGGAACAACATGTAGACCTTGAAACAGTTTCTGAAGAACTTAAGAAATTGGATAAAAATCTTATTACTAATGATAAAGTCGTTGAAGGTTTTTGTAAAGAATTAGGCTTGCAAACTCCTTTTAAATAATGGATCAAGAATTGAAACCAACAATAAGGTTTAACGAGTATACAGAGAAGTGGAATTCAAAAAAACTTAATGAAATAGCTTCTTTTAGCAAGGGGAAAGGTATTTCAAAATCTGATATATCGGAGAATGGAATCAATGAATGTATCAGGTATGGGGAATTGTATACTCAATATGGAGAGGTAATTAATAAAATTCATTCTAAGACTAACCTAGATAAATCTCAATTAGTCATAAGTAAAGAAAATGATGTAATAATTCCTGCTTCAGGTGAATCCTCAATAGATATTGCAACTGCTTCCTGTGTAAAGAAAAGTGGAGTGATTTTGGGAGGAGATCTTAACATAATTAGAAGCAGTACAGATGGTATTTTCTTATCCTATTATTTAAATAGTAAAAAGAAAAGAGATATTGCTAGATTATCTCAAGGAATCTCGGTAATACATTTATACTCAAATCAATTAAAATCTCTAACACTTAATCTTCCTAGAATAGAAGAACAACAAAAAATAGCTTCTTTCATAAGTTTAATAGATAAAAGGATTTCTCTTCTTAAAGAAAAAGAGAGTCTATTAGGGGAGTATAAAAAGGGAATAATGCAAAAGCTCTTTAGTCAGGAACTTCGCTTTAAGGATAAAAATGGGAATCCATACCCTAGTTGGGGCAGAAAAAATGTTTTGGATATATCTTCTATGAAAGCAAGAATTGGATGGCAAAACTTAAGGAAAGAAGAACATTTAGAAACAGGAGAGTATAACCTTGTAACAGGTACTGACTTTGAATTCAATAAAGTTAACTGGAATAGGACTAAATATGTAGATTATGAAAGATACATCCAAGACAAACATATTATACTTAAGGAAGGAGATATATTAATAACAAAAGATGGTTCCATAGGAAAAGTTGCTCTAGTTAATAACATTGGTGATAGAAAAGCCACACTTAATAATGGAATATTTAGAATAAGAATAGCCGAAGAAAACCCCACATTTATATATTACTCATTTCTTTCTAGAGGTTTTAAGAAGTTTATACATAACATAGCAGGAGGTTCTTCAATAACCCATTTATATCAAAAAGACTTTGAAACATTCAATTTAGAAATACCATGTCTAGAAGAACAAACTAAAATTGCTAACTTTCTTTCTTCATTAGACTCTAAAATTGAATTAGTTAACACTCAAATAGAGAAAACTAGAGAATTCAAAAAAGGGCTATTGCAGCAAATGTTTGTTTAAAAATGGCAAGAACATCACCTCAAGAAAAATTAACTACCAGAATAAATAATATTCTTAAAATTAACCCGGAGCTAGTATTTAGGAATAATAAAATATACTACGAATCTAAGCTATTAATTAGTGTATTTAGTAATAGAATAAAATATTCTAAAAGAAGGTATTACAAGAGTTCGGAAGTTAAAATTAAAGAAGATGACTATGAAATAGTCATTTATCTTACTAATGAAACCGTAGGGTTGATTACATCAATAAAACCTAAAAGTGTTTTTGCCAAACTATTATCAATATTTAAAGCAGCTGCAGGAGAATCCATGTCAGGATTAATTATTGGCTCAGAACACAATAGAATTAGAAATGGTAAAGTTGAAATAACGTATCAACTGCTTAAAGATCTAATGTCAATTAATTCTGAAGAGATAACTGATAGTCTGATCAAAATTAAAAACAGAATCAAACCATTTTTAAATAATCATTATGGTCTAGTATTACAAGTTCCTGAATACAATATTAATTGGAGTCTTAGATTGAGGGAATTAATTGAAAGCAATGAAGTTTCTCAAAGCGATATAAAAGAACTTGCAAGCCAACTTAAGGAAGGTGATGACGTGGAATATGTAGTTAAGAGTCAGGTAAATAAACAAGTTAGTTGGCTTCTAGAAAGTATTGAAAACATATTAGAGGAAGAAAATATGAGTGCTGTAAAAGCCAAACAACTTGGTTCTTCCATCTTTAATTATAGTCAAACTTCAATTACTGGTCCAGAACATTTAATGGAAAAAATATTGTATGACTATGGGCAACATAGCCTGTTTGGTGTTCCTGCAATCATAAATACAGATAAATATGTTCAAAATGATAATTTACCTCGCGTTCAATTTGACTTATTATTAATCAATAGTTTAGGTGAAGTTGAAGTTGTAGAACTTAAAAGAACAGATGAAATATTATTTAAATATGATTCTAACAGAAATAAGTTTTATGCTTCTCCAAGTCTTTCAATTGCTATCTCTCAAACTGAAAGATATCTTTCCACCATAATTAAAGATAATGACCAAGAGTATTTGATTAGCGGAATGACGGTAAAAGATTATTTAAACAATGAATTAGGATCATTAATAAATATTGAAACAGTCAGACCAACTGGATTGATTATTATAGGATCTAGCTCCACATTGGCAAAAGACTATGAGAAGCTCACTGCAAGTATTCAATCAAAAGTCAGCAAAGAAGATTATTTATTAAATCTTGAGAGATCTTATAGAGAGTTAAAAGATTCTCATAAAAACATAAAAATAATTACGTACTCAGATTTGCTGCAAAGTGCCAGAATGAGACTTGAATTAAGTTGATAAAATGACCACCGAATCGGAGAAAATATTAGAGGAGAATCTGGTTAAGCAATTAACAGAATTGGGTTATGCTAAAGTTTCTATTAAGGGAGAAGATGATCTTCTAGTCAACCTGAAAGCACAATTAGAAAAGCATAATCAAAGAGATCTTTCAGAGCAAGAATTCAAACAAATTTTGAATGCAATCTCAAAAGGCAATATCTATGAAAAAGCTAAAATTCTAAGAGATAAAGTAGAGTATACTAAAGACAATGGAGAAGTTGGTTATTTAGAGTTGATCAATCAAATCCACTGGTGTAAAAACCAATATCAGGTAGCCCATCAAATTAACATGGAAGGCACCTATAAAAACAGATATGATGTCACTATATTAATCAATGGATTACCCTTAGTTCAAATAGAGTTAAAGAAAAGAGGTCTAGAATTAAAGGAAGCATTTAATCAAACCAATAGGTATGAAAGGTTTTCTTATTCTTCAGGCTGGGGGTTATTTAATTATATACAATTGTTTGTCATTAGTAATGGAGTAAATACCAAATACTATGTCAACAACCCTGTAAAAGCAAGAACCTTTAAGCAGACTTTTTATTGGGCAGATTCTACCAATAATTTAATTACCAATTTACCTGAGTTTGCAAATCATTTTTTAGAACCTTGTCATCTGTCTAAGATGATAACTAAGTATGTTGTATTGAATACAGCTAAAACATTAATGGTATTAAGACCTTATCAATATTTTGCTACAGAAGCTATTGTAGAAAGGGTAAAAAGCACCAATAAGAATGGATACATCTGGCATACAACAGGATCAGGAAAGACTTTAACTTCCTTTAAAGCAGCTCAAATATTAACTCACTTAGACACTGTTTACAAGGTAGTATTTGTAGTAGATAGAAAAGACCTGGATTATCAAACTATAAGAGAATTCAATAGCTTTAGTGAAGGTAGTATAGACGCTACCAATAATACAACAGCTTTGGTTAAACAACTTTCTGATGATACTAAGTTGATAGTAACTACCATTCAAAAATTAAATACCGCCATTCTCAAGAATAGGTATTTAGATCAAATGAATGAGTTAAGAGATAAGAAGGTAGTATTCATCTTTGATGAGTGCCATAGAAGTCAGTTTGGTGATACCCATAAGAGAATTAGAGGATTCTTTGAAAAAGCTCAACTTTTTGGCTTTACAGGAACACCAATTTTTGCTGATAACTCTGTAAGAAATGAATTAGGAAGAAGGACTACTAAAGACCTATTTGGAGAGTGCTTACATAAATATGTAATTACTGATGCCATTAGAGATAGAAATGTTTTAAAGTTCTCTATAGAATATATCAGCACCTTTAAAAGCAAGGATAACATTGTAGACATTAAGGTTGATGATATTGATACTGCTGAAGTAATGGAGGCTCCTGAAAGACTAGATGCTATATCAAATTATATCATCCAAAATCATAGCAGGAAAACCCATAATAAGAGTTATACTGCCATCTTTTGTGTGCCTAATGTAAAAACACTCATTAAGTATTATGAGCTGTTTAAAAGCAAGGAACATGAGTTGAAAATAGCTACTATATTTTCTTATAAAGCCAATCAACTAGATGAAGATGCTGTAGGTTTTATTCCTGATGAAGATTATGAAGATTTTGTAAGTGAATCTAAAGCCATCTATGATACTAAACACACTAGGGAGAAATTAGAAGATTTTATTTCAGACTACAATAGAGAGTATAATACCAACTACTCTACCAATGAATTCTACTCTTATTATAAAGACATTGGGAAAAGAGTAAAAAATAAGCAGGTTGATATTTTACTAGTGGTAAATATGTTTTTAACAGGCTTCGACAGCAAAGCATTAAATACCATATATGTAGATAAGAATTTAAAATACCATGGTTTAGTTCAAGCTTTCTCTAGAACCAATAGAATTTTAGATGAAGTTAAATCCCAAGGAAATGTTGTCTGTTTTAGAAATCTTAAAAAAGCTACTGATGAAGCAATAACTCTATTTTCTAATAAAGAAGCCATTGAAGAAATTATCATAGAGCCCTATGAGAATTACATTGAAAAATTCAATAGAGCTGTAGGAAAGCTATTGGAAATAACACCAACTTTTGATAGTGTAAATGAATTAGATTCTGAAGAAGAAGAATTGGCTTTTGTAAAGGCATTTAGAGAACTAATGAGAGTTAAGAATGTATTATCAACTTTCACTGAGTTTAGCTTTGATGATGCAGCCATGGATGAGCAAACTTTTGAAAACTACAAAAGCAAATATTTAGACCTCTATGATACTGTAAAATCTGAAAATCAGAAGGAAAAAGTTTCTGTTCTAAATGATATAGATTTTGAGCTAGAATTAATCAGAAGAGATGAGATTAATGTTAGTTATATCCTAAAGCTTCTAACCAAATTATATGGAATGAAACCTAAAGAAAGAGAAAAGCAAAGACAAGCTATCTCTGATTTAATGGCTTCTAATACAGAATTAAGAAGTAAGAAAGAACTGATTGAAAAGTTTATAGATGAAAACCTACCATTAATAACAGATTCTGAATTAGTAAATGATGAGTTTGATAACTATTGGACATTTGAAAAGAAGAAAGCATTTAAGCAACTTGCTGATAGTGAAAACCTAGACTTTAAAAGTTTAATAAATACAGTTAGCAATTATCTTTTCACTCAAAAAGAGCCCATTAGAGATGAATTAATCTCATTAATGAACCAAAGACCCAAATTGAAAGAAAGAGCCTCAGCAGCTAAAAGAATTAAGTCTAAGATTATCTCCTTTGTAGAAACCTTTATAGAAGGTATGGGATAAAATTATTTAACCTAGATTCATGTGTCTGATTCTTCTTTTGAAGAATTTAGACATATAGGTCTCCTTCTCCTATATTTATTATATATCTAGGATTTATAAATTAATAATTCTTTGATTTTAAAGAATAAAAGGTTAGCAATTGGAAAGCTACGCTATTCCAATTGTTCTTGGTAATTTTTATTAATCAGGAAAATGTTAAGGTAATTCGTATTTAAGAGCAGATTACCAAGCTACCATATCAATGACTTAGGTATTTGAACTTGGGTTATTTATACTTTACTTATATCTTTTTAAACCACTTTTGGGTGAAAGCACTCTATATTTAAGAACTTTATATTTAATAGCTTATGAAATCCCAACCTAACCAACTTTCGTTCAAACATTGGGGCATAAGCATCCATTAAATAACTTAACGATGTAAAATTAAATATAATTATTGGATTTTACAAGTTTTTTAATGACTTTTTTATCTGATATTCAGTTATTTACGCTAATATTTATTATTATACTTTCTAACAAAAAACGTTAGAAAAACTAATGCTTTTTATTACATTTTCTAATACTGATTGTTATAAACCGCTTAAGCTTATTATTAAATAAAGATTACCAATAAGTATTTTGAAAGTCAGTCACATTTATAATTTCATTGTAAATATTTATTTTATCCGGATAAGTTCTAATGTATTTCTCTTGAAGCTTATTACCTACTGAATCATAACTAGTAATTCGCTCTTCGCTTCTTTGAACATACTCTTCTCCTCGTCTATAAATATCATATTCAACAAGCTTATAATAGGTTTCATCACCTTTAGAATTATATTCAAACTTTTCAGTTTTATGTAATACACCCTCCTTATTAAATATTTTCCTGGAGATTAACTTACCATTGGTATCATACTTCTGAAAAAATTCACTGTAAATAATACCCTCACCACCACCATTAAAGTAATGCCAAGATTTTAACTTCCCATTTTCATGATATTCAACATCCTTTTGATTTGAAGGAGGGTACCACATTATTAATCCTGATGTTGATATAGTATTCGTAAGCTGCTTAGGTTTTTCAATTGCTTTATCATCTTCAGATTTTGGCTTTATATCTTTCTCAACTATTTTCATAAAATCACCATCAGTTACTCTGCCACTAAATGTGGTTTTTTTCATGTGAATTTTTTCACCCCTATCATTATATCTGTACTCAGTAATTTGGTTGAATTCAGTTTCATACTCCATATAACTCAATATAGGTGTATATGAGATTCTCCAAAATCTCTCCTCAAGTATATTCCCATATTGATCCCTCTTATAGGTAGTTATACTCCTCGGATTAACTGGATATCCATCGTCATTGTAACTTAATTTTTCAACAATATTTTCACTCTTATCAAACTTTAATATTTCATCTACATGCATTGATTGCATTTCTCCTGTTTGCCTATCAACCACTTTCTTTCTTATTATTATTTCTTTCAAGACCTTGTTTGAACTTGACTGAGCATTTAATATTTGGAGGGGCGACGAAAGAATTAATAACATTATGATCATAAAATTCCTCCACAAGTGAGTTGTAATAGTATTTTCTTGCTTGGCTTTCATGTTTACTTTTTTATACATAATTAATTATTTTTTACACACAACAAAAGAGAGTATACAGACCCATTATAATTGTATTGTTATTCTTAACAAAGAAGCATAGCCTTATTAAGACTTTATATATCAAGCAATTTAATTGCCTCTTTATCCAAAACCTCATTATCAAATTCCTTTAAATAAGTCATAGTAATCTCAGGTGAATGATGTCCCATCATTTCAGAAATTACTTCAACAGAAACTTGATTCCTTTTTAATAAAGTTGCAAAAGTATGTCTGGCTACATAAGAGGTAATAACTCCTTTAATATCTGCTAATTCTCCAATATCCTTTAATTTTCTATTGTACCTAGAAAGTACTTTATGCCTTCTATTCTGAATTTGCCTAGGAGTCATATTCTCCTTAAGTAAGATAGGAAACACATAAGGAGATTCTAATAGATTTTGCTCATACTTATCTAGAATCTTCTTTACAGGCTCAAGAACCTCTATGTTAAAACTTTTCCCTGTTTTAGATCGTTTATAGTATATTCTATTATTATTGATATTAGACTTCTTTAAAAGCATCATATCTATGAAGTTCATTCCCCTGGTATAGAATGAAAACATAAAATAGTCATGTGCTTCTTTCAAAGGAGGGTAGTTGCTCAGATCAACTTCCTTAAACCTATTAAACTCCTCTTGGCTTAATGCTCTCTTTTGAGGATTTAGCTTGAGCTTAGAGATTTTATACTCTTTGAATGGGTAGCTACTAACATCAATTATTCTTCTTTCAATGGCTTTATTAATCATTGCTCTCAGTTCTCTCATTTTAAAGGCAATTCCACCATTTGAATTTCTTTTACTCCTCAAGAAGACTTCCCACTTATAAAGATAATCTGGTGTAATCTCTTCAAAGAGGATAGTTTCTCCACCAAAATCCTTTAAAGCTTTTATGGTGTCCTTATATGCTTTGGCATTGCTCATTTTATAAGAATTCTCTTGTTCCTTTTGAAGCATATTAAAGAATTCAATAGCATTGGTTGTTAATCTACTCTCCCCTTTAAACAGTCTTTCAAATTCCTCAAGAGAAAGTGAGTTTCCATTTACCTTACTTTCTAAGATAATGTCAGTGATTCTTTTCTCTAGCTTCTCAAGCCATAAATTCCCTGCTTTATTATTGAGAAATCTACCCTTAGCTTTATTCCATTTTGTAGCAGGATTTACTAAGTCAAGTTGAATAGTTTTAACTTTCCTATTGGCAGTAATTCTTAGGACTAAAGGCAATTTCCCTTCACTAGTAGCTTTATTTCTAATTAATATTTTCCAAGTCATACAATGTATTATTGTATGGAAATACCTTCACAAGAATCCTAAGTCTTATAAGAGTTGAGTAGCAGAAAAAGCTATAAAGGAAAACTAGATTGTTGAACCTATGTTAAACCTGATGAAATAAAAAAAGGAGCTACATTACTGTAACTCCTTTAGTAGTCTGTGCTCCTCCTCTTGGGCTCGAACCAAGGACCCTCTGATTAACAGTCAGATGCTCTAACCAACTGAGCTAAGGAGGAATGTTTCCCATTTTGATAATGGGCCTGCAATATTACCCTAAAGTTTTGAATTAAACAATATATTTGCGGCAAAATTAAAGCAGTTCATTACTGCTAAATCACTGTCTTTTATTCTAGCAATCTAAACAGATAAGCAAAAGCCTAAAAATTCATGAACAAGAAGTATAATGTATTCGGCATTGGAAATGCCTTGGTTGATATTGTGACCGAAGTAAACGATCAATTTCTTAACGAAAATAAAATCGAAAAAGGATTGATGACTTTGGTAGATGAGGAGACTCAAAATCGTCTATCGAAGGCTATCAATATGGAAAGAAGCAATATGCAGTGCGGTGGTTCGGTAGCCAATTCTGTAATTGCTGTTTCCCAATTTGGTGGGTCCTCTTTTTACTCTTGTAAAGTGGCCAATGATGTTTTGGGTAAATTTTATCACAAAGATCTAAAGGCAAATGGAGTAGACTCTAATTTGGACCATCAAGACTTAGAATCTGGTATTACTGGGAAATGTTTGGTAATGACCTCCGATGATGCTTCCAGAACCATGAATACCTTTTTGGGCATTACTTCCGATTATTCCAGATCGGAAATCACAGAAGGAGAATTGAAGGATAGTGAATATGTTTATATAGAAGGATATTTGGTTACTTCTGAAAATGGACAGGATGCCATGAAACACGCCAAAAAGCTAGCAGAAGAAAATGGAGTAAGAACTGCTTTGACTTTCTCTGACCCTTCCATGGTAAAATACTTCAAAGAGCCAATGGAATCTGTTGTGGGTGCTAGTGTGGACCTCTTATTTTGCAATGAAGAAGAAGCCATGTTGTACACTGGAAAGGACAATCTGGAAGAAGCAAGACAAGCCCTTAAAAAAGATGCCAAGCGATTTGTGATAACCCTTGGTGCAAATGGTGCCATGATTTTTGATGGGGAGACATTTATTGATATTGAACCTTATAAAGTAAACGCCATAGATACCAATGGTGCTGGAGATTTATTTGCTGGAGCATTCTTATATGGTATTACCAATGGAAGAAGTTATGCAGATGCTGGAAAAATTGCTTCCTTGGCTTCCTCCAAAGTGGTTACTCAGTTTGGTCCCAGATTGGAATGGCACCAGGCCAAGGATATCTTACAACATCTTCAATTGCATTAAATAGTAGATAGTATTTTATTGGCACAGGCAACCATTGGTAAATATCAGTGTCTTGTCTGTAAACCATTAATAAACTACTACTATGAAAACCCTAGCGACCTATGTCAGGTTGATGGTATTGATATTGCCATTGGCCATTTTTTCATGTTCTAAAGACGATGACGGTAGCGATCCAGCTCCCGCTCAACCAATTGTTCCAATTCCTATACCAGACCCTGGAGATGGTGGTGGAAATAATAATCCGCCAAAAATTGAAGGTGCAATTGAAGGAAAGTGGAAAACCCAAAGTGCTAATGATTTAGGCAATTTCTCCACCAATGTGAATGCCCTAACTTTTAACTTGGATTCCACCAATAATTACAGTTTAATTTATCACAACATGGATGGTTCTAGGACCACTTTTGAAGGTATAAGTTCTGTAAAAACCAAATCGCAACACAAGCATACCAATGGTGCTTCCATCTGGCGATTGACACTTTCCGTAATGTATATCAACGGCAGTCAAGTTGCAGGTGGTGGCTGGAAAGGAATTGCCACTTTTGATGGAGAAAACACCTTATTGCTTAACGTTGAGCCAACTGTTGTAGGATGGGATCCACACCCTACAGCCGCTAATGGACTCGGCAGTGGAACAGATGGCAATAGAAGCATTGCCAAATTTCAACGACAATAATTGATTGATTAATTTTTGATTGTTACCCTTCTAATCCCAGAGTCATTAAAAGGCCCTGGGATTAGTTTACCTTCTTGGTCTACCAATCGAATTCTGAAATTGTGATTACCAATATCTAATCCCTCTACCCAATAGGATTGCCAGAAAGGTAAATTAAATTTAGTGCCATCTATCGTTAATTCCACCTGATGTCCTTTATGGCTCAAGGAGTCATTGACCAAATAAAAGTCAACTACTATCTTTTCTTCCTTCCCCAATGTATACTCTCCCATTGGACTATGGTAAAAGAGGTGTGGCGAATGCATGTCAAACTCCATTAACCCTTCACCAATAGGCATATTTCTTAACAAGAATCCATTTGCACTTTTAACACTTTCACCTCTATCATTACTAAGTATAGCCAATATCACATTATTGCCTTCCAAAAGCTCTGCCGAAAATTCAGTGTCCAAATAAGACTTATAAGGACCATTATTGACAATTAAATGAATGCTTGCACCGCCATTATTATTTTCAGATAATTCCATATCCTCAACTTCAAAGTCAAATTTGTAGTGATTAGTACTCTCCTCCTGTTTTATGGCATTAAGAGTCAATGTAACCTCTTTCGCAACAGATCCAACTCCAGCATAAAGTCGAATTCCATTGATGGTGGTATCAAATGGTTCAGTTTCTGTCTCCTTTATTATTGCAATTTCAATGGTATCTTCTTTCTGTTCTAACTTGTCTTCTGATTCAATTTTTGGATTAGAAGTACAAGCTAAATGCATGATTAACAAAGAACAAGCTATAAAGTATAAATTTTTCATCAGAAAAAAAGCCGTTCAAATTTGAACAGCTTTCTATGGAGTTTTTTAATGTTTACTCTACGATTACAGTAATAGTAACGCTCATTTGTTCCCCATAACTCTGGTGCAATCCATCGGCAAATTGCATAGTTAGCGTATGTTCTCCTGCTTCCATTTCTATATCCGCTTCTGTCTGTCCTTTCCCAAAGTGAATATTATTCTCATCCGTGGGCACAACTGTACCTCTCTCAATAGATGATCCATCAATAATTACATGGTGATGACCCATTCCTTGAGTTAATTTCCCTGCTGGCTCGATTTCCATTCCTTCTAAACCAAATTCTAGGTGCACTGGAGAAGCCACTGTTTCTCCGTCTTTGATGTTAGAGAAAAACACCCTTGCCCCTTCTGGAATACTAAGTTGTTCAGAAATTTCTTCCATCTCTTCTTCCATAACTTCCTCTGCTTCTTCTTTCTCACTTACTTGTTCTTGTACCTCTTGATTATCTGCCTCCGCTTCATTTGAATTATTATCTTGAGCTTGATTGCAAGCTGCCAAAGTGAAAAGGAAAGCTATAAGTATGCTGTATAGTCTATTTATTTTCATGTCTAAAATTTTATCGGTTAATTAATTGATTAGGTTTCAAATTCCATTAATAGTTCATTTTTCTCTACGGCCTGACCTTCTTCAACAACAATATTTTTTAGTACCAAATCTGATGGTGATTTCAAGACATTCTCCATTTTCATTGCTTCCAATATCAATAAAGGTTCATCTTTTTTCACCTCTTGGCCAGCTTTGGCAACCACCGAAATAACTTTACCAGGCATAGGTGCTTTTAAATCGGAAACAGCAGTTGAACTTGTCATATCCATTCCCAACTTTTGCAAAAGTTGATCGAATCTATCTTCTATTTTTAGAGAATATTTACGTCCATTTACCTTTATCTGAAAAGATTTTGTCTCTTTTTCTAATACTACCAATTCTACATTGTAGGACTTTCCCGCTCTGATTAGGTGGTATTTATTTTCTCCGAGATGTATCAGGTCAATATTTTGTTCTACGCCATTGAGAATATAGCCTCCATCAGAACCTGATTCTAGGTTATATTGCCCGCCACCTTCAACTTCGATTTTTAAACTACTCATGGCCAACAAATATACTGCTTATCAGCC
>JGI12316J15310_10000012_pt14 | contig 112417 bp, 82 predicted proteins | sample MarCyaLeptolynsp_FD_15310 | JGI IMG/M metagenome (IMG submission 15310) | reverse complement strand
GCCAGGTCACGCCCGTTCCATTGCTGTAGATCAGCGACTGTGGCCCCATCGACCCGGGTCAGCGCCTGAGCGAGGGACTGTCCTGCGAGCAAGCGGTCCACGGCATGATCGAGCTGTTGGGTCTTCGGGGGGATCCGGTCCCGGAGCTTCTCCAGCCAACGGCGCCCGTTGGACTGGTTGTGGCTGAAGAGCATGAACCGATCGCGCAGCCGGTCGGTGTCGTCGATGGACGCAAAGTAGACGTTCTGAAACGGGAGCTGGGGGGCATAGAGCGCCTCGTCCACGAGGGACACGAAGGAGCCCCCCGACAGCAGCTCCTGGGCCGAGTCGGATCCCCCAAAGAGCCGTCGCTCCCATCGCTTGGTCGCGTGTAGGGCCACCATGTCGATGACCCGGTCCCGCGAATGGAGTCCATGCCGAGGCCCCAGCGCAGGCCCAAGCAGCATGTTGTACACCTGGCGGATGATCGCCATGCGCTGGAACTTCTGCAGACGCTCGGTCTCCAGAAGCTCGAAGGCCCGGTCACTGACCAGCAGCATGTCCGGCCCGGCGATGGCGAGGTCGCGACGCAGCGAGCATTCCACCACCACCAGGCGCCGAGGGGCTCGCAGCGGGCTGCCTACCCTCTTCATCATGTGGTTGAAGTGCTGAATGCCGCTGCCGACAGAGGCCAGGATGTTGGCATGCGTGTCGATCGCCGTCAGGTCGCGGAGGCCGTCGCCCGGTCGCGGTTCCGGGCGCCGAGGCCGGCGGTGAAACAGCGCGATGTAGGTGTTGTCGGCCTTCAGCGTCGACAGCTCGTGCTCGGTGTGGACGGTCAACGTGACCCGCCGGGCCTTTCCTCCCCCAAGCCTGTGATGCTTACCATCCGCCGGTAGAAACGTAACTCGGCCGTTGGCGATCACCAGCGCCGAGCGTTCGGCGGACGGCCGAAGCCAGCGGGCGTGAAGCTCGAAGTCGACGTCGTCCGGCGGCGCATCGGCGAGGAAGCCTTTGGGCCCGAGGGGCGGGGTCCTCGGAAGAAAGCCGCCGTCGAGGGTCAGCTGGCCATTGGCATGCCCGAAGGGACCGAACCGATGGGGTACCGTGGTCGCGAAGAACACGTCCAGGGTGACGCTCTGCCCAGGTGCAAGGGGCTTGGACAGGGTGACTTCATGCACCGTGTCACCCGTCTTGGGACGTGCCCTTACCTGCAACTGCGTCCCGCCCGACACGACCTTGTCGAGGGTCATGCCCGCCGGGCTGAAATTGCCTGGGAAGATCCAGTCGAGGTTGATCTCGTTGAAGTTGGGGTTCCGTTTGGCCAGACGGTTGGGAAACGTCCACAGCGGGACACTGCTTAGATCGACCTGGCTGTCGTTGGTCAGACGCAGGCTGACGACGCCGTGAACCCGGTCCAGGTCCGCCGAGATGTAGACCCGTGCAGTCAAGCTCTGGGCGGCCCGAGTGGGGTTGGTCGCCACAGCGGCGAGCAACATCAGCATGGCCAGCGGGAGGCGGAGGAGCGTGGCCGTATGGAAATTGACCCAGATGGGTTGACTCCAGTAGCCTAGTGGGCATTGGACGCCAAAAATGGGGCGCTAGTCCGTCACGCCCCGGAGGGTACACGATGCGACCGAAAACAACACACGGCTTCACTCTTATCGAGATGATGGTTGTGGTGGTGATCCTGTCGGTGCTGACGGTGGTCGCCGTCGCGTCCTTCGAGCGCTATCAGCGCAACGCACGCCGCGGCGAGGCCATCGAGCTGATGAACGATATCCGCATCAAGCAGGAGTCGTTCTTTGCGCACTACTCGCGCTACGTCAGCGCCCCCGACGACGATGCGACCAACTTTTCGGGTGACGCGGGAGGCGACGGCGCCGCGTCGATGTTCGTATGGTCCACCGACTGCGATGCGACGCCGGACGACCCCTGGTGCCAGATCGGGTTCCGCCCCAAGGGCACCAACATCGGCGGAGTGGAGAACCACCTCTACTTCCAGCTGCAGACCAGCGGCTGGCGCCCCAACGGCCCTGCGGCGCCCGGCTACATCCCCAACGCCAACGCGTACTGGCTGGGGGTTCAAGCCCGCTCGGCCAAGGATGGCGACAACTGCACCTTCTTGCGGCTCAGCAACCAGGTGAAGAACGCCATGATCTACGAGAACGCGCCGGCGGGCTACGACTGCCCGTGAGCTGAGCCCCTCACTGGTAGGGGGGGCATCACGTAAAGAGGGCGAGGCGCCATCGGCACCTCGCCCTTTGTCGTCTCGTGGCCTGAGAGGCTCAGCCTTCCTCGTCGTCGTCCTGGTCAGCGGGGTCCGGTCCCTCGTCCTTGGCGTCCTCGTCGACGATGCCAGCGGGGACAGGCTCCTCAGCCACCTCCACCGAGTCGTCTGCCGCGGCGTCCTCTTCGACCTCATCATCGTCGTCGTCGTCGACCTCAAGGTCGAGGTCGTCGAGTTCGATGTCGAGATCCAGCTCCAGATCGTCGTCCTCGTCCTCAGCCCGCGCGTCCTTGCTGGCCTTCTTGCGCAGCTTGTCCGCGATCCGACGCCGACGCGCCTCCGGATCTTCCTCTTCGCGGCGCTGGGGCCGAGTGCCCATCACTGGTCCGCTGCCAGCCTGGCGCAGCACCATCTGATCGAGCGACATGACCAGCTCGAACTCGCCGTCGATGTCCAGGGTCGCCTCCTGGACGTGCTTGACGTGCAGGAAGAAGCGCTTGGACTTGGGGACGTTCCGCTCACCGGGGTAGGTGATGACGATGTTCCCCTTGGAGATCTCCATATGATAGGAGGTCTGCTCCCGGATGAAGTCCCGGAACTGCTGAATCTCAAAGCGCCCATCGCGGCGCGGCTTCACCCGGAAGCGCGTCGTCGGCGGGTTCTGCTCGAGCGTGAACTTGCGGCACTCGTAGGCTTGCGAGCAGCCGTCCAAGGGATCTTCGGCCTCGCCGATGGGCGAGCACGAGCGCACGTTCTCCCAGTCACCGAAGCAGACAAACGCACCGGGAGCGCCAGGCTCCAAGATGATCGACTGCGCCCCAGATTGAGTCCCGGGTGTGGGTTGTGTGGCCATCGACCGCCTATCCTCCGGCTCGAAAAAACAGAGGGCGGACGGATACCGGAACGCGAGCGTCTTCGCAAGTACAACTGCACGCGCCCATCAGTGACACGCAGTGGCGTTGATGGGCGCCTTTAGGAGCCCGAAGGGCGATACATGCAATAGTTGAAGGATGATCACGGCGACACCGTCGTCGTGATCTGGAGGAGCCCGAAGGGCGATACATGCAATAGTTCTCGAATGCTAGCGCGGTCGTGCGGCGCTAGCCGTGCGACGTGCGTTGCATTCGATCGAGCGCTTGGTCGGCGCCAGCCGGGCAAGCGCTCGTGTCATCCTGTGGTGCCGCCGAAGCGGCGGCGCTGTCGTCAGGGCGTAGCCTCGGCCGCACAGAGCGCATCCAGGGCGCCCGAGAACCGAAGCAACTCACCGTCCGGCGGTACGACCGGCCCCTGGAGGTCATCGATGCCCGATGCCAACAGGTGTGCGCCGTCACCCAACGGGATGGCCTGAGCGCCAAAGGACCCCAGGGTAAGCGTCACATCCCGGTCGACGACCGTGACCGTCTGGGCGTCGACGTCGACCCGGAAGCGCACCATGGCGCGTCGCAGACACTGGCCGACCTGCTGCTCACAGTCGTCAGGGTTGTCGCTGTACTTCTGGGTCCGCGTGATACCCCCGAGCAGGACGATGTCGCCATCGTCCAGCGTGACCATCTGGGCCGCGGAGCGCTCGAAGAGGATCATGTCGTCGCCCACATCCAGCGGCACGTACTCGATCTGACTCGAGGTCCCGTCGATGAAGACCAGCCCGACACGGGAGGCCGCGCGGACGCCGAAGGAGTTAGGCGGCGTGAACTCGTCACCGCCAGCGATAACCACCACGTCGCGGCCGCCCGACTGCCCCAGGTAGGCCCCGGTCGCCAGGTAGGGAATGGCCGGCGGCGGTGGTCCCACGAACGTCAGCGGAACGAGGTCGCCGGTGGAGAGGACAAGCTCGGCCATGGCAGCAGGACCGCTGGTGTAGTTGCCGCCGAAGACGAGCGTGGCGGCATCACCCAGCGGCACCACCGTGGCGCCGTAGCGCGGGTTGGCCATCGAGTTGGTGGTCAGCGTGTCGCCGTCGAGCAGGAACAACGCGTTGGAGGGCTGACCGGGGCTGGGGCCCTGCGGCACGCCCGGGGTTTCGATTCCGCCAACCGCCACGAGGATCGAGCCCATCTTCGCGACCGAGGGCCAGGAGGGCATGGCGGTGGTGCCGCTCACGCAGTTCTCTTCACCCGAGGCTGGGTCGATATCCACGACGCCGCACGTGGGCGCGGCCCCCGTCACGATGATCTGGGGAGCGGAACCGAGCCAGAAGGCGGTGCCGCCTCCGAACAAACGGATCTTGCCGTTGACCATCTCGGCGTGGGCTCCAAAGCGTGGCTCGGAGAGCGCCGCGCTCAGCACGCTGATGGTGCCGTCGACCATCGAGAACTCGCGAATCTGCGTGGTGGAGTTGGCAACGCGGCTGGTGACGCCGCTGATGCCGCCGGCCATGTAGACCCGCTTTCCGTCCACGGCAGCACCGGCGTACGCGCCGCCGGTCCCACCGGTGGACTCGGTGCAGGCGGTCTTTCCGATAGGCGTGATCAGGATATCGGGGAATGCCTTGGTGCTCGCGGCGACCGTCACGCCCGGGGTGGTCCCGGCCCACTGAGCCTGTCCCGACGTGTCACAGGTCACGACGTCGACCGTGTAATCGCCAGGGGCGATGGCGTTGACCATCACACGTCCGGGGAGCGCCTCGTCACGACTGAGCCTTTTGACGTACGTGTTGTCGGCGTTGGCGATGCGGATCACCACCTCGGAGGTGCCGTCCGGAAGCTGGAGGTCCTCATTACCGAGGTCCTCGCCCTGGCACGTCTGCGCTGCCGCCATCACCACACGCATGCCCGACGGCGCCTCGGGCGCGCTCTGGCCGGAGTCGCAGGAGGCCCAGAGCCCGACGAACGGGGCACCGAGCAGCGTGGCAAGGCCTGAAAACAGTAGTCGCTTGGTCTTCATCACCGCGAAGTTTGCCGCCCAGTCCAGAGGGGGGTCAAGACAACCCACCTGTTTTGATGTAGACGTCCGGCCATGGTCGAGGGTCCCGCTCGGATTGGATTGGAGCAGCTTGCCCGCTGGAAGGCTCACCCAGCCGGCGCAACGCCCATGATGCAGCAGTTCTTCGCCGCCAAGGAGCAGCATCCGGATGCCATCGTGTTCTTCCGGATGGGCGACTTCTACGAGACGTTCTTCGACGACGCGGTCGAGGCAGCCCAGATTCTGGAGCTGACGCTGACCAGCCGGAACAAGAAGGATCCGGTGCCAGTCCCTATGGCCGGTGTCCCCCACCACGCCGCTCCGGGCTACGTTCGGCGGCTCATCGAGGCGGGCCGCAAGGTCGCTGTCTGCGAGCAAGTGGAGGACCCCAAGAAGGTCAAAGGCCTCGTCAAGCGGGAGGTGGTGCAGGTCGTCACGCCAGGAGTCGTGCTGGACGAGAACGCCCTGAAGGGAGCGGCCAACAACTTCCTGGCAGCGGTCGTGGCGGCTCCCGAGAGCGGTCTGGCCCCGTCTCCGGCCTGGGTGGCCTGGGTGGACGCTTCCACCGGAGAGGTGAAGGGCAGCGCACTGCGGTCCCTCGAGGCCGCCTATGACGAGCTGGCGCGGCTCGAGCCCGCCGAGGTGGTGATCGGAACCGACGCTACGGACGCCCTGGCCGAAGGCCTCGGAAGGCGGCTCGGGGGAGTGCCGGTCAGCCTCGTCGACGCTGATGGCCCCGCGCTGTCGCTGGAAGGCGCTGGCGACCTGCTGCGTCGCTACATCGACAGCACCCAGAAGGACCGCACCCTGCCCTTGAGGCCCCTGGAGGCCATCGACGTGGACGCCCGCATGGGGCTGAGCGCGTCGACGGTCAGAAACCTGGAGCTGATCCGGACCCTCGCCGACCACAAGAAGTCCGGCTCGCTCCTGCACTTGCTCAACCGCACTCGCACCGCCATGGGCGGTCGTCTGCTCAAGCAGTGGATGCTGAACCCGCTGCTCGATGTCGAAGCGATCGAGGCCCGATTGAACGCGGTCGACGCGCTATGCGCCGACGTGATCACGCGGGACTCGGTACGCGACGCCCTGGCCGGCGTCTATGACCTGGAGCGCCTTCTGACTCGGGTGGTCGCGCGTACGGCGAACCCGCGGGACCTGGTGGCGCTGGCCGGGTCGCTCGAACGGCTACCGACGTTGCGCCAGCTGTTGGGTGCCAGCGGCGCGGCCCCGCTGGAGCGGTTGGCGAACACCCTGGTGGACGTCCCCGACGCGGTTGCTGCGGTGCGTGGCGCGCTGGTGGAGGAGCCGCCGATCACCCTCAAGGATGGTGGCGTGATCCGCGAGGGATTCGACGCCGACCTGGACGAGCTGCTGGTCGTCGCCCGGGAGGGCAAGGACTGGTTCACCGCGTATGCCGAGTCGCTCAAGCAGCAGACGGGCATCAGCAGCTTGAAGATCCGATACAACAGCGTCTTCGGCTATTTCATCGAGGTCACCAAGGCGAATCTGCATCTGGTGCCCGAGACCTGGCTCCGCAAGCAAACGCTGGCCAACTCCGAGCGCTACTACACGCCAGAGCTCAAGGAGCGTGAGGAGAAGGTCCTGGGCGCCGACGAGCGGCGTCTGGCGCTGGAGACGGCGCTCTTCGAGCAGGTCCGTGGCGAGGTCGGGACCTTTGCCGAGGCCATCCAAACCACGGCAACAGCGGTCGCGGCCGTCGACGTTCTGGCGGGGCTGGCCGAACTGGCCCACATCCGTGGCTATTGCCGACCGGTGGTCGACGACTCGGGTCAGCTCGAGATCGTCGGCGGGCGCCACGCGGTGATTGAGGCCCTGCTGCCCCGTGGCGAGTTTGTTCCCAACGACATCGCTCTGGACGCCGAAGGCCGTCAGCTGCTGATCATCACCGGACCCAACATGGCCGGTAAGTCGACCGTCATGCGACAGACAGCCCTCATCGCGATCATGGCGCAGATGGGTAGCTTCGTGCCTGCGACCGAGGCGCGGATCGGTGTGGTGGACCAGGTGTTCACCCGGGTCGGCGCCTCCGACAATCTGGCTCAGGGGCAGTCCACCTTCATGGTGGAGATGACCGAGGCCAGTCAGATCCTGGAGCGGGCGACGCCTCGAAGTCTCATCGTTATCGACGAGATCGGACGCGGCACCTCGACCTACGACGGGGTCTCGATCGCCTGGGCCATCGCCGAGCACGTCCACGACATCGTCGGTGCGCGGACCCTGTTCGCGACCCACTACCACGAGCTGACCGAGCTGGCCGCGACACGGGACCGGGTCGTCAATCTGCACATCGCGGTCAAGGAGTGGCAGCAGGAGATCGTGTTCCTGCGCCGCCTGGAGGCCGGCGGGACCAACCGCAGCTACGGCATCCAGGTGGGCCGACTGGCGGGCCTCCCCGACGCGGTGGTGGAGCGCGCCCGAGAGGTCCTCAAAAACCTGGAAGGCCAGGAGCTGGACCCGGACAGCCGGCCGCGCATCTCACGGCACGACAAGAAGGCCACCGCTCAGCCCTGGCAGCTCAGCCTGTTTGCCCCGAGCTTGTCCCCTGGGACCAAGGAGGCGCTGGACATGCTCGCGGCACTCGATGTAGACGCGCTGTCGCCACGAGCAGCGCTGGAGGCCCTGTACGAGATGCGGTCCCTGCTCGACGAGTAGCCGGGCAGGAACTGCAGCGCCAGCGAGAAGGCCCAGTCCATCAGGCGGGGCGCTCGGTGCAGCACGTAAGCGGTTTCACACGGTGCACTAGAACCCTCGGTTCAGCGCGTAGTGGCCGGCCTTGGTGTCCAGGCTGAGGAACGAGAACTCGCCGTCCGAGCAGGAGCCGCTGTTCATGAACAGGTGGTTGCCGTGCTCGGAAACGACGCCCTGGTGGGTGTGCCCGGTCACGATGATGTCGGCCTGTTCGCGCTCGGCCAGTCCCACGGCCCACTTCTGGAAGGAGCACTTGGCGGGATCGATCTGGGCCCCGCGAATCCACATGTCGAGCTTCTCGAACACCCGAAAGAGCGCGCTCATCCCCATGCGGCAGAGCCACGCGCCCAGCCAGACCCCGGCCTCGGCGAGGAAGCGGGCGTGACGGCCCAGGTAGTCGTACCCGTGACCATGGGTGAACAGCAGGCGCTGACCGTCGACGTTGATGCGCAGCGCGCCGGGAGCCGCGTCGATGTTGGCGGCGATGAGGTCGTGGTTGCCGTGGATGTAGGTGTACTTCGGGTGGTTCTCGAAGCGCTCGACGATCTCGGGATGCGCGGCCTTGATGGCGGCAAGCTCCTGAGCCTGGGCGAAGGGGTTGGGCGCCGTCAGGGTTTCGTAGATGTCACCGAGCAGAATCACGCGCTCGAAGTTGCTCTCGAGGTGGCCAAGGAAGCGCAGAAACTCGCCATCGTCGTGGCCAAAGAGGTCCGCGGCGTCTCCGCGCCCGAGGTGAATGTCTGAAATTACGGCAACTTGCATGTTCTTCGTCTCGTTCGACCGCGAGGTGCGCAAACAATTTCGCACCACCCATGTTCGTAAGATGCGCTCGCGTCGGATTCGAATCAAGAGCCGGGCACGACGTTTGTTTCTGCCACCCAACGCGACCTCTCACCATATCCAACGCGTATGCGGGGTAGCGCAATTCCGCCGGTGCGCATTTTTTTTCGCACCGGGTTCTAAAGAGGAGTGCGACAAGGTTTGCGCACCCCGGTTGGAGAGCAGGGAGCGGAAGCTCTGGCTCCCGACCGGCTGCGGCTTCGCTCTCCACTTTTTCGCGGTCCGCCCTCTCCTGCCATAGACTTCTGCGGATGGACGACGCGATCGACCAGTTCCTGCTTCACCTGCAGCTCGAACGGGGCTCCAGCCCCAACACGGTCGACGCCTACAGTCGGGACCTCCGTCGCTTCGCCGACTACCTCGAGCACATCGACACGACGCTGACGGCGGCCACCTTCCAGCGCCCGCATGTGGAGGGGTTCGTCGGCTGGCTCCGGGACACCGTCGCGCTGTCGGCCCGGTCCGCCGCCCGCAGCCTCAGCGCCGTCCGGACCTTCACTCGATTCTGTATCCGAGAGCGCTTCCGCACCGACGACCCGTGCGAGGGCGTCCCCCTTCCTACACGAGGCCGTCCACTCCCCGTCGTGCTCTCCGAGACCGACGCCATCGAGCTGGCCGACCTTCCCGCGACCCGCACCGACGACCCCCGCGCCATTCGCGACGCGGCCATGATCGAGCTTCTCTACGGCGCCGGCCTGCGAGTCTCCGAGCTGGTCGCCCTCCGGCTCGGCGACGTGGACCTCAACCGAGGCGTCCTGCGCACCACCGGCAAGGGGCGCAAGACACGTGTCGTCCCGCTGGGCGACTTCGCCCGCGAGCGCATCGAGCAGTACCTCGCCATCGCCCGCCCCGAGCTGCTCGATCGCGCTACCCGACGGGGGTTGCGGCGCCTCCCGGCAGAACTCTTCGTCACCGCGCGCGGTAAGGGCATGACGCGCCAGGGCTTCGCCAAGAAGCTGAAGAAATATGCCCTGGAGCTGGGGCTCTCACCCAAAGTGTCGCCCCACAAGCTTCGCCACAGCTTTGCCACACACCTCCTGGACGGTGGCGCCGACCTCCGATCGGTGCAGGCGATGTTGGGCCACGCCGACCTGGCCACAACCCAGATCTACACCCACGTGTCACAAAAAGCCTTGCGCAACGAGTACGATCGAGCGCATCCCCTCTCGCGCAACGCGACACCCCGGACCGAGACGGACACGTGAGCAAGAGCAACCGGACCGACAAGCCCAGCCCCTCCGCCTCCATGCGGCTTCAGAAGCGGATGGCGCAGCTGGGCATCGCCTCACGCCGCGAGTCGGAGCGCCTCATCGAGGCCGGCCGGGTCAAGGTCAACGGCACACTCGTCACCACCCCCGGCACCAAAGTCACCGTCCGCGACCACATCGCCGTGGACGGTAGGACCGTCGAGGCCCCCAGCGAGCCTCTGGTGGGAATCCTCTACAAGCCGGTGGGGTGCGTGTGCGCCCGGAGCGATCCCCAGGGCCGCGCCACGATCTATGACTTCATCCCCGAAGACATGCCCTTCCTGGCCCACGTCGGCCGGCTCGACTTCAACACTGAGGGCGTGCTGCTGATGACCACCGACGGCGACCTCGCCCAGGCGCTGCTGAAACCCAAGACCGGCGTCGCCCGAACCTACGAGGCGAAGGTGCGTGGCCACCTCAGCCGGAGGCAGCTGCTGCAGCTCGAGCAAGGCGTCCCCCTGGATGGACGCCCCACGCGGCCGGTCATCGTACAGCGCATGGACCAGAGCCGCTCCAAACACGACTGGCTCGAGATCACGCTGAGCGAGGGGAAAAACCGCCACGTCCACCGGATCATCGAAGCGGTCGGCTCCTCGGTGAGCAAGCTCCGCCGCGTGTCCTTTGGTGTGGTCCAGCTCGACGGCATGCTGCCGGGCCAGTTCCGGCTCCTCGAGCCCTCGGAGATCGCGGCGCTGCGGCGTCAGGTCGGCTGATTGGTGCGGCGCCAGCCGTGCTGATCAGCCGGAGTCCGGAGGGCGATACATCTCAACGATTCCAGACGCTTTGACCAAGGGAGCGGCAAATGCCGACCTCTTGGTCATGTTGCGTTTGACCCGACACCGCACCGCACACCTCAGGGCCCCAGGCCCAGCGCCCGGTCCATGACCTCCAGCGCCTCGCCATAGCCGGCTCGGGCACCAAACAGCGTGGCGACCGATTCGGAGGCATCCAGAAGTTGGTCGAAGCCGCTCAGTTCCGCGGAACTGACCAGGCCGATCCGGGCTGCGTTCTTCAACAGCCGAGGCGTCGGCACCACGGCGCAGCTGGCCATGTCGTTGCCCTTGGCGACGCCGAGCCGCACCAGCTCGCGCAGGGTCCAGAAGGGAGCCTCCACCCAGACCTCGGAGAACAGCTGCTCTCGCAGAAGCTTGGCTGCCGCGCGCCCATTGCCGGCGCCGGTCACCCGCTCTAGCACTCCGGGGCTGGCCTGCACGCGTCGAACAAGGTCGGGCACGAACACCAGTCGCTCGATGAGCGGTCGGGTCCAGGGCTCGGATCCGAGGTCGCCGAGCGCTGACAACGCCACCCCGAACTGGGTGCCGCGGATAACCTTGTCGAAGAAGCCGTTGTCCCGCATGCGCTGAACGAAGGCGAAGACCTGGGGCTGTGGCCGCCGGCCCTCGATGAGAGTCGCCAGGATTCCCAGCTCGATGAGCAGGTCGTCCTTGGCCACGCCGTCCACCTCCACGCCGAGGTCGGGTGCGGTGTAGACGGGCCAGTCGCCGAGCTCGTTCCACCAGCCGATGATGCGCTCGGCGATGGCCGAGGCTTCGACCGAGGTGGCGAGGACCGCAGGGGGGACCACCTGACCAAAGGCGATGGGCAGCGGCGCGTGCAACGCCGGCCCTGCGACAGGCGACGCCGTCCCGCCAGCCGGTGCGGGCATGGGAGCCAGCGTCGTGGCGGGAGGCGCTGCACGCGGCGGACGAATCCGCGGCATGTTGCTGACGTCCTCACCGCGCTCTTCGGCCTCACGCAGCGCCGCGGCCTCCATCACCGACAGCGCCCTGGGCTTATCCGGGTCTTCCTCTTCCTCTTCGTCCACGTCGGCGAAGCTCGACTCGAACGCCGCGCTCGCCGCCGCCATGGCGTCCGGGTCCGGTGGCTCGGGCTCCGGCGGCATGTCGGCCCAGTCTTCCTCTTCCTCATCCTCGTCCGCGACAGCAGCCGGGGTCGGAGAGGGCACCGGCACCGGTGACGGAGGCGGTGGTGCCGCCGCCGGAGGGGGCATCGGCGAGGGCGCGGGCATCGGCGCCGGGGCCGGGGCCGGCGCCCCGGGAGCGACATCGTCTTCGGAGCTTTCCTCCTCGGAACTCTCCTCTTCCTCCTCGAGGTCCTCGAGGATTTCTTCGACGTCCAGCTGCCCCAGCTCGGACGCCACCCGCTGCCCCTTGTCGGACAGCGCCCAGCGAATCCCGACGAGCTTGATGTAGCCGGTAGCTGCGAGCCAATCGAGCCACGCCTGGAAGTTCGGCAGGGTGACGTAATCACCCGGATACACGTAGCTGGTCACCATCCGATACAGCTCGTGCACGCTGTGCAGACGCCCGCCGGCGTTCACGTCGAGCGCCTCGAGCACGTACTTGACCAGCAGGATGTTGGCGTCCACCAGCCGCTGATAGAGCAGCTCCTGCAGCTCTGGCAGGGAGTGGATGCTCGACATCTGCTTGGCCAGAGAACCGACCTTGACCTTCTTCCGGTCCCAGCTGAGGTCGATCAACGACAGCGCGGTGGGCGTCTTCTCCTTGTCCCAGAGCCCGTTCTTGCGGAGGAAGTCACGGAACGGCTTGAATTTCGTGCCGTCTGGAGTCCCCAGGAACCCCAGAATCAGCTGGAGTTTCGACAGGTATTGGTCGTAGCGCGTGCCCTGCAGCGCCTCGTATTCGACCCGCTGACCCACGGTCGCCTCCTTGTATGAGAGCGTGGATGGCCTTGCGATGGTGGAACCGGAACGTAGCGCGTTCTGCGCCGCAAGGAAACCGGCGTTGACCCCGGAGCGGGAGGTCATTAAGGTCGCCCGGCACTCGCACGTGCCGAGTGCCAAGACTCAACCTTACACCATTGATTTCAGCACCTTGAGTGCAAGAGGTCAGACATGAACTTCAAGCCTCTCTACGATCGTATCGTGGTCAAGCGCATCCAGGGCGAGACCAAGTCCGCCGGCGGGATCATCATTCCTGACAGCGCCAAGGAGAAGCCCTTCAGCGGCGAAGTCCTGGCGGTCGGTGGCGGCAAGCTGCTCGACGACGGCAACATCCGCCCGCTGGAGGTCAAGACCGGCGACAAGGTCCTCTTCGGCAAGTACGCCGGCACCGAGATCAAGATCGAGGGTGTCGAGCACACCATCCTCCGCGAGGATGACGTCCTGGGGATCGTGGAAGAGTAGGATGGCCGAGAACCCATCCGCTCCCACCCCAGACGAAGAAGCCGCCACCGAGACCGTTGATGTGGACACTGCGTCCACCGAGACGGACAAGGTCGATGCCGCCGCCGAGGCGACGGACTCGGAAGAAGCCGAGGCCGCTGACGGGGACGAAGCGTCAGAGCCTCCGCCGCCCAAGAAGCCGCCCGAGGATCCGCGCGACCGTCGCATCCGCGAGCTGATGAAGCTGGTGGATGAAAAGGACGAGCTCCTCCGCGACTACATCAAGGCGCACAAGCAGGCGCAGGCTCAGTGGGAGGCCTACAAGCAGCGCCTGGCTCGAGATCGTGAGGACGAGGTGGCGGCCGCGACGGCCAAGATCATCGAGAAGTTCCTGGCGGTCAGCGACAACATGGAGCGTTCCCTTCAGGCCGCCCACGGCACCGACAACGTGCAGGGGCTGCTGGAAGGCATGGAGTTGGTCTACAAGGGATTCACGCAGGTGATGACCGAGCTGGGCCTCACCCGGGTGGACCCCGTCGGGCAGCCGTTCGATCCGACGAGCATGGAGGCGCTGGGCATCATCCCAGTGTCCGACAAGGCCCAGGACAACACGGTCGTCAACGTGCTCCAGGCGGGTTTCGCCATCGGTGACCGGGAGATCCGCCCTGCCCTGGTGCAGGTCGGCAAATTCTCCGGCTAACGAAGCCTGGCCAACGACAACGCCCCCGCCTGGTAACAGACGGGGGCGTTTGTGATTCGGGTCGGCGCCGGCCGTTCAGCCCTAGTTGGCCTCGGCAACCTCGTCCCAGGCGGCCTTCAACTGCGCCAGACAGCTGGGGCTGCGCAGCTTGGTCAGGGCCTTGGCCTCGATCTGGCGAATGCGCTCGCGGGTCAGCGAGAAGTCACGCCCGACTTCTTCCAGGGTGTAGTTGCGGCGCTCCAGGATGCCGAAGCGCTTGCGCAGGATGCGGGCCTCTCGGTCGCTCAGCCCCTCCAGCAGTTTCCGCGTGGCCTGGCGCAGGTCCTCGCGCTCGGCGACTTCGGCCGGGCAGACGCTGTCTTCGTCCGCGATGAGGTCACCGAGGTGGGTGTCATCCTCGCCCACCGGGGTCTCCAGCGACACCGGCGTGCGCGCCAGCTTGAGGGTGCGGCTGACGACGTCCACCGGAACCTCGAGCTGCACGGCGACCTCATCATGGTCGGGCTCGCGGCCGAGCTTCTGCTCCAGCTCCATGCGGGCACGGGTGATGCGGTTGAGCATCTCCACCAGATGAATCGGAATGCGGATGGTGCGGCCCTGGTCGGCGATGGCCCGGGTGATGCTCTGACGGATCCACCAGGTGGCGTACGTGCTGAACTTGTGACCGCGCCGCCACTCGAACTTCTCCACCGCCTTCATCAGGCCGATGTTGCCCTCCTGGATGAGGTCCAGCAGAGGAAGCGAACGGTTCATATAGCGCTTGGCTATGGAGACGACCAACCGCAGGTTGGCCAGAATCATCACGCCTCGCGCCTGGTCGGCCCGGGCGTGGCCCCGCTTGACCGCCTTGCCCAGCGTCATGAACTCGTCGGCCGGCAGCCCCATGGTGGTCTCGATCGCTGCAATCGTCTCCACTGCGCAGCTAAGCCGGTTGCGTACCGAGCGGGTGAGCGACTCGGGCATGGCGCCGGCCCGAACCTGCGCGACGAGGGCGTCGCGGCTGGTCTCGAGCTGATCGGCGATCCGGTCCACCTTTCGGAGCGCGCGCCGCAGCTCCTTGGTGCTCCGATCGACGTTGCCCTGCACCCGGCACAGGACCCGGTAACCGAACCCGAACTCACGGAACAGGCGGAACAGCGTCGTCTTGATGGCCCGCGCCTCGGCCTCTTCTTCCTCGGTCTCGGGCGTCTTCTTCAGACTCGCCAGGTAGGCCTCGCGGGCCGCGTCCAGGTCGGTCTTGAAGCGCTCGAGATCGCCGACGCACTTGGCATCATCGAAGTCAGGCAAGTCATCACCGCTGAGCAGGTCGCAGCGATAGGCCACATCCGAGATGAGCCGGTCGGCCGCATACAGCAGCGTCTGATTGGCCCATGGAATGGCGATGAGACCCGTGAAGACGGCGTTGGTGCCCTCCTCGATCTGGCGGGCCACCTGCTGCTCTCCTTCGCGCGTCAGGAGCTGAACGTCGCCCAGCTTCTGGAGGTAGAGCACGATCGGACTGACGTCCTCCGCCACCGCTTGCGCGGCAAGCTTCGAGATGGCCCGGGCCGAGACAATGTCTTTGGCGTTGACGCGACTACGTTGGGGGCCCTGTCCTCGGGCGGCGGAACGGAAGACTTCCGGTTGGGTCGCCATGCACTCTCCTACTCTCGAAGCGCGATTGGGGCACTTGCTTGGTCCGGCGCTCTCCCTCTGCAAGCGTCTTGCCAGGATCTGCGCAGGCCTCCAGAAAACCCGTGACGCAGCGCGTCAACCACACAGGTTCCAGCGGGTTACGCTCGAAACCCAGGGACGCGTCATGGCCTTGAAGTCCTTTACCAACGGACGAAGTGCGTCGGTATTCCCCACCGGCTATGACATCTGTGTCATGGTCTCTGACAACACCTTGCACCCCTACCCGGTTCGGTCAGTGCGGCGCCAGCCCTGCCGACCGCCAGGAGCCCGAAGGGCGATACATCTCGACAGTTCCAGACGCTTTGACGACGCGGGCCGACGCGTGTTGCCCGCGTGGTCATGTGGCCTCTGATCGGCTAAAGGAATGCTATGTGGATTGCAGGTCTCATCTTGGTTGCCATCGGCGTGGCGGTGTTCTTCTCGGCCGCCAAGGCGTCTCACAAGGCGAACTACATGCAGGCCACCGAAACCTCCAAAGTGGGTGAGGTGGTCAGCCTCATCGAGGAGATTCGGGCGGATATGGGCGACATCGGCTCCTCGGGATACGCCGACGCCCACGAGTTCAAGGGGAAGGTCGTCTGCGACGCGCCCCTGACCGGCGAATTCTCGGGCAAGCCGGCGGCCATCGTGAACACCCGGGTGGAACGCGAGATCGAGACCCTCGTGGAACGCGAGGACTCCCAGGGCAACCTGACCACGGAATGGGTGCGGTCGAGCGACACCATGAGCTCCAACCGACAAGAGACGGTCTTCTACGTAGAGGATGACACCGGTCGGCTCCGGGTGGACCCAACGAGCAGCAACCTCGGCCTCATCGGTGTGCTCAATCGATTCGAACAGCCCCAGGCGGTGGAGCACGCCGCCGGCGGTGGCCAGGCGACGATCAGCATCTCCGGTTTTTCGCTGTCGGTTCCGGCTCAGGCCGATACGCACGACCGCCGGACGCTTGGCTATCGATTCATCGAGGAGGCGCTGCCCATCGGCCAGAGCCTCTATGTATACGGAGAGGTGGTCGACACCGACAACGACGGGATCGTCGTTCGCAAGCCCACCGACGGGAAAGGACGGCCGTATGTGCTGTCGACACGCGGTGAAGAGGAACTCGTCGCGGCCGCCAAGAGCTCGGCTGGCTTCCGTAAGTGGGCCGGTATCGCCATGGCCGTGGGCGGGGCCGCGTTGACGGTCATAGGGTTGTTGCGTTGACGAACGCTGCTGGCCTAAGGTCCCGCAATGCTTTCGTCGCAGCCACCCCGACACGCTTTCGCGCTCGCCATCGGCGCGCTCGTCCTGGCGCTGAGCGCCTGCCCCGACACGCCGACTGCGCCCGCGGACGGCAGCACCTCTGACGCCACCGCGGACGTCGTGGAGGACGGCACCGGCGCCGACGTTCTGCCGGAGCTGCCGCCTTCCGAATGCGCCACCACGTCCGAGTGCGAAGCCAAGTGGGCCGGCGTCATTCCACCGTGCAAAGCGGCGGCATGCATCGCCAATGGCTGCGAGCTGGTGGACGCCGCTGACGGCACCAGCTGCACCCTCGACGACCCCTGTGCTCAGTCGGCCACCTGTCAGGCCGGCAGCTGCCAGGTCTCGACGGGGCTCGACTGCGACGACGGCAACGCCTGCACCACCGACGATTGCGACCCCAACGCCGGCTGCGTCCACACGTTCAACCAGAAACCCTGCGACGATGGCACCATCTGCACCACGGGCGATCGTTGCTTCATGGGCGGATGCACCGGCGACCAACTCAGCTGCGACGACAACAACCCGTGCACCGACGACGTTTGTGACCCGGCCGCGGGGTGCACCAATACCAACAACACCCTCGAATGCACCGACGGTGATGCATGCACCAACGGCGATACCTGCATCTCGGGGGCCTGCGTGGCTGGCCCACCGCTGGAATGCGATGACGGCGAAGTCTGCACCACGGAGTTCTGCGACCCCAGCGAGGGGTGTGTGGTCACCATCCTCGATGGCCCGTGCGACGACGGCAACGCCTGCACCGAGAACACCAACTGCATCGCGGGGGTGTGTCAGGGACAGGTGCTCAACTGCAACGACGGCAACGTCTGCACCAATGACGTCTGCGACATGGCGCTCGGCTGCGTCTACACCAACAACATCAACCCCTGCGAGGACGGCGACACCTGCACCCTGCTGGACAGCTGCCTGGATGGCACGTGCATCTCCGGCAGCATCGACCCGTTGTGCTGCCTCGAGGACTCCGAGTGCGATGACGGCAACCCCTGCACCGACGACTCCTGCGACAACGAGTACTGCAGCTTCGTCCCCAAGGACTGCGACGACGGCTTCGATTGCACGACCGACACCTGCGTGGGCGGCAACTGCGAGCACGAGGCCGTCGGGCCGCAGGATTCGGGGCCCATCGTCACCGACGACTTCGAAGGTGGGGCCCTGACCGGATGGACGGTGACCAGCACCAACGTCGACGTGACCTGGCAGCTGGACAGCTCCGACGCCAACAGCGGCTTGTCCAGCGTTTACTGCGGCAACCCCGCCAGCTACAGCTACGACTTCGGTGAGACCCAGGCCAGCCTGTCGCGGGTGGTGAACCTGCCGGTCGCCAACCAGATCACGGTCCGCTTCTGGATGTTCATCGACGTGGCCGAGACCGGGAGCTGCAACTACGACAAGCTGGGGCTCTACATCAACAATACCCTTCAGCAGCCGGAGCTGTGTTCGGACACCTTTGTATGGGTGGAGCAGAGCTTCAACCTGGCGGCGTACTCCGGCCAGATGGTGAACCTGGAGCTCCGCTTCGACACCGTCGACGGCATTTCCAACAACGCGCCGGGCGTATGGATCGATGACTTCGAGCTCCTGGTCGAGGGTCCCTCGGACTGCTGCTTCACCGAGGACGACTGCGAGCTGGGCACCGCCACCGGATGTAAGGCCATCACGTGCCATCCCACCGGCTTCACCTGCCAGGCGCTCGAGGAAGAGGCCTGCGACGACGGTGACCCTTGCACCATCGACCTCTGCGGCGCCGACGGCTCGTGCTCCAACACGGTGGATCCCAACTGCTGCATCGACGCCAGCGAGTGCCCGGACAACCCGGCCAAGCCATGCGCCGTGGCCACCTGCACCGACAACGCGTGCGGATTCGACGAAACGGCATGCTGCAGCGAGCCCGGTGACTGCACCACGACCCTGGCCTGCGAGGTGGGGGTCTGCAATGCCGATGGCACCTGCGCCATCGACGACAGCGGCTGCTGCACCGACGCCAGCGACTGCCCCGACAACCCCGCCGCGGCGTGTGAGACGCCCGTATGCAACGCTCAAGGGCTGTGCGAGCTGGACACGACCACCTGTTGCGCGGACGCCAGCGCGTGCCCGGACAACCCGGCCAAGCCATGCGCCGTGGCCATCTGTGACGCCGACAGCATCTGCGGCTTCGACGAGAGCGCGTGTTGCCAGGTCGACGGTGACTGTCCCACGGGTTTGACCTGCGAAGCGCCAGTCTGCAATGCGGACGGAAGCTGCTCCCTGGATGACAGCGCGTGCTGCGCCGACGCCGCCGAGTGTCCAGGCAACCCCACCAAGCCATGCTCCGTGGCGGTATGCGACAGCGAGGGTGTCTGCGGCGTCGACGAGAGCGCCTGCTGCCAGATCGACACCGATTGCCCTGACAACCCCGCAGAGGCCTGCGAAACCGGACTCTGCAACGCAGACGGAAGCTGTGGTTACGACACCAGCCTGTGTTGCAACGGTCCAGGCAATTGCCCCGAGGCGCCGGAGGGTCCCTGCGCCGTCGCCAGCTGTTCTGCCCAGGGCGTCTGCGAGTACGACACTTCAGGGTGTCCCTGAACGCTGCCCGATGGGTCCGACCAGGCCGTCTGGTCAGATCCGGACGGCCCTGCTACTAAGAGGGCGCTATGGCCTATTTCCAATTCCTCGGAACCGGTCCCTCGACGCCCATCACGGACGCCACGGGGCGCAACTATCGGCGGCGCTCCTCCGGCTTGATGCAGCACATCGCCACGTATCTGCTGCTGGACGTCACCCACGACTTCGACGAGCAGGTGGAGATGGCGCTGTCGGTGACCCACGCGTCGGTCACCAACCCCAGCCGTGACGCCGCTGGCGGCTTGGGAAACCTGGACCGCTGGACCCAGCATCCTGTGCCCCTGTGCGTGCCGAAGGACCTGTACGAGGACCTGGTCGAGCGCTACGGGCCGTTCGACAAGCTCCCTCACCTCGACACCCCGCCGTACGAGACGGTCGAAGTGGGTGACCTGACGATGGTGGCCTTCCCGGTCGAAACCACGCCGGGCGACGACGCTCCGCCGACGTATGGATACAGGTTCGATAACGGCAAGAAGCGGGTCTGCTACGTGTCAGACGTGAAGCACTTGCCGGAGAAATCCGAGCAATATCTGCACGACAACACGCTGCTGGTCGTAGACGCGGCGGGCTGGGACAAGGACCTGCCCACCCACCGAGGCGCTCTCAATCACGTCCACGACTACGTGTCGTGGGGCAACGAGCAGGTCCTGTTCACCGACGTCGGACGCTCGGCGCCCCCACACACCCTGGCGTCGACGACGATGCGCCGCCTCAGCCACAAGGCTGACGTGGCCTATGACTTCCTGAAGCTTCCCCTGGGTCGATAGCCCAGACACCGCGGGAGCCAGAGCCCCACCCTCACGATGGCCGCCCTCGATTCACCCCAGGAGCTCACCCGGTCCCAACGTTGGGGCATCTGGGCCGCGCGATTCCTTCAGGGTCTGGCGACGCGGGTGTTCCTGTCCATCTGCATCACCCTGAGCCTGATCCCGGTGACCAAGGGTTGGGCCATCATCACCGACTCGGTGTTCCTCACCATCTTCACCATCGAGTTCTTCATGCGGCTGCTGTCGCTGAAGGCGCCGGAGGAGGATGGCAACGCACCGGGGCGCCGAAGGCTGGGCACCATCGCCCTGCTCGTCGTGGACTTCGTGGCGCTGCTCACGTTCATCCCCTGGACCGACGACCGCTCGCTGCGGCTGCTGCGCCTGCTGCGTATCATTCTATTGCTGGGCTATTGGGCCCCCCTGCTCAGAGACATCGCCGCCATCCTCCGCCGCGAGGACCGGATGCGGCAGGTGGTCCTCATGGGGTTCGCGGTGGCCACCGTGTCGCTGGTGGGCGCGGTCATCCTCGACGCCCTGGCGGTGCAGGGGGTCGACTTCGACAACGACGGCAAGGCCGGCGGTGGCGACGAGGGGTTCCTGGTGCGTCTGTGGTGGGCGTTCCGGCAGATTCAGGACCCCGGCAACATGATCTCGTCGCCGCTGCACGCGGCGGCTCTCGGGGTGAGCCTGACGCTGACGGTGTTTGGGCTGTTCATGATCTCCTTCCTCATCGGCCTGGGCACCTCTGTGGTCTCCGAGCTGGTCACGCTCAGCCGCCATCGCCCTCCGGGGTTCCACAACCACACCGTCCTGGTGGGCTTGAACGCGTCCACCCAGGGGCTGCTCGTGGAGCTCCTTCGCTACTACCAGAAGCTGTTCACCGTCCCACGCTACGCGCTGCTGGGTAACGCGCCGGACCGGCCCGATTATCTGGACGACCCGTTGATGACCCACGTGGTCTACCGACAAGGACCGCTTGGGGAGCCTGGGTTCCTGGAGCGGGTGGACACCGCCCGCGCCCGTCGCGTGGTCATCATGCCCGACCTGCACGCCGGCAACCCGGACGCCGAGACCGCCGGGTTCCTGCTGAGCGTGCGCGAGAAGTCGCCTGGCATCCCGGTGGTGGCCGAGGTCGTGGACCTGGCCAACGCCCCGGCAGCGCGCGTCGCGGGCGGCGTCAACACCACGCTGGTGGGAACCGAGCGCCTCTTGGGGCTGACGATGTTCGCCTCGGCTCACCGACCAGGCCTCGTCGAGATCGTGCGCATCCTGATGTCGAGCGAGGGACGCGAACTCTACACCTACCTATACGACCGCCCCGACGCCCATGGCGGTGGCTCGCTCCCCGTGAGCGCCCGTCCACGGCTCGATGCCCTGTTGCAGACGGGCCTGCGGCGGTCGGGGCCCGAGCGCGTGTTCCCGCTCGGGTTCATCACGTTCGACACCCGCGACACGGACACGCCGCCGACCTGGAAGGGCTACGTCCCCCCGGTCGCCGAGGCCATCGTGCTCAACGGCGACACCGCGGAAGATGTGCACCATCTGCGCGGCATCATCGCGATCGCCGAAAGCTTCAGCGGCATCGAAGTCTTCGCCCGAGACCTCGAGCAGGCTGGCCTCCCTGCGGCCCCAGACGCCACCACAGCCCCGTTCGCGCCAACCGTCGACTTCGAAGCCCCAGGCTGCCACACCCCCTTCAAGCGCGTGGTCATCCTCGGCTACCGGCCCGCGGTCATCAGCCTCATCGAGGCGCTCATCGCCGCTCACCCAGGCGTGGACATCCTGCTGTGTGTCCACAACCAACGCGGTCGGGACCGAGCAAGAGCGGCCCTGAGCGAGCACAGCCTGAACCTCGCCGACGCCTCGTTCCCAGGCATGGCGTGGCGCTTCAGCAAACAAGAGTCCACCCGCAAGTTCGACACCTGGACCTGCATGCAGGCCGACGCCGGCGCCAGCGACAGCGACGTGGCCGGCCATCTCCGGGTGGAGGTCACCGACTGGACCAACGACGCCGTGCTGACGAGGCTGCCCGGGTGGGATTGCTCCATCGGCGAAACCGACGCCGCTTTCCTGGCCGGTGGACTGTCCAGCCATGGCGATGGCTGGACCGCGCTGGCCGTGCTCAAGATCGCTGAGCTCCGCCTCTTCGGCGGGATTCCGTTCAAGCCCGAGTTCAGGGTCATCGCCCAGGTGAACGACCCCGGTGTGGGACGCCGACTAGAGACCCGTTTTCACGATGCGCTGGGGATGAGCGCCCAGATCCGGGTCCTGTCCAGCCGCACGTTGCGCTCCTACGCCATGCTCCAGGGTCTGGCTGTGCCCGCGTTCGAGGCCATCTACGCCCAACTTCTGGGCCCCTGGGGTCAGAGTTTTCAGCGCATCCGCCCAGTCCCCGACAGCGCCCCGGGCGACCGAGAGCTCTCCTTCTTGAAGGTCGCCAAAGCGCTGCACCGTCAGGGGATGCTGTTGGTCGCGGTGGAGCTCCGGCCGGCAGGCGCGCCTACCGATTCCGAACCGCGGCTGTACGTCTGCCCCCTCGACGGGGACGACGGGGAGACCTTCCAGGTCAGCTCCCTGGTGGCGGCCTGGGTCATCGCAGAGGCGCGTGGACCCGAAGGTGCGGCCCCCGTCGAAAGAGAAGGGTCGCCAAGCACCGACGACTGAGCTATGAGGGCGCGGTGAGTGACACCGTCAAAATCGCCCGAGAGCTGGCCCGCACCCTGGAACTGCACCCCGACCGCACGGTCGTGGCAGACCTGGACAGCGACCTGGACAACGCTTTCACCTCGCTACAGGACAGCGCTGGCGCACAGCGCGTGCCCCCCGGAACACCCGGCCTGAGCGAGCCCGCCGACTGTGGCGCCGTCTCCGTGGACCGCTGGGAGAGCCATCTGGTGGACGAGCGCGTCCGCACCGTGGTGGCGGCCGTTGCGGTGGGTGGAACGGTGGCCGTCGTCATTGACGACCCGCCTCAGGGTCAGAGCCCCGAGAAGCTGGCCGAGACCCTGCGTCCGATTCTCGACCTCAAGCGGGCCCGCTGCCACCGACTGTCCGGGGGTGCCAGCATCATCATCAGCGGTACCCGCCGACGCGGACTTACGGGCGCCAAGCGCAAGGAACTCCGAGGTCTGGCCCATGGGCTGGAACCTTCACTGCTGGTGGGCCGCGCCGGCGTCAGCGCCGAAATCGTCGCGGCGGCAAAGACGGCTCTGCAGCGACACGGCATCCTGAAAGCCAAGCTCACCCCTCAGGCAAACCTGGACAAGGACCGCGCGGCCGACGATCTGGTCTGGGCCACGGGGGCCCAGCTGGTACAGCGGGTGGGCAAGACAGTGGTCCTGTACAACCCGGACGTCCCCCTGGACCCGCCCGTGTCCAAGAACCCTCGCCGACGCTAGTGACGCGCCCCTCAGGGACTCGCAAACAGCTCCGGCGCCTTCTTGATCAGATCTGAACACTTCAGCGTAGCAGGGACCCGGCGCAGCTGAACCGTGTGCAGCTTGGGGTCGGGGTGCGGTCCGCCCTTGGCCTTGCCCTTTCGCCCGCGCAACATCAGGCTGCTGGCTCCCAGAAAGTGCTGCTCCCGGGTCCACGACAGCGTGCCGTTGATGACGTCGTTGGACACCACCGTCGCGTCGGATGACCAACGCATGCGCTGCACGAAGTACAGGTCGCCGCTGGCCAGCCCGTCGACCGTGACCGTCACCCCCGGCTTGCCGTCCTTGTCCATATCGACGACGCGTGGGTCGCTCGGGTCCGTCGGTAGCGCGTCCTTGCCGGGCCTCTTCAGGCGCGCTCCGAGCACACGAATCTGCTTGCTCGTGCTGAGCCTCCAGACCTTCGAAGCCTTATCGAAGGCCAACTTCGGCTTTCCTTTCAAAGGGTTGAGAGCATCAAGAAAACCCTGTGCAACCCTTGTCCTGATTCTCTTGAAGCTGCTGTCGAACTTCAGGGCACAGATCGTGCCGGTCACATCAATGACCGCACCCTTCTGGACAAACCTGTACAGCGCCAAAAAGCGCTTCCGAGTCGTTACCTTACCCACGAAGGGGGCCTTTGTGAGCACGGTATAGACCCGCTGCTCTGCCCAGCTTCCGTCCAGATCAGGCAGCGTTTGAGCGCCCGCAGGCTGTGTCAACATCAGGACGGACGCCGTGAGCAACAGTCTGTTCAGACTTATTTTCATCATAGATTCCAGATGCTTGATTGGAAACCTGGACATTGTCCAGATCCTTTGCTTGTCAAGATTTTATCTGTGCGGATACTGGACACACCTCGACAGAGACACTCCCAGGACCGGGAAAGGAAGCAACACCGATGGACGACCGCATGATGGCCCAGCGCCTGGCGCAGAAGGATACCGCAGCTCTCAACGCGTTCTACAAGCGCTTCGTACCCATGATTCGCGCTATCGCCTTCAGGTTCTCTTCCGACCCCCGCGATGTGGAAGAAGTCGTTCAAGATGTTGCCTGGACAGTATTCAGGAAGGCGGACACCTTCCGCGGCGACAGTGACTTCAAGGGTTGGGTCCACCGAATCGCTCAGAACGCCGCCCGGATGCAGCACCGCAAGCGCAAGCGCGCCCCGATGCCGCTGCCGGACGAAGTCCTCAACGCCGCGATCGTCCGCGAGCCGGACGCGGACATCGACACCCGCCCGGAGCGCATGCTGGCCCAGCGTGCCGCCGGCGCCCGCATGGCCGAGGCCTACGACTCCCTCGACGACCTGAACAAGCGCGTGTTCGAGGTGAGCGAGCGTGAGTGCCTGCCCCCCACCCAGGCGGCCAAGGCGCTGAGCCTTTCGCTGCCCGCCTACAAGGCCCGCCTCCACCGGGTTCGCTCCCGCCTCCGTGAGGCCGCCACGACGGTCATCTAGTCGTCGCCCGGGAGCGGTGGGCGCTACTCCCGAAACCTGGGCATCAGCTCGACGAGGTTGCAGGGCTTGTGACCGGCGTCGAGTTGATGCACCAGGATCTCGTCCCAGGCGGTCCGACACGCGCCGGTCGAGCCCGGCAGCGCAAACACCAGCGTGGTGCCGCAAAGGCCGCCGCTGGCGCGTGATTGGATCGTGGACGTCCCGATGTCCCGGAAGCTGATCATCCTGAACAGCTCGCCAAACCCCGGGATGGTCTTCGTATAGAGGCTTTCGACCACGTCGACCGTGACGTCACGACCGGTGATGCCGGTCCCCCCTGTTGTCAGCACGACGTCGACGCTGTCGTCGGCGAGCCAGCCCTCGAGGGTGGCCCGGATGGCGTCCAGGTCATCTTTCACCAGCGCGCGATCGGCGACCTCATGCCCCGCATCCGCGATGCGCTGGGCGAGGGTGTCCCCGCTCTTGTCGTTGGCCAGGGTGCGCGTGTCACTGACGGTCAGCACGGCTATCCGTACGGGCACCGGCGCGAGGGTGGTAGGCTGGTCGGACATGGTCGGCTCCTTGAAACCCGTCGGTTATACGGGCCCGGTGTGGGTTTGCGCCACGCTCCTGGTGCTCGCCTGTGGCAATGGACCGTCTGTGACCGCGGATGCGGTGGGAAGGCCGGCCCCCGAGGTGACGCCCCCACCCGCTGTTGCTGGGCCCGATGCCGCAGAGCCAGTGGTGGAAACGCCCCCTCCGACACCGCCCGACCACACACCGCCCACAGCAGCCCTGCTCCATCCGCCGCCGCTGTCCCGCAGTCCGGCGGAGGCCATGGTGGTCGCGGCCGATCAGGGACGAGGGCTCAGCGACGTCACGATCGCCATGTTCGGCCGCGCGGCGGAGACCCCATGGCGACGACGCATCGCCTATCTGTGGGGCGAGTTCGCCGCGGTAGAGACGTTCGCCCTGCCCCCTCTGAAAAGCTACGCGCTGCTTGAGCTGACCACCCGCGACGTGGTTGGGCACACCTCTACGGACCGAGTCTGGCTTCGCCCCCAGCCGCCGCCCGAGTGGGCGCGCCACAACCCGGACCGGACCTGGACAGCCCGGCTCCACCGCACGGTGGTCGACGCGCCTTCGTTGCGCAAGCTCCTCACGACGGCGCTGAAGGGGATATCGCTGAAGAACCTGGTGCCAAAAGACTTGGGCAAGGCTGTCGGTCACCGGCTCAGTATCGGCTCGCTGGACCACGCGCCCCCCAAGCTGGCACTCGAGTGGGCCTTTCATCGGCTCACGCTGCGCATCACGATCCCCGATCTGGTGGCCCGAGTCCGGATAAGTGGGCTCATCGACAAGGACGTGACGGCCCGGGGCACCATCATCGTGGACGCCCCTGTCCAGCTTCGGGTGGACGGCGGCCGCGCCACCTTGGGTTTCGGCCTGGCGACAATCAAGCTGGACCCCTTCGAGGTCTCGGTTCCGGGCGCCTCCGGTGCGGTACGAAGCATGGTGCAGACGCGCGCCGCCACCCAGCTCAACGCGCGCTTGCAGGAGGTGGCCAAGGCCCTGCGCCCGGCCGTAGCCGCTTCCCTGCGTCGACTCATCGCGGCCCCCGTCCTGGGCGGCGATCTGAAGCGACGGGTGCGTGTCGAGCGGCTGCATATTCAGCCCGAGGGCGTCGCTGCCGACTGGTCACTGACACCAGAAGCGTCATCCAAAGTGCCGCCCCTGGCCCCCTGTCCGAAACGGCCCGCTCCTCCCAGCGACGAACGCTCGACGCCGCACGTCGTGCTGGAACTCCCCCTGGACGCTGCCGCCGAGGTTCTGGGCGAGCTGTGGCTGCTTCACGATCAGCGTGGCCCGGAGAAGCTCGATCTGGGAGCCGCCTCGGTGGCACTGAGCGCCACATTGCCGCCGCTGTTTCTGGGCTGTGTCGAGCCCCACAAGCGCCAGTTGTGGCTGCAAGTGGCCGGGTTGGAGTTGAAGGGCAAGATTGGCAAAGGGCTTCTGGCGCTCCCACTATCGGCCCAGGTCGGCGCGACCCTGGCCCTCGAGTTTCGCAGCCACCAGGGTCGAGCGCAGGTCCGCGTCATCCCCAGCTGGCTATGGAGCAGCGCGCGGATCCTGTCGGAAGTCGTGAACCAACAGCTGGCCCCCTGGACACGCTGGAAGGACCTGCCTGATGTCCCCATTGCTCTACCGGCCAGCGAAGCGGTCGAAGGTCTCGACAAGGGCTTGACCCTGCGCCTGCGTCGGGTGACACCGCACGGGCAACGGCTGCGCATCGAAGGAGACCTGCTGTGAGCGATGGCGCACGGGTATTGATCGTGGGCGGCGGTGGCCGGAGCCACGCGCTTGGCGAGGCGATCGCCAACAGTCCTGGGGTGGCCAAGGTGGTCTATGCCCCCGGGACGAGCGGACTCGAGTACCTCGGCTTCGAGACCGCGCCGGTCGCCAGCCAGGACTTTCACGGCCTGGTCGAGCTGGCGGAGATGGAGGAGTACGATCTTACGGTGGTCGGCCCCAACACTCCGCTGGTCGACGGGCTGGCCGATCGGTTCCTGGAGGCGGGGCTGCCCATCTTCGGGCCGACACAGCGGGCGTCCAAACTGGAAGGCTCCAAGGTCTACGCGCGTCTGTTGATGGGGCAGCTGGGGATTCCGACGCCCCGCTTCGCCATCGCCAACAACGATGATCGGGCCCGTTTCATGGCCAAGAGCTATCCCTGGGCACGGGTCTTCAAGGCCGACGGCATCGCCTACGACAAGGGGGTCCGGGTGTGTCAGTCGCTGGCGGAGTGCGACGGCGCCATCGACGAAGTCATGTTCGACAACGTGTACGGGCTCGAGAGCGAAAAGCTCGTGGTCGAGGAGCGGCTCGATGGGTACGAGATCACCGTCTTCGGGATGTGTGATGGAACCCGCGTGCACGTGCTTGGCAACGTCCTGAACCACCCACGCCTTCACGACGGCGACACCGGCACACCCACCCGCGGCATGGGTCAGGTGTCCCCAGCGCCCCTGCTCGACGAGGCGATGGTCGAGAGCATCCGGCAGGACGTCCTGCAGACCACGCTCGACGAGATGAACGATCGTGCCGCGCCCCTACACGGCGCACTCTTCGTCGACTTGATGCTGGTGAAGGGAGAACCGTTCGTCATCGACTACAACGTGCGCTTCGGCGACCCGGCGACCCAGACCATGCTGACCACGTTGTCGGGGGACTTCTACGGAATGCTCCAGGCAGCACGCACGGGCGAAGGGATGGACGAGGCCGTGGCGGCGATGACGATCGACCCCCGACCCCGGGTCTCTCTGGTCCTCGTGTGTCCCGGCTACCCCAAGAAGATGATTCGCGGGGCGCCGATCACGTTGGACAAGGCGCCCTTCGACGAGGACCCCGACCTGTGGCTGTTCTTCGACGGTGTTCGCTGGCGCGGCGACGATCGGCTGGAGACCACTGGTGGGCGCACATTCACCATCGTCGCGGCCGCGGAAAGCGTGGAGGCAGCCCGGGACAAGGCCTACTCAGCAACCAAGCACATCCAATTCGAGGGCATGCATTTCCGGTCTGACATCGGTCGGCTATAGTCGATTCATGCGGAGGGCACACAACGTAATGTCGGCTTGCAGCCGATGGATGGTCGTCATCGGGCTCTGTCTCGGGATGACAACGTCGTCTTTGGCTGCGGGCGGCGATCCGCCTGACACGGCCAAACCGGCAACGGCAGAACCGGCGAAGACGGACGTGGCGGAGCCTGACAAGAAGGCCGAGCCAGCGAAGGCCGCGCCAGCGAAGGCTGAGCCGGCGAAGGCCGCTGCGCCCGAGCCAGCGAAGAAGGCCGAACCTGAGAAGAAGCCGGAGCCCAAGGAGGCAGAACCGGCCAAGAAGGCCTCGGACGAGGTGGACGTCACCAAGTGGCACCTGACGCCTCGGCTGACGCTGTTCCTCGCCCACGCGCCGCTGGTCGGCGCGGTCGTCCCCGGCATCACCCTCCGCAAGGCGATCAAGGCGGAGAGCCCGCTGACGAACAACACCTATATGTCGTTCGGCGTGGACTTTCCGGCCAACCCTACCCTGGTCGCAATCCGTCCCAACATGGAGTTCTCGCCGCTGGCCATCCTGCGGATCACGATGGCGTACTGGGGCATCTTCCAGACCGGCGTCGACATGAGCGGCGGGCACTCGCTGTCGGTGGCCGACCGTGACTCGGACACCACCAAGGCCACCTGGGAAGCGCGCGCTGGCGAGGGGCAGGCCCGGATCCAGCATCGCTTCACGTTCAACGTCCGACTCCAGGCGGCGGTCGCCAACCTGCTGGCAGTCGTCGTGGAGACCGAGGCTGACGCCTGGTACGTCGAGAAGAAGGCCGGCGATGGCAAGTTCATGTTCCACAGCCTGTACGACAACCTGATCCGGCTGGGTCGCGTCGACGGCGGCATCATGAACCGCTCGCTGCTGCTGTTCTACGCCTGGCGCTCCCAGGCGAAAGCAAGCCTGCTGGTCGGTGTGGTCAACGAGTACGTCAAGATGTTCGCGTCCCAGCGGGAGCGCGACCGACTCGGCCTGGCGGTGGTCTTCAACGCCGGCGAGGAGATCGACGAGATCGAGCGCATGCAGGTGACGCTGATGGGCGGCGTCAACATGCTGGACACGAACTACCAGTACGACCCCTGGTTCCAGATCGTGATCCGCATGTACTGGGACGTCGAGATCTAGACCCGGGCGGCACATCCGCTGCACCCGAATCTGGCCGGCCGCGCTGTGTGACGGCACACTGGCGCCCATGCAACGTCTGTGGTGCCTGACAGCGCTGGGAATCCTACTGACGGCGTCGGCCTGCGGTACGTCTACGACTGCCGAGCCGGCGGCCGCCAAGGACACGCCTGTGGCCGACTCGGCGGCCAAGGCGAAACCCGAGACCAAGGCCGCTGAGGCGCCTGCCAAACCGGCTATCGCTCCTGAGAAGGTCGTCGAGGCCAAGCCGCCGGAGCCTCCCCCCGAACCACCACCGCCGCTCCGAGAGCATGGCGTGTCCGGATTGCTCGCGTCGGTGCCGAAGCTGCTGTGGCGTTCGGCGGATCTGGTGGAAGACGAGTGGTACCGCATCAAGAACGTCGCCGATCTGGCCGAGCAGGCCGAGGCGCTGAGGGTTGCCAGGCTCCATCAGACCGCCTGTAAGGGGCTGGTTGACGTCCGCAACGTGGATCTGGAGACGACGCCGTTTGGATTCCGCGACGACGTGCGCGGCCGAACCTGGGCGCGACCGGTGGTGGCGCGCATCCTGACCCGGTCGATGGAGCTGCTGCGCAAACAGCTGCCGGATCGGATCGTGACGGTCGGCGACGTGAGCCAGCCGGGCTGCGGTCAGCTCGAGCACGGCGCCATCGTGCGGCTGTTGTCAGACGACGCCCCGCCGCTGGTCACGCGGCCGGGGGCACCGGGCTACCTGGAGCCTGTGGGCGCCGCGACGACGCTCGTGAATCAGGCTCGTCTGCTGTACGGCGTACCGACCGTGGTGGAGCTGCAGGAGGGACGCGACCTGCGCAAAACCCGCGAGAGCTACCGCACGTCGTTCCCGGACGAGCCGGTGATGGTGCGGCACCAGATCCTGGCCCAGGGGAAGACCAAGGAGGGCAAGCTGCTGATTAAGACGGTGTCGCGACGGTACCGGGCGACGGCGCCGCCCAGCGAGGACGACGTCAAAGGGTTCGGCAAGGCGGTCACCAAGCTGATGCGCGCGGGGGCTGTAGTCGAGCAGCGGCAGGTTCCGACATGGGATCCGGACACGGGCGAGATGCAGAAGGTCTGGCTGCAACGGTGGGCCAGCGCGCGGCTGAAGCAGCAGATGGAGGTCGTCTCGACCAAGAAATTCCACCGGAAGCTGGACCTGGGCGCGGTCATCCAGGTGCGACGGGCTCGGTGGCAGAACCGCAAACCCGGTTCGTTTCGGGGCGAGACGCTGTGGGTGGCGCACGCCCACGCTGACGAGACGGGCGTCACGAAGCGGCATTGGCACCGTTGGAAGAAGCTTTATGAGGCCGGCCACATCACGCACCTGGCGGGACGCGACGCCGACTTGAGCTACGTCACGACCGACAACACCTCGCACTTTCGGGTCGACATGGACGCCATCGATGTGAGCGCCACCTGGAAGTGGTTCAAGGCCATGAAGGTGGCCGCCAAGGAGGCCGGGGTCGCCATTGACCGGATCATCGTGGACCGGAAGGTGAAGCGGCTGTTCATCAAGGGCTTGCCCAAAAAGGAGCGTCGCACGCCGCTGTGGCGGACGATCCGGGTCGTGAGCGGCCATGACGGTCACCATCACGTCCGGTTCACGCGGGCCAAACGGACGCTGGAGAAGAAGGCGGTGTCCTATCTCAAGCGCAGTTTCGGCCTGAAGATCCCGTCCTTCGGGCTGTAGCTGCCCTACGCGACGCCCGTCGGGTCCCAGGCGGTGCGGCCACCGTCGTCAAGTCCATCGAGCCGGGCCATGGCCGTCGCGTCGAGGGTGAACCCAAAGACATCGATGTTCTGGCGGATCCGTTCCGGGTTCGACGACTTCGGCAGGACGGCCATGCCCTTCTGCAGGCCCCAACGCAGCAGCACCTGTGCCGGGGAACGGCCAACAGCGTCGGCGATCTCGAGGACCGTCGGGTCATCGAGGCGTCGTGCCTTGGTCAGAGGGCTGTAGGCCGCCACGGTGATGCCGTGCCCGGCACAGAAAGCCCGCAGCGATGCCTGGTTCAGGAAGGGATGCACCTCGACCTGGTTGCACGCAGGCGTGACGTTGCAAACGTCGAGCAGCTCGCTGAGGTGGCGTTCGGTGAAGTTGCTGACGCCGATGGCGCGGGCTCGGCCCGACGCGGCGATGGCCTCGAGCGCTCGCCAGCTGTCCAGGCGCTTGCCCGTGACAGGCCAGTGGATGAGGTAGAGATCGACGATGTCCAGCCCGAGCCGCTCCAGGCTCTGGTCAAAGCCGCGTCGGGCCGCGTCGTACCCGTGGTCGTCGTTCCATAGCTTGGTGGTGACGAACAGCTCCTCGCGCGCCACACCCGAGGCGCGGATGGCCTCCCCTACCTCGGCCTCGTTACGGTAGATCGCCGCGGTATCGATATGGCGGTAGCCAGCCTCGAGGGCGGCGGCGACGGCACGGCGAGTAGCACCGTCGTGGCCGCCCCGGAACACGCCAAGTCCCACGCGGGGCATCCTGACGCCCGGCGCGATGGTCAGGGGTTGGGTGAGGTCGGATGAAGCAGTATTGGTGGGCATCGTGGTGTCCTCGCAGATGACCCATCGACCGTACTTATCGCGCTAGCGACCCACAACGACTGACTCGAACTAGGATTCATTCGCTAGCACACTGAATCACTCGTCCCGGGTGGCCATCTTCTGGTTGACAGTCGCCCGGCCCGGGTGTACCCGTTCGTTCCTCCGCGCGGTTAGCTCAGCTGGATAGAGCGTCGGCCTCCGGAGCCGAAGGCCACAGGTTCGAATCCTGTACCGCGTACCAAAGTAGAGGCCAGCGAGTCCGCAGGATTCGCTGGCCTCTTCTGCATCGTGTGTGGAGGCTCGCATCGCACGCCTCATGGGCAGCTTGGCTGGCCAACGCAGTCGCTGTCGTCACAATCGGTTGCGCCATCGAAGTCGTCGTCGGCGCTGTTGTCACAGACTTCGGCAGGCGGAACGAGCACACAGACATCGTCGACGAACCAGCCCGCTCCGTCGTTGGCGATCCCATCGACGGAATCGAACGTAAACTCGAACTGAGCGTACTGTCCGCTCAGGGCCGAAATATCGAGGCTGACCGGAGTCCACTTCTGCTCGTCGTCGTCGGTCGAACCATTGCCGAGAACCAGTCCGCCGGGGTTACCGACCACGAAGAACTGGTCCCACCCGCTGTCAATGTCGTCCGACGTGTCATAATAGCTCGAGAAGAATAGCCATTTTGGCCCTGACGTGGCTGGAATCGCGATGCCCGGGGACCTGGCGACGCCATAGCTAGCGCCGACCGTGCTGTCGTAGCTGTCGATGTCGTCATTGAAGTTCAACGAGCAGTCCGCGCTGGCGTATCCGGGGTTCGGGAGAGCGTCAACAGCCCAGGACACGTCGCCTTCCAGGACGTCGACCTGGAAGGCCGTGTCGCCGCAGAAGAACTGGTTCTGGTACACACAGGAGCAGGCTGGGGCCACCGTCACGGAACACCCTCCGTACACACCGCCGTCGCAGGTGTCGGAGGTGCAGGGGTTGCCGTCGTCGCAGAGAGAGTCGTCTGGAGTAGCGGTGCAACCGGTCGTTGGGTCACAAGAGTCGGTCGTGCAAGGGACGCCGTCGTCGCAGTCGATTGGGGTCGGCAAACAGCCGTTCGTGGCATCGCAGGCATAGATGGCGCACAGGTCGTCATCGCAGTTGCTGTCATTGGCGACCGCAGAACAGGTGTCGTCGGTCTCGTCGCAACCGTCGTCGGTGCAGTCGACGCCGTCGTCGCATGGAGGCGCCCCCGCCACGCACCCGGAGGTCGGGTCGCACGTCTCGACGCCGTCGCAAAAGAGCCCGTTGTCACAGACGAGGGGCGTGAACGTGCAGACGCCGGTTCCATCGCACACGCCAACTGTGCACAGGTCGCTGCCCGCGCACGACGTGCCGGCGGGGGCGGGGCCGTAGCTGCAGATGCCGGTGGAGGGCTCGCAGGTCCCCGTTTCGCAGGGCGCGCCCGCAGTGCAGTCGGTGTCGTCCGAGCAGCCCGCGTCAGCGATGTCGTTTGCCTCGGTGTCCCCATCGCTGGAATCCAGAACCTCCACGTCCAGGGGGCCCGACGTGTCGCCGATCTCCGGAGATGCATCGTGGGGGCCGCTCGTGTCGCCGTCCGCAGGGACATCCGTAGCCCCGTCCACCAAGAGATCGTCAGGAACGTCCCCAGCTCCGTCGGGTGTATCGCCAGCGGGTACGTCCTCAGCGGTATCGTCGCCTGCGTCGGTCGGGACGTCCGCTACTGCGTCCGCACCGACCTCGGGGCCGATATCGGCGTCCGCAGTGGCGTCGGCGCTGGGAACATCCGGTGCATCGGTGCCAACCTCCGACGCAAGGTCTGACGCCACATCTTCGAGGACCTCTGCACTGCCATCTGCATCAGCGGCGTCATTGAGGACATCCGACGCGCCGTCTGCAGGCTCATCCGCATCACCGCCGGCATCGCCTGGCTCGGCATCGCCTGGCTCGGCATCGCCTGGCTCGACGTCGCCAGGCTCTGCGTCGCTGGTGGCATCTTCCGAAACCGGGGCGACGGTAGCCGTCGGGCATCCGCCTACTCCAAAAGCCACAAGGACCATGGCCAACACGAACAGAGGGAGGAATGGGCGGCGCCTGTGCATGCACGAATCGTACGGGCTTCGGCGTATGCCGCCAAAAAGCCGTAGGCATCCCACCCACGGCTGACCAGGGCCGCACTGTTATCGGTCGTAATTGTCCCACCGGCGCGCTCGGACAATGCTCGCGTCGAGCTCCACCTGCGTGAAGTGAACCATGCCCCCCACCCAGCGAGTGCCCCCATGCCGCATATTCCAAACCTCAGACGACATGACACCGACGGCCGCCGGCGAGCACACGCCGAGGTTCCACGGCGCGCCGATGCCTCCGTCCACGCGAGACCGCAGGGGTTTGTCGACACGCCGAATCTCATCTACTCGCAATGGCTCGAACAGTCCGGCGGCATCGACGCGCCGGTCGCTTCGGTTCCTGCTGGGACCACGGTCGGCATCATTGGCGGCGGGATCGCCGGAATCGTCGCAGCATTCGAGCTGCAGAAGTGCGGCGCCACGGTCACGCTGATGGAGGCCAGTGACCGGATCGGCGGGCGCCTGGACTCGGTCGCCCTGGGCTCCTCGGACATCGCCGAGATGGGTGCGATGCGGTTCCCACCGTCCGAAGACCTGCTCTACTACTACGCGGACGCACTGGGCTTCTCGTTCGAGGACAACTTCCCCGACCCCGGCCACAACGACACCTACATCTCCTACAAGGGCCAGGGGATGGACTGGAAGGCTAACGCCCTTCCGCCGTCGGCGTTCGACACCGTCAACAAGGGCTGGCACGCCTTCATCAAGCACGGGATCACGACGGACGGCGGGAAGACCCGGGTGTTTGAGTCCGCCAAAACCATCGAGAGTCGGTTGAAGTCGCCCGACAACGCCGACGAGGTGACGACCTACTTCCAGCGCTATCTCGACGAGTTCGGTACGGACTCGTTCTACACGGGCCTGCAGAAGATTTTCGGCGCCGGCCACAAGTGGGACGTCCCGGGCGGCGTCCCATGGACGGCCGAGGACTTCACCAAGTTCGGCACTCTCGGCGTCGGGTCCGGAGGATTCGGCCCCTTGTACCCCATCGGCTTCAACTACATCTTCCGCTTGATACCCAACGGGCTCGAGACCGACCAGGCCATCTTCCCCGCAGGCATCGAGAATCTGGCGAAGGCCCTCGCGCAGAAGTTCATCGCCCTCGGCGGGACGGTGCTGACGGACGCCATCGCCCGGGTCAACAGCGTGTCAGACGCGTCGGTTCAGGTCGTCCACCACAACGCGTCCCACTCCAAGGTGCACTCCAAGACCTTCGACAGGGTCATCGTGGCGACGACGACGCGGTCGATGGAGATGAATCAGTTCCTGACCGGCCCGACGAGCACGGCCCAGAGCGAGGTGGAGCTGCTGAGTGCGGATACGGCGGAGGCCGTCGAGCGGCTCCACGTCATCTCGTCGTCCAAGCTCTTCGTGCGGACCAAGAAGTTCTGGGCCGACGCCACCTACCCACGGAACATCCTCTCGGACACCAAGGTGCCGCAGGTGTACACGCTGGACTACGGCGGGACAGAGGGTGACCAGGACACCGGCGTGGTGCTGGTCACCTACACGTGGCAGGACGCGTCCACCAAGACCCTCGCGTTCTCGGACAAGGTCGCACTCCTCGCGGAGCTGAAGCGGCAGATCGCTCGGCTCGTCGAGGGGACCCATTTCGCGGACTACGCCGACCAGATCGTTCCGATCGACGGCGACGACGACATCCAACTCATCAACTGGCAGTCCGAGCCCTTCTTCTACGGCGCCTTCACACTGGCCCAACCCGGCCAGGACGCATACGTCCAGCAGGCGTTCTACGACTTCATGAAGGCGGGCGGGGCAACCGACAACGGCGTCTACCTGGCCACCGACTGCATCTCGTTCTGCGGCGGCTGGATCGATGGAGCGCTCCACACGTCCCTGAACGCAGTAAGCGCCGTGGTGAAGTCGGTCGGAGGTACGTTCGACTCGACCAGCGGCCCGCTCGCACCGATCGCCGTGCTGAAGGCTGATCGGTATTCCTACTGACGGTCCAACGCCGTCGACCCCTCACTGGAAGGTTGGGGAGTCCGCGCCCCGTGCCCGATAGAGGCCAGCAACTCCCCGACTCGCTGGCCTCTTCGAGGTCTGGTCCCATCGATTAGAACGGGACCGCCTGCGACACCTCGGGTTGCGGCTTGTACGCGCGCGTCCAGTTGCGCGCAAACGTCGTCTTCTCGCGGGCGACCCACTCTTTGAGCTTGTCCATGAGCGGCTGGCAGCGGGCCTGCGCCTCTAGAGAGCGGGCCTCGATGTCGTCATACCGGTTGCCGGCGGCCCGTCGCCCTTTTCGCGTCGTTGCTCGGTCATAGGCCCCACCCGCCGAGTTGAGCGCGGACCGGTACCTTCCGCTGGCGCGAGCCATGCACTTGAAGGCCCGGCGCGAGAGCTTGTCGGCGGTCATGACCCGGCACAGGCTGGGTGGGACCGCGGGTGGGCCGACGCGGACCGGGCCACTGGGTTCAAAGGCAAACTCGCCGCTGATCCTCTGTCCTGTGATGGCCATGAAACCCTGGTCGGTGTACGCGACAGGCTGGTTGGCGATGAACCCCGTGAGACCGGCCAGCGGGTAACGCCACATGTTGGTGAAGCTGGAGACGTCGCAGGCAGCAGGCGCACGGTAGGCGTATCGGTTCCGGACCCATTTCGGGATGGCCGCGCGCTCGAAGGACACGATGGTCATGCTCCAGCTCCGGCGGCGCTGGTCCTGGTTGTTGGTGCGGTAGGACCAGGCGGCCTTTGTGTTCCGATGGGCGCAGGTCCCACGCATGATGTAGAAGTCGCTGCCATACAGCGTGAAAGGGACGTGACCGCTGGGCTTCTTGGCGACCATCTCGAGGCGGTCGACCGTATAGTTGCTGAGCGGGGTGCGTGTCGTCGGATGGTGCAGGATCCCGAGGTAGCAACGCCCCTTCCTCATCGCAAAGGCCATCGCGTTGGAGGGAGACTGCTTCCAGGCGACCGCCTCGTGCTTGACGAGTTTTCCCCCTACGAGGTCCGCGAAGCCCTTGCCGCTGGCGTCCCCGTTCCGAGCGCTGTCCAGACGCATCGCAAAGAGCTCACGGCTATACGTGCCGGCATGCTTGGCGTCCATAGAGCGCAGCCGCGCGATGCGGGTGGCTACGATCGCCACTTCGCCAGGGAGCAGCGGTGCGCCCCCTTTCAACGTCACTCGGAAGCGCTTCATATCCTTGGAGATGGCAGCGACCAGCTCCCGCCGCTTCAGGCGAACGTCCCGTTCGGCCCGCTCGACCTTCTTGCGGGCGTTGATGCGACGATTCCGGGCCTCCCTCGCACGGCTGAGACGCTCACGGTCGGCGGCGTTCTGTCTGGCCATACGCTGCCGTTTGCGCGCCCGCGCATCGGACATGGATGACGAGTGCGTCGTGGCTGAGTGGCCACCTCCGGGTCCCTGCACGTTGAAGATGCCGCAGGCCGGCAGAGATGTGAGCGCGATCAGCAATAGGGCGAGTTTCATACCTTCTCCTTGGGTCGGGCGGGAAGCTACGCCCCCATCGTGAGAAGGTTGGCTTACACGGCCTAACACATGGCAACAGCGTCGCCGGAACCGTATTCAGTCGCGTGTGGGTATGCTGAGGCATGCGCGCCCTTCTTCCGCGTTCTCGTCGTCGCCATTGCTGCTGCCCCGGGCGTGGGCGAAGGCCACCCGCTAGCGGCGAAACGAGCTCGGATTCAGGATGACGTCCATCGTCGCGGGCGGGTTGCGCATCGCGTGGAGAACCAGGTCATTGCCGCCCCGCTTGAACAGCGCGTTGAAGAAGCGTCCACCTTGCCAATACGGGGCCGCCCGGCTGTCGTCGCTGTAGTAGCCCCGGTCGATGTACTGGGCCAGGTCCTGGTGCCCCCAGCCCTCGAAGATCTGCGCCGTGACAAAGACCGCATGCCCCTCCATCAACGCCGTGCGCACCTTCTGCGCTTCGAGCCCCATGGGCAGCGTCTTGGCCACCTCGAAGTGGAGCGCGTCCAGGGCGTGGACCAGCTCGTGGGTGAGCACGTAGGACGCCATCTCCTTGGTCGCCACCTCCCCGAACATGTGCGTGCGCGCCACGATCCGATGCTCGTCGGGGCTGTAGATGGCCAGCGTGCTCGACAGCCGTTCGCGGATGTCGGCCTCGTCGTCCGGTGTCGCGCCGGCGAGCCGCGCCCGGGCCACCGCCACCCGAGTCAGGTCCTCCTGCTCCTTGACGATCGTCAGCTCCGGCAGGGTGTGGAAGCTCAGCCCGGTGAACTCTTCGAGCACCCTGGCCTGCTCCTGCATGAAGCCGTCGACGTCGGGGATGGGGAACTCGTCCCGGGCATCTCCGCTCAGGTAGGGCACGAAGAAGAGCACCACCCCGCCCGCGATCAGAGCGACGAAGTACAGGCCGAACCGCCTTACGATTTCAGTGCCGACGTCGTTGCTCATCGCCCCCCATGATGGGGGCTTGCGGCCGGGTCGCGTCAACCATCCACCGACCCGACTAGGCGGCCGACTCCCACTCGGCGACCCTCGGGTCCGCAGCCACGGCCGCGCACAGCGCGACAATCTTGGGGAACGGTTCCAGGACGTCCGCCGCGATGTAGTCGTAGACCCCCTTCTGATAGCCCCGCATGGCGATGTAGAGCTTGAGATCCGCGACCGACAGCGCGTCGCCGCCAAGGAACGGGCCGACCACCTGCTGCGAGGCGTTGCCCAACCAGGTCGCCAGATAACCGACGGCAAACGCCTCACGAGCGGCCCGCTTGGCGTCCTCGTCGGGGCGCGTCGTCGCCTGCGCCTCGGCCCGGAGGTGCTCGATGGCGTTCATCATCGCATCGTGCCGGGCCGCCTCCCACGGGTCTTCGGGCAACAGCCCATACGTGCGCCCGATGTAGTTGAGGATGGCGTTGGACTGCGACAGCACGCCTTTGCCAGGAACGGCCAGCGTCGGAAGGCCGCCAAAGGGCGTCTCTGGCTTCCTGGCCTTCCAACCGCTGGCGACGCGATCGTCGGTCCAGGCGATGCCCGAAAGATGGAGCGCCAGCCGGGACGCCTCGCCGCGGCCCCCGGGGAAGTCGAAGTAGGTGAGGACGGGTTCAGTCATGGCCAACCACTAACGCCCGAACCGGTGCGAGACAATGTCCATTGCCACGCATAAATGCAGCTCTGACCTGCTTTGTGGGCCGTCAGCGATGTGGTAGTCGGTCCAAGCCGCACGCCCCCATCGACGACGGAGTCGCCCCATGCCACCGCTCCACCGCCCTGCTCCATCCCGGCTACAGACCTGGGCCCTGGCCCTCGCGCTGGTGGCCTCCGGTTGCGTCCTTGCTACGGACGTGGCCTCGGCGCAGCCTGGCTACTTCCGTTCGCCGGCGGTTCACGGCACGACGGTCGTGTTCACGGCCGAGGGCGACCTCTGGACGGTTCCGCTAACCGGCGGCAAGGCCACACGGCTGACGACCGCCCAGGGCCAGGAACGTTCGGCGCACATCTCACCCGACGGGAAGTGGGTGGCGTACACGTCGGACGACGGTCCCGTGCAGTCAGCCTGGGTCATGCCCCTGGCCGGCGGCACCGCGCGGCGGCTGACCTACTCAGGCCGCAAAGCCATCGTGGTGGGATGGACCCCAGCGGGAGAAGTGGTCTACCGGACCGACACCGAGCGCAACGCCGTCTGGACGCGACGGACCGTGGCGCTTCATCCGCAGAAGAAGACCGAGCGCACCTTGCCGCCCCTGGCCGACGTGACCGATGTCGCCGTCACAGGCTCCGGCTCGGCGGAGACGGTTCTCCTGACACGCTTCGGTCTGAGCATCACCGGCGACAACTCGTTTCGTTACCGCGGCGGCGCCATGGGGCAGCTCTGGCGCTGGAAGGCCGGCGACCGTGAGGCCACGCGACTGCTCAGTGCCGTAAAAGCATCCATGAGCGACCCGATGATTCTGGGCACCAAGCTGATCGTCCTGTCCGACGAAAGTGGGAGCCCCAACCTGTGGGTCATGGACCTGGACGGGCGAAACCGCCGGCAGCTGACCACGCTCAAGGACTTCCCGGTGCGGTCCCCGGACGGTCACGGTAACACCGTCGTCTTCCAGCACGGCGCCGACCTGAACAGCGTTGACGTCCGGACCGGTAAGGTGAGCCCCATCCCCATTCGTCTCGTGTCCGACTTCGTGCAGCGACAGCCGCGCTGGGTCAAGCATCCCCAACGCTACCTGAGCAGCATCCGAATGAGCCCTGACGATGACCGGGTAGCGCTCACCGCCCGCGGCGACGTCGCCATCATGGCCCCGGACACCGACGTAAGGGTTCGCGTCGCACGCAAAGGCGCACGCGTGAAGAGCGCCGTCCTCAGCGCCGACGGAAAGTGGGTGTATGGCCTGGCCGACGTCACCGGCACCATGGAGATCTGGCGGTTCGCCGCCGACGGGTCTGCCAAACGCGAACAGCTGACGCGGAACGCCAAGGCCGAACGGCTGCGTCTGTGGCTCTCTCCGGACGGCAAGACGCTGGTCCACAGCGACGGGCTCGGCAGGCTCTATGCCCTGGATACCGCATCGGGCAAGAGTCGGGTGCTGGACGACACGTCGAAGACATCGCTGCGCAATTGGTGGGTCGGTGACGTCGCCTTCTCCGCGGACAGCAAGGCCGTGGCGTTTGTACGGCCGACCACGCTCGCACTCCGTGACCAGATTGTCGTCCAACGCCTCGACACAGGGCAGCGCGTCACCGTCACGTCGGACCGCTATCGGTCCGCGAGTCCGGCGTTCTCGCGGGACGGGCGCTGGCTGTACTTCCTGTCCGACCGACACTTCAAGTCGTCGGTGCCCTCCCCCTGGGGCGACCGGGTCACCGGCCCCTACTTCGAGAACCGCGCGAGGGTCTACGCCGTCGCCCTGGATCCCGCCGCCGAGTTCCCGTTCGAAGACAAGGACGCGCGGCCTCCCAAACCCAAGCAGCCAGGGGCGAAGAAGGCCAAGAAAACAACGAAGGACGCCAAGAAGAAGTCGGCCAACGACAAGGCCAAGCCCGCGCCGATGGTGCTCAAAGGGTTGTCCGAACGACTGCGTGTCGTCCCCGTGCCGCCCGGCAACTACCGCCGGCTTCGGGTCGACGGCAAGCGACTCTACCTGAGCATCGCGTCCCCGGGCGGTCCGCCCACGCTGACGCTCAAGACCTTCGAAATGAAGCCCAAGACCAAGGGTGACGTCTTCGCCGCTGGAGTGAGTGGGTTCGATGTCGACTCGGCCGGCAAGCGCGTCCTTGTGGTGACGGGTCGGTGGCGGGCAAAACAGGTTTCGCTGGTGCCGGCGGGCGCCAAGGCACCCAAAGATGGGAAAGGGAAGGTCGACCTCGGGGGCTGGCACGTCCAGGTCGACCCCGTCGCCGAGTGGGCAAACATGTTCCTCGACGCGTGGCGCATGCACCGCGACAGCTTCTACGACGCTCGGATGCGCGGGGTCGACTGGGACGCGCAACGACGCCGATACGCCAGGCTGCTGCCCAGATTGGCGGACCGCGCAGACCTCGACGACCTCCTGGCACAGCTGGTGGGGCCGCTCGAGTCGCTCCACTCGCAGATTGCTCGCGGCGACAATCGATCGTCTGGCGCGGTCGCTCGGCCGGCGTCTCTGGGCGGCCGGTTCACGCGGACCAAGGAAGGCTACCGGGTCGACTACCTCTATCGCGGGGATTCGGAGCGGCCCGGCACCCTCGGCCCCTTGCTGCAGCCAGGCGTCGATGTACGACCGGGTGACGTCATCACGACGGTGTCCGGGCGCTCCCTCAAAACGCTATCCCTGGCCGAAGCGCTGCTGAACCATGCTGGACGCAAAGTCGACCTGACGTTCCAGCGAAAGGGCAAGAGCCGGGTGGTCCGGGTCAGACCAGTCAACCCGTACCGGGAGCTGTCCCTGCTCGCGCAGGACTGGGAACGGGCGCGGCGCGAGCGGGTGCTCAAGGCCAGCGGTGGCCGTTTCGGGTACTTCCGACTCAACGCGATGGGGGCCCGCGACGCCGCCCACTTCGCCCGGGAGTACTATGCCAACCTGCATCGCGACGGCCTCATCATCGACGTCAGACGCAACCAGGGCGGCAGCATCGACAGCTGGGTCGTAGGCACCCTGCTGCAGAAGCGGTGGGCCTATTGGCAGCGCCGCAACGGGCCCCACACCCACAACATGCACAACGCCTTTGGCGGCAAGATCGTCGTCCTCATCGACGAGCTCACCTACTCGGACGGCGAGACGTTTGCCGCGGCGGTGAAGTCGCTGAAGCTCGGCACGGTCATCGGGCGCCGCACCGCCGGCGCCGGCGTCTGGCTGTCGGCCCGCAACCGTGTCGTGGACGGCGGCCTCGCGCGCCTCCCCGAGTATCCCCAGTACGACCCTCGCGGGCGCTGGATCGTCGAGGGCAAGGGCGTGTCCCCCGACATCGAGGTCGAAAACCCACCGGCCGCGACCTACGCCGGTGGTGACGCCCAGCTCGACCGAGCGCTTCAGTGGCTGCGGAAGAACGCGCCCCGGCGCTCCTTCGCCCCCAAGCCCATACCGCCCAGCGGCACCGACGCCCGCGACGCCGGCCCACTCTGAGCCGGCCCGCGCCCACATGACGCGCGTGGACGTGTCACGCATACTCGGCACATGGGTGCACAGACCGCATGAGCCAGTACCTCCTGGTAGCCAACCCCACTGCTCAGTCCGGACGGGCGAAGGAGCGCATCGAGGCAACACTGGCCGCGATGAAGCGCCTGGCCATGCCCGTCGAGCTCGTGCTCACCCAGCCCGAGGGCCGCACGGTTCAGGCCGTCGCAGACGCCATCGACGCGGGCGCCTGCGAGGTCGTCATCTCACTCGGCGGCGACGGCACCTTCGCGGAGGTGGCCAAGGGTGTCCTCGACGCCAGCCGAGACGTCACGATGGCGATGCTCCCGGCGGGAACCGCCAACGACCAGGGCCGGTCCTTCGGGGTGGCGGCCGACCCCGACCTGCTCCTGGCCAACCTCGACATCATCCTGCGGGGTCACATCACGCTGCTGGACGTGGGAACAGTCTCCCGCATCGCGCTGCACAGTGGCGAAGTGGACGCGACCGAGCGGGTCTTCCACTCTGTGGGCTGGGGCATGCAGGCCCAGATCCTCAAGCAGCGGAACGCAGACCGGGCGGCGGTCCGCGATATCCCGGTCATGCGCGACCTGTACCGCGACGAAGCGGTCTACTTCGGTGCCACGCTCAAGCAGTACCTGACCTCGCTCGTGGAACCGACCCGCTTCGACGTCGACCTCATCGCCGATGGCCGCAGCCTTCACTACGACGGCCTCAGCGACATCGTCGTCAACGCCACTCCCGTCTACGCCGGTCGCTGGGTGCTGGATCGAAACGCCGAGCCCGACGATGGCCGCTTCGAGGTGATACCGGTGTCTGACGCCGCCGACTTCGCCTCCAAGGCAATGACGCGCCTGTCGGACGTGCCCCTGAGCGACGAGACGATGGACCTGCTGACCCTTGCCGAGCTCCACGGTTTTCGGGTGTCACAGCTCGAGGTGCTGCTCACACGACCGGACCGCCCCGACGTTTGCGCCCAGATCGACGGCGAGGAGTGGCTCTCCGGCAGCCACTTCCGGCTTACTGTCGAGCGGCAGCGCCTCCCGCTCATCACGCCCCACGCCTTCGTCCCCCCGTGGAGACCCTGAAGGGAGGAGGCTGCCTTGCCGGTCCTTTCAGTCCTTCAGGCCCTGGTGCTTTCCCTGGGCGGGCTCCTCTCGGTGGGTTCACCCGCCGTCGTCTTTGTGCTGCTCAGCAACGACGGCCACTGGCGGCGCGCGGGAGCCTTCGCTCTCGGCTACTACACCGGGTACCTCCTGGTAGGCGCGCTCGGGCTGCTGGTCGGCGACCAGATCACCGGTACCGCCGACAACCTCCGCATCGGTAGCATCGTCTACCTCGTCCTGGGGATCAGCTTGATCGCCCTGGCCGCCTTCACGGCGCGTAAGCTGGGCAGCTCCAAACCCTCCCGGCTCATGCGAGCCATCGGGCGGCTCGGCGTCCTGCGAATGTTGGCCGTGGGCCTCGTCGTCCCTGTTCTCAACCTCAAGAACCTGACCATCTTCCTGGCGCTGGTCACGGCGCTGGCGGAGGTGCCGCTGGCCGAAGGTCTGGTGGTTCTGCCCGCCCTGGTGCTGCTGTTCTGCCTGACGACCTGGCTACCGGTGCTCTTGCGCGTCGCGCTACCTGACGCCAGCGGCGCAGTCCTGGACCGCTCCAGCGCCTTCCTGGGCCGCCGCGGCCGGGCGTTGTCCGTCGCCGCGCTGCTGCTGTTCGGGATCGTCTTCCTGGTACGCGGCCTCGTCTGAGACCCCCGGTGGGTGGCGGTCAGCGCGCCGCCGGGTCATCGGGGCACCACGTCGGTAGTGGCCCCCAAGAGACACGTGCGTGGCGTGTCTCCGAGCATCGCATGGCATTGCAGTACTCCTGCGTGACGTCCTCGACGTAGCCGCAGCCGTCCCCGAAGTCCTTCAGCGACGTCTCGTAGCACTGGAAGTAGCAGCGACGCTTCTCCGAACAGCCTGCCGTCAGGCCCAGCAGGCCTACGAGCGCCGCCAGGACCAGGACACGCATGCTCTCAAGAACCGGCCAGCCACGCATGGGCGATGAGCTCCTTGAGCCGTTCTGGCTCGACCGCTGTGGTCTTGCACATAAAGCCGCTCTTGTGGGCGAACGGCACGTCAGCCTCGCCGCCAACCCGCCCAAAGTCGAGCTGCGGGTGGTCCTCGTAGCGCTGGATGCCGTACCCGGCTCCACGGCGGTCAGGGTAGACGACGGCGGCGATCGTGGTCTCGAGCCCCTGGGCGCGAACGTAGTTGCCGACCGAAGCGCTGGGCTCCGCCGGTAGCGGGTCGGTTCGGCGCAGAAACACGGCCTCGATGGTCTCGTCGCCCACGCTCAGCGACCAGCGCTCGGAGTGCTCGCCCACGAACGCAATCCGCTCCCGGACCTGGTGCAGGTAGTCCAACAGGTCCTGACCGACGAAACGCATGAAGGCATAGAGCGGGTCGCTGGGCGCCAGCTCGGTGACGGCCGCGAACCGACGCAGCAGGGTCACGTCGATGGGCGAGTTGAGCTGGGACACGGCACGCCGCGGCACCCCCAACCACTTGGCGGTCTTGTTGGGACCACGCGAGTCGAACCACTCGGCCGGCTCCAGCCAGTCGCAGAACTTCAGCGCGTCCTCGTACAGCCCCAGCGCGTCCAGCACCAGGCTCAGCGCGCAGGTGGGCGGGTGCTCGCGAGGAAAGTGGTGGTGGTCGAAGTTGGCCCGCTCCGGGTCGTGGACGCCACCGATGTCGACCACGGCCACCGCCGGGTCGTCGATGTCCGCCGGGATCGGGTCGCGTCGCACGATGGGCGCGCCGGACAGCGCCGCAAGGACGCAGACCGCCAACACATCGTCTTTGTGAGCGCCGCCGGGGTGAGTGAGGATGGTGTCGAGCTTCATGGCGTCGGCCTTACCTGGCGACGGTGAATTTCACAATCGATGGGTGCTTCGAGCTTCAAAGAGAGGTTGGGTTCGGTACCCTCCCGGGATGCGCTGGACGCCTATACTGATGTTGGTCGCCGGACTGGCCGCGTGCCCGCCCGACGCGACGCCGGGTCCACGCTTCTATCCACCCGACGCAGCCACCAGCGATGCGAGCGGCGACGGAAGCAAGCCAGACCTGCCTCCTCAGCTCACCGACCAGACCGTCACCATCGCCACGTGGAACGTGTACCGTTACTTCGACACCACCTGTGACAGCGGCGCTTGCAGCCCCGGTGACTACGAAGAGCTCTCCTCCGACTGGTTCTTCGGCCATCGGGCTGACGCCATGGCCTCCAGCATCCGAGGATTCGGGGCCGACATCATCGTGCTGCAGGAGGTCGAGACGCAGACCTGCCTGGAGGCCATACGAACCCGTCTGGGGCCCGACTTCTCCATCGCCGAGCTGGGTGAGATCGGTACGCCGGGCAGCGTCGACGTCGGGGTCGTGTCCAGGGGGACGTTGCTCGAGGTTCGCACGCATCGGTACAAGCCACTGACGACCCTTTCGGGCACACAGACGACGTTTGCCCGGGAACTGCTCGAGGTCCACCTGGACCTGGACGGTTGGCGCGTGGTCGTCTTCGCGGCCCACTTCAAATCGAAGCGAAACGATGACTCGGAGCGCCGTCTGGCCGAGGCCACTGCGGCCCGGGCGGCGGCAGAAGCCACCGCAGCGGAGTTTCCCGACGCCATGGTGGTGCTCGGCGGTGACCTCAACGACATCCCGGGGTCAGAGCCATTGCTCGCGCTGGAGGACAACCAGGGACTGCTGCGGGTGGCCGCAGAGATCCCCGGTGGCGGCGATTGGACTTACAGCCTGGGCGCCACGACCCAAGCCATTGACCACCTCTACCTGGTCCCTGGCGGCTCCGGGGTGCACGTCCCTGGCTCGAGCGCGGTCATCCGCACCATCGGCGATCTCGGGCTGAGTCAATCGGACCACGCACCGCTTCGGGCCCAGTTCCAACGAACGCAGGCCGCTCCATAGCGCACATCGCCGCTTGCGTTCACGCGCCATTGAAAGGAACGTCGGGGCATGATTGGAGATGTCGAGATTGCTGGAGACGAGCGCCGGGGCGATCCCCCCTCCCCGGCCTACGCAAACGTCCCCGATGGGGCGGAGCGTGCCGTAGTGGTCATCCACGAGATCATGGGGCGAGCACCGGAGATCGACGCCGTGTGCGACCGCTTCGCTGCGCGGGGGTATGCAGCGGTGGCTCCGGACCTGTTCCACGCGGGTACCCTGCCGTGTGTGGTGTCGGTGCTCCGCGCGATGCAGACCGGCGCCGACGTCCGTGCCGTCAGGCAAGCACGCCGCGCTCGGCACTGGCTGTGCGAGCGACTGAAACTGCCGAGCGAACGGGTCGGCCTCATCGGGTTCTGCTTTGGCGGTGGCTTCGCCCTACTGGCAGGCCATGGCTTCGGGGCCGTCTCGGCCAACTACGGGTCGGTGCCCGCGGCCAACGTGATGGACGGCCTGCCACCGGTACGGGCGTGCTTCGGGGGCCGCGACCGGATCTTCAGTGGGCAAGCCGAGGTCCTGGAGAGGCGCCTGGACGAGGTGGGCGTCGAGCACGACGTGCGCGTCTATCCCACCGTCGGGCACTCGTTCCTCACCAAGGCCGACCGGCCCATCGCCACGGCCCTGAGTTACCCACTGCTGCGCATTCGCTACGACGCCGAGGTCGCCGAGGACGCCTGGTCCTCGATCATTACTTTCTTCGACGAACGCCTGTCCTAGTTGTCCAGCCCCGTCACGCGCCATCCCTGCCCCGTCTTCTTGAGGCGGAGCACGGTCGGCGCGCGGGACCCATTCACGACGATGAGGGTGTGGAGGTAGACCAGTTGCCCCTGCTTGGCCCCCTCGAAGGGTGCAGCAGCGTCCCCCTCGCAGGCGCCCTCGATGTACTTGCGGAGGCTGCTCCGGAGCCTTCCCCGGTCCCAGTCGGGTAAGTCCGTGGGCAGGGACGCTTCGGGCACGAGCCGACCCAGGACCTCGGTGGTCACGCTCTTGCCCTCCGGCACGGGATTGTCCGCAAGCCTCTGACGCAGCTCCGCTTCGGACGCCAAGAAGCGGCATTTGGAGTCCCACATCAGGGGATAGGCCACCTTCGTCGCGACGGTGTCCAGGTCGCCCTTCACGATGGCGTCCAGGAAGGCCTGTGCGACCTGCTCCGGGCTCGCCTGCGCAGCTTCGCCCGCGGCCGACGAACCACCGCCAGCGGTGGCACAGGCCGCCAGCGCCAACCCCGTGAATGCTACCAACGCCCGCCGAACCATGCCTGACCGCCTGTCCTGTGTTTGGATGGCACCAGAAGACGCGACCAGCGCCGATGCTGCAATACCATACGTTCGCACCAGGCCCTCGACGGCCTGGACCATCGGCGCATACAGTAGCGATGCCACTCACACCGCACATCTCGGAGACTCCATGACCCCGTCCCGTCGGTTCTTTCGCCTCGCGCTCGTCACCGCGATGGCCCTCGCCGTGACCGTTCCCGCCATGTCGTCCGACGCCCACGCCTCCGCGGCGGGCGAATGGAAGTCGAGCTCGGGCAACACCTTCATCATCCCGAAGGTCCGCGGCAGCAAGTTCGACATCATCAACCACGCCAAGAACGGCAAGTGGTTCGTGTACTCGGCCTGGTGGATCAAGGGGATGGAGGGCACCCAGTTCAAGTATGGCAACCCCCGGTCTCCCAGCACTGGCACGTTCAACGCGCGCAACCCCAACACCCTCCGCGTGGTGTCGGCCCAGCGCAAAGCGTTCACGTGGACCCGAATTGCCAAGCCGCCCGCCCGACCGATGGCGGCCTCGGGACTGTGGAAGTCCACCTCGGGCAACATCTTCACGATCCCGAACACCCCCAACAAGTTCGCGATCATCATGACCAAACCGGATGGCAAGAAGTTCGTGTTCCCGGCGTCCTGGGTCCGCGGCATGCGAGGCACCCAGTTCAACTACGGCAAGGGCTGCCAGGGCACCATCAACCAACGGGCCGGCACGATTCGCGCCGCATGCCAGCGCCAGAAGGCGTCCATCTGGACGCGCGTCGGAGCCCCGGCTCGCACCGTCACGCCGCGACCGCGCGTGGCCCAGAGCCCGCTGACAGGCACCTGGACCGCCCGTGACGGTTCACGCTGGAAGGTCCCGGCGGCGCAGGGCCAGAACTTCGACGTCGTGTACAAGTCCCGCGATGGTCGCCGCTCGGCGACCTACCGCGCCGCCTGGGCCCGCGGGCTCAAGAACACCCAGATGAAGGTCTACCTGGACCGTGAGACTCTGACGGTGACGTACTCGGCGAACAACCCGCGGCAGCTCCAGGTGTCCTCGCGCTATTCCAAGACCACCTGGACGCGCTGACCCGGACTCGACGCCCCGTCTACTTGGCGCGGGTCCAGAGCACCGTTTTCTTCATCAGGCCAGCCGAGATCCGAAGCTTGAGCGTGTCGCCTTCGAGCGACAGCCAAACGCTCAGGGTCCGGTCGTGCTTCGGTGAATAGAGCTTGCCCTTCCAGGCGTTGTCGCTGCGCTTGGTGATGTCGCGCAGCAGGATGGTGCCCAACGGCGCCTTTGGGTTTGTCGACGCGACCAGCTTGCCAACGGACGTGCCGTCCTTGGTGCTAATCTCGACCACGCCTCCGTCTTTGGGTGTGTTCCAGCGGCCGTCGAGCAGGACCGACGCGGCGGCCGGACCGTCGGTGGTCTTTGCCAGGCTCTGCGAGGTCACAAGAGCAGCGGCGGACAGGGCGAGGATGAGGAAGGGGATGAGGACAACGTTGTTCACAGGGCTTCTCCTTGGGGGGCAGGCGACCACCGCCTGCCCCGAGAAGCTAGGGCGTCCCAACCCCCTGTTCTAGAAGAGAAACAAATCGCTACGTTCGGCTACGGGCGCGCTACATGTCTTCACAGGGCGCCCAGCTTCGACGCGATGATTGGCAGCACCCGAGCCGGGTCCATGACGGGGGTCATGTGGCCGCCTCGTACCTCGGTGAGGCTATTGTCGGGGCGCTGCTGTCCGAGCAAGCGTGCCACCGTCCGGCTCTCGCGTGGTGAGCGATCTCCGTGGATGAGGTGGACGGGCAGGGACAGCGAGGCATAGGCCTCCAGCGGCGTCTCGTCGAAGGACAGGCTGCGCACCTCGTGATAGGTCTTCCGGGCCGACCGCATCATTCCGGCGCGCCCGCGCTCGCCAATGGCCCGCCACGCCCCGGGGCCACCCCAGAACTCGACGAACAGCTGCATCCACGCCTCGGTGCCGCCGATGGCGTCGTCGAAAAAGCCAGAGTCCAAAAGGACCTGATAAGCCGCGCTGTCGTCCGTGGTGCCCGACCCGAGGACACCCCAGGCCACGGGCTCGAAGAGTATCGCCGCCGATGCGGTGACGGCCGGGTCGAGCAGCGCCTGAAGGCCGACGAACCCCCCATAGGAGTGCCCGATGACGACGTGTTCACGATCCGTGAGCGCACCGAGCAGCTTGGCCACTGCGGCGATGTCGTGCCGGTGATGAAACGGTTCCGAGCCGGTCCACGGTGGACTCTTGCCGTAGCCGATGAGGTCGGCCGCCATGGTGTGCCAGCCAAGCTCGGAAAGAGGCTCCATGTAGGCCCGCCATTGGGTCCCGGTCTGCCCCGAGCTGTGGAGCAGCACGGCGGTCCGGGGATGCTCCTGGCCATGCTCGCGAATGTGAAGGGAGGGTGTGTCCAACCCGGACCTCGATGTCGTGATGTATGGTTTGCTTGAAGTGGCGCCGCCTGCCAGCATTTGAGGGTCTCACGAGCGCCTCCCAAGGAGAACCCATGTCCGTGCCCCGCCAGACGTCTGGACTCGGTATCTTGGTGACCTTCGTCGCCCTGATGCTTACAGGCTGCCCCGAAGAAGACAGCCCGACGCCATCGTCCACCGGCGATGCCGTGGCGGACGCTGGCCAGGAAACCAGCGGCTCCGATGTGACGACGCTGGATGCCGATGCGACCACGGGGACGCCTGACGCAGACGCGACCACGGGGACGCCTGACGCAGACGCGACCACGGGGACGCCTGACGCAGACGCGACCACGGGGACGCCTGACGCAGACGCGACCTCGGGGACGCCTGACGCAGACGCGACCTCGGGGACGCCTGACGCAGACGCGACCGCGGGGACGCCTGATGCAGACGCGACCAGCGGCGCTCCCGATTCCGACGCCACAAGCGGAACGCCGGATGCGGACGCTGCAGCAGGAACACCGGATGCCGATGCCTCCAGCGGAACGCCCGATGCGGACGCTGCAGCAGGAACACCGGATGCCGATGCCTCCAGCGGAACACCGGATGCCGATGCCTCCACCGGCACGCCGGATGCCGACGCCATCAGCACCCCCGACGCCGACGCAGTCATCGACACCTCGGTTCCCGACGGCACGGGGCCCGAGCTGCCGCCCGAGGACACGGGCACTGGCTCCGAGAACTTCGCCGCCAACCTGGTGACCAAGACCACGCTGAACGTGGACGTCACACCGTTCGACCTGGCGACCTATCAGTACCGCTCGCTCGCCCATCCACAGCCGTGGGAAGTCTACGCCTACGAGCCGCACCTGGTCCTCGCCACCGACGAAAACCAGAACATCGCCCTCGGCGTCCACGACGTCGCCGACAACACCATCGTCGCCATCGACCTCGACGCCAGCCTCCAGCCGGGCACGCCCAAGACCCTGGCCTCCAACGCCGCCCGTTTCACCGGCTTCGACGTGGCCGCAACCGGCTACGCCGTCGCCTGGGTCGACGATGACGGTGAGTCCCTCTACGTCTCCGAAACCGACACGGCGGGCGCCGCCCAGTTCCAGACCCAGCTGACCGCCACCGCTGGCCTCGACGACCTCTGGAGCAAGCAGTCCCCGATGCGCTTCGGCTCGGGCCGGGTCGCCTTCGACGCCGCCCACGACCGCATTGCCGTCTACCTCTCGCACCGCATGCTGTGGGACGACAACGTCAAGCATCAGGGCGGCCTGCTGAAATTCATCGACGGCTCCGGGACCATCCTCGGCGGCATGAACAACTGGGGTGGCGACAGCGCCGGGGGCGACAACTGGCTCTACAGCCACAACTTCGACCAGCGCCTGTGGGTCCACGGCGACGAGCTGGTGCTGCTGGGGCTGGGCGACGCCTACCCACGCGCCATCACGTTCCGCCGCCAGGTGGGCTCGTCGGTGAACCTCGACGAGGAGGTGTTCGACATCCCCGGCAGCATCGGCGACAACGACACGATGTCCCAGCTGGGCGCGCTGGTCGTCCTCCCCGACGGGGGCTACCTGGTGGTGTTCACCACCGAGGCCGGGCGCGAGGCGCGCGACGTGGCCATCGTCGCGGTCAGTGCTGGGGGTCAGGCCGGCGCCCCGGTGTGGCTCACCGAGCACACGGCGGGACAGGGCATCAACGCCATCAACGCCAAGGCGGCGGTCTGGGGCTCGACCGTGCTGGTAGCCTGGGAGACGGTTGGGCTGCCGACGCAGCCCTGGGTTCCGACGAACGACCACCTCGCGCACTTCGTCACCGTCGACGCCCAGGGGGTCGCCACGAGCAGTCCGGTCGAGGTCCCAGCGGTGCGCCTCCCGCGTGGGGATGACTGGGTCACCCTGCCCAGCGGAGAGGTGGCGTGGGCCACCGGCGAGGGCAGCGAGGTGAACCTCTACCGGGTCACCCTGCCCTGACAACCGAGCCCTCGCGGACCGACCGATACACTTCTCTACAGAAGCTGTCTTTGCATGCAGAGAAGCACCGGGATACTCGATGGTGTCCCTGGAGATACGCCTGATGCGACACGTCCTCGGAGCGCTTGCGCTCCTGCTCGTCCTCCTCCCCCCGCCCCCTCACGCTCACGCGGCCGCGCCAGCGACGGGAACGTCCGTGGCCGTCGTGGCCGACGACCCGAAGAGCCTTGGCCCGCTGCTGAAGGCGCTGACGAAGGCACTGACCTCGGTGACCACCAAACCGGTGCGCCTGGAGCCTCCTGTCGCGACCGGCACGGCTCCGCCAAGCGCCCGCGTCGTCCTGGCGATCGGCCCCCGTGCCGCCAAGACGTCGCTGAGTCGAACTGGAACCACCCCACATCTCGCGCTCGGCCTCTGGACCCGCAAAGGCGCGCCCAAGCCGGTCAAGGGCGTGACCATTGGCTGGACCCGATCGCTCGACGACGGCGGAAGGCTGCTCGCAAGCCTGGGGGGAACGACACAGGTCTTCGTCGCCGACCAGGACGCCGTGGTCGGTGCCGTCGAAGCGCCCAACGCCGCAGAGACCCTTGCTGCTGGATCGGCGGCCATCCTTGGTCCGATGTCGGCTCGGGTCTCGTTGGCCAAGCGGCTCACGGCGCGGGGTGTACTCGTCTTCGACGCCGTGAGCCCGCAACTCGTCAAGGCCGGCGAGGTGGTCGCTGGCGCCTCCTCCAAGGATGACGTCGATACCCAGGCGCGCTGGGCCGCGGTGCAGATTGGCCGAATCCTGGAGGGACGCAAGACCGACGCCGTGACCGACCTGAGGCCGGAGGGCGGTCGCACGGCGCTCAACATCCAGGTGGCTGCCCGAGTGGCCCCGAACCTGCCCCTCAACGCCCTGGCCAACGCCCGCGTGTTCGCCCGGGCCGAGCCGTCTGACCACGCGTTGAGCCTCACGCAGGCTGTCAAGAAGGGCCTGAAAACCTCGCTTGCTGCGCGTTCTTCACAGCTCGGCATTACGGTCGCCAACGCCGATGTTCGGTCGGCGTTGGCCAACCTGCTGCCGCAGTTGGACGCCAGCCTGGCCGGAAACGCTATCGACACCGACGCCGCCCGGGCCTCCAACGGCCTCAACCCGCAGTTCACGATGGACGTGCAGGCGACCCTGACCCAGCTCCTGTACAGCGAGCAGGCGTGGATGGGGTTCGCGACCAGCAAGCTCAGCCGCGACGCCGCCAAGCACGACTACGCGACGACACTTCTGGACGTCAGCCTGCAGGTCGCCCAGGCCTGGCTCGGCGTCCAGCGCGCCGGGGCCGTGGTGGATGTGCAGCGCCGCCTCCTCGAAGTCTCTCGCGAGAACCTTCGGCTGGCCCAGAGCCGGGTAAAGGCCGGTAAGGGGACCAAGGCGGACATCCTGCGCTGGGAAAGCCAGATCGCCGGCGACACGGCCAGCCTGATGGACGCCGTCCTCAACCTCAACACGGCCAACCTGAGCCTTGCGCAAGCCATGGGGCTGCCGCCGGGCAAGCGGCTGGAGCTGACGCAGCCGACCTTCGACACGCTGGCCAAAGAGACGGGGTCCACCCTCGTGACTGGACAACCCCGAGACCTGAAAGCCGCGCGGCGCTTGGAGGAGGGGCTTCTGAAACAAGGCCTCCGCGCCGATCCGGAGCTTCGCCGGCTGGCGTCGCTCAAGGCGGCCCAGAACGAGGTCGTGGCCCACACCACGCGGGGACTCTTCGTCCCCACCATCGCTGTCAGTGCGGGGCTGTCGCACCGGGCTGTGAATGCGGGCGTGGGGGCACCGCCAGACGTGCTTCCGCCGGGGTCTCCCGACAACACCAACGTGTTCTTCTCGTTCAACGTCAGCCTGCCCCTGTTTCAGGGGACCGCCCGGTACGCGACCCTGGACAAGGCTCGGGCGGAGGTGCAGCGCCTCGATGCTGCGGTTGCGGCCCGAAAGATCGCCGTCTCGCGGGACATGCGCCAGGCCTACCGCACCGCCACCACGGCGTTCGCGAAGGTCGAGGTGCAGCGACGGTCGGTCAAGGCGGCCCGTGAGAGCTACCAGATGAACGCCAGGGCCTATGCCCGGGGAAGCACCGGAATCGCGCCGGTGCTGGACGCCCAGAGCAACCTCCAGCGCACCGAGCTCGCCCTGATGGACGCGCGTTTTGGTGCCGAAGACGCCCTCATGAAGGTGTACCGGCAACTCGGCGCCTTCTACTTTCTCATGAGCCCCTCGGAGCAGACCCAATGGCAGACAAGCCTGAAGCAGGCGCTGACGCCGAAGCGCCCGACAACGGCGCCGAACAGCCCGATAACGCGGAAGAAACCGTAGCCCCACCCGCATCCGACGCCGAGGAGACCGGGGCATCCGCCACGGAGTCTCTCCCTGCGCGCAAGCCGGCGCTGCAGCGGGCCTCGACGTGGGTGTGGCTCGTGATCATCGGTGCACTGGCCGTGGGCTACGTCATGCGGGCCCAGGACGCTCAGAAGGCAGCCCCCGAGGCCAAGCCAAAGCCGCCCCAGACGGTGGCCGTCGTGGAGGTCCCCCAGGGGATCGTCCGCGAGGCCGTGGGGGGCCACGGGACCGTCCGGGCGGTGAAGCATGAGCTCATGACCTTCGAGCAGAACGGTCGCGTCGTGTTCATCGGCACGGACGCCGACGGCAAACCGCTCCGCGCGGGTTCTCGGGTGGTGGGCCCAAAAGTCGGGGACGATAAGAAGGTCACGCTGGGGCAGCTCCTGGCCCGTATCGACTCCCGCGACGAGGCCAACAACCTGGTGGTGTCCAAGGTCGGCGTCTCCCAGTCCAAACTCGACGTGCGGCAAGCCCGGGCGGCGCTGAAGCAGGCCAAAAGCGACCGCTCCCTGGCCAAGGCCGAGCTGCGGCGCACCGAGGAGCTGTTCAAAACCGGCGAGGCCTCGGCCGCGCAGCTCGAGTCGGCGCGCGCCAAGGTGAAGTCGGCGGACGCCAACGTGTCCTCGCGGTCCGCAGCGCTGGCCGCCACCAAGGGCGGGGTGACGAGCGCCAAGGCCAAGCTCGGACAAGCGGAGCGAAGCCAGGAGCGGACCGAGATCCGGGCGCCCTTCGACGGGGTGCTGGCTGCGGTCAACCTACGCATCGGCGACACCAGCGGACCCAACTCGGTGGACAACAGCTCCCAGGACCGACAGCTGGCGACGGCGCCGTTCGTGGTCATCGACCCGACCAGCTTCGAGGCCTCTATCGACCTTCCAGCGTTCGTCGCCAAACGGGTCAAGCCTGGCCAACCCGCCCTCCTGCTGGGCGCAGAGGCGAGCCTGGAAGACCTCCGCAAGTACAAAGACCCGCGCGACCTGCCGGCGTCACTGGGCTATGTCTTCGCCATCGACGCCGCCATCAGCCCCGGCTCGCGCTCGGTCCGGGTGACCATCCGAACCACCCACAACACCCACCTGCTCAAGGACGGGCAGTTCGTCCAGGCCCGCATCGTCACGGCCACGGCCGAAGACGTTGTCGTGGCGCCCCTGGAGGGCGTGGTCTTCCGGGATAACCAGGCTTATGGGTTCGTGGTCGACCCCACCACCAGCAAGGTCCAGCGCCGCAAACTCGACGTCGGCGTACGCTCGCTGCGGACCTTCGAGGTCACCAAGGGACTGACCAAGGGTGAGCTTCTGGTGACCGACGGACGTCACCGCCTCAGCCCCGGAGCGCCGACGGAGATTGTGAAGCGGACGGCCGCAGACATCGGCTGGCAGGGAAAGATCCCCAAGCCGGGTGAGCGTCTGCCCGCTCAGGAGCCGCCGCGATGAGCGACGGCCACGGCGCGAACACGCCCATTTCCTCCGGGTTCGCCTTCGTCTTCATCAAGCCGATCCTCGCGACGCTGCTGGGCGGGTTGATGCTGGGAGCGGGTCTGTTCTCGGCCAGCTCCATGGTCAAGGAGGGCCAGCCCGACCTCGACATCCCCATCGCCACGGTCCAGACCACCTGGGTGGGGGCGTCCCCAGAGATGGTGGAGAAGCAGGTCACCAACGAGCTCGAACGGGCGGTCAAGAGCGTCGAGAACGTCAAGAAGGTGACCTCGACGTCGCGACGTTCGTTCTCGCTGGTCACGGTCGAGTTCAGCGCGACGGCGTCGGTCGACGGGTCCCTGCAGCGACTGCGGGACGAGGTCTCCAAGGTCGAGGCCAAGCTCCCTGCAGACGCCGACAAACCGTCGGTGGAAGCCGTACGTCTCATCGACCGCCCCATCGTCTCCTTCAACCTCTACGGCAACATCGATGACGCGCTGCTTTCGAAACTGGCTCACCGCCTCAAGGACGGTCTCGAGAAGCTCCAGGGCGTGCGCGAGGCCGAGATCAGCGGCGCGCGCGACGAAATCGTCAGCGTCCTGCTCCACCCTGAGCGCGCCACGGAACTGAACCTGGCCCCCCATTCCGTTGCGGCCTCCATCTCCGCGGCAAACACCGACAGCCCCCTGGGCGACCTGGAGCACCCCGAGTTCAGGGCCAACTTCGAGCTGAAGTCGCGGTTCACCTCCATCGCCGAGCTGGAGGCACTCGTCGTCCGGCGGACCACGGCCCAGAGCGTCCCCATCACGCTGGGTGAGGTGTCGGATATCCGACGCGACCTGGAGCGGCCGACCGTGCGCACGTCCCTGAGTCAGAAGGGGACCTCCTTTACCAAGGCTGTGGCGATCAACATCTTCAAAGCCCCGGGCGTCGACACCGTGCGCCTGGTGGAGCGGGCCGCCGAGTACCTGGAGAACGCCCAGCGGACCTGGTCGGACTGGCCGGACGCCGTGAAGTTGGCGCGGCTCGATGACGACACCGAATCCATCCAGCAGAGCCTGAGCAGCACCCTGGAGAACGCCGGACAGGCCATGGTCGTCGTGTTCCTCGTGCTGCTGCTGATGCTGACGTGGCGTGAGGCGCTGGTGGCGGGATTGGCCATTCCGGTCACCTTCCTGGCCAGCCTGGCCGGGCTGAACCTGCTCGGCTACACGCTCAACGAGATGGTCCTGGTAGGCATGATCCTGGCGCTGGGGCTACTGGTCGACGTGTTCATCCTGGTGATGGAGGGCATGCACGACGCATTGTACGAGGACAACGCGACCTTCCCTCAGGCCGTGCGACGCACGGTCTCGCTGTACGCCCTGCCCGCGTTCGCGGGCCAGATGACCACGGTCCTGGCGTTGGTGCCGCTGTTCGCCATCGGTGGCAACGCCGGCAAGTTCATTCAGATCATCCCCGCCACCATCATCGTCTGCCTCATCGCCAGTTTCCTGGTGGCGTTCCTGGTGGCCCTGCCGCTGTCGCGGGCGGTGCTCTCGTCAACAAGCGCGGACCTCTCGGCCGTCGACAAGCTGACGCATCGACTGTCGGCCGTTCTCACCCGCTGGATTCGCGACGTGGTCGTGGCGTCGAAGGTGCGCGCGGCCGCCTTTGTCGTGGGCGCCGTGGCTGCCCTCTTCGTGGCGTTCTCGGGCGCCGGTTATCTGGACTTCGTACTGTTCCCGAAGTCGGACGACCCCAAGGTCGGAGTGACGCTGGAGCTGGGCCCCTACGCTGCGCTGGACGACACTGCCCAGGCCGCAGCGCTGGTTGGGCAGTTCTTGAAGAAGCAGCCGGAAGTGACGGCCGTTACGCAGTACGTCGGACGCGCGAGCCCGCTGGCCTCGCGGACGGGCGCGACCGAACAGGAGAACCTGGCCGGCTTCAGCGCGAGCCTGGTGCCGCTGAGCGACCGCGCGCAGTCCAGCCACGTGTTGACCGAGAAGTGGCGGCCCGAGATCGAGAAGCTGTTGCGCCCCTTCGCGGGGGTCGCCACGGAGATGCACGTCAAGACGGGCGGGGCCAGCAGCGGCGCTCCGATTCAGCTCATCGTCTCGGGCCCCGAGCAGGGCCGGCTCCGCGACTATGCGGGCGACGTCAAACGGGTCCTGGCAGCAACCTCAGGCGTCACCGAAGCCACCGACGACATGGGGCTGCCCCAGACCTCCGTGACTGCGCGGCCTCGCGTGGAGCTGCTGGACCTGTTTGGGCTGAGCGCCACGGATGTGGCCCAACAGGCGCGGTACTGGCTGTCCACCACCGATGTCGGGACCTATGACCGGCCGGGTACACAAGAACCCCTCGACATCGTCATGAGCATGCGCTGGCCCAGCAAGAAAGGGCTCGAGGGGTCCCCCGAGCGCTGGAACGAGCTGGCGCAGATGGGGGTCGTCGATACTCGCGGGCGACGCCACGCCCTCTGGGATCTGGCCCATCTGCGCATCGAGGACACGCTGGCAGAGCTGCGCCATCGCGACGGCGACCGAGCGGTGACCGTCAGCGGCTATCTGGGCGACCGTTCGGCGGCGTCGGTGATGCAGGAGCTCCAACCCAAGCTGGATGCGCTGACCAAGACCTGGCTGGGGGAGTACACGCTGACCTCCTCGGGTGAGTCCGAGGACACCGCCGAGACCTTCGCGGATGTGCCGTTTGCCCTGCTGATGGCGGTCTTTTTGGTGTTCGCCGTGCTGGCGTTGCTGTTCGTCAGCTTCCGGCAGCCCCTCATCATCCTGGCCAGCATCCCAATGGCCCTCATCGGCACGCTGCTGGGCTTCTTCCTGGCCGACATCCCGTTTTCGTTCCCGGCGATGGTCGGCGTCATCGCGCTCATTGGCATCGTGGTCAACGACGCCATCGTGATGGTGGAGACCATGAACGAGCGCCTCGGCGAGGGCTTGTCGGTCAAGGATGCTGCGGCCCGTGGCGCGGCGGACCGGCTGCGCCCCATCGTGAGCACGACGCTGACGACCGTGGGTGGCATGATTCCGCTGGCCATTTCCAGCCCCATGTGGATGCCCATCGCCATGGCCATCACATTCGGTCTGCTGGGCGCGACCCTGGTCGCGTTCATGGTTATCCCGGCGCTGTTCGCGTTGGTGACGCCGGAGGGACACCGCGGCGCGGACAGCTACTGAGGGTCGTCCCGCAGAGACGCCGCCAGTGCCTCCGCGCCCCATGCCTGCAGCGCGGTCCGCGCTGCGCCCGCATCCTCCCGGAGGATGTGGGCCAGGGCGACGCTCCTCAGCGCTCCTCGCTCCCTGGCCAACCCCGCCGCCTCCGCCAAAAGGCGACGGCCGCGTGCGTCGCGACCTTCGAGTCGTGCGCAGACCCCCTCGGCGATGAGGCGATGGACGCCGAAGTTGTGTGGCTGCCAGCGGTCCCACCCTCGCAGCCGCCGCAACCATAGCCGACAACGCGCGATGGCCCTTCCCCGCGCCGCAAGACCGCCGGTGCGCCCCCGCCAGGCCTCCACAGCGACCCGAAGCAGCGTGAAGTCCACGGCCGTAGGGAAGGCGAACGTGCGAGCCCGTCTGGGGAGCGCGCGCACCAGATAACGCTCCGCGCCCGCCATGTCCCCCGCCAGAATCTGGGTCCAGGCCCGGAATACGTCATGCCAGAACACGGCCGCCGGGGTTTCCTCATCCGACAGAAGCGCCTCGAACGCTGCATCGGACATGGCGCCGTGAGGCAGTGCCACTGCCGCCTCCATCCCGTCCAAGGCCCGCAAGGACTCACGCGCGATCGCCTCGATAGCTATCGTGGCGTCGAGGTCACCGATGGTGTCAGCGACCTTGAGTAGCTCGGAGAACCGCTGGATGGCGGCCGGAAGCGGGCCGCCCTCGATGGCGACGAAGAGGGCCGTCGACACGATGGCGTAGGCGACGTACTCGGGATCGTTGTGTTTCAACCCGTCGCGAATCGCCCCCCGCAGGGTCGCACGCGCCTGGGGGAGCGGCTTGACCCAGCCCGTGATGAACGTGCCCGTCAGCAGGCCCACCTTGGCGTCGAAGGCATGGCCATCGAAACGGGCGTTGAGCGCCACCGCGAGCTCACCGAATTCACGCGCCCTGTCATGGGCGCCCAGGGCTCCCGAGAGCACCAACCCGTAGCCGGCAAACCCAAAGGCAGACGCCGGTGCCAACCCCTCCACCAGGGTGGTGGACGCCATGCGCATCATGATGACGGCCAGCAGAAGGGAGTCGGTGAAGAACGCGGGGCCGGAGATGGTGGCCAGCAGCTCGAACTGGGCCAGTACGCCGCGGTCATCGAGCAGAGGCAGCTCGGCCAACTCGGCAATCGTGCGCCGTCCCTGGCGCCAGACAATCCGCGTGTGCTCCGCCATGACATGGGCCGGCGTGCTGCTCTGGGGCAGGCTGACACCCAGAAGTTCGAGCCCCTTCCGCCCTGCCTCGATCGACTCCTCGCAATGGCGAAGACCGCTCTCGAGCCATGCCCAGAGCGACCACACCAGCGCCTGTTCGACCGCATCGTCCAGACGGGCCAGCAGGGCGTCGCGCCGGCGCCGGGCCTGCGCGACGTCACCTTGGTGGAACGCGCACGCGATCAGCTCGCGCTCCAGCTCGAGCCGCTCGCCTCGTGCGGTGTGCCAGTGCTCGGAAGCGCAAAGCGATTCTGCGGTCTGTAGATAGCCCCGGGCGAGTCCATACGACGTCGCTCCGAACGCGACGCGGCCGGCGCGCAGGTTGAGGCGGCATCTTCGGGCCTTGCCGGCTTTGTCGGTGAGCACGCTCCGAGCAGCGTTGAAGTGATTGGTGACCCGGAACAGCAGCGAGGGCTCATCGGCGATGAAGGGTTCCAGGTGCTGTCCCAGCCCGAGTTGGAGCTGCACCAGCTCATCCGGGGCCTGGGCGTCGAGATGTTGCACCACCGCTTCCCGCACCCGGTCGTGAAACGGCGCCACATAGCGAATGCCGCCTCGGGCGTTGGACCGGATGAGTTCCGCGTCGGCCAGCTCCCGCACGGCCCGCGCGCACTGTGGGGCGCTCAGCCGAGCGGCTTGCTGCAGCGCCTGTAGGGGCACCGGAGCCCCGGCCACGGCCACGATGTCGACCACTCGGCGGGTCGTGTCGGCCAGCGCCGTTCGCCGCTGCCAGATGGCGTCCTGCAACCGGAGCGGTCCACGTCGCCCACCGCTGGCCATCCGGGCCAGCTGCTGCAGGAACAGCGGGTGACCGCGACTGTCGCGTACCAGCTCGGACACGGAACGGCCGGAAGTGTCCGGCACACCAAGGTGCTCCAGCAGCGTCTGGGCCTGGGTGGCGGACAAGCCCGTGACGTCGAGCATCTCCACCTTGTCGGCCAACGAGGTTGGAAGTTCGCTGGTCACCTCAGCGGTCCGCAGTGTCGCCAGAAACAGCCAGTTCGGAGCGTCCGGGGGAGCGAGCAGGACCTCGAGCATGGACAGGCTCTGGGGGTCGGCCCACTGAAGGTCGTCCACGAAGACCACCACGCGGCGAAGCTCCGCCAGATGCGTGAAGATACGCTTGAGCCCCATGAACGCTGCGCGACGGAGGCGCTCTATGTTGTCGGGTCGCGCCTGGCCGCGCCCCTCGAGCCAGCGGACCCGCCGCAAGACTGGGAAGAGGTTGGCGGCGAGGTTGGCCTCCCCGGCCAGTGACGTCGCAATCGATGGCACCCTGGCCATCTGACCCGTCAGCTGGTCCACGATGCTGTCGAAGGCTTTGAATGGCACCGACTCGGTCTGGTAGCAGCGTCCGCGAAACAGGGTGACCGGACCGCTGCGTCGAACCTCGGTCAGGAAGCGGTCCACGAGCGCGGTCTTACCGACACCGGGGTCGCCGCGCAGCACCACCGCCCGACCGCCATCGTCGAAGGCGTCGTAGAGGTGGGCAAGTTCGCTATCGCGCCCGACGAAGGGTGCCTCGGTTGGAGGCCGCGTCTGGTCCTCCTCGTCGACGCCGAGGCGCTCGATGACCTCTGCGCCCGTAGGCCGCTCTTCGGGGGCGGGTTTGAGCAGCTGAAGACAAAGCGCCTCGAGGTCCTCGGGTACGCCACCCACCCACTCGCTTGGCGCTCGGGCAGGGCCGGTCGTGGCCTTCTGAAACAGCACCCGGGCCGCGTTGCCCGAGAAGGGCCGGCGACCGGTGAGCGCCATGTAGAGCATCACCCCGACCGCGTACCAGTCGGCCGCAGGGTCAAACCCATCGCCAGTGATCTGCTCGGGCGCCATGTAGGCCAGCGTTCCCGCCCGGTCGCTGAGGGCATCGGGCGCGTCACTGGCGTCGTCGATCGTGCGGACCAGCCCGAAGTCCACCACCACGACACGGTCATCGTCGACCAGGACATTCGACGGTTTTACGTCCAGATGAACCCGCCCGGCCGCATGCAGCGCGTGGAGTCCCTGAGCCAGCTGCACCAACGCAGAACGCAGGCGCGCCTCGTCGAGGGTGCCGCTGGACGATCCTTCGGACGGCGCTGGCGTTCCCTCCAACAGCAGCCCTCCCGTCAGCGTCTCGGTCACCTCTGACACCGACCGACTCTTGCTGGAAAGCGCTGACGCCGGCACCCCACGAACCCAGGTCAGGAAGTCGCAAGGGGCCAGCAGTTCCATGGTGAAGAACCACGTCTCGGCCTCATCCCCCTCCCCGCCATGAAGCTCGCCCAGCTGCACCAGGTTCGGGTGCCGGATCTCCGCCAGCGCTCGGAACTCCTGCTTGAAGCGATACAACGCCTGAGGATGGAACGTTCGCAGGGTCTTCAAGGCCACCGACTGACCCAGCTCCCGATCGAGCGCTTCATACACCACGCCCATGCCGCCGCGACCGAGCTCGCGGCGGATCTCGAACCGCGAGGAGTTCGCCAGGAATCCCCCTGCAGCGTCTCGCGTGGAACCCACCATCAGTCCCTTGGTACGCGACGACGCCGCTCGCGTCTACGGGCCACTGACCCCAGCGCGCCTCGCCTCCAGCGGGTGCGCGCGGGCTCCGGAAACACTGTGTGCGATCCGCTACCGCACCTACGGCCCGGCCGGCACCATCGAGAGCTGATGAACACGGCCCCGCCCCGTCCGGCCCGGCCGAAGACCCCGCCAACCACGAGGAGGCCCGGTGGACAACCGACCCCACGTGTTGAGTCACAGCATCGTGCTCGACAAGCAGTACTTCAATTTCGCCGCCGCCCACTTCCTCATCTTCGAGGACGGTCAGCGGGAACCCCTGCACGGTCACAACTACCGGGCCGAAGTGGAACTCGAGGCAGCCCTGGGCCCGGCTGAGCTGGTCTTTGACTTCATCGAGGTCAAGCCGCTGTTCAAGGCCTGCTGCGATGAACTCGACCACAAGGTCATCCTGCCGAGCCACAACCCCTACCTCACGGTGGCCACCACCGACCGGCGGGTCACCGTGCAGTGGGAAGATGACGAGTTCATGTTCCCGCGGGCCGACGTCGTCATGCTCGACAGCAGCAACAGCTCCAGCGAGGCGCTCGCCGAGTTCCTGTGCAAGCGGTTCGTGACGCGGCTGCTCGAGTCGCAGCCGAACGCACGCCTCAAGCAGCTGGTCGTCACCGTCAGTGAGTCGCCCGGCCAGGCCGCGCGCGTGGCCGTCAATTGGCCCGACGTCCAGCCCACCATCACAGCGGCCCGAAACGCCATGCACTGAACGTGCACCTGCGCACGTCAGCAGAAAGGACACCCCATGTCGATTTCTCCCCCAACCACGGCTCCCACTCTCCAGCTCCAAGGCCCCATGGGGGGCTACGGCGGCCCCAACGGCGGCGGTCGGGACATGCCAGACATTGCCCAGGACGGCGACGGTGAGGGCGCGGCCCTGGACCGCGTCGGGATGGAGGGCATCGAGGTGCCGGTGCAGCTCATCGGCAGCGACGGACGCATCCACATCGCCCCGGCGACCGCGGACGCGTTCGTCAACCTGGCCGACACGGAGGCCAAGGGCATTCACATGTCCAGGCTCTTCCTGGCACTCCAGAACCGGGTGGAGACGGAACCGCTGACGCTGGTGACCATCTCCGAGCTGCTGGACGACTTCATGCGCACTCACGCCGACATCAGCACCAGCGCGGCGGTGTCGATTCGTTACGAACGCATGCGCAAACGGCCCGCTCTGGTCAGCGGGAATGCTGGATGGCGGACGTACCCGGTGACGCTCTCCGGCACCCGCGAAGGGGACCGCACGCGCTTGTTCATGCGCACCCGGATCGTCTACTCCAGCACCTGCCCTTGCTCGGCCGCGCTGGCCCGGCAGCTCATCCAGGAGCAGTTCGACGCCGACTTCGGGGGGCAGAGCAGCGTCAGCGCCGCGGACATCCGTCAGTGGCTCGGCAGCGCTCAGGCCATCCGCGCCACGCCCCACAGCCAGCGGAGCCACGCCGACATCGACGTGGAGGTGACCGACGCTGGCGGGGCCCCTGATCCAGATATGCTCATCGACCGGCTCGAAGAGGCCATCAAGACGGTGGTCCAGGCGGCGGTGAAGCGAGAAGACGAGCAGGCCTTTGCGCTGCTCAACGGTCAGAACCTGATGTTCTGCGAGGACGCGGCGCGTCGGCTACAGGCGACGCTGACCGACATGCCGGGAGTGGTCGACTTCAAGGCCAAGGTCTCTCACTACGAGAGCCTGCACCCCCACGACGCGGTGGCGGTGGTGACCGGTGGTGTGCCCGGAGGCTTCTCCGCCTAGTAGGGCCCCGCTGCGAGCTCCTTCATGGAAAAATTCCCGCCTGAGTTCGGCCCGTGGCAACAAAGTTCCGCCAGCCCGTGAAGTTCGCCGCGTGTTCAGTCCGCATCCGACTCCGTCGGACGGCCCGGAGCAACGTAGTGACGGAGGGAGCTTGCGAGCGGAGGAACGAAGGAGCGCAGTGGCCGCTCCGAAGGGGGGCGGAAGCCCCCCAGCGGGGTTACAGATAGCGTTTCGGCTTAGCGCCTCACAGCGCCGACGGCTTGGCTGTGAGGCTGATCCGCCGGCGTTTGTGGTCCACCTCCAGCACCTTAACCGTCAACCGCTGCCCCGCTCGGGCCACGTCGTGCGGTGAGGACACGAACCGGTCGGCGAGCTGGGAGATGTGCACCAGTCCGTCCTGGTGCACGCCGATGTCGACGAACGCACCGAAGTTGGTGACGTTGGTGACCACTCCCTCGAGCACCATGCCGGGCTCGAGGTCGTTGATGTCCTGAACGCTCTCGTCGAAACGCGGCGCCTCGAAGCTGTCGCGTGGGTCACGGCCAGGCTTGGCCAGCTCCTCGCGAATGTCGGTCAGCGTCGCTCTCCCCACCCCGTCGCCCTCGTAGCGCCGCCAGTCGATGCGGCTGACTTGAGCTGCATCGCCCACCAGTGTCGCCACGTCGACCCCCAGGTCGCGCGCCATGCGGGTCACCAGCGGGTAGCGCTCGGGATGGACTGCCGATGCATCCAGCGGCTGCTCGGACGTCGGCACACGAAGAAAGCCAGCACATTGCTCGTAGGTCTTCGGGCCGAGTCCTGCGACCTTCAGCAGGTCCTTGCGCCGCTTCAGCCCGGTCCGCGACCGCCGCTGCGCCACGATGGCTTCCGCAGTCTTCGGTCCGACGCCGGCGACCAACGCCAACAGCGAGGGGCTCGCCGTGGTGACATCGACCCCAACGCGATTGACGCAGCTCTCGACCACATAGCCCAGCCTCCGCTGCAGCAGCCCCTGGTCCACGTCGTGCTGGTACTGCCCCACGCCGATGCTCTTGGGCGGGATCTTCACCAGCTCGGCCAACGGGTCCTGCAGCCTGCGGGCGATGCTCACCGCACCACGAACCGTGAGGTCGACCTGGCCCAGCTCCCGACCGGCCAACTCCGAGGCGCTATACACGCTGGCGCCGGCTTCGTTGACGCTGACGACCACGCAACGCCCGTCCAGCCCGGCATCCTTGACGGCGCGACGCACCGAGGCTTCGGCCTCACGTCCACCGGTGCCGTTGCCGACCGCGACCGCCTCTGGCCGGGTCGCCTCCAACACCCGGCGCCAATCTTTGGCGTCGCCCCCATTGCTACCACGCACCTGGACCACGCCGTGCTTGGCGAGCCCGCCATCGGCGCCCACCATCGCCCACTTGCAGCCGGTCCGAATCCCCGGGTCCACCCCCAGAACTCGCTTGGCACCGAGCGGGGCCGCCAGCAGCAACGCCTCCAGGTTCTTCTGGAACACGTCGATGGCGTCCGCGTCCGAGGCGGCCTTGAGCTCGGCCCGCACCGCCCGCTCGGCCGCCGGCATCAGCAGCCGCTTGAGCGCGTCACTGGCGGCCTGCTCGAGCTGCGGTCCGTACGGCGACCGCGCGAAGTATTTCATGCCCCGCAGCAGCTGCTCCAGGGTCCGGTCCATATCAGGCCGCAGCTTGACCCGCAGCGCGCCCTGGGCTTCTCCACGACACACCGCCAGGTAGCGGTGCGACGGGATGCGCGAGGCGGACTCGGTGTAGCTGGCGTAGTCCCGGAACTGGGGCCCGTCCGGGTGGTCTTTGACCAGCTTTGTCTGGACGCGGCCGTGACGTTTCACGGTCTCGCGCACCCAGGCACGCCGCTCTGGATCCTGGGCCAGCTCCTCGGCGACGATGTCGCGAGCGCCCTGCAACGCCGCATCCGCATCCTCGATGCCCCTGTCACGGCGGATGAAGCGTCGGGCCTCCTGCATCGGATGGCCGTTGCGGGGCTGCGCCAGGATCTTCGCCGCAAGCCCGCCGAGCCCTGCCTCACGCGCCTTGTCCGCCCGGGTCTTCCGCTTGCTCTTGTAGGGCGCGTAGAGGTCGTCGAGCTCAGCCTTGCGCAGACAAGCGTCCAGCTTCGCCGATAGCCCCGGCGACAGCTTCCCCTGCTCCACCAGCGCCTTCTTGATGGCGTTGCGCCGCTCGTCCAGATCGCGGAACCGACGTTGGACCTCTTCGATGGCGCGGAGCTGAACCTCGTCCAGGCCCCCCGTCCGCTCTTTGCGGTAGCGGGCGATGAACGGAACGGTGGCGCCTTCGTCGAACAGGCTGACGGCGGCGGCGACCTTCTTGCTGTCAATGCCCAGGGCATGGGCGATGCGTTGCTGTGGATTCACGGGACCTCCAGGGCCGGCACCCTACCCTCCTGCCCCACCGCCGCATACTGCGCCAACGCATGCTCCCGGGCGCGCTTGGCTCGGAGCGGCTGCCTGTTGCGCGCCGTCGCCCGGACGGCCTCCACCGCCAGCGCGGCGGTCTCCACGTCGATGACGCCGTGGGTGTCGAACCACTTGCGATACCGGGCCTCGTAGCGGTCCCACGCGGGCCAATCTTCAGCATCCGCGGCACTGACGAGCAAGCCCTGGAGGATGGCGCCGAGATAGAGTCTGGCACCGCTGCGACCAATGATCGCCTGGGCCGCTTCGAGCTGTTGCCGGGCAGCGCGATCGCCGCCCCGCCGCAGGTTGAGGATCATCATGGCCAAACGAGGCACCAGCGCGACATGCGTACCCATCGTCGCGTAGGCCGCCAGCGAAGCCTCCAGGTGGGCTTGCGCCTCGGTGTAGCGGCCCCGCTCGGAGCTGACCATGCCCATGAACGCCCGGGTGTGGGCCGTTCCATGCCTGTCGGACAGCGCTTCATACCGCCGGAGCGCGTCCTGATAGTGCGCTTCGGCCGATGCGAAATCGCCCCTCCACCGGGCCACCATCCCGCGCAGGAACAACGCGTTGGTGGCCATGCGCTTCTCGCCCAGGGACTCGAAGACCTCGGCCCCCCGAATCGCCAGGCGCTCGGCGGCGTCGACGCGCCCCGTGGATAGCTCGGCGCGACCGCGAATCAGGAGCGCCTTGGCGACGCCAGGAACGTGGCCGGCGCGCTCGAACGCTTCGAACGACGCCACCGCGAACCGGGCGCCGTCCGCCACCTCGGCGCGCTCGATGGCCACATAGCTCTTCTCGAACAGCGCCTCGCCAGACCACCGGTCCGCCTCACACGCCCGCGCCAGCGTTTCGCCCTTCTCCGCATGGAGCCAGGCATCCTGAAGCTGCCGCTGAGCACGATAGATGCGGGCGCGGAGGCAGGCGATCCATGCCCTCCAAGTGGGTCCGTCGTCGGGGTCGGCTGCTGACTGCAGGGCTTCTTCGGCCCGTGTGACCAGGCCGAGCGCCTGAAGGTAGTCACCGTTGCGCACCCGAGCCGCTGCGGCATCCAGAAGCGGCTGGACCGCCTCCTCGTGGGCCTCGGCGGCTACCAGGTGCCGCGCCATACGCTCCCGGTCCAGCGGCCCCCCTCCCTGCTGCAGAAGCGTCACACACCGGCGGTGATGCCCCGCCCAGCGACCGGCGTTGCGGGCGCCCTCGGCGACTACGCGCCGCACGCCCTCGTTTCCGAACGCCATCCCCTCGGCAGTGGGCTCCAACAGCTGCCGACGGATCCAGCCCTCCACGAGCTGCGGCCTGGGCACAACCCCCGCCGCGTCACAGAGCTGGAACCAGGCGTCCGTGTCGAAGGTCGCCCCGAGCGCTGCCGCGAGCTCCAGGGCTATGGTGTTGGCCTCCAGGCGGCCGGCCTCACCGAGGGCCGCCCGCAGCCGTTCTCTGCCCCGGGCCTCGACGTCACTGGGAAGCCATGGGGCCTCCCCGGCAAGGCTGTAGCCACGCTCGCTGGGCGTCAGCAGCCCACGCTCGACCCACTCCGTCAGCAGCTCCACGGTGAAACGGGGGTCCCCGCCGGTATGCTCCACGACCCGCTCGCGAAGCTGGGGGTGTAAGGGTAACAACTCATCCACCAGCTCGGCGGTCGCGGTCGGCGACAGCGGTCCCAGCATAAGTTCCGTCACCGCCGGATGACGCACCAGTTTGTTGAGCGCCTTGCCCCAATTTGGACGGTCCGCAAGCTCCGAATCGTCCACGGTGAGCAGGAAGAGCAGTCCAGCCCCCTTCTCCGGCGGGTGGACGAGGGCGTAACGCAGCAACGCCACCGCGTCGTCACTCCGCTGGACATCGTCGAGCCACGCGACGCAGGGCCGGTGTTGGGCGATCGCCCCCAACGCACGGACGGCTGCGGCGTGACGTTCGGCGCCGCTGGACAGCTGAAACCCGGCGGTGTCGTCCGCTCCGGCATGCAGGAGCTCGACCAGGGCGTTGAGGGTATACGCGTCGCCCGACGCGTCGTCGGACACGTAGCCCCAGGCCCGCAGGTGCTCGACGATCCCTCCCCGTCCCAGGCCCACGACCCGGTAATGCCGCGCGAGCATGGCGCCCAGACCGTCTTCGTGACTCTCTCCCGCCCGCTCGGGGCTGTGGGTCCCCCTGACCGTCACCGCCACTCCCAGCTCCACGCTTCGACGGCAAACCCACCGGGCCAGCTGGGAGGCGCCATGGCCAGAAGGCGCGCGAACGATGACCGCCCGCACCTCCGCCTCCGAGTGCACCTCGCCGAGGATCCGCCAGACCGCCGCGCGCTCCTCGAGGCGGCCCACCAACCCGGGGTCGCGCAGGCCGAATACCCCCAGCCCCGCATCGCCCAGGCCCATGTCCGGGCGTTGCCGTGGCCCCTCTCGCCACTCATGCCGGAACGGCGGGACCGCAGCGAGCGGCGCCGCCACGGCGGGCCCTGGTTCGGCGGTCGAAGGGCGGTCGATGGCGGGCTCGGTCGCGCCGATCAGCGGGGCGCTAGCCGTGCTCATCGGCGTCACCATGCCCCCCTCGGAGTCGAACACCGAGCTGGCGAGCATGGTCAACGTGCCCAACATCGGCGCCACGTCGAGGCCCGCGCCGGGGGGCCGTATGGCGCGCCCCGGCGGGCGTCCGAGACGGCGCAGGACATGGGCCGCGTCGGCGGCACATTGAAACCGGTCCAGCGGGTGCCTGCCCAGAAGCGTCAGCAACCACCGTTGAAAGCCGCCGGGCACCGGGATGCGGGACTGAAACTCGCGCGGCGCTGCGGTCAGGTGCTGAATCATCAGCTCCGTCGGCGTCGGCGCGTCGAAGGGTCGCTTGCCAGATGCCAGCTCGAACAGCACGCAACCCAGCGAGTAAAGGTCGGTCCAGGGGCCGTAACCCCGTGGGTCGCCCTGAATCTGCTCGGGGGCCATGTAGCCCGGGCTGCCGGTGATCCGCCCCTGGCCAGCCTCGCCGTCGTACTGAGGGCTGCGCGCGATGCCGAAGTCGGCGAGTTTGACGCGATGCTGGCCGGTGGAGCGATTGGCGACCCCCAACAGGATGTTGGCGGGCTTGATGTCGCGATGCACGACGTCCCGGGCATGGGCGTATGCCAGCGCGTCCAGCAGCGCGTAGGTCACGGTCGCGAACTGCTTCCAGCTGACCGGCCGCGGCGCCTTGGCCAGGGACCCGCCAGGAGCCAGCTCCATGACCAGAAAGGGACTGCCAGCCACCAGCTTTCCCTCACTGGCCGCCTCGGTCGCCGCCGTCAGGAAGCCGTAGTCGAGGACCGTGACGATGCCCGGATGGCGCAAACGCGCGATCGCCTGGGCCTCCCGGGCGAACAGGGCCTGACGCTCCGGCTCCCGGGCGCGGGCTTCCATGAGGACCTTGCACGCGATCGGCACCCCGGTCCGCCGGTGCCAACCCGACCAGATGGCGCCCATGCCCCCCTTGTCGAACGGTCGAACGAGGTCGAATGCCCCCAGCGGAATCCCTACGTCGTCTTCCACCCCGGTCATCGCTTGGGGGCCCCCTCCAGCGTCGTTCCGGTGAGATCGAGCCGCATCAGGTCCTCAGATTACCTCAAGGTGGCGCACCGGTCAGCCGACTCCGCTGGGTCGGTGACCCGCCTGGCCATCTTCGTCAGGACCATCACGCCCTCAACGCCGGGCCTGGATGTTTGTAACCACCCTATCCTCCCCGTCAGCCGAATCTTCTGCGCCGGTTCAGCCCCACCAACCTCTTTCCAGATGGAAAGGAGCATTCCCCCTGCCTATGGCGCTATTCCAACGCTTTCCGTAGCCTTCGGGAGGTGGACTACGCATCACTGACCCATGAAGAGCTCATTCGGCTGCTATCGGCGCGCGACGAGGCCCTCAATGCGGCCCAGCAAGAGCGTGAAACCCTTGTCGGCCAGCTCGGGGATCTGCAGCGGCTCGCCAACATCGGCTTCTGGAGCTGGGACGTCCACGCCAATGTCGTGCTGTGGTCCGACCAGGTGTACGTCATCTATGGCATCGCGCCAGGCACCCAAGTGGACTACGAGCTCGTGGTGAGCCGCGTCCATCCGGCGGACCGCGAGTACCACGACCAGCAGACCGAGCGGTGGATGAAGGAAGGCGCTTCGGAGCCCTACCGCTATCGCATTGTCGTCGATGACGGGTCCGTCCGACACGTTCAGGGCTACGGAGAGGTCGACCGTGACGAAAGCGGGAACGCCGTTCGCTTCCGCGGCGCCGTACAGGACGTCACACGGGTGGCCCTGTTGCAGGAACAGCTGGAGCAGGCCCTGCTGAAGACCATCCGCGGCTTCCTCCCCATCTGTGCGTACTGCAAGGCTATTCAGGCCGACGGTGGGGATTGGAAGCGGATAGAGACGTTCATCAGCCAGCACGCCGACGACGCCCAATTCTCCCACGGCGTCTGTCCCTCCTGCGAACGCAGGGCGATGCGGGATCTAGGCGTCGAGTGACCGACCGCCCCGGCGAGGCGGCCGGCCTTGGCGTCACTTCTGAGGTGAGCGGACCAGCGGACTCCCCGTCGCAAAGCGGAGCTGAACGCTACGCCTGACGATATCGATTTCAGCCAGGCGTACGTCGCGACGCGCATCGCGCAACAGCGTCTCCGCTTCCAGCACATCCACCAGCGTGCGCCGGCCGGCGGCGAACTGGGCCTTGACGTCGGCGACGGTCTGCTTGGCCTGGGTCACCGCGTCGGTGCGCACCGGAAGGCGCCGGCGCGCGTTGATCAGTGCGTTCCGCGCGGCCACCACCTGAGCGTCGATGCCCTGCTGCAGGCCTCGCTGCCGAGCGGCCAGCGCCCTGTTGTTCGCGCCGATTTCATCCCTGGCCGCGTCTCGCTGGTTGCCGGCAAAGGGTGACCAGCGCAAGACGATGGCCCCCTCGGCCCAGGCATTGGGCGCGAGCGCTTCATTGGAGGACCAGATGACGGCCCCCTCCAACGCCAGACTGGGCGCGTGAGACAGGTCGACGGCTGCGCGCTGCGCTTGAAGCTGCTGGCGCAGGTGGCTCAGTTGCGACAACTCGGGTCGCTGGCGCCGGGCTCGTCGCTTCAGCGTCGCCAGCGCAGTCACCGTTGGGGCCGCCGTCGGCAGGGCGGAGACCACCTCCGGCGCGTCATCCAGACCCAGCTGCACCGCCAACTGCTGGCGCGCACTCGTCCGGCGGAGCCTCAATGCCCTGAGCTCGTCGGTGGCAAGGCTCAGCGCCAGAGCGACCCGGGTCGCGTCCGATGGGATGGCGCGTCCGGCCTGCACGAGAGCCCCCACCCGCTGCTTCTGCGCAGCAAGACTGTCGATGTAGGCCGAGAGCGCCGCCGTCGCGGCGTCGATGTCAGCGATGGCGAGCCAGGCCTCGGCGGCCTGAAGCTGATAGGACTGGCTGCGACGTCGGTTGAGCGCCTCGAGGGCCCGTCGACCCGAGCGCTGCACCGCGACGCCATGGAGCTGCTTGTCCAACTGCATCAGCGGTTGGCTCAGCCGCACCTGCAGCTGCCCCGTCACCTGATCGGTCTGCTGCAGCTTGCCGAACGGTGTATCCACCCCCAGCGCGGTCGAGCGCGCCCTCACCTCGGCGCCCGCGCTAAGTGTGGGAAGCCACGCCTCTCCGAAGGCCCGACTCTCTCTGGCCTTGCCCGCGGCCACCTCCGCACGGTCCGCCCTGGCCGCGGGGCGACTGCTCGCGACCTCCATCGCCTGCTGCAGGCTCAACGCGTCGGGTTGTGGTGGAGCCGCCATCACGACGGCGGGCGACAGCGCGAGGACGAGCGCGGTCGCGGCGACCGCAGCAGCCCGCCCTCCTCGGCTGGCGACGGGAGCTTCCTGCTCACGACGGGGCTTCGGCTCGCGGAAGAGGATGCGATACGCGGCGGGCACGACCCAGGTGGTGAGCGCTGTGGACGCCACCAATCCGGAGATCATGGCGGAGGCCAGCGGCGGCCACAGCGTGCTCTCGGTTAGAAGCAGCGGTACCAGGCCCACGACGGTGGTCACCGTGGTCAACAGGATGGGCCGGAGCCGCTCCTGGATGCCCCCGGCCAGCGCGTCGCCGATGGACTCACCGTCGGCGCGCCGCATGTCTACGACGTCGATGAGGATGATGGCGTTGTTGACGACGATGCCGATGAGCGCCAGGACGCCCAACAGTGACGTGAAGCCGAACGGTTGGTCCGCCAGCACCAGCCCCGGAATGACGCCGGTAGCTGCGAGCGGCACCGTCAGCAGGATGATGCCGACCTTGCGGAACGACCGGAACTGGGCCAGCAGCACCAGGATGAGGATCATCGCCGCAATGGGCCCGCCCCCACCAATGGCCCCGTTGGCCTGCGCCGACGCTTCTGCCGCGCCGCCGATTTCGACCTCGAACCCGCCGTCGGAGGCAAGGGCATCGACCCGCGGCATGACCTCCGCCAGCACGGTGTTGAACCCTACTCCGGGCAGCATCTGAGCATATACCCTGCCCAGCCGACGCCCGTCGCGGCGATGAATCGCCGCCGCTCGCAGCTCCACGCCGGGGGTCGCGAGAGCTGCCAATGGCAACGCCTCACCTCGAGGAAGCTGAACATCGACGCCGTCGAGGCTCTGAGCGTTGCTGAACTCGCCGCGTCCTGTCCGCAAGCGAATCGGGGTGGGCTCATCGCCGCTCATGGCGCCACGGAAGCTACCCGCTGGAAGTCCCAGCGTATGGCTCAGCAGGGCGACAGCCATGTCGGGCCGGGAGGTGCCCAGGGCCGCCGCGGTCTCATCCTGCACGTCCAGCGTGAGCGCCGGTGCGCCCGGGTCGATGTCATCGCGAACGTCGACGGTACCCGCAGCGCGCTCGACCACCTGCCGCACCGACCGCACCGCGTCGGCCAGTTTTGCTGGGTCAGGGTGATGCACGCGGAGCTCGATGGGGGCCGGAACGGGCGGCCCCTGCTCCAGCCGGCGCCCGATGATCGTGACGCCGGGCACCTGGGTACGCGCCCAATCGCGCCCCCACACCAGCAGGCTGTCGACGTCGCCGGTGGTACGGGTGTGCACAATCATCTGGGCGACATGAGGGGCCTGCGGGCGGCGCACCAGATTGTAGTAGAACGAAGGCGTCGAACGGCCGACGTAGGATGACAGCGAGGTCACCTCCGGACGCTCCGACAGCGCCCGCTCGAGCTTCTGCGCCAGCGCGTTGGTCCGCTCCAGGTGGGTTCCTTCGGGGGCTTCAATCTCGAACACGGCTTGATTGCGGTCGCCGCTGGGGAAGAACTGCATCTTCACCTGCGGCGCCAACGTCATGGTTCCCGCGATGGCGAGACCGACGGCGGCCAGGACCAGCCAGGGGTGACGCGCCGGGACCCGGGAGAACGCCTGAAGCGCGCGCGAGGGCCCCGCGTTGGCCCGCGGCCGGCTGCGCTTGAAGAGAAGCAACGCCGCCGTGGGGGTGAACGTGACGGCGAACACGAAACTCACGGCCAGGGTCAGCATGACGACGACCGGAATGGCTCGGGTGAAGTCGCCCGAGGGCCCCACCGACAGGAGCAGTGGTACAAACGACGCCAGCGTGGTGGCGGTGGCTGCGGCAAGAGGCCAGAAAAGCTCGCGCACCGAGGCCGACGCTGCCTCGCGCGGAGGTTCTCCTCGGTCGATGCGATATTGGACGCGCTCGGCGACCACGATGGCGTTGTCGACCAGCAGGCCAAGCGAGAGGACCAGGGCGGCGATGGAGATTTGATGCAGGGCGCCGCCAGCGGCCGCGTAGATGGCCAGGGAGCTGAGCGCCACCACGGGCACCACGAGCGACACCACGAAGCCCAGGCGCAGCCCCATGAACAGAAGCAGCACCGCGGCAACAATGCCGATACCCTGCACCAGGGAGCCGCTGAGCTCATCGAGGCGGTCGGAGACCCGTTCGGGCTGGAAGGTCAACGTCTCGACGCTGAGTGGAGCCAGGGTTTGGTTGGCCTTCGCGATGGTGCGGCGGATGTCCTCGCCGAAGGCAAGGATGTCGATGCCCGACTCAGGGATGATGGACAGGCCGACACTGCGCCGTCCGTCGACACGCATGCGACTGGTCACGGGACTTTCGGCCTCGTAGCGAATACTGGCCATCTCGCCGAGTTGAACGGTGGTCCCGGTCTGCGGTGTGCCGACGCGGATGGGCGTCTGCGCCAGCTGGTCCAGGTTCCGATAGTCGTTGGACGGGTCGATGGTGAGCACCCGCTCTCCAAGCTGGACGGTGCCGCCTGGGATGCGGCGGCTGCGGCGCTCCAGCTGCTGTGCCACCTGGCCGGCCGTCACGCCGTAGCGGCGCGCGGTGGCGTCATCGAAGTCGACGACGATGGTGCGGCCGGGGTCGGCGATGAGTTTGACCCGAGCCACTCCTGGGCGGGCCCGCAGCTGCTCTTGCAGCGTCTCGGCGGCTGCTCGCAGCTGGAGCGGGTCCTCGGAGCCGACCACGCCGAGAACGACGGCGTGGATGTCGGTGAGCTTGTAGTCCGTGATGGGCGGGATGACGCCCGATGGGAAGCTCCGTTGAGCCTCGGCGATCTGGTCGTCCACCTCGCGCCAGATCTCGGCCGTCTCGTAGACCGCATCCACCAGCTGGATGGTCACGACCGCGACACCGGTGCGGGCCGTGGCGTTGATGTGGTGGATGCTCTCCACCTCCGACAGGGCGTCTTCCAGCGGCCGCACCACGAGCCGTTCGACGGCGGCGGCGTCAGCGCCGGGCCACGGGACGATGAGCATCCCGTTGCGGTAGGGAAAGTCGGGGTCCTCCTGGCGAGGCATCTGCATCCAGGCCAGGGCGCCCGCGAGGGCGGCGAACAGGGCCATGGCGAGGGTCAGGCGGCGCTGCTTGTAGAGAGCGCCGCCGTTGGCGTCGGGCTGCGTGCTCATCGCTCCACCTCGACCTTGCTGGTGGTCGCAGCCTCGGTGGCCGTCGCCATGGCGCCATGGCCGCTGACGACCACCGCGTCGCCGACGGCCAGGGCGTCGCTGATCACCCGCAGCGAAGCGCCGTCAACCCCTACGATTCGGACCGGTATGGGAGTCATCTGACCGTCCTTGCGGACCACGGCGACCCGGGGGTGCTGGCCGAGCGGCTCCACGACCGCGCCCGCCGGTACACGGAGCGCAGGGGTCGTGGGCAGCAACAGGGTGACCCGAGCGGTGGCGCCGCTGCGCAGTCGTGGAATCGCGTCAGCCTTCAAGCGCACCACGACCGGGAAAAGACGCCCTGCCCCGAGGGCGTGCGGCGTCACTCGGTGGATGGTGCCGGTGACGGCCTTTTTGCCCAGGAGAGGCAGGTCGACCCGAACCGACTGACCGACAGTGAGGTGGGCAAGCCATGCCTCGGGGACCTTGAGTTCCACCTCGACCGCGCTGTTGGCGGCGCTGACGATGACCACCGGGGCGCCAGCTCCGAGGACTTCGCCGGGCTCGGCCAGAACGTGGCTGACCACGCCGGCATAGGGTGCCCGGAGAACGCCCTCGTCCAGTGAGCGCTTGGCTTCACGGCGCTGCGCCCGGGACTCCGAGGCCATGGCCCTGGCGGTCCGCAGCGCGGTGGCCCGTTGCTCCACCTCCTCGGCGGTGGTCGCGTTGAGCTTGAGCAACCGCTTCGCCCGGGCCAGGTCTCTCTTGGCCTGCGCGACCTGCGCCGATGCCCGCCGTGCTGTGGCTTTCGCTGCACTCAGCCGATGCTTGAGCGGCAACGGATCGATACGCGCAACCGCCGCATCCTTGGCCACGACGTCCCCCAGTTCGACAAGCCGTTCGACCAGACGTCCAGGCATCGTGAACGCCAGTCGCGCCTGGTCGGCCATGCGGGTCACACCCACCAGCTCGACCGTTCGGTGTGAGGCGGCAACCTCGACGGCTGCCACCCTTACTGGAGGTGGCTCCGCCCCACGACGCTCACCGTCGCTCACTGCGGTGGCGCGCGCCTGGGGCTCGCAGCCAGAGGAATTGACCAGGAGGGCAGCGCCCAGACACACGGATAGAACTACGCTGACGACGCGCATGATTCGCCTCAATACGACGGTTGGAGCTCACGCCCAGACCCACCCGGCCTCGGCACCAACTGACCATACGTCCAATTTTGACCGAATCAACCCTCTTTATTTGGGTCGAATCCCATCCAGCATGATGTTCACGATCGACTCCAGGTACTCAGCATCGGCGCGGTCGAGGTCGATTTCCGTGTAGTAGCGGGCCAGGTAGTCGCGACGCGCGAGGAACCAGTGTTCGATCAGCGTCCACATGCTCGCGAGGATGTAGAACCCGTGCACGTCGTCGCGGATGAGGCCCTCTTCCTGGGCCTTCTGGATGCGCTGAACCCCGAATTCCGTGAGCCCTTCGCTGTGGTCTTCGAAACTGGCCGCCTGTTCGAGCCCCATCCAGGCCGCCATGCGCACGACGTCCTGGTTCTTCTTGAGAAACGCAAAGTACGTCCGTAGCGACTCCGCGATGACATCCAGGTCCGAGCGCTTGCTGAGGATCAGATGGCGCTGCGCCTCGAAGTAGTCGCGGAACATGTCCCCACGCACCGCGTCGAAGAGCTTCGCCTTGGAGCCGAAGTGGTGGTTGATGAGGCTCTTGGTGACGCCGGCCGCGGTAGCGATCTGCTGCAGCGACGTCCCCGCCACGCCCTTCTCGGCGAAGCGTTCCCGAGCCGCCTTGAGTATCGCGGTGCGTACCCCCTCCGGATCCTGACGCCAGCGCTTCATGAGGAGCCTCTCTCCACACCAATTGACCACATGGGCAAATAGACTATCCACGCACGGTCGACAAACCAAGCCGTGAATAGAAGGCCACGGTCGGCTGTTGGACCGGGGCGTGAGCCATCCTATCACCGCGCGCGACGCCGTCGCCCCCGACGGCGCACATCTTCTGAGGGATACGCGCCGTTGGCGCTGGGCGGGGCTCATCTCCCTGGTAATGCTCTGGTTCGGCCTCTGGGAGAGCAGCCTCGCGCTCGCCCTGCTCGGCAACGGTCTCATGGTCGGCAGCGCGCTGATGCTGCGCCGCCTGCGGCACCAGAAGCCGATACCCAGGCCGGCCGATTTTGCGACGGGCCGCCTCCGCGACCTTACCCTGTCTCGGACGGGCGTGCCGTTGGTGCGTGGTCGGCCCGACTGGCTGAGGCCAGCCACGCTCTGGTTGGCCAGCTTGACACTCCTGACGGTCTTTCTGGCGGGGGTTGCATTGAGAGGGTTCATCCAGGGCGATCTTCTCGCCGGTCTCAGCGGAGGCCTCGCGGCGCTGGTCGTGGGGCTCATCGCGGCCATCCCATTTTGGATGGTGATGGGAGACCGAGCGGTGATGCCCGGCGGGCACCGGGACGGGGGTGCTCTTCGCGAGGCCCTGGAGCGGGCCGGTTTCAGTGCGACAGCTGCGGACGCAGAGACATGGGAGCGGGTCGGCCCCGGCGGCCACGCGCGGGTCGTCCTCCCGCGGCAGGCCTGCAATGCGGTTCGGCTTGTGCTCACGTCCCCGATCGACAGCCTGCAGCTACGCCCCCGCATCAGCCGCCGTCACGTCCAGTGGCGGACGGTCACCTTCCAGCCGGCCTTCGACCGCATCATCGCCATCCGTGGCAGCGCTGCCCTGGCGCTTCGGCTTGTCCCTGCAGCCCTCGCCGCGATCCGCGAGGCGATGGTGCACAGCGCTCTGGCCACAGCGGACGGCCACAAACTGGAGTGGGTGTTTGACCGCGAGCCGGACGACCAGGTTGGCTTCGTGGTCGGGCGCGTCGCCCGCTGGCTCGAGGGCCTCGAGACTGCGATGGAGGCCGTCGAACCAGCCATCGAGCTTCCGACGGAAGGCCAGGAGGCAGCGCGCCACATCGAGACCCTGACGAAGCAGGCCGTTGGGCCCATGCGGGGCGTCTACGCAGCCAGGGACGCGTTCGGTCATCAGCGCCACGTGGTGCGTCTGTGGATCGAGGCGACGCTCAAACGCATGGAGACATGCTCGGAGGAGGTGGAGGCCTTCCTCCAGCGAATCATCGCAACACCGTCAGACGTCATCGCGCCCGTGGCCGCGCAGGTCGCCCTGGCGCGCTCCGAGGCATGGGGGGCGGTGGTCGCGACCGCGCAGACCACCAACCCCATGGAGACCCGCATGGCGGTGCTCAACGCGCTCCGCTTCAAGTGGCCGCTGTCCACGCTGCCGGGGCTCCGCACGACGCGCAGAGCGGCGCGCTTCTATACGGAGAAGCAGCTCCTCGACGAGGCCATCGCCCAGCTGAGTCAGTCGCCAGAGGCGCGCCAGCTTCGAGGTGCGGTCAGCTGCGCGGACGTGGTCGAGGCCGGCGGTGAACTCTCGGCGGTCGGCCGAACCGACGGCGGACGTCTTTCCAAGGTGTAGTGCACGCCACCGCCACGTTCACGATGCGGTGAAGGCCCCTCGATCGATGCCCAGCTTCTTCATCCGCCATTGCAACGTGGACGGCTTGAGCCCCGTCAACTCAGCGGCTCCGCCAGGACCGTAGAGTCGGCCCGAGGTGTGGCGAAGCGCGGTGACGATGCATTCGCGTTCGGCTTCGGCCAGCGTCCGCGGAGCCTCGGCCTGGGCCTCGACGGGTTCGCCCCCACGCCACCCCGCGGGAAGGGCGAGCTCTCGGCCCGGGGAAAGAATCATCGCCCGCTCGAGGATGTTCTCGAGTTCTCGCACGTTGCCCGGCCAATCGTGCTGCAGCAACTCCGCCCGCAGTGCCATGGTCACCTTCGGCGCGGCACGGCCGTGACGACGAGCAACGCGGTCGACCAGCAGCTCGACCAGCTCGACCAGGTCCTCGGGACGCTCGCGCAGGGGCGCGCAGTGGATGGGAAACACGCTGAGTCGATAGAGCAGGTCTTGCCGGAATGTGCCTGCGCGAACCATCGCCTCCAACGATCGATGCGTAGCCGCGACGAATCTGCATGAGGCTCCAAGCGTCTGGGCTCCCCCCACCCGCTCGAACTCGCGCTCCTGAAGCAATCGCAGCATCTTCGCCTGAGCCGCTGGCGACATCTCTCCAATCTCATCCAGGAAGAGCGTCCCCGCGCCGGCCCGCTCGACAGCCCCCCGATGCAGCTTGTCTGCTCCGGTGAAAGCGCCGCGCTCGTGTCCCAGAAGGACACTCTCGAACAGGTCGTCCGGGATAGCGGCGCAGTTCAGAGCCACAAAGGGCTTGTCGTCGCGTCTGGACAACCGGTGCAGCTGCCGAGCGACGAGCTCCTTTCCAGTACCTGTCTCGCCGGTGAGGAGCACCGTCGTGGGCAACGGAGCGACCGCTCGTATCATGGCAACGAGCTCACGCGAGGCGACACTGGACGACACCATTCCAGGTAGCGCCAGGTCGTGGAGCTGCTGACGGAGCGCCTTGCTGCGGCGATGCCCTGCCCGAGAGGCGCCCGCGATGCGCTCGACGAGCCGGATGGACCGCTGCGCGCCAATGACGATCGCCGTGGCCAGGGGGAGCTGCTCCTGTGGAAGGCCCGAGATGCGCGTTCGTTCGGGGTCGTGCCAGTCCAGGGAGACGTCGAGCTCCGAGACAGAGAGCGCTTGCTCCAGGGCAGTTCGCGTCGCGAGGCCGCCCACCGACTGGGCGAGTCCGGTCAGTACGTGCATACGCCAAGATACCAACATACGGGTACGAAACCACCCATATACTGGTGAACCGCGTTGTCGCCGCCGCGCCACGTCAATACTTTCAACACCTTGAACCCTGGCCCGAATCTTGAGTCCGAGGAAACCGAAACAACCCGTGGAGGTGTCCCCGATGGCCCATGTGATTACGAAACTGTGCGACGGCGTCTGCGATACGGCGTGCGTCGACGTCTGCCCCGTCGACTGCATTGCTGGCCCCGTCGACATACCAAAGCTGCGGTCCGACCGACGTGCCGGCCGGACGCCCGACGTCACCGGCGTCCAGCTCTACATCGATCCGGACACCTGCATCGACTGCGGCGCCTGCGCTCCGGAATGCCCCGTCGCCGCCATTTTCCTCGACGACGAGGTGCCGGAAGCGTTCGCCGACGACATCGCGCACAACGAGGCCTTCTATGGCAGATGACGGCGCAGCAGGCTGGGCTAGCGCTTACCCAGGTTGCCGGTGAGCTGCTCCACGTTGTCGTCGATGGTGTCGCGGACGTACTGGATCATGCGGCCGCGAAGGCTCTTCTTGGTCAACGCGTAAGCCCGCAAGGGCAGCTTGGACAAGCGCTTGGCCTCTTCCAGGGCGGTCTCTTCGAGCGCCTCCGGGTCGACGAGACGGTCCAACCACCCAGCCGCTACAGCGCCCTCAGGGTCGTAGATCTTCGCCTGCAGCACCGAGGCCGTGAGCTCGGTCGGATGCAGCCGATCGCGAGCCAGCTCCTGCGCCAGGATGGGCACGGGCATGCCGTTGGCGACCTCGTTCAGCCCGATCTTGAAGCCGCCGGGGATGCCGATTCGGGTGTCCCCGGTGGCAGCTAGCAGCGCGCCTCCCGCCAGAGCGTGGCCAGTGACCGCCATGACGACGGGCTGTGGGTGCTCGTAGATGCGCATGAACAGCTCGCCGCCGGAGACCACAAGCGCCTTGGCGTTGTCCGGGCCGCTCATCATGACGCGCAGGTCGAAGCCGGCGCAGAACTTGCTGGGGCGGCCGGTCAGGACGACGGCCTTGGCCTCTGCGGCCGCCTGGTCGAAAGCCTTGTTCACGCCCTCGATGACGGCGGGGGACAGGGCGTTGGCCTTGCCGTCGTCGAGGGTCACCAGCGCGGTCTTGCCGCGGAGCTCGTAGCGGACAGGTTCAGTCATGTCCGGTGACATAAGCCTGGACCGCCCCAAACGCAAACAGCGCCGGCCAGCGCAGGCTGACCGGCGCTGTCGCGCGGTAACCGACGCAGTGCTTCTACAGCTTGTTGGCGGCCTGCATGCAGACGGTACGGACGTCGTACATCTTGATGGGCGTGATCAGCAGGTTGCCGTCGCGGTCCTTCTTCTTCAGCCAGAAGTACGGATCGGTCTTGCCCAGGTTCGCCAGCGACTTCCGGTGCTTTCGCTTGGAGCCGATGACACCGAGGGTCTTGCAGGCACCGATGCGGTTCTGGTGGCGGTCGGACTTGAGCCGCTTGGCCACAATCTTCGCAGCCTTCTTGCACTTGGTCGTGCGGAAGTACCAGCTGAAGGGACCAAAGGACGTGTCCCCGACGCGGTCAGCCACGGGGATGTAGTCCGTGTTGCACTTGGCCATCTTGCCGTGGTTCTTGAGGTAATCCACGTAGTGGCCGAGGAAGTAGACGCCGGGCTTGCCCTCGAAGAGCGGACCGTCACCTTTGCGCTTCACGTAGGCGAAGAACTGCTGCTCCCAATCGGCGCCGTCGTCACCAATGGCCTTGATGGCCGCGTAGCCCATTCCGCTCTCGTTGGAGCCCCAGTGGGTGACCTTCTCGACGAGGAAGTCCCAGTGGCCGCACTTGGCCATCTTCTTTCCGAGCCGGGCGAAGCGCTCTTTGCTCTGCCCCTTGTTGGCCGAGGCTTCTGCGGCCAGCGCCTTACGAGCCGTCTCCCAGGCCGCGATCATGCCGCCGCAGTCGGCCGCCTCGAGGGCCTCCAGGTCCTTGGCGCCAGCGTCCTTGCGGACCTTCGCGCAGGCCGTCTCACGGTAGGTCCACTTCTCATAGGCCTCGCCCTTGCCCTTGAGGTTGCAGATGTCCCCCAGGGTCTTCAGGTCGTTGTTGGCGATGAGGATGTCCATGGCCGTCCGACACGACTTGGAGCGGACGCTGGAGGTAGCCGGCTTGAGCTTCAGCCGACACGCGTCGGACAGGGTCTGAACGTCGCCGGCCTTCTTGGCGGCCACGTACTCGTTGTTGCCGAAGTTGGAGCTGCCCGTGCCGCCCCCGGTGCTGCCAAAGATGCCGCAGCCACCGATGACGAGGGAAAGGGTCGCCACCAGGGCGAAGTTGGAGAGTCGCATGTGAATTCCTCTGAGTCTGGTTCGCCAGCGTGGGGGTGCCAGCCAGTGGCCCCTTATCCGGGCGGAGCATTCTTGTCCAGTCGCCCCGGGGACCTGAGCAAGACCCGGGCCAGTTTCGCCAGGCCGCGTCATTGCTGGACGTGCGGCAAATGACACACCACCGAGCGCCACGAGCCGCCCCTTCCGCTGGGGTCCAGAGCCCCCATTGAGGCCCGGGCTGGGGCCAATCGTTGCCAGCCCTTTGTTCTTGGAGACTTACGGCGCCATGCCAGGCATCGATGGCTGTCCAGGTGGGGACTCTCGACGCCGCCTAGGCGTTCGCGTCCGGCTCCTGCATGTGCAGCCACTCCGCCGGAAACACCAACACCGGCACGGTCGCCTTTGCGCACACCTGAGTTGTCGTGCTGCCCAACAGCATCCGGCCGATGAGCCCTTTGCCCGACGATGCGATGGCGATGAGGTTGGCGTCGGTCTGGGCGGCCATCTCCGCAATCAGCGCGCCCGCGCTCTTCTTATCGCCGGTCCACACCCGGGCGCTGAGGCCCTGGTACTGGTAGTTGCTGACCAGCTCGCGCAGCGCCGAGTGGAACGCCTCCTCCGGGGTCTCGGTCGTGCCCATCGGGCTGGCCGTCACCTGCTGTGCGGTCAGCGTCTTCTCGTGCGCATGCACCAGCGTCACAACAGCCTCCAGCCGCGGCGCCATCTTCATGACCATGTCCACCAGCTCGTTGGAGCGCTCGGTGGCGTCCACGGCGACGGCGATACGCGCCGGTGAAATCGGCGTGTCCTCGTCGTGCACCACTAGCGTCGGCACCTTGGCCAGCCGAAGAATGCGGTTGGTGGTGGAGCCCAGTTTGAGCACGCGCTCCAACAGGTTGCTGTGCTTGGCGCAGATGACCATGTCTGCACCGGTCTCCTCGACGAAGGCTGCAACGGACTCGGCGATGTCGCCATGCCGGATCTCGGTCGCGATGTCCGTCACCCCGAGCTCGCCCAGGTCCGCAGCGATGGTCCTCAGCCGCGTGGTATCGATGCTGGATTCGGCGTCGTGCCCCAGCTCCGATGGCGACGGCGAGACGTGCAGCACCGTGACGCGGGCGTTGTAGATACGCGACCAGGCCGCTGCGTGGGGGTAGCTGTAGCGCGCCGCCTCGGTGAGGTCGGTGGCGACGACGATGTGGTCGATGGGGTCGAACTGCATATCGAACCTCCCACACAGAGCGGGCGACGGAGAACGGGCGATTGATTGGTCCGGCCCCCGTTCATACAAGAACCGGGCTCGAAGCGATACCGTCACCATCACCCAGCGAGAACTCATGTCCGCAGTCCGTCGCGTCCTCGTCACCGGCGCCAATAAAGGCATCGGCAAGGCCACCGTGGCCGCCATCCTTACCCAACACGACGACACCGAGGTGCTCCTGGGGTCGCGCAACAAGGACCGCGGCGACGCCGCCCGCGCGTCGCTGGTGGCCGAGAACGCCGCCTGGGCCGACCGCATCGCCGTCGTGGCCATCGACGTGTCCGACGACGCCTCGGTGAAGGCTGCCGCCCAATGGGTCGCCGACACCTACGGCGACGACGCGCCACTCTATGGCGTGGTCAACAACGCCGGCATCGGGCTCGGCGCCTCCGACATGGCGACGGTGCTCAACGTGAACACCCACGGTCCCAAGCGCGTGGTCGACGCGTTCAAGCCACTGCTGCAGGGCGATGGCCGGGTCGTCATGGTCTCGTCAGCCTCCGGTCCCAACTTCGTCGCGGCCTGCAGCCCCGGGAGACAGACCGCGCTCATCGACCCCGAGGTCGTCTGGGCGACCGTCGAAGCGGTCATGCAGGAGAACCTGGCCCTTGTGGACAGCGACGGGGACTTCGGCAGCGCCGGCTTCGGCCCCAGCGCCAACGCCTATGGGCTGTCGAAGGCGTGCCTGAACGCCTACACCATCGAGCTCGCGCGCGAGAACCCGGCGATGACCATCAACGCCTGCACGCCCGGCTTCATCGAGACCGACCTGACCCGTCCCTACGCCGAGTCCCGCGGGGTCAGCCCCAAACAGATGGGTATGAAGACCCCGCTCGAAGGCACGGTCGCGTCGATGCACCTGCTGTTCGGCGACGTCGGCGGCAGCGGCTGGTACTTCGGAAGCGACGCCAAGCGCAGCCCCCTGGACCGCTACCGCTCGCCGGGAGACCCCGAGTACACGGGCGACTGAGCCGCCCCGAAGACAAAGGGAAGCGGGAAGCCCTGGCGTCGGCGCGACGGAGGAGACAGACTCTCGGCCCACAGGAGGCCCGAGATGAAACGTTCCCTCACCGTGGCGCTGGCCGCCGCCCTCGTCGTCACCGCGTCCGCCGGCATGAGCAGCTGCGCGACCCTGGGGCTCAAGAAGCCTGAAATCACCTACAAAACCACCCGCTTCGTGGCCGCCAACTTCGAGCAGCTGCGGGTGGACCTGGTGTTCAACCTGCGTAACCCCTACCCCTTTGGCATCAAACTGGACGCCTACCGGATGTTCTTCCAGGTGGACGGGCTGACGCTGCTGGATGGGGTCATCAACAGGCCGCTGGATATGCGCGGCGGGCGGACCACCGAGTTGGTCTTCCCGATCACCGTGAAGTGGACCGAGCTCATCGCCAAGATCCAGCAAGGCTTTTCGTCCGACGGGCTGCCCTACAAGGTCGCCGGTGACGTGCGGCTCAACACGGGCACCAAGTTGGGCCAGCTGAAGCTGCCCTTTCGGGTGACCGGGCGGATGCCGGTGATCCAGGCGCCCAAGATCGGCTTGAAGGGCCTGCGCCTCGGCAAGGCGTCGTTGAGCGCGGTGGACCTCATCGTCGACATGGAGATGGCCAACTCGGGCACCGCCATCAAGCTCGCCGACCTGGCCTACAACCTGAAGCTGGCAGGCACTCCGGTGGTCAGCTCGTCACTGAGCAAACCGGTGCCCGTGGGAAGTCGGGGCAAGGCTCTGCAGTCCTTCAAGGTCAGCCTGTCGCCGGCGAAGTTCGGCATCGCCCTCATCCAGAGCCTCATCGCCGGCAAGCCCATCAGCGCCTCGTTCGGCGGCACCACCAAGGTGGACACAGGCTTTGGTGTCATCCCACTCAACTTCAGCGACCTCGAAAACCTCATCCCGAAGCGCTGACGCTCCAAGTTATCGAACCTCCGCTGGCGACAGTTGCGTCGCCAGCGTCCTCAAGACGTGCTAGCGAACCTGCCCATGGACCGACGTACACGCTTTCTCAACGCCTGCCGCCGCCTGCCGGTGGACCGCCCACCCGTCTGGATCATGCGCCAGGCTGGCCGCTACATGGCCAGCTACCGCGCCGTGCGCAAGGAGGTCAGCTTCCTCGAGTTGTGCCGCACGCCGCAGCTGGCCTGCGACGTGACGCTGATGCCCATCGATCAGCTGGACGTCGACGCGGCCATCCTGTTCAGCGACATCCTGGTGCCGCTGGAGACCATGGGGCTCGAAGTCGACTTCAACCCCGGGCCCCACATCGCCAACCCCGTGCGTAGCGGGGCCGACGTGGACGCGTTGCGGGTCGAGGGCGCCGCGGACGGCCTGGGCTACGTCTACGATGCGCTGCGGACCATCCGGAAGGCGCTGCCCGAAGACGTGCCGCTGCTGGGCTTCGCGGGCGCGCCGTGGACGTTGGCGACGTACGCCATCGAGGGCGGCACCAGCAAAAACCACCACGAGATCAAGCGTATGATGTACGCCGAGCCGGGGGCGATGGCCGCACTGCTCGACAAGCTCGTGGAGGTGGTCATCGATTACGGCAAGCAGCAGGTCGAGGCGGGCGCCGAGGCGATCCAGCTGTTCGACACCTGGGGCGGCTTGCTGTCGGTAGAGCAGTGGAAGCAGTTCTCGGGGCAGTACACGGCCCGCATCTTCGAGGGCCTCAAAGACACCGGCGTGCCGCTGGTCCACTACGTCAAGGACGGCGCCCATTTGTTCGATGCGCTGGCGGAGCTTCCCTGCGATGTGCTGAGCGTGGACTGGCGGGTGCCGCTGGGCCACGTCCGTGAGGCCACGGGCGGCCGTTACGCGCTGCAGGGCAACATCGACCCAGGCGTGCTTCGAGCCGGCGAGGACGTCATCCGCGGTGCGGTGAAGCAGTGCCTCGACAGCTATGGCGAGGGTCCAGGACACGTGGTGAACCTGGGCCACGGCATCACCCCGGACGTCACCGTGGAGGCCGCCAAGGCGCTTGTCGACGCGGTGAAAGAGCTGGGACCGAACTACGGCGGGAACCCCGCATGAGCGAGGCGACGGCACCCACGGTGGCCGTCGTCGGCGGCGGCCTGAGCGGGCTCTCGGCGGCCTGGAGGCTGCACCGGGCCGGCGTGGACGTGACCCTGTTCGAGGCGGGCCCCAGGGTGGGCGGTGCCATCGGCAGCTACGAGCGGGACGGGTTCCGGTTCGAGGCCGGACCCAACACGGTCCAGTCGACCGCCGAGAACCTGATGACCCTGACCGATGAGCTGGGGCTGCGGTCGCGCCTGGTGGAGAGCCGGGCCGACGCCAAGAAGCGTCTCATCTGGCGCCACGGCAAGGTCCACACCCTGCCCGAGAGCCCGCCAGCGTTCCTGAAGAGCGAGCTGCTGAGCTGGCGCGGCAAGCTACGGGCGCTCGCAGAACCGTTCGTGCCGCCGCCCAAGTATGGCTCCGACGAAACCATGGCCGAGTTCTTCGAGCGTCGCCTGGGCAAGGAAATCGTCGACGCGTTCCTGGACCCGTTCGTGGCCGGCGTCTACACGGGGACGCCGCAGAGCCTCGGCATCGACGCGTTCCCATCCATCAAGCGGATGGAGACGCTGTATGGCGGGCTGATGCGGGGAATGTCGGCGCGGCGCAAGCAGGGCGCGACGCGGCCCGGCGGTGCCGGTCTGCTGTCCTTCGACCAGGGTCTGGAGGTCATCCCGAAGGCCATCGCCGAGGCGCTGGGCGGCCGGGTCCGCACCGGTGTACCGGTGAACAAGGTGACCCCGCTGGCGGATGGCGCCGGTGTGGAAGTCGTGGCCAAGAAGGGCGCCCAGAACGTTGCCGAGACCTTTGACCACGTGGTGCTCGCCACTCCGGCATACGCGACGGCGGCGCTGCTGCGTCCTTGCAGCCCCAGGGTCGCGGGGCTGCTTGACGGCCCCGACCTGCACCATCCGTTTGTCGCGAGCGTGGCACTCGGGTACCGGCGTCAAGATGTAGGGCATCCACTGGACGCGTTTGGTCTCCTGTGCGCCAGCGACAGCCCGCTGCCCACGAGCGACCCCATCCTTGGCGTGTTGTTCCCGTCGTCCATCTTCGACGGCCGGACGCCAGCGGGCCATGTGTCGCTGCTGGTGATGATGGGCGGGGCGCGAGACCCGGGCGCCGCGGAGCTGTCGAACGACGGCCTGGTGGCCCGTGCCCGCAAGGCCATGGGCGACCTGGTGAGTGCGCGCGGAGAGCCGGTGTTCCAGCAGGTCACTCGCTGGGATAAAGCCATTCCGCAATACGGCCCCGGGCATATCCGACGGATCGCCGAGGTGCGGCGCCGGGTGGGCGACATCGGCGGCATCACGCTGGCGGGCAATTACCTCGAGGGCGTGGGCCTGGACTACGTGACCAAGAGCGGCTTCGAGGCCGCCGAGGCCGTGTTGGGGCAACTCGCCACCGCCTAGACGACCTGGCGCCCGATGACCTCCAGCTGCGGGACCTTACCGAAGAGCTTGACGGTGCGGTTTCGCAGGGTCACTCCGAACGTCGACTCAGTCTTCATGGCACCTTGGCCACGCTCGTAGACGTCACATGCTATGGAGGAACATATGCGAGTCTCCTTCATAGCTGTCCTTGCTCTTGCTTCGGTAGCCGAAGTTGCTGAGCCTGCCAGGGCGAGCTGCGGTGGCTGGATGCTGTTCACTGACCAGATCCCTGCCGACCGTGGCGTGCCTCTCAATATCACCTACCCTGAGGATTGTCTGGCCATTCGCCCTGAGGGCGGCGCCGCCTTGGAGTGGACAAAGGGCCCATCATGGGACGTCACCGAGGCATGCATCGAGCAGCTCGATGTCTGGGTGCCCGCAACCCCCCTCCAGGTCGGCGCACTCTACGAAATCGTCTGTGGGGACACTGACGGAGGGTGGAGCGTCCTTGAGACCTTCACCGCTACTGCGCCAGTTGGGGAGGGTCTGCCGACGGTGACCGTCGACTACTCGCGACGCAAGCATGCATGTGTGTCTGGAACGGGCTGCGGGTATTACTCCTGTGGCTTCGAGGGCATCGACGATGTCGTGCGGGAGTACTCAGCCCACGTTGCGGTCTCGGTGGAAGACGCCGTCGAGCCGCTCGTCGTGATCATCCGGTCGGACGACTCCGGTGATCCGGGAACTATCACCTGGCGCCTGCTGGCACAGGGCAGAACTGAGGTGTGGGCTCCGTTGCCCCTGCCCGACCCGCGCGCCTGCGTGACCGTCGAGGTCTGGAATACGCTGGGCGAGCTTCTGGAGACGATTGAGCGCTGCCAACCGGACGAGTGCGCCTATTCCTCGAACGCAGACTGGTACGATTGGGGGCAACCGGCCCTGACGCCGCTCGAGCCCACCTCGTGCGCATTGCCAGAGGATGTAGGGGTCGGATGTACCAACATGGATGAGACCTCAGCCGGCCCCGGCCGGTCCGACAACACCGGATGCACGAGTGGCCCGCGTGTTGAGCCCAGTACACCTTTCGTGCTGGGCCTGGCGGTGCTGTGGCTCATCGCCCTGGCACGCCGCCGTCAATCGCTTTCGTTCCTATGCGGCCCCACGAGGGGCTGACCATCCGACCGGGCCAGCGGCTGCCCCCTGGAACGGGCGTCCGGTCTAGATTCAGCGTCGAGCCGGACCGCCTGTTAGCGCCCCTTTTTGGGAGGCGCGAACTTGAACGGCCACTGGACCACACACTTGCCACCCTCGGGCCTGGCGAAGCGCATGCGCATGATGACCTTTCCGACGCATTTGCCCACGGCCGGGGCCACGGTGTTCTTGACGATGGCGACCTTGGACACCTTGCCACGCAGGCCAACGGTCCACCTGGCCGAGATCTTGCCCCTGGCCTTGGGGAACTTGCGCCGGTACCGCTCATAGCAAGAGCGAAGACTGTGGGAGCGTTTGCGCACGACCCGAGCGATGTCCCGCTTTTTGCAGAAGCCACTGGTCTTTGACACCGGAGGCTGGCCCTTGGCCTTGTCGACAACGAATGTGCCGCCTGCCGCCGCATCGCCCGTGTCGCTCGACGCCAGCGCGACGCCGCCCGCGCACAAGGCCGCGACCGCGATCGCCCACGCCACAGCCGTCCTGAGTCCGGTCATGAAGTCCCCTCTTGGTGGTGTGTCGACTATAGCACTGGGCACCGCCAAGGCCAGTGTCAGGCCGCCCCTGGTGCTGGAGGTCATCCAGCCTGGCGCATGCGCTCCCACTGAAGCATTGCCGCAAGTTGCTGCTGATTCGGACGCGCCGCTGGCCGAACATTCGCGACGAGGTCCAGGGCTTCCGCCACGCCGCTGCAGTTCCCGTCTTCGACGAGAAGTGCCGCGGCTACCATGGACGTGCGCCCGTGCCCCTGGGCGCAATGGATGAACCATGGACGCGGGAGCCCTCGAACCGCCGCCACCACCGCGGCCAACGCCGGCGGTGGCAGGGGCGCGGCGTCCAGGATGGGGAAGCTCGCATACGCAGCATCGGGCCCGCGCACGCCGTCGAACTCAGCGGTGAGATCGACGACGGTCCTTATGCCGGCGGGTATCTCGCCTCGCCGCGGGCGGCGACCGATCACGAGACCAGCGTTGACGTGGTTGAAAGCGTCCTCTTTGGACACCCGGCGTGTCGCTCCCCATGTCGCCTGCACCAGGACGAAGAACGGCAGTAGGGCGAGTCGACGAGACCAGGGGATGACGCCACCGTCCTTCGCCAGGACCTTGTCAGCGCGCCCGCAATACGCGAGCGACAAGGCTGTGAAAGCCCCGGCAGGCCAGAGCAGAACCAGCCCAAATCCGCCTTCCACCGCCGTCAGAGCCAGCAGGGAAGCTGCCATGAGCGCAAACAGCCACGTGTAGCGACGGTTCACCGAGTATGCGAGGAGCGGGTCGTGCATCCTCTGACAGACGCGTGAGCCTTTACGCTTCATCCAACCCGGCGAGGAGTCGGGCGGCGGACTGGGTATCAAGGAGCCTGCGTGACGGGAGCAACGGCAGAGGGTCTACGACGACTTCCGCGAGGAGACTCCACATCAGCGATGCGACACCGACTGGCTGGGCCACACCCGTCCGTCACGCTGAAGAGACGTCGTGCCAACGCTTCATTGCCCCCCCTCGGCGGCGAGCGCGTCGACGAGGGCCTTCGCCAGGGTCTCGTAGTCGTCCACGCTGTTGTAGAGCTGCGCAGATATCCGGATGATGCGGCCGGGCCATCCGGGATAGCCCGTGATGGGCACCTCGATGCGGTGCCCATTCCACAGGGTGTTCTGCAGCGGGTAGAGCCGCTCCGGGTCCGCTGGATCGGGCTTGGGACCGACGCCAAGCGGCAGCGCGGCCAGGGACCCGATCATGCTGTCGGCACAGGGCGGGTCGACGCCCAGCGCCTGGGCGAGGATGTCGCGGCCTTTCAACGCCAGCGCCCGATTCGTGGTCCGAATCGCGTCCCAGCCACCGTCTACCAGGCTCGCCATCACGTCGATGGCCTTGCCCACCGACATGGCCGCGGTCGGGTCCGAGGTCCCGGTCCAGTCGAACATCCGGTGGAATCGCGTCTGAGGCCCGGCCGTATAGCCGTGGCTGACGTTGGTGGGCACCACGCCCACCTGCCGTGACCGGTCCGTGACCAGAAAGCCCGCTCCCTTGGGAGCACACAGCCACTTGTGGCAGTTGCCGGTGTAATACGCCGCGCCCACCTTTCGAACGCTCAGCGGCACCATTCCGGCGGCGTGGGCGCCGTCCACCAACGTGTCCACGCCACGCGCCTTGAGCTCGGCGACCAGGCGCTCGATGGGCAACACCATGCCCGTCGGCGACGTGATGTGGTCCAGCAACGCCAGCCGCACGCTTCCATCCAGGGCGCCCAGCACCGCATCGACCACCGCCTGCTCGTCGGTGCCGGGCCACGGAATCTCGGCGACCTTGACCCGCGCCCCGAACCGCGCCGCCACAAACGACACCGCGTTGGTGCAGGCCGCGTAGCCATGGTCGGTCACCAGGATGGTGTCGTCCCGTTGCCAATCCAGCGACCGCAGCACGGCGTTGGCGCCCTCGGTGGCGTTGGTGACGAACACCAGGTCCGCCGGGTCGGCGTCGATGAACTCCCCCAGCCGCTCCCGGCTGGCGTTCCACAGCGCCCGCGACTCGCGCACGAAAAAGCGCACCGGCTCCCGCTCGAGCCGGTCCCGCAGCTCCTGCTGATAGGCCAGCACCTCGGAGGGACAGGCGCCGAACGACCCGTGGTTCATGAAGACCACGTCGCGGTCCAGGGTCCAATGCTGGCGGAGATCGTCGTTCATCAGCACCTCAGGGCGCAGGAGGAGGTTCGCCGACGGTGCAGGCGTCCAACGGCAGTCCGGCCAAGCAGAGGAAGGGCACCAACGTGCTGATACGAATGCGCCCTGCCCCGCCACCGCCGCCACCGCCGGACTCGGTGACCGAATTGCCGCCGGCCGCACCGTCCAGGTCCGAGGACGCCCCCGCGCCGCCAGCAGCACCGCCAAATCCAACGCCACCGGCGCCACCGCCGACCCGCAGCTGCCCCTGCAAGGCCACACCGCGGGCCTCCAGGAAGATGCTGCCGCCGCTGCCGCCACCGCCGCCACCGTCGCCGCTGGCCTGACCGTCGGCGCCCTTGCCACCGCGCGCCGAGAGGACGCCGACCGGGCCCACGGTGATGGTTTGTCGGGAGATGAGCTGCAGCACGCCGCCGCCCCCGCCGCCCCCCAGCATCGCGCCGCTGGTGCCGCCGCCGGAGCCCCCGACCAGCGGGTCGATGGTGTCGTCGCCGTAGGCCGCGCCGCCCAGCTCGCCGCTTCCCGTGCCCACGCCGCCGGGTCCGCCGATGCCGCCATAGCTTCCGCCGCCGGCACCGCCGCCGCTGGGCGAGGTTCCGCCGACGCCATCCCCATCGCCCCCGTCGTCTCCACCCGGACCGGCCAGGCCATGCTCGGTTCCATCGATGGAGGCATAGCCGTCCACGAAGATGGACCCGAGGATGGTCACATCGCCATCGACGACGAGGGTCAGCGCGTCATTGAGTCCGCCCTCCGCCACCAGCTGCGTCCCCGCGGGGAGGTCGAGGGTGCTGAGGCACACGCGCTTGGGGTTGTTGGACACAGTGATGGAGGTCACGCTCGGCGTCCCGCAGTGGGGATCGCAGGTGATGGCCGTGCCGGTGTACGTCAGAACCGCGCCCACGGGCGGCTCCAGCGCTGGAGCGTTGGCGTTGCAGGAGTTGACCGCGCTGTTGGTCAGATGGGTCGTCGGCCGGCACTCGGCCTGGTGGCACAACCACGGGCACGTGGTGCCGCTGTTGACGGGGGCGGTCCCCTGCGAGTTGCAGACATGGCGGATGCGGCCACCCTCGTCGCAGAACGCCTCGCCGGGGTTGCAGAAGGTGTCGCACGCCGTCCCCACGCCGTCACCGTCGCTGTCGGACTGGTCAGGGTTGGCGACCTCGGGGCAGTTGTCGGCGCCATTGAGGATGCCGTCGCCGTCGATGTCGTCGTCGACGCAGTCGGCGATGCCGTCGTCGTCGGTATCGTCGTAGCCCTCGTCGGTCTCGCCGTCGCAGTCGTTGTCCAGGCCGTCGCACCACGTCATGTTGGGTGGCGTCTCATTGGCCACGTAGTCAGGCACGTTCTGGTAGTTGCAGTTCCAGCCCGGGGTCGTGCCGGTCTTGCAGCTGGCGATGATGGTCTCCAGGTTCGCCGCGCAGACCCCGACCTGCGTGCAATCGGACTGGGTGACGTCGGTCACGCCCTCGTCGATGGAGTTGTCGCAGTCGTTGTCGATGTCGTCGCACATCTCGTCGATGGCCAACTCATCTGTACTGCACGCATAGGTCGGCCCGTCGGGGTCCGGGTTGCAGATGCGCTGACCGCCAGAGCACGCTCCAAAGCCACAGGCGTTGCCCAACTGCGAGAAGTTTTCGTCGGTCTGCCCGTCGCAGTCGTCGTCCAGGCCATTGCATTGCTCGAGGCTGCTGGCGCTGTCGTCGCTGCAGGTGAAGCTGGTGTTGGACTTGTTGGACTTGCAGACGAAGACACCGTCCTCGCACTTGTCGCTGTCCCCTCCGTCGCACGTCTCGCCGAGGCCGTTGGCGACCGCGAGCTCGTCGGTCTCCCCATCGCAGTCGTTGTCGATGCCGTCGCACCGGTCCAGCGTGTCGAACGTCCCCTCGTCACACTCAAAGACGTCGATGGCGCCGTCAGGCGCGCACACCCAGACGCCGTACTCGCAGAGGTCGTCGTCATCGCCGTCACAGGGCTCGCCGAGCCCGAACGCCAGCGCGTCCTCGTCGACCTGACCGTCGCAGTCGTTGTCCTCGCCATCGCACAGCTCGAAGAAGTTGCTGGTCTCGTTGTCGCACACCACCGCGGTCCCATCGGCCGCACACGTGTACGTCCCGCTCTGGCAGAGGTCCGCGTCCGGTCCGTCGCAGGGGTCGCCCAGCGTGGAGAAGTCCTCGTCGGTCTCCCCATCGCAGTCGTTGTCCTGACCATCGCAGATGTCGACGATGTCCTCGACGGTCTCCGAGCAGTAGGTGGTCGAGCCATCCGGGGTGCAGCTGATGACGCCGTTTTCGCACAGGTCGTCGTCGTCGCCATCGCACACGGTACCGAGGTCGTCGAAACCCTCGTCGGTCTCGCCATCACAGTCATTGTCGGCGCCGTCGCAGACCTCCACCGGGTCCCCCTGCTCCACGCAGGTGGTGCTTGCGCCTCCGGGGCTGCAGACCAGGGTTCCTCCGGGACAATCATCGGCGTCCGGGCCGTCGCAGCCCGTGCCGATGCCAAAGCTCTCGTCGATGAACCCGTCGCAATTGTTGTCGAGGCCGTCGCAGGTCACCTCGACGTCAGGCTCGTAGCCAATGACCGAAGCGAAGTCACAGGCCCACGTCCCCTCCGGCGTGCACACGGCGACCACCGACGACCCCGCCTGGGCACACACGCCTGTATCGGGGCAGATGCCCGCCGAGGAGCCGGTCAGCCCCTCGTTGACCTCACCGTCGCAGTCATTGTCCTCCAGATCGCAGAGCTCGTCCTGGGCCAGGGTCTGACTACCGCCCGGGACCGACGAGCAGATGGCGTTGGTGGTGTCCGCGCACTCTACCTGCCCGGGGACGTTGCAGGCCCCCACGCCGGTGCATGCTTCACCCACGGCAAGTCCTTCCCAGACGAAGCCATCATCGATGACGCCGTCGCAGTCGTTGTCCTTGCCGTCGCAGACCTCAGTCGCTGGCGCCACCGAGAAGAAGCAGTCCACGACGCCGTCGACGCAGCCCAGAAGCCCCTGCTGACACTCACCAACCGCGGACCCGCAAACGCTGGTTCCGGCGGTGTCCGGGTTGCCCTCGTCGACGAGGCCGTCGCAGTCGTTGTCCACGCCATCGCAAAGCTCGGGCTGGGCGATGTTGATGTCGCCGTTGCTGTCGTCGCAGTCGGCTGAGACGTCGTAGCCGTCGCCGTCCTCGTCGGTGAACTCGGTGCACGCGATGTCGCCGCCGAAGCAGTCCTGGTCGATGCCGTCGCCGCAGCGCTCGGGCGCCCCGGGGTAGACGAGCGGATCGGTGTCGTCGCAGTCGTCGGGGACCAACGCGCCATCCCCATCCCCATCGTCCTCCACACAGAACAACACGATCCCGTCACAGTTGCTGTCGCACGCCGCCTGGGCCACAGGGTCGTCCTCAAGTAGCGTGCAGCATGGCTCGTCGGCGTCCGGGTAGACGCCCGAATCCAGGTCGTTGCAGTCGCCCGATGCGGTGGTGAACCCATCGGCGTCCAGGTCGGTGTCGGCGCATCCTTCGTCCTGCGTGCCGTCGCAGTCGTTGTCGAGACCGTCGAAGCAGACCTCTTCGGTGGCCAGGACCGCCGTCGTGCAGCTGGCCTCACCATCGGCGTTGCATTGCACCTGGCCCCCGGCGCAGATGCCCAGCCCACACGAGGACCCCGGCGTCAGGGTCTCGCCCCGATAGATCACCGAAACACCCTCGTCCGTTTCCCCGTCGCAGTTGTTGTCCACGTTGTCGCAGACTTCGGACAATCCAGGTCCCACCTTGGGGTCGCCCTCACCGCACTCGGCGGCGGCCTCGGCGCAATCGGCGATGCCGTCGTTGTCCTCGTCGATGCAGGGCTGGTCGCCGTCCCGACAGTCTTGGTCGAGGGTGTCGTCGCAGGGCTCGCAGACCAGCTCCAGCTGGACCGGATTGGCCGCCGCATTGTCCGGAACGCAGTCGGCCGCGGCAGCGCCCGAGGGACAGCAACCGTCGATGGCGCAGTCCGGGAAGCCGTCGGCGTCGCCATCGCAGGCGGCCCCCACGGGCTGAAGCAAGACATCCACGACGACCTTGGCGCCCAGGGGCGTGGTGGCAGAGCCGACCGCGGCCAGCTGACCGGCCGAGGTCCCGTGCACCAGGACCGTCACGTCGTCGGCGCCAAACGCCCCGCCATACTCGACCTCGACCACCAGCGGACTGGCCCGCAGGTCACGGGCCTGCTCCAGGGGGATGCGGCCGGCATCGGCGGGGTCGTCCCCAGGACGCGGCCACAGCCGGGCGTCGCCGGACGCCAACAGCACCTGGAGGCCATCGACCGTCACCGGGTCGCCCTGATTGGGGGTCTCCGCCATGGTGATGCGAAGCAGGAGGGCTTCGGGGGGCGACGCAGACTCGGGACATCCCGAAAGGGCCCCCACTGTCCATGCCAGAGAGACGCCCAGAAGCGCCCTGACGGTCCGGCTGCTCATGCCGGCAGTGTACGGTCAGGCGGCGTTGGGCGCGAGCAGCTGCCGGATTTCCTTGCGCAGCTTGTCGGCGTCCGCCGCGATCCGGCTGCCACTGCCGACGCGCTCCGCCTGGTGCCGTCGGAACGCCAGCAGCGTCGCGGTCCGAACGTAGGCTTCCTGGTCGACGTGCTCGTAGCCCGCCATCCAGCCCGAGCGGCGCCTCTTGAAGTAGTACGGAAGCACCTTGGCGTGGGCCTCGGGTAGCAATCCGGTCTTTGCCTCCGCCAGCAGCTCCTTGCGGATCATGGCGTGCTCGTAGCTGAGAACCACCTGCGTGACGATGAAGAGGGTGAGCCCTGCGATGGGTACGAGCCCCAGGCCCAGAGCCGTCAACGACGCGTCCTGTCGCAGCTGGGAGGCCACGAGCGCGCCGTTGAAGCCCATGTGGATGGCGACGGACACGACAAAGCCGAAGAGCGGGGCCACGACCCACTGTTTTACCGTTCCCCGGTACCTGAACGCGCCCAGAAATGCCCCAAATGTGGCGGTCGCAGCGCAGTGCATCAACGCAGAGAACAGGCTACGGATGACGACGACGCTGCCCCACGCCTCGACCCCGCCCTCGGCGTGGGCGGCCTTGAAGTACAAGAAGTTCTCGGTCATGGCGAAGCCCAGACCAGCGGCGGCGCCGTAGACCAGACCATCGGTCGTGTTGTCGAAATGCCGCGAAGCCAGCAGCAGGAAGAGAATGCCTGCCTTTGCGGGCTCTTCGACAATCGGAGCGACGATGGCAGCCTGCGTGAAGAGGCTGCTGTCACCCAGGCTGGACAGCATTTCCATCGACCCCGCCAGCGCGAAGCCGACGGCAAACGTGGCGCCGTAGAGGAACGTCGCGGCAACCAGCCAGAACGGCTCGCGCTCGTAGCGGTCCAGCCACCAGATGGTGAGGACGTAGAAGAGCACCGGGAGCGCCGCAGCGACGGCGCTGAGCTCGGTCACAGGGGCCGCTCCTTTGCGGTGACGCGGGTCGGGCTACTGAGCGTCGGGAGCGGGGACGCCGTACTCGGGCTGAGGTCCGAAGTCGGGGGCCGTGTCCACCTGGATATCGGCGGGCTCGCCATACAGCGGCGCGGGCTGCGAGTCGCTGGCGGCGTCGCTGACGATGACGTCGGCGGGCACTCCGTAGACCGGCTGCGGCTGCGGGTCGTCGCCGTCGTCGCAGCCGGGGATGACGCTGAGCCCCAGCAGGGCGCCCGCCATCAGGCTGGTGCGGCTGATCGATCCGAGGGACGGGCGGGCGCGCTGGGCCAACGCCTGCCCGAGAACAGCGTCGCAAAACGGGCAGGTCGTCTCGGCGACCTTGTCGGCCACGCGGATGTGGGCCTGACAGCTCGGGCATTCGGTCAGCTGGTGACGAGAAACGAAGATCTTCAAGGCCGTCCTCCGGTCGATACGCCAGCGAGTGTCTCTTACTTGCCGATCGGAAATCAAATCGCCGGCTTCGACCCTAACCGGCGGGGCGAATTGCCGCTGAGGTTTTTTCGACGTTTGTGCGAAGGATGGTGGGGCTCAGGTCACTCACGGCATGTGGGGTCACCTGTCGCCCCTAGCCTCGCCTCATCTCTGGGAGTTCGAATGCGTCGCCACGCACCGGGTCTACTTGTCGGAATGCTACTCCTCGTGGCCGGGTGCAACGAGTACGAGGGCATCGTGCTCGATGAGGACTTCGACATCCCCCGCACCGAAGCCTTCGCCGACACGCTCTCCAGTTATGCCCTCTACCAGGGCGACCTCGCGAACCTCACACCGGCTGAGGGCGTCTACGAGTACGAGCTGGCCTCGGCGCTGTTCACCGACTACGCCGCCAAGCAGCGGCTGATGAAGCTGCCTGCTGGTGAGCAACTCACCACCTCCGGCGACGGGATCCCTGTGTTCCCTGAGGGCGCGATCCTCGCCAAGACGTTCTACTACGACGACGCCATCGGCGATTCGGAGACCCGGCGACACATCATAGAGACCCGTCTGCTGGTGCTCAAGCAGGGGCGCTGGAACGTGGCGACGTACGTCTGGTCAGATGCTCAGGACGAGGCGTTCCTGCTGCTGGACGGCAAGACCACGCCCGTGTCGTGGCGCACGCCCGAGGGCGCCGCGAGGAGGATCAACTACGAGATTCCCAGCGAGGTCGCCTGCGTGACGTGCCATCAGGACAACGACGTCGTGAGCCCCATTGGGCCGGCGCTGCGCAACCTGAACCGCCCAGGCGCCGGGGGCGTCAACCAGCTCACCCAGCTCCAGACCGAAGGGCTGCTGTCGGCCATAACACCCGAGGACGTCACCCCGGTCGTCGACTACACCGACACCTCCGAGAGCCTCGAAGACCGCGCTCGCGCCTACCTCCACGGCAACTGCGCCCACTGTCACAGTCCGTCGGCCTGGGATCGCCCCTCGCGAGAGGTCGTGCTCGACCTCTCGTTCGGCACTCCCCTCGATGACACCGGGATCCTGTCCAACCTCAAGCGGGTGCGGAACGCGCTCACCGCAGGCGAGATGCCGTACATCGGGACGACGCTGGTGCACGACGAAGGGGTCCAACTGGTGGTCGAGTACCTCGACACGCTCTAGACCGGGCACGCGCGAAGGTGGGGTCATCCGACCCCACCCCCGAGAGGCGATGAGGTTTCATTCCAATCGGTTACGAACTTGGCCCAGCGCGTGCAACGAGAGCGGGAACCCGGAACTGGAGACCCCACCGTGACGACCCGCCTGCTCAGCGCCCTGTTCGCGACCGCCATCCTCCTCACCGCGAGCGGATGCCCCCCGCTGGGCGTGGGCGAGGCGTGCACCACCAGCGGGGACGGGTTTACCAAGAAGGACCCCTGCGCCGAGTCCTGCGTCGACTGGGAGATCACGTGCCCCAACGGGGTGACCGTCGTCCCCGACAGCTGTTCGGGGGAGGTCTGTGGGGCAAGCGGGTCCTGCCCGTCGGGTCAGGTCTGCGTGCAGATCGACAGCTTCGTCCAGAACTCGCGCTGCATGGCCGTCGAGGTCTGTGGGGTGACGCCGGTGGCCGGCGCGACCGAGGCGACCTCGGCTGCGAGCGAGATGTCGTACACCGAACTGCCCGCCACCAGCACGCCGGTGGCGGGCTTCTAGTCCTAGATCTCGGCCTCGGTGAGATAGCCGGGGTCGGTTGGCCAGCCCTCGTCCAGGAACGTCTTCGCGGCTTGCTGGCCGGCCTTGTACATGCCGGTCATGACCTCGGGCTCGAAGAACAGGAAGGAGCCCGGCGGGAACGCGTCTGCGGTGGGCGGCCGGATGGCTTCGTAGAGCTTGAGGTGCTTGACCCCCATCCGCTCCTCGGTATCCAGCGCGTGGACCTTGTTCATCTGCAGCAGCAGCTTGCGGTCCGTGTTGTACATGTTCTCCAGAAGGGCATCGAAGACCTTCTCCGAGGCGCGACCGAAGGAAATGTCCGAGCGCGGCACGTCGGTCGGCAACGCGTTGACCAGCACCGGCAGGATGCTGTTGGCGCCCAGGGGGACCGCTGGCGCGATAGGCGTGTTCACCAGAAGCCCGCCATCCCACAGGTCGTAGTCGCCGATGGCGATGGACTTGAACAGCAGCGGGATCGACGAGCTGGCGACCACCATGTCGACGGTGATGGCCGGTACGACGACGTAGCCCTTGCGTGAGCCGACGTCGTAGTTGACGAACCGGATCACGTTGCCGCCGTGGACGTCCATGCAGTTGACGGCCAGGCGCAGGCCAGCAGGGACCTGGTCGCCGCCGATGAAGTCCCGCAGGCGCTCCTTGAACGCCGCGGTGGTGAACAGGAACGTGACGTAGATGTCCTCGAGGAGCTGGCTGACGCTGTCGAAGCGCGCGGTCAGCACGAACTGCAGGATCGACGCGAGCGCACCACTGGGGAGGAACCAGGGCTGGGTCCTGAGGATCTCGGCCAGGATGCGACAGGCCCGCACTCGGAGGGCCCATGGCCGGAATGGCTCCATGGCGATGAGCTTGCCCAGCGCACACAGCGCCGAGCGGAAGAAGCTCGGGGCGCCCTGAACCGGAGGCGAGGCCCCCAGCTCGAGCCAGAAATCCTTCATCTGGTCCGGCGTCTTGCCGGCGGCGATGAGGGCGGCGTTCAGGGCACCCGCGGAGGTGCCACTGATGATTTCGGGGGGACCGGGGAGGCCCCGGGGGTCGTTGCGAAGAACATCCCAGACGCCGACCTGGAACATGCCCCGGGCGCCGCCGCCCGAGAGCACGAGTCCGAGGTCCGCGGTGGGGGGAGCGGAGGAGGCAGACTCAGTGGTGTCCATGGCACCGGGGTACCACACGCCGGCAGGGGCGGCTACTTGGCCAGGTTCTCGGGCACCTTGGTGGTGCTGATGAAGGCCTTCAGCGCCCGCGCCATCTCCGTCTCCACAGCCAGGCCGGTTCCGGCGAGGTTCTTCTTGGCCAACGGGTCTTTGAGCAGGTCGTACAGCTCGGTGGTCCCGTTCGTGATGTCCATAATCATGTGATGACCGCGCCCGACCGCACCCTTGGTGTGTTTGCGGGGCCGCGAGAAGGAGTTCTCCTGGAACACCAGCCGGTTGGCGTCCGCCGGCTGCCCCCACAGGACGGGAATCTGGCTGACCATCGTGCTGTGGCTGAAGTCGATGTGGGCCAGCTCCAGAAACGTCGGGTGGATGTCATTGAGGGCGACGACCTCGTCGACGACCCGAGGCTTGACGTCGGTGCCCCACATCACGAGGGGCACGCGGGTCACCTCGTTGTAGAGGTTCCGCGCGTGGGGTGCGCGGCCGTGGTGGGTGCTCCAGTTCTCGCCATGGTCGGCGGTGAATGCCACGTAGGTCCGTCCCTTGACGCCGCTACGGGTCAGCTCCCTCAGGAACGGCCCGAGGTGTTTGTCGGTGTACTGGATTTCCTCGTCATACCGGCTCTTTCGGTCCTTGCCGAAGTTGAGGTTCGGGTGGTCGTGGTACGGCTCGTGGGGATCGTAGTAGTGAACCCACAGGAAGAAAGGCTTGCCGGCGGCGCGTAGCCGCTTGAGCGAGGCCAGCGCTTGCTTGGTGACACCCTCGGCCTGCAACGCCTTTCGGCGGCCGCAGACCTCCCGGTAGGAGTCGAAGCCGCGCCGCAGGTTCCAGTGCCGAGTAGCGAAAACGCTCCCGCACAGCATGACCTCGGTGCGATAGCCGTTCTTCTTGAGCACCTCGGCGATGAGGGTTTCCTCGGGCAGGAAGTTCGGCGGGAAGCGCCCGCTGTTGTCGATCTTGGTCTGAAACGGCGTCTTGCCGGCCATCAGTGACCAGAGGCTCGGCCCGGTCCCAGAGTCCTGCGAGAAGGCGTGCGTGAACACCACGGACTTGGCCGCGAAGGCGTCCAGATGAGGTGAGATCCCCTTGCGCTTGGACCCGCCGAAGCCGAGATGGTCGGGCCGCAGCGAGTCCACGGTGACCAGCACCAGGTTGGGCTTGTCCTTGGGCAGCACGATGCCGTGGTCGCGGCGCTGGGGGAGGTGATAGGCGGCGGCCACGTCCTCGCCGTCGCAGTCCTCGTCGATGCCGTTGCCCCCGATCTCGAGCGCGTAGGGGTGGATGTTCGGGTCGAACGGGGCGCAGTCCTGCCATACCGGGAAGGATGTGGCGCCGTCTTTGTCGAAGTCGGCCATCCGCTGAACGCGGTCGAGCAGGTACTTGGCGGTGTAGCTGTCCTTGAACACGAGCGTCCGGGCCGCGTCCGGCTGCGCCGCGCCGAACACGAGCAACAGCGCCGCGAACGCGGCCACCAGTGGCCACCGTCGGGCCAGCGTGCGGCCCCGAAGGAGGCGTCGCGTGGGCCATTGGGCGGCGATGCCCAGCAGCGGGAACGCCAGGATGGAGAGGGCGTCGGTGGCGACGACCACCTGCCAGAACAACAGCGCGCCCACCGCTACCACTACGGCTCCGCCGCCCACCAACAGTCCGGCCAGCATGGGCAGGGTGACCCACCGATGCAGCGCGGTGAACCGGCCCAGGGCCAGGCCTGTGGCGCGATAGGCGCTGAGTCCGACCACCCCGGCCACCGGGATGAGCACCAGCTGCGCCGCCACGAAGGTCGCGGCGATGAGAAAGGCGCCGTGGCGATTGGCGATGAGTGAGGCCAGGAACAGGACCGACAGCAGCACGAACGCCATGCCGCCGACGAGAAAGCCGATGGCTCTGGAGACGCGCTCCCGGTCAGGCTCGGTGGCGCGCTCCTGCCACGTCTTCCGAACCCAGCCCAGGAGGCGCTCGTAGGTGCGCTCGCGGCCGCCTCGTCCTGTGGCCGCCCACCACACGAAGGCCTGACCGAGGCCCACACCGAGGCCCAGGAGCATCCACAGCCCGGCGGCCAGCAGGACAGCGGTGATGGAGGCGCCCTTGGGGATCTCGCTGGTGACCCAGCTCAGCAGTCCATCCACCAGCCCGACGGCGCCGAAGGCCACCGCGCTTACCCAGACGTGCCACGACCAGGGAGTCGGGACCGTGCTGGCCTGGGCTGGCGCCGCGACGCCCGCCTCGCCCTCGGCGGACGGTTCCGGCGCGCGCTCGGCGGCCGGTTCCGCTTCGGTCGCGGTGGGGTTTTCTGCCGGGTTCTCCATGCAGCCGGGCACCTTAGGGGCCGCGACCGCCGGTGGCAACAACAAGTCCTCAGGAAGCGCCCGGGTCCCGAGGCAGCGCCGCGAAGCTGGCGCGCACCCGCTCGAGCACCTTCCAGGCGTCGCGCAGTTCGTCCTTGGAGGGGAGGTCGCTGAGCTTCCTCAACGCCACGTTCTCGCGCCGGTTCATGTCACGGATGGCCGACTCCCCCACCTCCGTCAGCCGCAGCAATGACGAACGCTTGTGACGCGGGTTGCCGACGCGCTCGATCCAGCCCTGAGCGATGAGTCCGTCGACCAACCCCTGGACCGCCTGCCGGCTCACCGAGCGGGTGCGTGCCATGTCGGGCACGGTCGCAGGGCCGTCGGTGGCCAGCTCCTCGAGCACCGATCGTCGCGCAGCCGTCTGAGCATCTCCTCCGTGGACCCGACTCGCCGCACCGCGAAGTTCCTGAAACAACAGTCGCGTCTGCCGGACCAGTCGGCCCAGCTCCCTCAACTCGGCGCGGCTCATGGACATGCGGATGACCTCCCTGCATTGACAACCCACTTGTCAGCATACCACATCCACCAGCTTGACAAGCGACTTGTCACAAAAACGCTTGCCAGCCCATAAACAGGGCCTAACCTCGAAACCAGGTCGGTCGCTCTGGAGATGAGATTCACATGTCATATCGATTGCGCATCAAAGACGACGACGGAAAGTCGTCCACCGTATCCATCGCCGCTGCCGACGCCCTGACCGTCGGCCGCGACGAGGGCAACATGATCCGTCTTCCCCAGGCGAACGTCTCCCGACGGCACGCACGCCTGGTCAAACGCGACGATGGGGTCTACCTGGAGGACCTCAGCCGCTACGGCACCCGTATCAACGGCGCGCGGGTCAAGGACTCCACACGTCTGGGGACCGGCGACATCGTCACCATCGGCGACTACGAACTCTCCCTGCTTCGGCGGGAGAAGACGGGTGAGCGTGGCCTCATGGAAGCCCGCGTCGCCGAGCAGGCGCGCGACAAGCGGCCACAGCCAACCGAAAAACCCCGCACGACGAACACGTCGCTGCGCAAGAAGCCCAAAGCGGTTCGCTCGGGCGACACCACGATCATCCGGGTCGACGACCTTCTCCGCGAAGAATCCGACACGCCGACAGAAGAACGCGGCCGCAGCCTGTTGTGGCTCGTCCTGCTGGCGCTGCTCCTGGCCGGCGGCGCTCTGGCCGCATGGTTCCTGGGCGCCAACGGAGACGCGGCGCTCCCCCGGGTCCAATCGCCTCCAACAGCGACAGCGTCTCCCGAGCCCGTTGCTGAACCCGACCCCTCACCCGAAGAGCCGCCAGAGCCAACGAAACCTGCCCCCGAAGCGCTTGCGGAGCCGACGAAACCTGCTCGTGCCGCGACCACTCCCACCCCGACACCGGAGGAAGCCCCGGAGACTAAGCCCGCAGCAGCTTCGAAACCCGCCAAACCCGCTGCCGCGGCTCCAGCCCCCGTTCAGAAACCTGCGACGCCTCCCGTGGTGGCCGTGGGCCCAAAGCCTGCAGAGGCGCCTCCAAAGCCGACGGTGACGAAGCCACCGACGCGGCCCACGAAGATCCGTCGTGGCACCCGAGTCAAACCGCCCAAGGCGACCAAGGTGCCGCCCAAACCTGTGGTCAAGCCGCCTACAGGCCGTGAGCTGTACAAAGAGGCGCGCCGGCTGATGCACTCCAACAAGGCCGAGGCTCTGAAGAAGTTCCAGGCCGCCGCCGGCAAGGGCTACGCGAAGGCCCACAAGCTGATGGGCATGATGTACCTGCAGTCAGGCGAGACGGCCAAGGCCAAGAAGGCGTTCAAGCGCTACCTGAAGCTCCGCCCCGGAGCCTCGGACGCCCCACAGGTGCAGGACACGATCGACCGACTCGGCGGCTGACGCCTACGCCTAGCGCCTAGCGCTTGCCCAGCGTCGTATCCAGAACCTCGTAAACCGTGCGGTCGTCCGCCGCGTCGGTCCAGAGATACTCCATGTTCTGGCCGTCGAGCACGGCATTCCACGGAAGCGTGACGATACCGGCCAGGGCATAGGGGCTGACGTTGCTGAACAGGGTCTGCCAGGACGACAGCACGCCGTGGTCGATGAACAGCCGGTCTGGCGGTACGCCATTGGCCTCGGCGTAGGCGTTGCAGTAGTCGACGGTGGGGGCGCGGCCGTTGGCGTCCTCGCCGAGGACGACCATCAGCTCCAGCCCGTCGTCGATGCGGCGGCCCCACTCCTCGACGGCCACCGGGAGCCACGCCTTGCACGCTTCGCACCAGCCCGCCGTGGCGATGAACCAGACCGCGCCGGGTTTTCCGCAGGTGTCGTGAAGCTTGACCGGCTCGCCCAGGCAATTGGTGAGCGTGAAGTCGGCGATGCCTTCTCCCAGCGAGATACCCGTGCCCAACGAGCTGCATTGCGTGTCGGCGCCGGGTTCCTCGACGGGCAGGTCAATGCTGAACTCGGGCAGGCACCAGCCAGGGCTGTCGGCGGTCGTCGTCGAGATAGCGGTGGACGGATCGATGCTCGTCTCGCGCAGCCCCAACGACATCAGGTCGGCCACGAGGTTGCCGCCGGGCGGCGCCAGGGTGTCGATGTCGAGGGCGCCCTGCCCTGCGTAGTATTGCCCTGTGCACCAGGAGCCATAGCAGCCGGTCCGAATCCGGATACACAGGCCGCAGTCGGCGTAGTTGGCCCCGTCGAGCACGTATCGCCCGGGCGCGTTCGGCCCGTTGTAGGCCGCATCCGCGTACGACTCGATGAGCAGGACGTTGAACGGCTCGGTCAGCGAGTCTCGGGCCTCGTACCGCAGAAAGCCCACGCCCTCGGCCCCATCTTCTGCAGGCTGCCACACGACGCGCTCCCACACGGGCTCGAAACCGGTCCTGTCGCAGGGCACGGGTTCAGCCGGCCAGGGTGTCCTGGGAGCGTCCCTGGGGTCCACCGGCCCCCCCTCGTGGCACGCGACCATCCCGAGCAGCGCCAACAATATCAGGCCCATGAAGGGGATTCTGGTGCGACGTCGGGGCATCTACGACAAAGCGTACCACGACCCGCTGCCACATCCCCGCTCCTGGGCTATGATGCTGAGTCGATGCCCGTCGAACCCACCGCCCCTCGACTCGTCGTACCCGACCTCATGAGCTCCCTGGCCCGGGAGACCTTCCGTGAGTTCCAGGTGCACGGCGTTCCTACGCCCTTCACCGGGCGCAGCCGAGAGCTCGCCGCGCTGCGTCGCGTGTTCGACGAAGCCGTCGCTGAGGGGAGCCTGCGCCAGGTGGTCGTCAACGGCGTCGAGGGTATCGGCAAGACCCGCCTGGTGCGCCGGTTCACGCGCATGCTACGCCGCGACGGCGTCGTCGCAGCGGTCCGCGCTTCCGAGGCTCGGGGTCACGGAGCCTCGGCGGCGGCGGTCGTGGCCCAGATGCTTCGCTCTCGGTTCGATTGCAGCCCGGGCGACTCGGACGCCGAAATCCGCGCCAAGCTGGAGCATGGCCTGGCCGGTAGTGTAACGCCCAAGCGCATGCCCGAGGCGGTCGCGCTGCTCGGGAGTCTGCTGGGGCTGCCCATCCCCCAGGAGATGCTGTATCGGGGCATCCCCCACCCAGCCGCGTTCCGTCGCAAGGCGTTGCACCGGTTTGCCAGTCAGGTCGTCACCGACAGCGGGCACGCGCCGCAGATCCTGGTGTTCGACCAGCTGGGCAACATGGACACCGAGCAGCTGCACCTGTTCGGCGGGCTGCTGAACAAGCTCCGGGACGCCCCCGTGGTCGCGGTCTTCGTGTCCCGCGGCTCCGTGGGCCAGCCCCCATTGCTGCCGGACCTGCCGGTCACCCGGGTCATGCTGGAGCCGCTGGGCGACAAGCGAGCCTGGCAGATGATCTCCGGCCTGCTGGGCGATCTCGAGCCCCATCGGGAGCACGTGGCCCCGCTGTTGGCCGAGGTCGGCGGCAACCCGCGACGGCTCGAGGAGTTGGTCCGCGTGTTGGTGCAGAAGGGGGTTCTGGTCGCCGAACAAGGCGAGCTGAAGGTCCACGCCGACAAGTTCGCCACGACGGGCCGGCTCCCGACCGACCCTTGGATCGCCGCCGATTCCCGCCTCCACGACCTCAAGGACGTCGAGCTGGAGATTCTGGGCGCTGCGGCCATCTTTGGGCGCCACTTCTGGTACGACGGCGTCTTGAGTCTGTTGTGGTCGGGTCCCCGCGGTGCCGACCAGACGCAGCCCGGCGAGGACAAGCTGGACCGCGCGCTTCACGGCACGCTGCTGAAGCTGATGCACGGCGACCACGTACGCTACGTGAACCCGCCCCAGGTGAAGGGCGCTGTCGAGCTGATCTTCTCCAACCCTTATGAGCGCACCTCGCTGATCCGTCGCATGGACGCGGACCAGCGGGTTCGGATGCAGCTCCACGCCGGGCGTTGGATGCTGGCGGTCAAGCCGCTGGACCCTCGCAGCTGGTACCGCCGAGCCGCCGAGCTGCTGGACGCCGGAGCTCGCCCCTGGGAGGCAGCGACCGCGTGGCACAAGACAGCCGAGGCAGCGCTCGACAACTACGAGGCCAAGGAGGCTCTGGAGGCCTACAACAAGGCGGCCGCCCGGCTGGACCAGGGAGACGCCGCCGTCATGCTCCCCATCCATCGAGGGCGAGCTCGGGCGCACATGCTGCAAGGTGAGGCCGACTTGGCGCTGCAGCATTACAACCAGGTGTTCGTCGCCGCACGCATCACCAGCAATCGCGCCCTGGCGGCGGAGGCAGTCCTGGAGCAGGGGCGTTGCCTGGCCCAGCTCAGAAAGCGGTCCGACGCCACCAAGTGCCTGGAGCGGGCGGCCAAGGCGTTCGACGAGTTGGGCGATAAGCAGGGCCAAGCCCGCTGCGAGGAGGCGTTCGCGGCCGTTGCGCGGGGCGTCGGGGGGCCGGGATCCCAAGAGAAGATCACCTGGCACAGCCGTCGCGCGATGAACCTCTGGAAGGCCGCGGGGGACTCCGTCGGCCTGGTCCGCAACAGCGTCAGCGCCGCCATCGGGCTGCTGGCGCAGGCCGACATGAAGCACGCCGAACGGCTGGCGAGCGACGCCCTGGCGCTGTGCAAGACCAAGGTGTCGGCCAGCGCGGAGCGCGTGGCGGCGCTGAACCTGAAGGGCGCGCTTGAGCTGCTGCAGGACAACAACGACAACGCGATCGCGGCGTATCGGCAGGCGATTCGGGTCAACAACACGGACGGTGCGCGCGCCGAGTATGCGCGGCTGGCCTCGAACCTTTCCCTGGCCTACCTGCGAGCAGGCGAAGTCTCCGTAGCCGAGGACCGGGTGCGAGAGGCCCTGGCCGTGGCCGAGGAGGTCGGCGACACGCTGGGAATGGGCTACGCCAATTGGCGGTTGGGGACGGTGCTCGCCACGCGCGGGTCGCTGAAGGCCGCGCGAGAAGCGCTGGTCCAGGCCCTTGCCCAGGCGGAATCGTCGCGAGACCGTTGGCTGCTGGCGGTCTCGGCCCACGCTGTGGCCCGCTTGCTGATGGCGGCGGAGACCCAGCCTGACCGGGCCGCGGATTCAGAGCTTATCCAGGGGGCCAAAGCACATCTTGCGACCGCCCAGCAGCTGGCGCTGAAACTGGACGACAAGCCGCTGCTCGCCACCGTGCTGGAGAGTCTGACGACCTATCTTCAGCGGTTCCAGCACGACGAGGAGATGGCCGCAGAAGCGCGCGGGTTGGCAAGCCGGATTCAAGCGCAGCTGTATGACGGGTTCATCGACGCCGAGATCGAGACGCTGGAGACGCCGGTGGAGAAGCTCGACATCCTGCTGGCCCGGGCCAAGCGGGCGCCGGCGCTGCCGATCCTCTGGGCGACGCTTTAGGTCCTCCCATGATCCGCCCGTGGCCGGCAGCCAGCATCGCCCTGCGGGCTCGATCGGGCACGGGCACGGGCACGGGTCAGATAACCCCTTGCATGTGGGGTTGGTTGGAGTAGGGTCCGCCCACCATGGCACTAGTCTTGATCGTCGAAGACGAGGAAGATCTCGCCCACACGCTCCAATTCAACCTGGAGCGCGAGGGTCACAGCGTGCGCCTGGCACACACCGCCGGCGACGGCCTCAGCGAGGCGCGCAGGGACCCGGTTCCCGACGTGGTCCTGCTGGACCTGATGCTGCCCGATTTCTCGGGCACCGAGGTGTGTCGCCAGCTGCGAAGCGACCCGCAGACCCGCGATGTGTCGATCATCATGCTGACCGCTCGGGACGACGAGATCGACCGTGTGGTCGGCTTCGAGGTCGGCGCCGACGACTACGTCGCCAAGCCGTTTTCGGTCCGTGAGCTGATGCTTCGGGTTCGCGCGATCGTGCGGCGGGCCCAGACGTCGACACGGCCCGACGAGGACGCCCCCCAGGTGGTCTTCGGACGGCTGCGGCTGGACCCGCAGGCGCACCAGGTGTGGCTCGACGACGAGGAGCTGACCCTGACGGCGCTGGAGTTCCGTCTGCTCAGAGTGCTGCTGGAGCGCAAAGGCCGGGTTCAGAGCCGGGATCGGCTGCTGTCGGACGTGTGGGGCATCGACGCCGACGTGACGACACGGACCGTCGACACCCACGTCAAGCGGCTGCGCCAGAAGCTGGGTGACGCCAGCGCCTACATCGAGACGCTGCGGGGAGTCGGCTATCGCTGTCGCGCCCGCGCTCACGACGAATAGAGCGTCTGGAGGGCTGAATCTTGGGCCGGTTCGGACTTCGAGGGAAGTTGCTGGCCGCATCGTTCCTCGTGGTCGCGGTCGTGCTGGCGGTGACGGCCATCTACGTCGAGGGCGTCCTGAATGAACAGCTCAGTGCCGTGGGGGCCGAGGCCGCCATGAGCTACTTCCGCTGGCCGCTGCTGGTGGGGCTGATCATCGGGCTGGCGCTGGCGGTGGGCATGAGCGCGCTGGCGACCAACCTGATGACCCGAGAGATGCGGCAGTTGGTGCAGGTGGCGCGGGAGCTTGGTGACCGCGGAATCGACGCCGACGAGCCGGTGACCGAGCAGGACGCGAACGTTCTGGCGGGGTCGTTCAAGCGGCTGAGCGACGAGCTGGAGACGACCATGGCGGCGCTGGCATCGGCACGCAACCGGTTCGAGCGCGTCGTCAATGCCCTGGGCGAGGGCCTGGTCGCGTGCAATCCCGAGGGCATCGTGACGATGGCCAACCAGTGGGCGCGAGAGATGCTGGAGCTGGGAGACGACCCGGTGGGCCGCCCCCTCATCGAGTGCATCCGGGTGCCCGCGATGGCCGAGCTGTTGGAGGCGACCGAGGAGATTGAGGCTCAGTTCGAGCTTCCCGGACCGCCACGCCGGATCTTCGTCGGGGTGGTGCGGCCCCGCTCCAAAGGGAGCCGGGTCATCGTGGTCCAGGACGTGACGGCGGTACGCCGGCTACAGACCATGCGGCGAGACTTCGTGAGCAACGTGAGCCACGAGCTGCGGACGCCCATCAGCGTCATTCGCGCCAACGCCGAAACGCTGGCGGACGGTGGGCTGGAAAAGCCCGCCATGGCGAAACGATTCGTGGAGGCCATCACCCGCAACGTGGACCGTCTCGGTGGGCTGGTGGAGGACCTGCTGGACCTCAACCGTATCGAGACCGGCAGGCAGCGTATCGAGCTGACGGCGCTGGATGTCGAGACCGCAGTTCGGCAGGCGGTGTCGACGATGGCGCCCAGGGCCGAGAGCCGAGAGACCCAGCTGGACAGCGACGTGCCGGTGGGGCTGGTGTGTGTGGCCGACGGGCGAGCGCTGGACCAGATCCTGGTGAACCTGATCGACAACGCCATCAAATACGGCGCCGAAGGGGGCAAGGTCAGGGTCGGGGCACGCCGGATCGGGGACCAGGTGCGGCTGGAGGTGGAAGACGACGGACCGGGCATCGACCCGGTGCACCGTCCCCGGGTGTTCGAACGGTTCTACCGCGTCGACCGGGGGCGTGCGCGCCACATGGGCGGCACCGGACTGGGGCTGGCCATCGTCAAGCATCTGGTGGAGTCGATGAACGGGTCGCTGGGCGTCGAGGGCGTGAAGCCGCGCGGCAGTCGCTTCTGGGTGCAGCTGCCGGTGCCGGGGTTGCGCAGCGACGGCGATGCCGCTTAGCGTTCTGGGCAGGCCAAACGAGGAGACGACCCATGCGGATGAACGACCGGCGATGGTGGGCAGTGCTGCTGTGCGCGGGCGCGCTGGCGCTGACGGCATGCGACAAGGAAGGCGGCGACAACGCGGCTTCCGGCGAAGAGAAAGCCGTCGAGCCCGCGGACAAGAAGGACGAGGCGAAGCCCGAAGAGAAGAAGGCAGAGGCGAAGCCTGAAGAGAAGAAGGCCGAGACGAAGCCCGAAGAGAAGAAGGACGAGGCGAAGCCTGAAGAGAAGAAGGCAGAGGCGAAGCCCGAAGAGAAGAAGGC
>JGI12316J15310_10000045_pt3 | contig 112503 bp, 106 predicted proteins | sample MarCyaLeptolynsp_FD_15310 | JGI IMG/M metagenome (IMG submission 15310) | reverse complement strand
AAGTCCGACGGGGAACCCCATGAGCGATACCACCCATTCCGGCCCGGTGCTGGCTGCGGACGGCACGCCGCTGAAGCGCAGTCTGGCGCGGGCGTTGCGAATGCAGAAGCTGCGGGCGCTGATGCTGATCGCGCCGCTGTTGCTGTTCATTCTTCTGACCTTCATCCTGCCGGTTGCCGACATGCTGTACCGGTCGGTGGACAACCGGATTGTCGAAAATACACTGCCGCGCACTGTCGAAGCGCTGGAGGAATGGGACGCCAGCCTGAACCAGCTGCCCGACGAGGCGGTCTATGCGGCCCTTGCCGCCGACCTCAAGGAGGCAGCGGAAGCGAAGGTGCATACGCGGGTCGGCAAGCGGCTGAACTATGAAAACCCCGGTATTTCCTCGGTGTTTCGCAAATCCGGTCGCAAGGTTCGCAAGTGGGACATGGATGCCGACGCGCCGTTCAAGGAAAAGCTGATCGACATCGACGAAGGCTGGGCCGACATCGAGCTGTGGCGCACCATCAAGACCTATTCCGCGCCCCGCACGGCCGGCTATTTTCTGAATGCCGTGGACCTGAAACTCGGCGCCGATGGCGTGGAGGTTCGGCCCGAGAACGAACGCATCTACAACACGTTGCTGATCCGCACCATGCGGATGTCCCTGATCATCACCTTCAGCTGTATCCTCTTGGGCTACCCTGTGGCCTGGCTGCTGGCAAACCTGCCCACCAGCAAGGCAAACCTGCTGCTGATCCTGGTGCTGCTGCCGTTCTGGACCTCGCTGCTGGTGCGGACCTCGGCCTGGAAGATCCTGCTGCAGCAGCAGGGGGTCATCAATGACACATTGGTCTGGATCGGATTGGTGGACGACGCCAACCGGCTGGTTCTCATCAACAACGAGCTCGGCACCATCATCGCGATGACGCATATCCTGCTGCCGTTCATGATCCTGCCGATGTATTCGGTGATGCAGACCATCAACCCTTCCTACCTGCGCGCGGCGAAATCGCTGGGGGCGACCAACTGGACCGCGTTCTGGCGGGTCTATTTCCCGCAGTCGGTGCCGGGCATCGGCGCGGGCTCGATCCTCGTCTTCATTCTGGCGGTGGGCTACTACATCACGCCTGCGCTGGTTGGCGGCACCAAGGGCACCTTCATCTCCAACCTGATTGCCTATCACATCTCGACCTCGGGCAACTGGGGACTGGGCGCGGCGCTGGGCGCAATCCTGCTGGCCGTCGTTCTGATCCTCTACTGGGTCTATGACAAGATCGTCGGCATCGACAACGTGAAGCTGGGGTAACGGACATGAGCGCACTTCCTCCTTATGCAACCACCGGCCAACGGATCTGGTACTATTCCTTCCGGGTGATCTGCGGGCTGATCTTCTTCTTCCTGATCGCGCCGATCGTGGTGATCATCCCGCTCAGCTTCAATGCGCAGGACTTCTTCACCTTCACGCCGGAGATGCTGCGGCTTGATCCCGAGGGCTTCTCGCTCAAGCATTATCGGAACTTCTTCGGTGACAGTTCCTGGCAATCGGCGATGTGGAACTCTCTGAAGATCGCGCCGATGGCGACGCTGGTGTCGGTGACGTTTGGCACGCTGGCCGCCATTGGCCTCAGCCAGCCGCATGTGCCGTTCCGCCGGGCGATCATGGCGGTGCTGATCTCGCCGATGATCGTGCCTTTGATCATTTCGGCTGCGGGCATGTACTTCTTCTACAGCCGCATCGGTCTGCAGGGCACCTATCTTGGCGTGGTGCTGGCGCATGCCGCCCTGGGCATTCCCTTCGTGATCATCACCGTGACGGCGACTCTGGTTGGCTTTGACCGTTCGCTGACGCGTGCGGCGGCTAATATGGGCGCGGATCCTGTGACCACCTTCTTCCGGGTGCAGATGCCGCTGATCCTGCCAGGGGTGATCTCGGGTGGTCTGTTTGCCTTCATCACCTCGTTCGACGAGGTGGTGGTGGTGCTGTTCGTCGGCTCCGCCAGCCAGAAGACCTTGCCGTGGCAGATGTTTATTGGCCTGCGCGAGCAGATCTCGCCGACCATTCTCGCGGTGGCGACGATCCTGGTGGCGATCTCCATCGCCCTGCTAACGACGGTCGAACTGCTGCGCCGCCGCTCCGAGCGGCTGCGGGGCATGTCCCCCAGCTGAGGCTGGGCATCGGCTGAAAACAACACGGCCCCGCTGCATGCGGGGCCTTTTTTGTTTCCGGTTGTTTTACTGCGCCGTCGGGCGCGTGGTGGAGCCTCGCGTTTAGCGCAGCCGTTGCAGCAGTCGCAACGAGGCATAGCCGTCCGGCGTCAAGCCATTGGCCACCTGGTAGGCGCGCACGGCGCTGATGGTCTTGGGGCCGATCTTTCCGTCGATGCCGTCAGTGTCGAACCCGGCGCGGGTCAGCCGCTGCTGCATTTCCTCGCGTTCGCCCAGGGTCAAGGCCCGGTCGCCCCGCGGCCAGCCGCCCTGCAGCGCATCGCCGCCGCGGATCCGGTCGGCCAGATGGCCCACCCCGATGACATAGGCATCGGCGGAGTTGTAGCGCTCCAAGACCGCGAAGTTGCCAAAGATCATGAATGCCGCGCCCTTGCTGCCCGCAGGCAGCAGGATCGACGCGGGCCCATGGTCGGCCACCGGGCGACCATCCATGGCGCGGATCCCCAGCGCCGCCCATTCCGCAGGGGTGCGTTTGATCTTGCGATCCGCCAGCCGGTAGTCGAACCCGTCGGGCAATGTCACCTCGACGCCCCAGGGCTGGCCTTTGACCCAGCCGAATTTCTTCAGATAGGCGGCGGTTGAGGCCAGGGCATCGGCGGGGTTGTCCGACCAGATGTCGCGCTTGCCGTCGCCGGTGAAATCCACCGCATACTCGAGATAGGAGGTTGGCATGAACTGGGTGTGGCCCATGGCGCCGGCCCAGCTGCCAGTCATCCGCCGTGCTTCGACGTCACCGGCCTGCAGGATTTTCAGGGCCGCAATCAGCTGGCCCTCGAAAAAGGTCGCACGGCGTCCCTCGTAGGCCAGCGTCGCGAGGGAGCGGATCACGTCGTCCTTGCCGCGAAAGCTGCCATAGCTGCTTTCCAGCCCCCAGATCGCCACAACGATCTCCTTTTCAACGCCGTACCGGGCCTCGATCTGTTCCAGCCGGGCCTGTTGTGCCTGCAGGGCGGCCTTGCCGTTCCGTATCCGCAGGTCGGACACCGCGCTGTCGAGGTAATCCCAGATCGTCTTGGTGAATTCGGACTGGTTGCGGTCCCGACGGATCACCTCCGGATCCAGGCGCACCCCGGCAAAGGCGGCATCCAGAACCCCGGCGCTGATCCCCTGGGCCATGGCCCGTGCGCGGAACTCTCGGATCCAGTTCTGGAAACCGAGGGTGGTGGGATCTTCCGCCTGATCCGACGCTTGCGCCTGCGGGCGCGCCGCCGGGCGCAGCGCCGCGGCGAGCTGCGCGGTATCCGTTGCGACGGCCCGTTTCAGTGCCTCTGGTCGTTGCGCGGGCCTCAGCGAAGAGTCCGGAGCGGCCTGCGCCACCGCTGCGCCGCCTGCGATCAGCGACGCCATCACCCAACTGCGCATCTTGCACCTCATTCTTGACTGCTCGAATCCAGTGTATCGCTGCAGCAGGGCGGGTAAAGAGCGCATCCGTCGGATGTGCGGACTGCCGCCTGTGCCGCGTCCGGACGACCTGTTTCGCGTGCAGGATGGGGTGGCGGCGCTTATTTGCGCCGCTTGCGTTCCACCTTGCGCTTGACCTTGGCGGCCTTCAGCTTGGATTTGGCGGCCTTGCGTTTCACGGTCCGGCCAGCCGGGCTGCGACGTCCGCCCTTGCGGGACCCGCCTCCACCACCCGGAAGCTTCTGATCCTCGATCGACAGCAGTTCCAGCTCCAGCCCGCCGGTGACGGGGGCCGCCTGCACAAGGCGGACCGTGACCCGCTGGCCGATGCCCAGCTGCATCCCGGTCTCGCTGCCGGTCAGGGTCGCGGCCTCGGCATCGAAGTGGAAGAACTCCCGTCCGATGGAGCGCACCGGCACCAGCCCGTCGGCACCGGTATCGTCCATCTTCACAAAAGCGCCAAAGCGCGCGATGCCGCTGATGCGGCCGGTGAATTCGCTGCCGACGCGTTCGCTGAGATAGGCGGCGAGATAGCGGTCGGTGGTGTCGCGCTCGGCGATCATCGAGCGCCGCTCGGTGTCGGAAATATGGGTGGCGGTCTGCTCCAGCCGCTCGATTTCCTCGGCGGTCAGCCCGTCATCGCCCCAGCCATGCGCCGAGATCAGCGAGCGGTGCACGATCAGGTCGGCATAGCGTCGGATCGGCGAGGTGAAATGCGCGTAGTTGCGCAAGGCCAGGCCGAAATGGCCAAAGTTTTCAGGGTTGTAATAGGCCTGCTGCATCGAGCGCAGGGTGGAGATGTTGACCAGTTCCGCGTCATCCGTGCCTGCGGCCTGATTCAGCAGCGCGTTCAGGTGCCGGGTTTGCAGCACCTGCCCCTTGGCCAGGTTCAGACCGGCGGCACGGGCGGTTTCCCGCAACGCCTCGAGTTTTTCCTGGGTCGGCTCCTCATGCACGCGGAACAGCAGCGGCGAGCGCTTCTTGATCAGGGTTTCAGCTGCGGCGACATTGGCCAGCACCATGAATTCCTCGATCAGCTTGTGCGCGTCCAGGCGGTCGCGGAACGCAACCGAGACCACGGAGCCGTCGTCGTCCAGCACGATCTTGCGCTCGGGCAGATCCAGGTTCAGCGGCTCGCGCGCGGCGCGGGCGCGGGTCAGCGCCTCGTAGGCGGCGTACAGCGGGCGGATCACGTCGTCGAGGAAGGGCGCGGTCTTTTCATTTGCGTCGCCATCCATCGCCGCCTGCACCTCGGCGTAGTGCAGAGAGGCGGCGGAGCGCATCAGCCCGCGCACGAAGCGATGGCCGATCTTGTTGCCATCCGCGTCGATCTGCATGCGGACGGCAATACAGGGGCGCGGCACGCCTTCGTGCAGAGAGCACAGGTCACCTGACAGCCGATCCGGCAGCATCGGCACCACCCGATCGGGGAAATAGCTGGAGTTGCCGCGCTTGCGCGCCTCGCGGTCGAGCGCCGAGCCGGGGCGCACGTAGGCGGCAACATCGGCAATCGCCACCCAGATGACATGGCCGCCGGGGTTCTTGGGATCGTCGTCGGCATGGGCATAGCAGGCGTCGTCATGGTCACGTGCGTCCGCCGGGTCGATGGTGACCAGGGGCAGGTCGCGCAAATCCTCGCGCCCTTTCAGGCCCATCGGCTTGGCGGCGTCGGCCTCGGCCATCACCTTGTCGGGGAATTGGTCCGGGATGCCGTGCTGGTGAATGGCGATCAAGGACACCGCCCGCGGCGCGGAGGGGTCGCCCAGGCGTTCGACGATGCGGGCGCGCGGCAGGCCCATGCGGCCCTTGGGGCCGACCTGTTCGGCCTCCACCAATTCCCCGTCGCGGGCGCCGTTTGCGGCATCAGAGGCCACCATCCATTCGTTCGAGGCGGCCTTGTCGATCGGCACGATGCGCCCGCCTTCGGAGCCTTCGCGGTAGATGCCCAGCACCCGTTTGGGGTTGCTGCCGATGCGGCGGATCAGGCGGGCCTGGTAATCGTGGTCCTCGCCCTGCATCTTCTGAAGCTTGACCAGCAGCTTGTCGCCCTCGCCCAGGGCCGGATCGGAGGCGCGGGGCAGGACCAGGATACGGGGCTCCTCGCCCTCGCCATGCCATTCCAGCGCGCGGGCGTAGAGATCGCCGTCCTCATCCGGGGCCTTCACCTGCACCACGGTGACCGGCGGCAGCTGTTCCGGGTCGCGGTAGGTCTTCTTGCGCTTTTGAAGGTGACCTTCGGCCTCCAGCTCCTTCAGGATCCGCTTGAGGTCGATCCGGGCAGCCCCCTTGATGCCAAAGGCCTTGGCAATGTCGCGCTTGGAGGTGTGGGTCGGGTTGGCGGAGATCCAGTCGAGGATCTCGGCCTTGGTCGGTATACGGCTCATGCTTTCCGCCCTAGCACGGCGAAGGCGCGGCGTCATGGTGAAAAGATGCAGATGAATGTCGCGGCAGGTCGGCGACCGTGTCGACATCGCGCAGTGTGTCCACCAGAGCGATGCGCCATCCCGGCAGGGTGGCCAGGGTGTCGGTCAGCGCGTGTTCGCTGGACCAGCGCACGTCGGAGAACAGCCCGTGCGGCAGGCGGGCGGGATGTTTCGCCCCGACCAGCCAATAGCCGCCGTCCGCCGCCGGGCCGAAGACCGCGTCATGGCTGCCAAGGGCGGCAAAGGCGCGGGCGATATGGGCAGGGCGGATGCCGGGAATGTCGGCGCCGATCAGGCAGACGGGGCCATTGCCGACGGATCTGAGCATCCGTTTCATACGTGCGCCCAGATCACCGTTGCCCTGCGGCAGTCGGGGCAGATCGGCGGGCCAGACGCGGGAGGCAACCGCACGATCCGGTGCCACGGCCAGCAGCGTCTGCCAGCGCGGATCGCGAAGGGTGCGAAGCAGCCGGGCGGATTGATGGCGGAACCACCAGGTGGCCGGGATCACGCCGATGTCGCGCCCCAGCCGGGTCTTGACCCGACCGGGGCGCGGTTCCTTGACCATGACGATCAGGGTGCGTTTCACGTGAAATTCCGCACCATGTCCCGGTGGTCGATGCCGGCGTCATCGTAAACCGGGCCAAAGGCCTCAAAGCCCAGCTTCTCGTAAAAGCCGATCGCATGCAGCTGCGCGCCGAGCTTGGCACGCTTGATGCCGGGGCGTTGGCGCGCGATCGACACGGCGGTCTCAATCAGCTGCGCCCCGAGCCCGGTGCCGCGCTGCGATTGCAGCACGCAGACCCGGCCGATTTTTGCAGTGTCCTCGCCAAACACGATGCGCGCGGTGCCGACCGGGGCGCCGTCGCGAACGGCCAGCAGATGCGTGGCCGTGCCATCCAGCGCATCGCGTTCTTCCTCTTCGGGCACGCCCTGTTCATCGACGAATACCTGAAACCGCAGTGCGAGACAGGCGTCGAGGTCGTCGGTGATCGAGATCGCGAGGCTCATGCGAAGAAATCCCGCAGGATACGGGTATAGATCGACTTCAGCTGGTGGATCTGCGCCACCTCGACCCGTTCGTCGACCTGGTGCATGGTCTTGCCGACGAGGCCGAATTCCACCACCGGGCAGTGGTTCTTGACGAAACGCGCGTCCGAGGTGCCGCCGGTGGTCGACAGCTCCGGCTTGCGGCCGGTTTCGGCTTTCACCGCGGCAGAGACCAGATCCGACAGCGCGCCGGGCGGGGTGATGAAGCTTTCGCCGGAGATCTGGATCTTCAGTCCGATCTCGACCCCGAACTCGGCGGCGACCTTGTCGGCTTCGGCCTGCAACCAGTCCGTCAGGCTGGCACCCGAGTGGGCATCGTTGAAGCGGATGTTCACCGTGGATTTCGTCTGCGCCGGGATCACGTTGGTGGCCGGATTGCCGGTGTCGATGGTGACCACGGCCAGAGTCGAGGCGTCGAAATGCTCGGTGCCCTGGTCGAGTTCGTGGCTCGCCAGCCGGTCCATCAGCCGCGCCATCGCGTTCAGCGGATTGTTGGCGCGGTGCGGATAGGCCGAATGTCCCTGCACCCCGGTTACGGTGAACCAGGCGGTGAGCGAGCCGCGGCGACCGATCTTGATCATCTCGCCCATCTCGTTGGGGCAGGTGGGCTCTCCCACCAGGCAGACGGTCATCTGTTCGCCGGTCTGGTCCATATGGTCCAGCAGCGCCGTGGTGCCATCCACCGCATCGCCTTCCTCGTCGCCGGTGATGGTCAGGATGATGGCCCCGTCCGGCGGCGTGTCCTTGACGAAATCGATGGCGGCTGCGGCAAAGGCGGCTACGCCGGATTTCATGTCGGTAGCCCCGCGGCCGTACATGTAGCCGTCTTTCTCCTCGGCACCGAACGGCGGCATGGTCCAGGCGGCCTCATCCCCGAGGGGCACGACGTCGGTATGGCCGTTGAAGCCGAAGGTGCGGGCGTGGCCCTTGGCTCCCCAGCGCGCAAACAGATTGCTGACATCGCCGCGGTCGACCCGTTGGCAGTCAAAGCCGGCAGCGCTCAACAGTTGCTCCAGCAGCACCAGCGCACCGCCTTCCTCCGGGGTGACGGATGGGCAGCGGATCAGGTCAGCGGTCAGGCGGGCGGGGTCGGTCTGCGGCATTGCGGGCTCCTGGATGTCGTCTTGGCCAAGGCCTAGCGTGGATTGCGGCAAGGCGCAATTCACAGGCGTGGCAGGACCGCCGTGGCGCAAATGCCAGCGCCGCCGCGGCTGCGCCTCAATCACGCTTGCGTGAAAAAGGGGAAGCGCCTAAGGACTGGTACCCAGTTGCCGTCACCCGGCCCAACACGAGTATTTCCGTGCTGTACGTCCGCCTGACCTTCGCCGCCCTGTTCCTGTTCTGGGCGCAGCTGCTGTCTGCCCAAGTTCTGACGGTACAGACCGTCACCCGTCCGCCGTTCTCGATGGTTGAGGAGGGGCGGGATACCGGGTTCTCCATCGAGCTGTTGCGGCTGCTGTCCGAGCGGCTTGGCTGGGAGTACCAGATCGAGCGCAGCGAGAGTTTCGCGGACATGCTGCAGAGCGTGCGCGAGCGGCAGGCGGATCTGGCGGTGGCCAATATCTCCATCACCGCGGCGCGCGAGGTGGAGATGGATTTCAGCCATCCGATCTTTGAAAGTGGCCTGCAGATCATGGTGCAGGCGGATGAGATCCGGCAACCGTCGCTGCTGCGGGCGCTTTTCTCCTGGGACTTGGCGGCGGCAATCGGCATCGCCTTCCTGCTGCTGTTCACCGGCGGCATGTTCATGTGGATGTTCGAGCGTCGCGCCCAGCCCTATTTCGACCGGCCTTTGAAGGAGGCCTGGTTTCCCTCGTTCTGGTGGGCGCTGAACCTGGTGGTCAACGGCGGTTTCGAGGAGCGCGTGCCGCGCACGCCGGTGGGGCGCATGTTCGGCGTGGTGCTGGTGGTGTCCTCGCTGTTCATCGTCTCGGTCTTCGTGGCCAAGATCACCGCGGTGATGACGGTGGAGGCGATCAGCGGCTCGGTGAACTCGGTGAACGATCTGTATGGCAAGCCGGTCGGCACCATCGAAGGGTCCACCGCGGCCGGTTTCCTGGACCGCCGCGAGATCGACTATGCCGCCTATCCGGGGCTGGATGCGATGCTGGAAGGCTTCGAGGAGGGCGAGGTCAAGGCGGTGGTCTTTGATGCGCCGGTGCTGAACTACTACGCCCAGAAGGGCGGTCACCGCTATGGCCATACGATCGGCCAGCCGTTCCTGAGGGAGAACTACGGTCTGGTGTTCCCGTCAGGATCGCCGCTGGTCGAGGACGTCAACCAGGCGCTACTGGCCGTGCAGGAAGACGGCAGCTACGACGCGCTGTACCGCGAGTGGTTCGGCAGTCGCGACTGAAGCGTGTTGTGTCCGGCTGCACCCCGGCGGGTCGGGCTTCAGTGAAACACCGGCTCCTCGCCATCGAAGAACGGGGTCATCTGGGCGACGATCACGGCGTTTTCGTCCAATGCGCGCTGCATCAGCTGGCGCTCTTCCTCGCCGATTTCATGTCCTTCGGCTTCGCGCTCGGCCAGGGTGCCGTAGCCTGTCACATCCAGCGGCGCGGTATCGGCCTGTTTCAGGATGGCCACCGTTTCCCGCACGGCCTCGGCCTCGTCCACGCCGGAGGCATAGATCATCAGCGCCGCACCGGTGGCGCCGTCAGGCAGCCCGTCTCCGTCCTTGCGACCGATCTGGACAAGCAGGGTGTAGACTTGCTGGCGGGAGGGTTTCTTCTTTTCCATGGCGCCGCCATAGCGCCGGGGGTGTGGGGGGTCAATCCTGTTCAGCGATCACGGGCTTGCGGTCGTCGCGGCCCTGACATTATGTCTAGGCGTAAACCCGGTGCCAAAGGATCCTTCCATGCGCTTTTCTGCTGACACTGCCCGGCCTGTTGCCTGGAAAAATGGCGGCGGGTTGACGCGCGAGCTGGCGCTGCACGAGGACGGCGGAAAGATGGTCTGGCGGCTGAGCCTGGCGGATATCGCACAGAGCGGTCCGTTTTCGCCCTTTCCCGGTCTGTCGCGCATTCACACGGTGGTGGCGGGGGCCGGGCACCGGCTGACAGGCGATGGCGTGAGCCTCGCGGCGCAGCCGATGCAACCCTTGGCGTTTGACGGCGGCCTTGCGCTGGATTGCCAGCTGCGCGACGGGCCCTGCCGGGCGTTCAACGTGATTTACGATCCGCGGGCCACCCGCGCGCAGGCCAGCGTGCTGCGCGGCGGCAATTGGGTCGGCGAGTCCGGGCCGCAGGCGCTGTTTGTGGCGGCGGGCAGCCTGGTTCTTGACGGGATCGGCGGATTTGCCTGCGGTGAAGGGCTGGTACTGGACAGCGCCGCCCGCGGTCGGATTTCCGCAGACGGCGTCGTGATCTCGGTGCGTTTTTGCCCAGTTAGAGACTGATTACAGGCTTTCCATCAGCGCCTTGACGGCTGATTTGTAGCCGGAAACGATCTGGTCGCGGTGGATGTGGCGGCCGTGCTGCACCATGTGGCGGCCACCGCTCCAGACGTCGGTGACGGTGTCGTCGCCCGCGGCAAAGCACAGCCCGTCCAGCAGCTGTTCCGGTGCCAGCGCGCAGAGCGCGGGGGCCTCGCTGTCGATGGCCACCAGGTCGGCCAGCGCGCCGGTCTCGATCCGGCCGGCATCGCGTCCCAGTGCCTGCGCGCCGCCGTGGGCTGCGCCCAAGTAAAGGGTCTCGCCGACCGACCCTTCGCCGGGTACCAGCACGTTGCGGGCGAGGTCGCGCAGCCGCTGGGAATATTCCAGCGTGCGCAGCTCCTCGACCAGCGAAATCCGCACGTTAGAGTCTGAACCGACCCCGAAAGCGCCCCCGTTCTGAAGGTATTCCACGCCGTTGAAAGGCCCGTCGCCCAGGTTGGCCTCGGTGATCGGGCAGAGGCCCGCGACGGCGCCGGATTTCGCCATGCGGGCGGTTTCCGACGCGGTCATGTGGGTCGCGTGGATCAGGCACCAGCGGCCATCCACCGGGGCGTTATCGAGCAGCCAGTCGACCGGGCGCGCGCCCAGCCAGGCGGAGATGTCGGCAACTTCCTTGGGCTGTTCGGAGATATGGATGTGCACCGGCTGCCCGTGCTGGATCTGCAGCACTTCGGCCAGATCCTCGGGGCAGGTGGCGCGCAACGAATGCGGTGCGATGCCGACCCTGGCGTCCTGCGGCAGGTCGCGGGCGGCGAGGTCGCGGGCGCGGCTGACCAGCTGTGCAAACTCTTCCACCGAATTGCCAAAGCGCTGCTGGCCACCGTTCAGCGCCTGCTTTCCGGCGCCGCCATAGGTGTAGAGCACCGGCAGATGGGTCAGGCCGATGCCGGTCTGGCTGGCGGCGGCAAACACCCGCTCGCTCAGCTCGCTGAGCGAGTCGAAATGCGCGCCGCCCGGCTGGTGGTGGACATAGTGGAACTCGCCAACAGAGGCATAGCCAGCCTCCTGCATCTCCATGAAGACCAGCGCGGCGATGGCTTCGTATTGCTCTGGGGTGATGTGGTCCATGAACCGGTACATCAGTTCGCGCCAGGTCCAGAAGCTGTCCTTGCCCGCGGCGCGGACCTCGGTCATGCCGGCCATGGCGCGCTGGAAACTGTGCGAATGCAGATTGCCCAGTGACGGCAGCAGGACATCGGTGCGGGTGTCGCCCTCCTGCGGCGGCACGCCGGTGGTCAGGGCACTGATTCGACCATCCGCAACCGTCAGGCGGAGATCCTCTGCCCACCCCTGGGGCAGGCGGGCGCGTCGGGCATGAATTGTCTGCATTTGACCCTCTTATGTCTAGGTATAATATCTTTAACGGCAGGTTTAACCTGCGGCAAGGGTCTTGCTGTCGGACGGTGCGCGACAAAGAAAAACGCGCCCGGCTAGCGGGCGCGTTGCGATGATTTCCGAGAATAGCGCGGATCAGTCGCGCAGCAGCTCGTTGATGCCGGTCTTGGAGCGGGTCTTTTCGTCCACGCGTTTCACGATCACCGCGCAGTAGAGGTTGATGCCGTTCTTGGACGGCATCGAGCCGGCCACCACGACCGAGTAGGGCGGCACTTCGCCGTACATCACTTCGCCGGTCTCGCGGTCGACGATCTTGGTTGACTTGCCGATGAAGACGCCCATGCCCAGCACCGAGCCTTCGCGCACGATGCAGCCTTCGACCACTTCCGAGCGCGCACCGATGAAGCAGTTGTCCTCGATGATGGTGGGGCCGGCCTGCATCGGCTCCAGCACGCCGCCGATGCCGACGCCGCCGGACAGGTGCACGTTCTTGCCGATCTGGGCGCAGGAGCCGACGGTGGCCCAGGTATCGACCATGGTGCCTTCATCGACATAGGCGCCGAGGTTCACGAAAGAGGGCATCAGCACCACGCCGGGCGCGATGTAGGCGGATTTGCGCACCACGCAGTTGGGCACCGCGCGGAAGCCTGCGTCCTTCCACTGGCTGTCGCCCCAGCCTGCGAACTTGCTGTCGACCTTGTCCCACCAGCCAGAGCCCTGCGGGCCGCCGGACTGCAGTTCCATGTCCTTGATGCGGAAGCCCAGCAGCACCGCCTTCTTGGCCCACTGGTTCACGTGCCAGTCGCCGTTCTCCAGCTTTTCGGCCACGCGCAGTTTGCCTGAATCCAGTGCATTCAGGGTGTCTTCGATGGCGTCGCGCTGTTCACCGGTGGTGGCGGGGGTGATGGTGTCGCGCGCCTCCCAGGCGGCTTCGATTGCTGCTTCCAGCTGGGCGTTGGACATGGGGTCGTTCCTCCGGCGTCGGTTAGATTCGGGGTTACATAGCTGCAATCCGCCGTCAGGTCATGCCCGTATTGCGTCCAAAATGCCGCGCCTGACGGCGTTTTGACGATCTCTGGCCGATCAACGCACCCGCCGCAGATGGCGTCTGAGGATGTCGCAGGCTGCGGCGGCGTCGCGGCGGTGCAGGGCCTGCACGATCGCGGCATGGTCGCTGTCCACCCGCCGGGTCCACTGGTGTCGCCAATTGGCAAACAGATGACGGGCCGAGGCGATGTGCAGGTCGTCAATGGCCGCGAGCAGGCGCGGCATCTCGCAGGGGGCCAGAATCACCTTGTGGAAGGCGCGGTTCAACCGCTCCCAGCTGGCCATGTCCTCCGCCGCGTCGCAGGCGATCCGGGCGGCTTCGGCGGCCTCGATGTCAGCGTCGGTCAAGCGGGCGAAGCCGTGGGAGAGGGCGAGGATTTCCAGGGATACCCGCATCTCGATCACCTCGCGGATTTCCGAGGGGTCGAGGGCGCTGACCCGGGTGCCGCGGCGCGGTTCGGAACGGGCCAGCCCGTGTGCCTCGAGCCGCAGAAGGGCTTCGCGGACGGGGACGTGGCTGGCGTCGAATTCGCGGGCGATGTGCTCCTGTCGCAGCTTCTCACCGGCGGCCAGGTGGCCGGTGATGATGCGCTCGCTGAGCGCATTGTAGATCGTATCGGCAATGGTTGCGGACATGCCCTTGGCGATACAACTGCCGATGTGATGCTGCAAGAGTTATCCCCGGCAGGCTCAGCCCAGAGGGTCAGGCGCGATATTGCCGCCGCAGATCAGCACCGCCACACGTTCGCCCGGCGCGGGTTGGTAGGCGCCGCAGGTCAGCGCCGCCAGCGCGGTCGCGCCCGCCGGTTCCACCAGTATGCGCCGTTCGCGCCACAGGGCCGTCTGGGCCGCCGTGATCGCCTCGTCGGGCACGGTCACGGATGTGACGTCCTGTGCAAGGGCAAGCCCGAGGCAGATGTCGCCGATCCGTCGCGCTCCCAGGGCGTTGGCGGCCACGCCGGACACCTCGACATCGACCGCGGCGCCAGTCGCCAGCGCCTGGTGCAGGGCAGAGGAGGTTTCCGGTTCCACCGCAACGATCTTCTTGCGGCCCTGGAACCAGGCCAGCGCGCCACCGATCAACCCGCCGCCGCCGACGGCAACGAGCAGCGTGTCGGCCGCCAATCCCTGGCTTTGCCATTCGGCAAAGCAGGTGCCCTGTCCCGCGACCGTGGCGGCGGCGTCATAGGCATGAACCTGCATGGCGCCGGTTTCCTGCTCGTAGGCCTGGGCCAGTTCGAGCGCATTGGCATAGGCGCCGGGGACAACCTGCAGATCAGCGCCGGTTCGCTCGATCAGGGCGATCTTGGAGGGGCCGGCCATTTCCGGCACGTAGATGCACGCCCTGTGCCCCAGCTGGTGGGCGGCATGGGCAACCGCGGCGCCATGGTTGCCACCCGAGGCCGCAACCAGCCCGGCGTCGGGCACAGGCTGGCTGAGCAGCGTGTTGAAGGCACCACGGGCCTTGAAACTGCCGGTGTGCTGCAGGTGTTCCAGCTTCAGTTCCACCGGGTAGGTCAGGCCGAAACCCTGCGTCTCGATCACCGGGGTTTGCTGCACATGCGGGCGAATCCGCGTTGCCGCGGCCGTGATCTGTGCCTGCCAGTCCATCTGCGCTCCTGCAAAAAACGTTTGTGAAGTGCAAGCTTAGCGCGGTGACGGCGGGGCGCAAGCCTGTCGCCTTTCCTGCATTCTTGATTGGCGTATGGCGGCAAGGAAGGCTACAAGGGAAGTCCTGATATTGTTGTTTGGATTGACCATGACCGAAGATCGCCACAGCCGTTTCCGCGATGCCCATTCTGATCGCAGCCGGGCCGAGCACGTGCCCGCCACGCCGCAGACGCAGGCGTCGGCCTACCGGCTGGCCTTTGCGGACGAGGAATTCCTGTGCCGTGAAGAGCTGCGCCCGGTGCGCTTGCAGCTGGAGCTGTTGAAGCCCGAGGTGCTGCTGAACGAACATGGCATCAACAGCACCATCGTGATGTTTGGGGGCGCGCGCATCCCCGATCCGAAGCACAAGGATCAGGCCCGGACCCAGACGCTGGCGGATCTCTCGCATTTTTACGACGAAGCGCGTGAATTCGCGCGGCTGATGACGGAGAAGTCCAAGGAGAGTGGTGGCCGCGAGAATGTCGTGGTGACCGGCGGTGGTCCGGGCGTGATGGAGGCAGGCAACCGTGGTGCGCATGATGCCGGTGGTCGTTCGATCGGCCTGTCGATCGTCCTGCCGCATGAGCAGGCACCCAACGGCTATGTGACGCCGGATCTCAGCTTCAATTTCCACTATTTCGCCATTCGCAAGATGCATTTCCTGATGCGCGCCCGCGCGATCACGGTCTTTCCGGGCGGCTTTGGCACGCTGGATGAGCTGTTCGAGAGCCTGACCCTGATCCAGACTGGCCGTATGGAGCGCGTGCCGTTCCTCCTGTTCGGCAAGGCGTTCTGGGAGAAGATCATCAACTGGGATGCCCTGGCTGATGCGGGCACGATTTCGGATCAGGATCTGGACCTGTTCCGTTTTGTCGATACGGCCAAGGAAGCCGTCGACATCATTGACAACTGGGATCCGGCACCGCCGCGCGACAGCATTCCCGGTCGGGAAGGTTAAGCGGCCTGCCCGTGGTGCAAATTGCGCCTCTTAGCGCGGGGCAAGATGTTTTGGAGTCTTGCCCGGCGCTGCCTTGTGCCGCATCCTAGTCATCCAACATAACGATAACGGTCACCGCAGGGCTGTGTCCCGCTGGCCAGTACCAGAGGCGTCCTCGATATGCCCGTCGTCCGCGACCACACTGCCATTCTCGCCATGCTGGAAGATGACAGCTTCCGTTGGAACAGCGGCGTCGATGCCGGATTGGGCATGGTGGTCACTTACAGTTTCACCGAAGGCGACGCGCTGGGCAGTGCTTGGGATGACCCGTATGGCGCCAGTGAGTATATCGCGTTCTCCGAGGCGCAGAGATCCTACGTACGAGCGGCCTTTGACCAGTTTGAACAGGGCATTGGCCTGCGCTTTGTCGAGGTCGACGGTCCTGCGATGATCAACCTTTACGGCAGCCCGTCTTTTGCCAACGGCATAGCGGGGTGGGGGCATTACCCCTGGGCGAGCCTGGAGCAGGCTGGCGGCGGCGACATCGTGGTCGAACTGGACCAGTATGGCGTCACCTCCGTTGCGCCGGGTACTTTCAACTACGAGGTCATTTTACATGAGATCGGCCATGGCCTCGGTCTGTCACATCCCCACGAAGGAGAGCTGACCCTTGCTGAAGATCTGGACAACAACATCCAGACGGTAATGACCTACAATTTCAGCACAGGCTTTGCGCAGGCCCCCGGTCGGCTGGATTATGACGCGCTGCGGCATATCTACGGCAGTGATGAGCAGTTCGCTGGCTGGACCTTTGGCACGACCCTTGATGGCGGTGTGCGGATCGAGGCCGCCGACCTCGCGGATACCGTTCTGGCACCGGCACAAGACAGCCGCATCCTGGGACGCGGTGGGGCTGATACCCTGCTGGGCCGGGAAGGCGATGATGAACTTCTGGGCGGCGTCGGCGCCGACAGCCTGACAGGTGGTATCGGCAACGATCACTTGCTGGGCAATGGCGGCAACGACCGGCTGCTGGGAGGAACCAGCGAGAGCGGCTATTCAGGCAGTGAATCGGATACTTTGGACGGTGGGTCCGGGTACGATACGCTCTATGGCGGGGGGGGAGATGACTCGCTGTTGGGCGGAAATGGGCGGGACACGCTCTATGGAGGTTCCGGGCGCGATGCCTTGCGCGGCGGGGATCGGGGCGATCTTCTGATCGGCGATTTCGGCACGGCGGGAACCGATGGGTATGACCGGGATCGGTTGTTCGGCAACAGGGGCAATGATTCGCTGTACGGCGATGGCGGCAACGATGTGCTGAAAGGCGGCAGCGGAAATGACCTGCTAAGCGGCGGCCGCGGCCGGGATTTCCTGACCGGCGGCAAGGGGGCTGACGTGTTTGTCTTCAGCTGGGTCGATATCGGTTACGAAGACGTCATTCGGGATTTTGAAGCCGGGCGCGATCTCATTGATCTCAGTGACGGGATCCTGAACCTCGACGGGTTCGAGGACCTCACGCTGACCACGCAGTCCGGCAGCACCTTCATCACCGGCGGTAGCCTGAGCATCAAGCTGGCGGGCTACGCTGACGCGCTGGATGCCGATGACTTCATCTTCCAGCCCGTCGAGTTTTTCTACGTCTGATCTACGCCGCACGGCACAGGCCGCGGCGGGCCGGGATCATTTCATCCCGGCTTCAGCCTCGATCTGCTTGCGGCTCTTGCGGGCACGTTCGGTGGCCGACTTCAGCTGGCCGCAGGCGGCCATGATGTCATCGCCGCGGGTCTTGCGGATCGGCGAGGCATAGCCAGCCTGGTAGATGATGTTGGCAAAGGCCCGGATGCGGTTGTTCGACGACCGCTTGTAAGGCGCGCCGGGCCATTCATTGAACGGGATCAGGTTGATCTTGGCCGGGATATTGTAGCGCTTGATGTGGTCCAGCAGCCGGTAGGCGTCCTCGTCGCTGTCGTTCACCCCGTCCAGCATCACGTACTCAAAGGTGATGCGTTCCGAGTTCGACGCCTTGGGATAATCCGCCAGCGCCTGCAGCAGCTCGTCGATGTTCCAGCGCTTGTTGATCGGCACCAGAACGTCGCGGGTCTCATTCGTGGTCGCGTGGAAGGACACCGCCAGCAGGCAGCCGATTTCCTCGGCCGTGCGGGCAATTTCCGGCACCACGCCGGAAGTCGACAGGGTGATGCGGCGGCGGCTGAGGGAGATCCCCTCGGGGTCCATCGCGATCTTCATCGCGTCGCGCACGTTGTCGAAGTTATAGAGCGGCTCGCCCATGCCCATCAGCACGATGTTCGACAGCAGCCGGGTTTCGTCCTTGGGGGCGCCGGGGGTGGGCCATTCCTCCAGATCGTCGCGCGCCATCATCACCTGGCCGATAATCTCGGCCGGGGTCAGGTTGCGGACCAGTTTCTGGGTGCCGGTGTGGCAGAAGGAGCAGGTCAGCGTGCAGCCCACCTGGGAGGAGATGCAGAGCGTCCCGCGGTCATCCTCGGGGATGTAGACCACCTCGACCTCGTGGCCGCCGTTGATCCGCACCAGGTATTTGCGGGTGCCGTCGGTGGACACCTGCTTGCTCACCACTTCCGGGATGCGGATCTCGAAATGCTCTGCCAGCTGGGCGCGATAGGCCTTGGCCAGGTTGGTCATCTCGGCGAAGTCGCGCTTGCCCCACTGGTAGATCCACTGCCAGATCTGCCCGACACGCATCTTGGCCTGCTTTTCCGGCGTGCCATGCTCGATCAGCACCTCGCGCATGCGGTCACGGGTCAAGCCGACAAGATTGATCTTGCCGCCCTCGGGTTCCTTGCGGGGCAGGGTCAATACGTCTTGGGTAATCGGCGCGCTGGCGGTCATGGCTTGAGCCTCGGTGCTGGTGGGCGGATGCGGCTCTATATAGGATTTCGCCAGAAGATCAAAAGGGAATCCTGAAGCGATCTTGGTCGCTGCGCTGTCTTCAGCCCTGCACCCGGATGAAAAGCAAAACCCCGGCACGGGCCGGGGTTTCCTGTCAAAGCCGCAAATGGCTTATTTCGTGCAACGTTTTTCCGCTTCATCCATCGCCGCAGTGAAACCCAGCAGCGAGAACGTGTCCTTGGTCTGGGTGCCGCGGGCGGAGCGGGCGGTCAGCACTGCCGTGGCGCCTCGCTTCATCGCGGTGATGACCTTGGCGTCCTCACCCTCTACGGGCCAGGCCCATTCGCCATCGGTAATCATTTCGAATTCGGAATCGCCGATTTCCACGTTCACGGTGGACCCGGGCGCAAAGGGGTAGCCGCCGGTAAAGCTGACCGCGCCCTTGGGGTTTGCTTCGCCACGGAAGGTGACGAAAAGCTGAATCGCGCTGCGCCGTACCGCCACGACACGGCCGTCACGGGTGTTCACCGTCTCTTTGGGAGCAGACACGCCCCAGCATTCGCTCGGATTCTCGCCTTCAAAGACGCTCCAATCCACGTTCGCCGCCACCCGATTGGTCGAGGTCGCTTGCGCTGATGCGGTTGTTGCGAATGCTGCCAGACACAGGCCCGCAGCTACGCGGGCGAGTTTCGATGCCATTTGTCCCGACTCCAAGACTGTTCGTTTCACCTCAAGTTCAATCAAAGGGTCCGCAGCGTTTCAGTCGCTGTCTGTGCCGATCCCCTCGCTTGCGCTACACAATCACACTAACGTAACTAGCACCACGGGTGAAAGTGCGTTTTGGCAGGATTTCGCCCACAGAACACAAGGGGAGAGATCATGCCGAATCCTGTGCCGATGGCCGAAGTCTGGCGCGGTCCGCTGCTGGAAAGCCTGCATCTGGGGCACGCGGTTATTTGCGATCCCAGCGGCCAGATCCTGCGCAGTTGGGGCGATGTGGATGCGGTGATTTATCCACGCAGCTCGGCCAAGATGATCCAGGCCCTGCCGTTGATCACATCGGGCGCCGCGGCCCGCTATGGTCTCACGTCCGAACAGCTGGCGCTGGCCTGTGCTTCGCACAACGGCGCCCATATCCACACCGATCGGGTCAACAGCTGGCTGACGCAGCTCGGGCTTGGAGATGAGGATTTTCGCTGCGGGCCGCAGCTGCCCAACGACATCCCGGCCCGCACCGAGCTGATCAAGACCGACAGCAGCCCCTGCCAGGTGCATAACAACTGTTCCGGCAAACACGCGGGGTTTCTGACCCTGAACCAGTACCTTGGCGGCAATGCGGAATACATCGAGGTGGACCACCCGGTGCAGCAGGCCTGCCTGGCCGCCTTCGAGGAGACCACTGGCCAGGACAGCCCCGGCTACGGCATCGATGGCTGCTCGGCGCCGAATTTTGCCACGACGGTTTCCGGGCTGGCGCGCGCGATGGCGTGGTTTGCCAGTGCCGCAGACCGGTCCGACCGCGCCTCGCCGGCGGCGCAGCAGCTGGTGGCGGCGATGACGGCTCATCCCGAGCTGGTGGCAGGAGAGACGCGCGCCTGCACCAACCTGATGCGCGCCATGGGCGGCAAGGTGGCGGTCAAGACGGGCGCCGAGGCGGTGTTCATCGCCATCCTGCCGGAGCAGAAACTGGGCGTGGCGCTGAAGATCACCGACGGGGCCACGCGCGCCAGCGAATGCGCCATCGCCGCGCTGCTGGTCAGCCTCGGTGTGCTGGAGGCGGATCATCCCGAGACCCGCAAATACATGAACAAGACGCTGTACAGCCGCCGTGGTCTGGAATGCGGGGCCATTCGCCCGGCGGCCGAGCTGCTGTTCTGAGACAGAGTGCCCCGGCGCAAGACCGGGGCATTCGGGGGCTCACATCTCCATCTCGATCACTTCCGCGACTTCCACGGAGCCGCTGCCATCCGCCACCATCGGGCACCCTTTGGCGACCTCGCAGGCGGCTTCGATGCTGTCGGCCTTGATGACCGTGAAGCCGGACAGCGGGTTGGCACCACCATTGTCGGCCACGCCCTGCGCGCTGACCGTTTTGGACATGCCGACGGGGTTGCCGGGGATGTCCACGGCGTCCCCCATTTTCTCGAACCAGGCCATCCAGGCAGCCATGTCCTTTGCCCCTTCTTCTTCGGTCTCCGGCTTCTTGCCGCCGTGGTAGGCGAAAATGTACTGAGGCATTGGTGTTCTCCTTTGGTTGCTGCGGTTGGTCGTTCAGGAAAGATCTGCCAGCACCGCCTCCAGCTTGCGCAGGGTTGAGCTCCAGCCTTCCTCGTGGCGGCTGGCAATTTCCTCTGTGCCCAGATCGCGATGATCGATCATCAGCATCGACCCTTCCGTGGTGGCCGCAATGGTGAAGGTGACATGGCTCTCGTCGCCGCGCTGACCGTCTTCGCCGTGCCAGGCCCAGGTGAAACCGATGGATCTGGGCGCGTCCACATGCGTGACCTCGCCGGAGACGTGGAAGCGTTCACCTTGCTGGTTTTCCATGACCGAATGCCAAGGGCCGGTTTGGCGGAAGTCCAGCGCATGGTCCGGGATGTGCAGCCCCTCAGGCCCCCACCATTTCAGCAGATGCTCCGGGAGCGTGATCCAGGCAAACAGTTGCTCGGGGCTGATCGGAAAGATGCGCCGCAGGTGGAGATCGCTCATGCTGTCTTCTCCTTTTTTCGATGTCCGGCCGTCAGTCTTCCTCGGCCATCAGGGCAGTTTGCAACCGATCCAGGCTGCCCTGCCAGAAATCGCGCCGTGCATTGGTCCAGTCGGCAATCCTGCGCAATCCCTCCGGTCGAGCAGAGTACAGGCGGCGCGTCCCCAGCGCGCGCTGTTGCACCAGCCCGGCCTCGCGCAGCACTTTCAGGTGACGCGAGATTGCGGGCGGTGAAATTCCCGCGCCCGGTGCTAGGTCACCCGCAGGCAATTCCCCTTCGGCAATCAGCTGTTCGACAATCGCCAGCCGGGTGTCGTCCGCCAGGGCGGCAAAGGACTTTTGCAGCGTGGTCATGCGCCATTATTAACATTTTTGTTAAATAATGGAAGGGAAAGTTTGGGCCGGGAAATGGCGACCGCCAAAGGGGGCTCCCGCCCGTCATCGGCCTGTTCGAAAAACAGGTCTCTTCCCGTTGGGCCCGGCGCAGCACCATGGGTGCTGCGCCGGTCACACGCGCCGGTCACACGGGGGCGCTCAGGTCATGTCCCACAGCAGCTTTGCCGCCAGGGTGACCGAGGTCAGCACCAAGAGCGGCTTGATCAGCCGCGCGCCCTTGTTTTGCGCCAGTTTCGCCCCGGCCTGCGCCCCGGCGATCTGTGCCAGCCCCATCAGCAACCCGGTGATCCACCAGGGCGTCGCAACAAAGGCAAAGGCCAGCAGCGCGCCGGCGTTGGAGGCGAAGTTCAGCAGCTTGGTATGCGCGGTGGCTTTCAATATGCCGTAGCCCGCAAGGCTGACGAAGGCGAGCATGTAGAAACTGCCCGCGCCCGGCCCCAGCAGGCCGTCGTAGGCGGCACACAGCGGCACCATCGTGGCGGTGAACAGCGCGGGCGACAGCCGCCGCGCCCGGTCCAGATCGCCAAGGCCCTTCTTGGTGGCAAAAAAGATGGCAATACCTACCAGCAGAACCGGCAGCACCATGCGAATCCACTCGGTCGGCAGCACCGAGACCAGTAGCGCCCCCGCGATAGAGGCGGCAAAGGCCAGCAGCGCCGGCCCCGCCTGCGCGCGCAGATCCACATGGCCGCCGCGGGCATAGCTGAGCGCCGCGGTACCCGCGCCGAACAGACCCTGAACCTTGTTGGTCGACAAGGCTTGCAAAGGCGAAGCGCCCGCCAGCAGCAGCACCGGCACGGTGATCAGCCCGCCACCGCCCGCAACCGCATCAATGAACCCCGCGACGAACCCGGCTGCCAACAGCAGCAGCAGGGTTTCGAAACCCACTTCCAGCATGCGATGTCAGCCTTTGGATGCGTCTTTGAACTCATCCCGGGCGTAACCCTGGATATAGAGCAGCGCGGTGAGGTCGCCGTGGTTGATGCGGATGTCGCATTCCGCGGCGACCGAAGGCTTGGCGTGCAGCGCCACCCCGGCGCCCGCCCGCTTCAGCATGCCCAGGTCATTGGCGCCGTCGCCCACGGCCATCACATCAGCTTCGCTGATGCCCAGCCGGGCGGTGATCTGCTCCAGCGCCTCCACCTTGGCCTCGCGGCCAAGGATCGGCCGCGCGGCTTCGCCCGTCAGTCTGCCGTCCTGCACCAGAAGGGTGTTGGCGCGGTTCTCGTCAAATCCCAGCTCCGCCGCCACCTGCGCCGTAAAGGCGGTGAAGCCGCCCGAGACCAGCGCCGCATAGGCGCCCGCGGATTTCATCGTTGCCAGCAGCTGCGCGCCGCCTGGCATCAGGGTGATGCGCTCTTTCAGGACCTTGGCGATCACGGTTTCCGGCAGATCCTTCAGCAGGCCGACCCGTTCGATCAGCGCGCCTTCGAAATCCAGCTCTCCGTTCATGGCTCGGGCGGTGATTTCCTTGACGCGACTGCCGACGCCGGCCTCCTCGGCCAGTTCGTCGATGCATTCCTGCTGGATCATCGTCGAATCCATATCGGCCAGCAGCATCTTCTTGCGCCGCCCTTCCTGCGGCTGGACCACCAGGTCGACACCGATGTCCTGCAGGTCGGCCCAGACGTCCCAGCGGTTGCCGGGCATCTCCGCGAGCGGAAACTCGGCGGCGATGCCGGGAGCCAGCCAGGTGACCGCACCGCCGCCCCAGGCGTTGCGCAGCGAGTCGGGCAGGGCAGGGTCCAGCACCGGATTGGCAGGGTTGCAAAGCAGGGTGGCGATAAACATCGGCGGCTCCGTGGCATCGGTTGTTCCCCAGTGTCATAGCGGCCCGTCCGGCAAACAGCCAGAGCGCGAGACGCGGCAGAATGGCCGCAAGGCCGCGGTCGGGCCCGGGGTGGCCCGCGGTGGTGTCGGATCGGTGCGGCTGTTTCCGATGGTGGAATTTCATGTCGCAAAAATTCGATGATTGGCCGCTTTGAGGGAATTTTCCGTATTGCGAGTCGCGATGCAGCGCTCTAGCTCTGACGGCGGGACACCCCTCCCCAACGAGGGGCGCTTATCTGGAAGGGTAGCATTGATGGCTATTGCACAACCGGCCGCGCGGCCGGCCAATCCGCGTTTTTCTTCTGGCCCCTGCGCCAAACCCCCCGTCTTTGATCTGGCCAAACTGTCCGGCGCGCCCCTGGGGCGTTCGCACCGCGCTGCGGTGGGCAAGGACAAGCTGCTGGCTGCGATCGAAGGCACCCGCGAGCTTCTGAAAATCCCTGCAGACTACAAGATCGGCATCGTGCCCGCCTCCGACACCGGTGCGGTCGAGATGGCGATGTGGAACCTGCTGGGCGAGCGCAAGGTCGAGATGCTGGCCTGGGAAAGCTTTGGCGCGGGCTGGGTCACCGATGTGGTCAAGCAGCTGAAGATCGACGCCGAGGTGAAAACCGCCGACTACGGTCAGATCGTGGATCTTGCCAGCGTCGATTTCGCCAATGACGTGGTCTTCACCTGGAACGGCACCACCTCGGGTGTGCGTGTGCCCAATGGTGACTGGATCGCGGCTGACCGCGCCGGTCTGACCATCTGCGATGCCACCTCTGCCGCCTTCGCGCAGGACCTGCCCTGGGATAAGCTGGATGTGACCACCTTCTCCTGGCAGAAGGTGCTGGGCGGCGAAGCGGCGCACGGCATGATCATCCTGAGCCCCCGCGCTGTGGCCCGGCTGGAAAGCTACACCCCGGCGTGGCCGCTGCCCAAGATCTTCCGTCTGACCAAGGGCGGCAAGCTGATCGACGGCATCTTCAAGGGTGCCACCATCAACACGCCGTCGATGCTGGCGGTCGAGGATTACCTGCTGGCGCTGGACTGGGCGCGCTCGGTCGGCGGTCTGGAAGGGCTGATCGCCCGTGCCGACGCCAATGCCAAGGCGGTGTTCGACTTCTGCGACGCCAAGCCCTGGATTGCCAACCTGGCCGAAGATCCGGCAACCCGCTCGAACACCTCGGTGTGCCTCAAGTTCACCGATGCACGCATCCAGGACGGCGCCGCCTTTGCCAAGGCCGTGGCCAAGCGTCTGGAGGCCGAAGAGGTGGCGCTGGACGTCGGTGCCTATCGTGACGCGCCTGCGGGCCTGCGCATCTGGTGCGGCGGCACGGTTGAGACCGCCGACATCGAGGCAATGCTGCCCTGGCTCGAATGGGCCTTTGAGGCCGAGATCGCCGCACAAGGCTGATCCCCGCTGCCCGGCCCTGCTGCCGGGCTGCGCCAGACCCTCTCCATTTTCAGGCCGTACCCCCGGCCTCTGCACATGAAGGACCACACCCATGGCTCCCAAAGTTCTGATTTCCGACAAACTTTCCGAAGCTGCCGTCCAGATCTTCCGCGACCGCGGCATCGAGGTCGACTTTCAGCCCGACGTGGGCAAGGACAAGGAAAAGCTCGCAGAAATCATCGGCCAGTATGACGGTCTCGCGATCCGCTCCGCCACCAAGGTGACCGAGAAGATCCTCGAGAATGCCACCAACCTGAAGGTAATCGGCCGGGCCGGCATCGGCACCGACAACATCGACAAGGAAGCGGCGTCCAAGCGCGGTGTCATCGTGATGAACACGCCCTTCGGCAACATGATCACGACCGCCGAACACGCCATTGCGATGATGTTCGCCGTGGCGCGCCAACTGCCGGAGGCCTCCGCCTCGACCCACGCGGGCAAGTGGGAGAAGTCCAAGTTCATGGGTGTCGAGCTGACCGGCAAGACGCTGGGCGTGATCGGTGCCGGCAACATCGGCGGCATCGTCTGCGACCGCGCCCGCGGCCTGAAGATGAAGGTTGCGGCCTATGACCCCTATCTGAGCCAGGAAAAGGCCGACAAGATGGGTGTCGAGAAGGTCGAGCTGGATGAGCTGCTGGCGCGGGCTGATTTCATCACCCTGCACGTGCCGCTGACCGAGCAGACCCGCAACATCCTGTCCAAGGAAAACCTGGAGAAGACCAAGAAGGGCGTGCGCATCATCAACTGCGCCCGTGGCGGCCTGGTGGACGAAGCCGCGCTGGCCGAACTGCTGACCTCCGGCCATGTGGCAGGCGCCGCCTTCGACGTCTTCTCGGAGGAGCCCGCGAAGGAAAACCCGCTGTTCGGCCTGCCCAATGTGGTCTGCACGCCGCACCTCGGCGCTGCCACCACCGAGGCGCAGGAAAATGTTGCCTTGCAGGTGGCCGAGCAGATGTCGAACTACCTGCTGACCGGTGCCGTCGAGAACGCGCTGAACATGCCCAGCGTTACCGCCGAGGAAGCCAAGGTCATGGGGCCGTGGATCAAGCTGGCCGATCACCTCGGCAGCTTTGTCGGCCAGATGAGCGATGAGCCGATCCAGGCGATCAACATCCTGTATGACGGGGTCGCCTCCGGCATGAACCTCGACGCGCTGAACTGCGCGGTGATCGCGGGGATCATGAAACGCTCCAACCCCGAGGTGAACCTGGTCTCTGCCCCGGTTGTCGCCAAGGAGCGTGGCATCCAGATCTCGACCACCAATCAGGACAAGTCGGGTGCCTTTGATGGCTACATCAAGGTGACCGCCGTCACCTCCAAGCGCGAGCGCTCGGTTGCGGGTACGGTGTTCTCGGATGGCAAGCCGCGCTTCATCCAGATCAAGGGCATCAACATCGAGGCGGATGTGGGCGCGCATATGCTCTACACCACCAACGAGGACGTGCCCGGCATCATCGGCACCCTGGGCAACACCCTGGGCGACAATGGCGTGAACATCGCCAACTTCACGCTGGGTCGGGCTGCCGCCGGTGGCGAGGCGATCGCGCTGTTGTACGTGGACGAACCTGTCCCCGCAGAAGCACGCGCCAAGCTGGCCGAGACAGGCATGTTCAACCAGATCAAACCGCTGCAGTTCGACGTCGCCTGACCTCGACCCGGCAACGTTGCGAGCGCCCCCGCAGTCCGCTGCGGGGGCGTTTGCCGACTTTAGCCTCCTTGCGGCACCGTTTCGCGTGATTGGGCCGGGGTGCCGCGCAGCACGACAGCGGCGAAAATCGCCATCGACGCCAGTGCAACCAGCGATCCGATCTGCGCCAGCACTTCCGTGCGTTCAAGGATTGCCAGCGGAATGCCGGGCACCAGCAGCAGCAATGTCAGCACCGACCCTGCCAGATGCAGCCGGGGCAGCAGGCCGACGGACGCGCCGGGCAGCACGTGGTAGTAGAACGCGAAGATCGAGCAGCTGACCCAGCCCAGCAGGTTGAGGTGCCCGTGGGCCGGCGACAACAGGTGATCCTTGCTTGCAGACATCTGTATTCCCCAAACCATGCCGGCCAGAACCGAAATCAGCGCAAGCAGCATGAACCAGCGTGCAATTCCCTTCATCACTCTTCCCTCCGGGTTTTGTGGGTGCAAAATAAGCATTGTCTTGAAATGGGCCGATTTCCTGCGTCGGCCAGTCCGGTTGTGAACCAGCAAGGGTTGAGCCCTCTCCGTCAATCCGGCATCTACGCTGCAAACCCACGCCATAGGAGGTTTTGATGACCGCCCCAATCTACGCCATCGGTGACATTCATGGGCAGCGCGCCATGCTGGACGACGCTTTGCAGCGGATCGAAGCCGACGGCGGACCTGACGCGCGGGTTGTCTTCCTCGGTGACTATTGTGACCGTGGGCCGGACAGCCGCGGAGTAGTCGATTGCTTGGCGCAGGGAATGGCTGCCGGCCGCAATTGGGTCTGCATCAAGGGCAATCACGACCGGATGTTTTCCATGTTCATGGAGGATCATCCGCGCAACGATGACCGGCTGCTGGTCGGATACCACTGGCTTCATCCGCGTATTGGCGGGGTAGAAACCCTGCAATCCTACGGCGTCGACGTGGCTGAGCGGGAACGTATCCACGAGGTTCACGATCGCGCCCGCGCTGCGGTTCCATCAGAGCACTGCATGTTTCTGGATGGTCTGAAGACGTTCCACCAGGAGGGCGAGCTGCTGTTCGTCCACGCTGGTATCCGCCCCGGGGTATCGCTCGATCAGCAGGTGGAAAACGATCTGGTCTGGATCCGGCAGGGGTTCCTGACGGACACCCGCGCCCACCCCTGGCTGGTGGTGCATGGCCATACCCATGTGAAGCGGGCCGAGCATCATGGCAACCGGGTCAACCTCGACACCGGTGCGGGCTACGGCCATCCGCTGACCGTGGCCGTTTTCGAAGGGCGCGATTGCTGGCTGCTGACGGAGGAGGGGCGCCAGCCGCTCACCCCGTAAGCCGGTTTCCTTCTGGAAAGAGGGGTCCGTTGCAGGCGGCGCGAGGGGGCGACGCCCCCTCAACGCAGGTCAGGTCCAGTCCAGCACCACCTTGCCGCTGGCACCGGATTTCATCGCGGCGAATCCTTCGGCAAAATCATCAACGCCGAAGCGATGGGTGATGACCCGGCTGACATCCAGTCCGTTCTGCAGCATCGCGATCATCTTGTACCAGGTCTCGAACATCTCGCGACCATAGACGCCCTTGATGGTGATCGCCTTGAACACGATGCGCGACCAGTCGACCGGCGATTTGCCCGGCGGAATGCCCAGGAGGGCAATCCGGCCGCCCATCACCAGCGCCTCGACCATCTGGTCCAGCGCCGCCTGGCTGCCGGACATTTCCAGCCCGACATCGAACCCCTGTTTCATGCCCAACTCATGGATCACATCCGGCAGCTCTTCCTTGGATACATCCACCGTTCGCAAGGCGGGCACCACATGGGCTGCGAGCTTCAGCCTGTCCGGGTTGATGTCGGTGATCACCACATGGCGCGCGCCGGCGTGTTTTGCCACCGCGGCCGCCATGATGCCGATCGGACCCGCGCCGGTGATCAGCACATCCTCGCCCAACAGATCAAAGCTCAGCGCCGTATGCACCGCGTTGCCCAAGGGGTCGAGGATGGCGCCGATTTCGTCCGGCACGTCATCGGGCAGCGGCACCACGTTGAAGGCGGGCAGCTTCAGATACTCGGCAAAGGCGCCCTGCTCATTCACCCCGATACCGCGGGTGCCGGGGTCGAGGTGGAACTTGCCGGCCCGGCTTTGGCGCGAGTCGGTCCTGATCAGATGCCCCTCGCCGGAGCAGCGCTGGCCCACGGCCAGATCGGTGACGTTGCGACCGATCTCGACGATCTCGCCTGCGAACTCATGGCCGGTGATCATCGGCACCGGCACGGTGTGCGACGCCCAATCGTCCCAGTTCCAGATGTGAATATCGGTGCCGCAGATGCCGGTCTTCTTCACCTTGATCAGCACCTCGTCGGGGCCGATTTCCGGCACCGGCGCCTGGACCATCCACAGTCCCTCCTGCGGATGGCTTTTCTCCAGCGCCTTCATCGTGTTCGGACGGCTCATCAGATCACCCCCAAATCCTTGCCGACCTTGCCAAAGGCGGCCAAGGCCCGGTCCAGCTCTTCGCGGGTCAGCGCCGCGTTCATCTGCGTGCGGATCCGCGCCTGTCCGCGCGGCACCACCGGGAAGAAGAAGCCGGAGACATAGACGCCCTCGTCGAACAGCCGCGCCGCCATGTCCTGCGCCAGCTGTGCCTCGCCCAGCATCACCGGGATGATCGGATGCTCACCCGGCAGCAGGTCAAAGCCCAGCTTTTCCAGACCCGCGCGCCAGTAGCGCGCATTCTCGAACAGCTGCGCGCGCAGCCCGTCGCCTTCCTCGACCAGCCGGATCGCCTCCAGCCCGGCAGCAACAATCGATGGCGGCAGCGAATTGGAGAACAGATAGGGCCGCGCCCGCTGCCGCAGCAGGTCGATCACTGGCTGCGGCCCGGCGATATAACCGCCGATGGCCCCCCCAAGTGCTTTGCCCAAAGTTCCGGTGACGATATCCACGTCGACCCCGAAGTGTTCCGGCGTGCCCGCACCCGTGGCCCCCATGAAGCCGGTTGCGTGGCAGTCGTCCACCATCACCACGGCGTCATATTTATCGGCCAGAGCCCGGATCTCCGGCAGCTTGGCCAGGTAGCCGTCCATGGAGAACACGCCGTCGGTCGCGATCATGATATGGCGCGCGCCATCCTCGCGGGCCTGCTTCAGCCAGGCCTCCAGATCGTTCATGTCACTGTTCATGTAGCGGTAGCGCTTGGCCTTGCACAGGCGGATGCCGTCGATGATCGAGGCGTGGTTCAGGCTGTCAGAGATGATCGCGTCTTCCGGCCCCAACAGCGGCTCGAACAGCCCGCCGTTGGCGTCGAAACAGGCGGCGAACAGGATCGAGTCATCCTTGCCCAGGAACTTCGCCAGCCGCTGCTCCAGCTCGCGGTGAATGTCCTGGGTGCCGCAGATGAAGCGGACGGAGGCCATGCCGAATCCCTTCGGCTCCATCGCGTCGCGGGCTGCGCGGATCAGGTCGGGGTGGTCGGCAAGGCCAAGGTAGTTGTTGGCGCACAGGTTGATCACCGACCGGCCCCCAACGGTGATCTCGCCCCCCTGCGGGGAGGTGATCATTCGCTCGCGCTTGTACAGTCCTTCGCCCTCGATCTGGGCCAGCGTGTTGGAGATGTCGGTCAGAAATGCAGTGGACATGCGCAAGCTCCCTCATGTGTTCCGAGTCGAGCTTCTAGCATAACGGATTGAGTTCCGAAATACGGGATTTCACTATCTCGGAAAAGTTTCCGCAAAACTGGAGCTGGCGGTGAAATCCGCCCCAGACGGGCTAAGTTCCGGCGCAGCAGCTGGGAGGGTGCAGCCATGGCGCGGGTCACGGGAATTGGCGGGGTGTTCATCAAGGCGCGCGGCGACAAGCAGGCGCTGGCGGAGTGGTATCGCGACCATCTGGGGATGCGGCTGACCGACTTCGGGGGCGCTGTGCTCAGTTGGCAGGAGGACCGGGCCGAGGACGGCGGCCTGACGGTCTGGGCCACGGCAGCGCCGGATGGCGACTGGTTCAGCCCCAGCACGGCGGGATTCATGATCAACTACCGGATTGATGACATGGCGGCGATGGTCGCGCAGCTGCAGGAAGCGGGTGTGCCAATCCTGCAGGGGCCGGAAAGCCATGAAAATGGCCAGTTCGCCTGGATCATGGATCCGGAGGGCAACAAGGTGGAGCTGTGGCAGCCGCAGCCCTGGACCGATCTGACTGGCAGTTGAGAGTTTTGAGGCTGTCGCAACGAAAAACGCGGTCCCCTTTCGGGGACCGCGCCGCAATACTGCGAAAGGCAGCCTGGCTTATGCCAGTTCCAGGTTCACTGCCGACTCGCGGCCGTCACGGCCGGGCTCGATGTCGAAGTTTACTTTCTGGTTGTCTGCCAGGCCGGTCAGGCCCGAACGTTCCACAGCAGAGATGTGCACGAACACGTCTTTGCTGCCGCCTTCGGGTGCGATGAAGCCGTAGCCTTTGGTGGTGTTGAACCATTTTACGGTGCCAGTGGCCATATCCGTAGTCTCCTAGTTTGTGCTGCCCGCGTTGGTGCGGCAGCCTGGCGTAGTCGGTCTGGATCGAGAGACTGATAACGCCGTAGAAACGGGAGACAGTGGATCGACAAGAATAACGTAAGCCCCCCACATATGGAGCTTGGTCCCGAGTCGTTCAAGAGGAAATCTAAAACTGCCTGTCTGGGCGTCAGGCGTTCTTGACGATCAGGAACACCCGCGCAGGCCCGTCCGGAGCGGTGATTGCATGGGCAACATCGGCGGCATAGCGTGCCGTATCGCCTGCTTGCAGCCGGTCCTGGGCCTTGCCGGAGACGACCGTGACCGTCCCTTCGAGCGCGGTCAGCTGTTCTACGGTGCCACGCGTGTGGGGCTGGCTGTTCAGCGCGCCCCCTTGGTCAAAACGGATGTCGTAAACCTCGTGCCCGCCGGCATCCTCGGGTGGAGACAAGATGCGGATGCGACAGCCCTGGCCCATGTTCTCGATCTTCGGGACATCGGCGGCGCGCAACACCTCGATCCGGTCCTGCATGTCACCGGCTTCCAGCAGGCCGGCGAAATCCACTTGCAACGCCCGCGTGAGGTTCCAGAGGGTTGCGATGGTCGGCGAGCTTTCGCCGCGTTCGATCTGGCTCACCATGGAGCGGCTGACGCCGGAGAGATTGGCCACGGCCTCAAGGCTCAGGCCTTGGGCACGCCGGGCCTCTTTCAGGCGCGCGGGAAGCAGGGTCAGGATATCGTCTGTGTTTTCCGTCATGACGGATTCTCTGCGCTGCCGGGCCGGGTTTGTCAATTGCCGCGGCACACGTCGGGGTCACGGCGCGGGCAAGCGTGACGGTACGTCCCGGCAGACAGGTTGATGCTGCGGGTGCATAGTGTCGCCAAACCGGATGAGGAGAAAGACAATGCGTGACATCGTGATCCTGGATGGCGCCCGCACGGCCATTGGCACCTTTGGCGGCGCGCTGGCCAGCACTGCGCCGATTGACCTTGCCACCACCGTGTCCCGGGCGGCGCTGGAGCGGTCCGGCGTCGAGGGCGGCCAGATCGGTCATGTGGTGTTCGGCCATATCATCAACACCGAACCGCGTGACATGTACCTGAGTCGCGTAGCGGCGATGCAGGCCGGGGTGCCGGATGCGGTGCCCGCGATGAATGTGAACCGGCTGTGCGGCTCTGGCGTGCAGGCCATCATCTCGGCCTCTCAGTCGCTGGCAATGGGTGATGCGGAGTTTGCGTTGGCGGGCGGGGCAGAGAACATGTCGCGCAGCCCCTACATCCTTCAGCAGAGCCGCTGGGGTGCCAAGATGGGGGATGTGAAGGCGCTCGACATGATGTTGGGGGCGCTGAATTGTCCCTTTGGCACCGGGCACATGGGGGTGACTGCCGAAAACGTTGCTGATGAGCATGGTATCAGCCGCGAACAGATGGATGCCTTTGCCATCACCAGTCAGAACCGCGCCGCCGCAGCGATCGAGGCGGGGCATTTCAAAACCCAGATCACTCCGGTGGAGGTCAAGGTCAAGCGCGAGCTCGTGCCCTTCGAGGTGGACGAGCATCCAAAGGCGACAAGCGCCGAAGCTCTCGCCGGGTTGCGCCCGGTATTTCAGAAGGATGGGCGGGTCACGGCCGGAAACGCCAGCGGCATCAATGATGGTGCGGCGGCACTGGTCCTGGCGACGGCGCAAGCGGCTGAACAGGCTGGGTTGAAACCCAAGGCACGGGTTCTCGGCTATGCGCATGCTGGCGTGCGCCCGGAGGTTATGGGGATCGGCCCGGTTCCGGCGGTCCGCAACCTGTTGGAACGCACCGGTCTGGCTGTTTCGGATTTCGATGTCATCGAATCGAACGAGGCCTTCGCCGCGCAGGCGCTGGCGGTAAACCAGGAACTCGGGCTGGATCCTGCGCGGGTGAATCCGAACGGCGGGGCCATCGCCCTGGGGCACCCGGTCGGAGCAACCGGCGCCATCATAACCCTGAAGGCGCTGTATGAACTGGAGCGCATTGGCGGCCGCCGTGGGTTGATCACGATGTGCATCGGCGGCGGGCAGGGTATCGCGCTGGCTATCGAGCGCCTCTAACGCAGGCGGCATTCCTCGCGAAAATCGACTGAGGGGGGCGTTAGCACTGGCCACGACCTCCCCGCGTCGCCCGCCGGGGGCGGCGAGCACAGCAACGACCTGTCGGCTGATCGTCGGCAGGCGGGTTTTCCGGCGCCATGACGCGCTTGTGAAACTTTATGAGGTTTTTATGCGCTCAAATGACAATTTAAGGTAGAATACAATATCACAGTGGAAAACTAGCGATTCCCGCTCGTCGCTCCGTTGCGGCTGTTTTTGCCTATCTGTGTTGTGGCTGATGGGGTCACCGTAAAAAGTGCGATTGTCGCAGTAGAAGCACAGGGCAGCTGTGTGATTGGAGGGCAGTTTGGCATCCACAGTCCTGCTTTTGGAAGATGACGTCGGCGCACGCTTCACCTTTGAGATTGCGTTGCGAGACGCTGGGTATGAGGTCACGGCGGTTGCGAACTGTACTGAGGCGATTTCCGCGCTGTCGAAGATGTCGCCGACTGTTCTGGTACTGGATCTGAAAATCGGCGAGGAAACCTCGCTGCCCGTCGCCGACTACGCCGCGCTGAGCTGTCCCGACGCGCCGGTGGTCTACATCACTGGCAGCCGTCTTTTCACGGGGGGCGAATTGTTCGGCCTGAGCCAGAACATCCGATGGGTGCTGCGCAAGCCCGTGGCCCTGCCGGATTTGCTGAGCATGGTGGACCACGTTACCGGCCGATTGGGTGCGAGTGATACCGCTCAGTCCACCACGACATCGCGAATTGCCGCGATCAGGTGACCGGGCTGCCTTCAGCAGGCGGTGAAAATCTCCGGATCTGAGGGCGGACGGATCGCGCCCGCCGAAATCGTGAAAACGGCGCCGCGGCCAAGCTCGCCTTGCGCCTCAAAAGCCCATTTGTGACGGCGGCAGATCTCGGCACAGGTGGACAGGCCGATGCCGCTGCCCTCGATATTCGGGTTCACCCGATGAAACGGCTGGAATATCTTGTACCGGTCGGCCTCGGATAACCCGATGCCATTGTCGGAAATCGACAGCGACCATTGCTCTCTGCCGCGGCCCTGCATCGCGATCTCGATCTCCAGCGGCCGGGCCGGATCCCGATACTTGATGGCATTGGACAATATGTTGGTCAGCACCAGGTGCAGCAGCGTCGGCTCGGCATAGACAAGGCAGCTTTTGCCCGTCACCGCCAGCTGCGCCCCGCATGTCTGCAACTGCTGTTCGAGACTGTCGCAGGCTTCCTTGATGGCGTCTTCAAGCCGCACATCCTGCAACTTCATCTCGGCGGCAGTCGACACGGAGTGGTCCAGAAGTTCCGTCGTCAATCGATCCATTTGCCGGGCGGCACGGCTCATGTGTTGCAGAAATTCCAGGGCCCTGTCTGGAAGATTGTCGGCGTAGTTGTCGGAAAAGAATTGCAGCGATCCGATCAGCGTGCCGATCGGGGTGCGCAGATCGTGGGAGGCTGCCCGGGCAAAAGCCTGCATGGTCAGCAGGGTTTCCTGAAGGCTCAGAATATCTTCGCGGGCCTGCCGCAGTTCACCGCGCAGTTTGCTGCGCAATTCGTTCATCTGGCGGAGCGATTCTGCATTCGCTCTTAGCTGATCCTGCGTCAGCAACATCAACCGTTCACCCTTGGCCGCCGCACGGAGCAGGGAGACCCGGAATTCGGTCTCCGGGGCGAGTATGGTCGCAGAATTGCCGATCATCGGAAAACCGGTGTTGCCCGAGGCAGCGCCCTTGCGCAGGCGCGACAGGACGGTGTCTGCGTCGCATCGGGTCAATTCGCTCAGGTGCAAGCCTGCCAGCTCCCGGTCCGTGGCGGAAGCAGAGGGGTGGAAGCTGCGCTGCGCGCGCCTGTTGGCGACAAGGATCCGGCCTCCCCAGTCGAGGATCATGGATGCGTAGGGCGACGCGAAAAAGGCGCTGCCCAACACATCGGAGGCGAGCTGTTCGTTCTCAGTTGCCATTGACGGATACAGTTGCCATCGGGCCTCGCTGCGGGTCCGGATGGCGTGCGCGGGGATGCGCTGTGAAGAGGGCTGTTTTCATGCGGCGGCTCCCGCTGTTGGCTGGCCCGGACGATTCATCCGGCTGCTGCCGGGAAAAGTTGCAGGCCGCCGAACACATGGGTCACCTTGCCGTGGTCGTCCTGGTTCGCTTCCACCACAAGGGTTGCCGCCCGTATCGATCCTTCGCCATTCACCAGCCTGACTTGTGACTGAAACGGAGTTCCCTGTACCAGCGTCCCCTGCAACTGGTCCTTGATCCGGCTCTGGTCCTCGGGATGGATGCGCTGCAGCAGCAATTCGATCGATGAGATCTCGATGCTGCGGTCATAATCCAGGATGTCGTACATCCCGGGGTTCCAGATCGGAACATTGTTAATCACGTCATAGGAGAACACACCGATTCCCAGATGTTCCTGAACCGTTGCGCTGCAATCCAGCATCAATTTGTGCTCATCCTGCTTGGCCTGGTCCCAGCACACACCGATGAGCTGCACAGTGTCCCCGTATGAGTCGCGGAAGACCATCATGCTGCCATTGAGCTTGCGGGTACTGCCTGCGTCATCAAAGAAGCGGGTCTCGAATTCGAAAGAGCCGCCTTGCTCGATCAGCTGTTGGATCGCCGCGCGCAAGGCTGGCTGGTCCTCGGGGTGCGCACGGGCGAGGATGTCTTCGAAGGTCATGTCCTTCGGGGCATTCTCGATGCCCAGCACCGAGTGTGTCTCCGGCGACAGGTAGCTTTCCTGGGTATCCAGATTGTGGGTCCAGAAGCCGACACGGGCCACCTTGCTGACAAGACGCAGCACGTTGTTGAAGGGCTCGTTGTCGTACCGGGTGATGGTGATCGATATGCCGATCAGCTTCTGGTGCTGATCCAGCACCGGTGACATGACGAGGGTGAAGTAGTCGCCATTGGACAGCACCGGTATGCGGCGGGTTTCCTGCAGCCGCAGAACGGCATTGGCAATCGGGGCCAGTGCCGGGAAACCACGCGGCAGGTTGCATTGGCTGAGATGCAAGCCTGTCGGTGGCAGTTCCGAGATGCCAAAGACATCCAGCGCCACCCGCGACAGTCGCCGGATGATAAGTGCCTGATCGGCCAATGCCACCGCGTAGGGCGACGACGCCAGCGTCGCTTCCAGCTCGGAGGCCAGCGCCTGGCGTTCGGCTGAACTGATTTGCAACTCTTCGTTGACGGTCAGCAGCTCTTCATTGGTGGATTGCAATTCCTCGTTGGAGGTTTCCAACTCCTCATTGGTAGCCTGGAATTCCTCGTTCGTGGACTGCAGCTCCTCGTTGGCGGATTGCAGCTCCTCGTTGGCGGTCTGCAATTCCTCGATCGTCTGTTGCAATGCTTCCTGGGTGGAGCGGATTTCCAGCTCCATGCGCTGGACGTACTCCCGCTGGTCGCTATCGGAAATCTGATCGAGGCTGAGCGCCTTCTCCTCTTCGAACTTGGCGTTGATCGCCAACAGGCAGTGAACCTCGCCGCCGCGGTGGTGGTAGAAGGGAAACGCCTGCAATTGCACTCGGTTGCCCGTGGGCAGCGACACCTGGTGCCACCGACCGTCGCGGCGGGTCTCGCTGCGAATGGCGATGGCGATCAGGCTTGCCGCCTCACTGCGCAGGGGTTCGATCAGCATTTTCACACTCAAGGAGGTGGAAATGCCGGCCCTGATTTCACTGTAGGCGCTGATGTCGCCCAGCACCTCGATGATGTCACCGTGGCGGGTGCAGATCATCCCGTTGGGGGCAACGGCGCGTGCGAGCGAAAGATCCGCCTGGGTTGCCTGGTCATTCGCTGTTTGCTGCGGGGATTTGCGCTGGTGCAGCGTCCGCAGATACCCGGTACCGGCATTGCTGGGAGTGACCGTAAGTTCCCCGGAGATGCCACGCCGCTTTGCGAAGATCTTGTCCGCGCCTTGCCGGGCATCGAAGTAGAGGCCCATTTCCCCGACGGATTCGGAGGTTCCGAGAAACAGGAGCCCCCCCGCCGCCATCGAGTAGTGCAGCCGGGTCAGGACCCGTTCTTGCAGGGCCAGGTTGAAATAGATCAGGACGTTCCGGATGGTGACGAGGTTCACGTTGATGAACGGAGGATCCTGGAACACGTTGTGCCGCGAAAACAGGGTTACATTGCGCAGCTCCTGCCGCACGGTAATGTCGTTTTCGCCGACGATGAAATATTCCTTGAGGTAGTTCGCCGGAATATCTTCTGCCGCGGCAAGCGGGTAGGTTCCCTTGCGGCCGACTTCGATGGCGTTCTGATCGATGTCGGTGGCAAAGATCTGCACATTGTTCTTGGTCAACTCCTGGATGCCGCCGAGGATTTCGGCAATCAGGATGCCAATGGAGTAGGCCTCTTCACCGGTGGCGCAGCCCGCCACCCAGACCCGGATCGGCCCGGGCGCGCGAATTGCCAGCTGCTTTTCCAATTGTTCGTACAGTTTGCGAAACTGGTCGGGGTCACGAAAGAAACGGGTGACCGAAATCAGCAGGTCCCGGTGCAGGGCGTCGACCTCTTCGACATTCGAGCGGCAGTAATCGACGTAGCTTTCGTAGTCCTCGATGCCCAAGGCCGCCATCCGCCGCATGATGCGACGGTTCAGGGTGTTTTCCTTGTAGTTCGCGAAATCCACCTGTGTGCGCGCCAGCAGGATCCCGAAGAGTTCGCCCAGTTTCGTTGGCTCATGCGGTACCGTGCGCAGCCGCTCCAGATTGCGCGGCTGGGCCAGAATTTTCTCGAAGTGCTTGCCGATTTTCTCGGGCGTCAGGGTGAGATCGACACAGCCGGTCTCGATGGCCGAGGTCGGCATGCCGTCGTATTTCGCCGAAGCGGGTTCCTGCGCGATGGTTATGCCGCCGCTTTCGCGAATGGCCTGAACTCCGTAGCTGCCATCGCTGCCAGTGCCGGAAAGCACGATGCCCACGCAATCTTCGCCGCACGCTTCGGCCATGCTCTTGAACAGGCGGTCTGCCGAGGGCTTGGGCGTGGCCGGATGCCCCGCGGGATTGCGCAGGCGCAGCTTGCCATTGTCGAAGATGACATCGGTGTTGGGCGGGGTGACATAAATCGTGCCGACCTGCGGCGTGACCTCACCGGAGAGTTCGATCACCGGCAGCGTGGTTTCGCTCACGATGAGCGAGGTCAAAATGCTCTTGTGGGTCGGTGACATGTGCTGGGCAATGACGTAGATGGCCGCCGCGGAGCGGGGCAGGTTCTGCACCAGCGACGACACGGCCTCCAGCCCGCCTGCGGAGGCGGCGATGCCGACAACATGATACCCCAGCGTGTTGCGCGAACCACCCTCGGGACGCTCTGCCTGCTCGCCCGCGGCAGGATCTGCGCCTTCGTTCCGGTTATGGTCTTCCATGCTTAACCTGTCCTTACTCGTTCCCCGCTACTGCCCGGATGCAGTCAGCTGTCTGTCAAAGCCGAGGCCGGTTCCCGAAAATGCCGTTCCTGTCAGGCTGCCGGGCAGAACTTGTCGATCAAGTTCAACAATTGCCCCGGTGTAACGGGTTTGGAGGCGAATCCATTCATCCCCAGTTCCCGGACGATCGAATCGTCGTGGTAGGCGACATCTGCGGTCACGGCGATGATCGGGACGTTGCGGGGGGGATCCGAGCGGGTGCCCCGGATCTGTCGGGTGGCATCGATGCCGGAGACCCGCGGCATATGCAGGTCCATCAACACCAGGCCAAACGCATCGGGAGCCTTGGTCAGAATATCAAGGCTTTCCTGGCCATCCACGGCGATCTCGACGTCGACGCCAAGGGCCAGGATGATTTCGCGCATCATGTAACGCGTGAATTCGTCATTCTCGACGAGCAGGACTTTCCGCGGATTATTCATCGGCCGGTTCCGTTATTGCTTCGGTTGGAATCAGAAACAGGAATTCGGTCGCGAAACCGTCTCTGGGGACTTCGGTCAGCTCCAGGGACCCACCCATAAGTTCTGCGATTTCGGAGGAAATTGCCAACCCAAGCCCCGCTCCATCATGCTGGCGTTTCAACCCTTGGTCAACTTGCCTGAAGCGATCAAATATCATCTTCTGCGCGTTTTTTTCTATTCCGCCACCCGTGTCGCGAACCTTTACCTGCAGTTGCAGGGGAGAGGCGCCGTCGGGGGCTTCCACCAGCTCCACGGAGATGCGTATTTCGCCCTCGTTGGTGAACTTGGCGGCATTGTCGGTCAGGTTGCCCACCACCTGAGACAGGCGCGCGCCATCCAGCAGATAATATTGTGCCAGATCATCCGCGACGTGCAACGTTGCCTCGACCTTGTCGCTCTTGCCGCGTCGATGCACTGCGGCGCGGGTTGTTTCCAACCAGTAGGCGGCGAGATCGCGGATGTTCGTTTTCACGGGATTGACCTTGACCTCCTTGGCCTCCAGTCGCGCGGCCTCCAGCGTGTTGTTCAGCATTTCCAGCAGGTTCTGTCCCGCCGCCAGGGCCGTGCGCGCGTGCTGTCGTGTCTTGGGCGGATTGTCGGGAGCCAGTTCAATCAGATGCATCAGACCGAGAATGGCATTCAGCGGGGTGCGGATTTCATGACTCACCGTGGTCAGAAAGGCCGAGTGAATTGAAAGCGCATCGCGTTCTTTTTCCGCGCGGCGCCGATCGCGAATCTCGTTGTTCAGCGCATCCATCTGACGCGCGATGCGGGCTTCGTAGTCGTTGAAGGCGGCAACCAGCGTGTCCAGTTCGTCCGGCATGGCAGGTGGCGTGCGGTCCAGCGTGAGTTTGCGGGGCGTCTCCTCCGAGTCGCTTGCATCAATATGCGCGGCAACCCGAAGCAGATGACGGGACACCAGCGTGTAAAAGACCAGCAGCAGAGCCAGCGCAGCGAAATAGGCCTTGGCGATATTCGAGGCCAATGTGGTCCACAACTGGCTCCAGATTCGTTGTTGGATTCGGGAATAATCCAGGGACACCTTCAGCGTGCCGACCGGGAAGCTCTCGGCGGTGGAGAGCGTATAGGTCAGCGGAATGTCCTCGTCATATTGGTCCGGCTGCTTCCGGCCCAGTTCCCAGGAGTTTCCCGTCGGTGTGCTGAGAGCGACGCCGTCAATGAAATCGCTGGTCAGGACACCTTCCAGAATGGTTTGCACAATGTCCTGGTTGAATTCCCAAAGCCCGCGCGCCAGGGAGGTCGAGACGGTTTCCCGGATCAGCTGCAGCCCGGCAGCGGCGTCACGTTTCTGACTTTCGTAGCTCAGGTACAGCTGCACGCCGGTCGAAAAGACCGAGAGGATGGAGCTGATGACCAGCGACGCCACAATGAGCCGCAAACTCAGCTGACTTTGAAAAACCGCCTTGAGCATAACCATGCATAGCGCGATGGATGCGCTCGTGGCAAACCTCCAAGTGGCCAGCCTGAACATCTTTTGGTTGTGGCGATGATCGTCTCAGCGTTGCGACATTCATCGCCCCGTACGAGGTCTGCGCGCCACCGGCGCAGCTGCCTGGGACGGGAAGACCTTTGAGAGACCTACAATATCTGTGCCAGAATGCTGATTGTCGCGGCTCCACCGACGGCACCGAACAGGGCGGGCAACACCCAGTGGCTGTTGCGTTTTGGCGGCTGCGGCTGTTGCGCCTGTGCAATCAGAGCCTGTTCCACGAGTGCAGGTAGCCGGGGGCCGAACCGGGCCATCACTTGGGCGGTTTCCAGCAGATCTTTGGCCACCGCACGGGGGCCGATGGATTTCTTGATGTAATCCTCGACCACGGGGCGGGCGGCTTCCCAGATGTTGATATGGGGATCCAGAGAGCGGGCGACGCCTTCGACCACCACCATGGTGCGTTGCAGCAGGATCAACTCGGTGCGGGTTTCCATGCCAAACCGTTCGGTGACCTCGAACAGGTAGTTCAGCAACCGGCCCATCGAGATCTGGCTGGCGTCCATGCCGAAGATCGGCTCGCCCACGGCGCGCAGGGCACGCGCGAATTCATCGACGTCCTGGTTCGCGGGCACATATCCGGCTTCGAAATGTACCTCGGCCACGCGCTTGTAGTCGCGTTTGATGAAACCGTAGAGGATCTCGGCATAGACCCGGCGGGTGTATTCGTCGATATGGCCCATGATCCCGAAGTCATAGGCGATGATGTCGCCATTGGCGGCCACCTTCAGGTTGCCCTGGTGCATGTCGGCATGGAAGTAGCCGTCGCGCAGGGCGTGGCGCAAGAACAGCGACAGCACCCTGTTGGCCAGCAGCTTGCGGTCATGGCCGGCGGCATCCAGCGCATCATTGTCGCCCAAGGGGATGCCATCGGCCCACCCCATCGTCATCACCCGACGGGCAGAGTAGGCCCAGCGGATCTCGGGCAGCTGAAAGCCTTCGTCCTGAGCGGTATTGGCCGCGAACTCCGAGGCGGCGGCGCTTTCCAGACGCAGGTCAAGCTCGCCCTGAACCACGCCGTCGAAATGTTCGATCACGTCCATCGGTTTCAGCCGCCGTGCGCCGGGGGCAAACAGATCGACAATGCGTGCGGCGAAATAGAAGGCGTCTACATCGCGGTTGAAAGCGCGCTCGACGCCCGGACGCAGCACCTTCACCGCCACGTCCTCGCCGGTTTCGGCAAGGGTGGCGCGATGGACCTGCGCGATCGAGGCGGCGGCGATCGGATCGCTGAAATCCGAAAAAATCTCGGAGGCGGGGCGGCCCAGCTCGCGCTCCACCTCGGCGAGGGCTTCGGCGCGCGAGAACGGTGGCAGCTTGTCCTGCAGCACGCGCAGCTGGTTGGCCAGATCCTTGCCGACCACGTCAGGGCGGGTGGAGAGCACCTGGCCGAACTTGATATAGGCCGGTCCCAATGCGTTCAGCGCGCGGGTTTCTGGAGGCATCGCAGGATCGCCCTTGTAGCCCAGCCATTTGAAGGGCCAGCCGAGCAACCGGGCCAGCACCCGGATCGGCTTTGGGGCCTCGAATGCTTCCAGCACCGATTGCATGGCGCCCGTCCGCTCGAAGGTCGCGCCGGTTCGGATCAGGCGCAGGATGTTGTGGGGGCCGCGCATGGATCAGATCTTCCAGCCGGAATGCAGGCAGGCGATGCCCATGGACAGGTTGCGGTACTTGGCGTTCTCGAACCCGGCCTGTTTCACCATGCCGAGGAAGGTTTCCTGGTCCGGGAAGTTGCGGATCGATTCCACCAGATATTGGTAGCTGTCGTAGTCGCCCGCGATCAGCTGGCCCATGCGTGGAATCACGTTGAAGGAATAAAGGTCATACAGTTTTTGCAGCCCGTCGTTCGGCAGCTGCGAGAATTCGAGCACCATCAGGCGACCGCCGGGCTTTAACACCCGGTAGGCCTCGTTCAGCGCTTCTTGCGGACGCGTGACGTTCCGGATGCCAAAGGAGATCGTGTAGACATCAAAGGTGTTGTCCTTGAACGGCAGCTTCATCGCGTCGCCGGTCACCCAGTCGAGGCTGCCTGCCATCTGTTCCGCTTCGGCCCGCTTGCGGCCCTCTTCCAGCATCGGGCGGGTGAGGTCGAGTACGGTGGAATGCCCGTGGCCCGCGCGTTTGAGGAAGCGGAAGGAAATGTCGCCGGTGCCACCTGCCACATCCAGCAACCGCTGACCGGGGCGCGGCGCCAGCCAGTCCATCATCGCGTCTTTCCAGACCCGGTGGATGCCGACGCTCATCACATCGTTCATGATGTCGTATTTCGAGGCGACGGAGTTGAAGACCCCCTGCACCCGGCCGGCCTTTTCGCCCTCCGGCACTGTTTCAAAGCCGAAATGGGTGGTGTTTTCGCTGCTGTTGCTCATGCCACTTGCCGTTTGCTGAGTTTCGCCCTTGTTATAAGGCGCTGGAGGGCAGGCACAATGCGGCCCGTTGGTTCAGGAGGGGTGTAATGCCAGAATTGCCCGAGGTCGAGACTGTGAAACGCGGTTTGGCGCCCGCCATGGAGGGCGCGGTGATCGCCCGTGCTGCGGTGAACCGGCCGGACCTGCGCTGGCCGTTTCCCGAGCGCATGGCAGAGCGGCTGACCGGTGCGCGGGTCAACCAGTTGCGGCGGCGGTCGAAATACATCCTGGCGGACCTGGACAGCGGCGAGACGCTGCTGATCCATCTGGGCATGTCCGGGCGGATGACGGTGTCGGGTGACCCGCTGGGCCAGTTCGCGCATGATCACCCGCAGGCGGAAAAACACGATCATGTGGTGCTCGACATGGACAATGGCGCGCGCATCACCTTCAACGATCCACGCCGTTTCGGGGCGATGGACCTGCTGGACACGGCAACCGCCGAGCAGCACAAGCTGCTGGCGGTGCTGGGGCCGGAGCCGCTTGGCAATGACTTCCATGAGGACCACCTGATCGCCGCCTTCAAGGGGCGCAACACGCCGGTGAAATCGGCATTACTGGATCAGGGAATCATCGCTGGCCTTGGTAACATCTACGTCTGCGAGGCGCTGTTTCGGGCCGGGATCTCGCCGCGGCGCAAGGCCGGGCAGATTTCGGCGACGCGGGTCGCGGCACTGGTGCCGATCATCCGCGCCGTGCTTGAGGACGCGATCCGCGCTGGCGGTTCCTCGCTCAAGGATTTCCGGCAAGCCTCTGGAGAGCTTGGCTATTTCCAGCATTCCTTTGATGTATACGGCCGCGAAAATGCCCCCTGTCGACGCGACGGATGTACCGGCACAGTGACGAGAATCACCCAATCCGGACGCTCCAGCTTCTACTGTGTAAAGTGCCAAAGATAGCTTGATCCACGGAACCCTTTTGGTAAGGACTCGGATCTGAACGGAACAACCGAAAGAGAAACCATGGCCTACGAGACGATCAACGTCGATGTGCAGGACCACGTTTGCCTTATTAAACTGAACCGCCCGGAAGCGTTGAACGCGCTCAATCAGGCTCTTCTCGGAGAGCTTTGCGAAGCCCTGGAAGAGGCCGACGCAAGCGACAAGGTGCGCTGCATCGTGATCACCGGCTCGGAAAAGGCCTTTGCCGCCGGTGCCGACATCAAGGAGATGTCGGAGATGACCTTTACCGAGGTCTACTCCACCAACCTCTTTGCCGAGGCCAACGACCGCATCAGCGCCATCCGCAAGCCGATCATCGCGGCGGTGGCAGGCTATGCACTGGGTGGCGGCTGCGAGCTGGCGATGCTGTGCGATTTCATCATTGCCGCCGAGACCGCCAAGTTCGGCCAGCCGGAGATCAACCTGGGCGTTGTGGCCGGCATCGGCGGCACCCAGCGACTGACCCGGTTCGTGGGCAAGTCCAAGTCGATGGACATGAACCTGACCGGCCGCTTCATGAACGCAGAGGAAGCCGAGCGCGCAGGCCTGGTGTCGCGCGTGGTTCCGGCCAAGAAGCTGATCGAGGAAGCCACCGCGGCGGCCCAGAAGATCGCCGAAAAATCGCTGCTGACGGCAATGGCGGTGAAGGAATCGGTCAACCGCGCCTACGAAGTGCCGCTGAGCGAAGGCATGCTGTTCGAGCGCCGCGTATTCCACTCGATGTTTGCCACCGAGGACCAGAAGGAAGGCATGGCTGCTTTCCTCGAAAAGCGCGAAGCGCAGTTCCGCGACAAGTAACGCCGGATCAATTGAAGTCGGGATAGCGGCGGGCCGTCTGGCCCGCCGTTTTCCTTTCCGGGGACGGCGCTCTTGCATTCAGGCCCCAAGTTGGATAAATGCCGCCGTCATACATGCGCGTGCAGCCCGCCAAGGCTAGAATCACACCGGTGGTCCGATCCGGGTTCGGCTGGCATTGCGTCCGATAGAAACAGAACTCGAAGATAAGGTCAGACACCATGGCAAATTCGCCCCAGGCCAAGAAGCGCGCACGTCAGAACGAAAAGCGCTTTGCCGTCAACAAAGCCCGTCGTTCGCGCATCCGCACCTTCCTGCGTAAAGTAGAAGAAGCCATCGCGTCCGGCGACAAGGAAGCTGCAACCGCAGCCCTGCGCGCAGCTCAGCCGGAACTGATGCGCGGTGTCACCAAGGGCGTGTACCACAAAAACACCGCTTCGCGGAAAATCTCCCGCCTGTCCGCTCGCGTCAAAGCGCTGGGCTGAGGATCGACCCTTCGGGAGCGACTCGAACAACCGAAAATCCTGTCAGGGCGTTGCAGTTTGCAGCGCCCTGATTTTTTGGGAAAAGCCTGTCAGGGCGCGCTATCGGCGGAGGGATTCTTTATCCCCAAAGGCAGAGTCAACATCATAGTTTCGTTGCTGCCCCCCCCTGCAAATTGCTACCACTGTATCAGCGATTCACTCGCTGGGGGGACAGGCTGCTAGGGCAACCTTGACGGGCATCAAGGTTGCCGAGTTGACTGGACAGACCGCATTTAAATGCAGGTTCTGGCCAGCTCCGACTGCTGTTAAGCGTTAACAGCAGCCATGTCCTGATTGTGTACGATAGGGTTCGTGACGGCAGGTGCGCCGCTTTGAGCGGTGTTTTTTCTGTTTCCAACCGAACGATCTGCCTTCGGGCAATGCGGCTGCCATGCGGTCCGCACACAATCTCCTGTTGAGTGGTCGTCCCCGCGACGGCGGGGAAACGAGAGAATTGGCCTTGCAAATGGGCTGCTGCTTTTTTGGGGATGCGAGAGGCACTGCATGACGGAAGAAAAATGGGGACAGGTCAGAAACCGGCTGCTGAAAACGGTTGGCCAAAACAACTACACGACCTGGATCGAGCCACTGGAGTTTGATGCCGTGGACGGCGGTGTTGCCGTCTTCAAGGTGCCGACGAATTTCATGGGCAATTATGTCAGCCAGAACTTTGCAGATCTGATCCTGCATGAGCTGACGATGTCCGGCGAGGCGGTACAGCGCCTGGCGTTCCGGGTGGTTGCGAACGCTCCCGCGCGCCCGGCCGAGGCGACGGCGGCACACCCTGCCCATGCCGTGGCGGAGACGGCTGACTCGGCCGCTTCCGGCTCCGCGCCGGGCAAGGAAACGCTGGAGGCCTTTCAGGCGGCGCCTCTGGATCCGCGTTTCACCTTTGACAGCTTCGTGGTCGGCAAGCCGAACGAGCTGGCGCACGCCGCTGCACGTCGCGTCGGCGAGGGTGGCCCGGTCACCTTCAACCCGCTGGTCCTGTATGGCGGCGTGGGTCTGGGTAAAACCCACCTGATGCACGCCATCGCCTGGGAGCTGAAAGAGAAGAACCCGTCTCTGAATGTTCTGTACCTGTCGGCGGAACAGTTCATGTACCGTTTCGTCCAGGCCCTGCGTGAGCGTCGCATGATGGACTTCAAACACCTGTTCCGCTCGGTCGACGTGCTGATGGTGGATGACGTTCAGTTCATCGCCGGCAAGGATTCCACCCAAGAGGAATTCTTCCACACCTTCAACGCGCTGGTCGATCAGAACAAGCAGATCATCATCTCCGCCGACCGCGCGCCGGGCGAGATCAAGGATCTCGAGGATCGGGTGAAATCCCGCCTGCAGTGCGGCCTGGTCGTGGACCTGCATCCGACCGACTACGAACTGCGTCTGGGCATCCTGCAGACCAAGGTTCAGCAGCAGCGCGAGACCTATCCGGACTTGCAGATCGCCGACGGCGTGCTGGAGTTCCTGGCACATCGGATCTCGACCAACGTGCGCGTGCTCGAAGGCGCGCTGACCCGGCTGTTTGCCTTTGCGTCGCTGGTTGGCCGCGAGATCGACATGGACCTGACCCAGGACTGCCTTGCCGACGTGCTGCGCGCTTCCGAGCGCAAGATCACGGTCGAGGAGATCCAGCGCAAGGTGTCGGAGTACTACAACATCCGCATGTCCGACATCATCGGCCCCAAGCGCCTGCGCTCCTATGCGCGTCCGCGGCAGGTGGCGATGTATCTCTGCAAGCAGCTGACCAGCCGCTCGCTGCCCGAGATCGGCCGCCGCTTTGGCGGGCGTGACCACACCACCGTCATGCACGGCGTCAAGCGCATCGAGGAGTTGAAACTCACCGATGGGCAGATCGCCGAAGACGTTGAAATGCTGCGCCGCTCATTGGAAGCCTGAGGCGCAACCGCACCCCAATGCACTGCGGCCCCGGATTTCCGGGGCCGTTTTTTGTTGGGGGTGTTGGAAATGCTGTTGCCGCGTGGGGGGGTAACGGCTCAGTCGGAGGTGTCGGTCTTTTCGACCACGCCGACGATCGGTCCCATCATGAAACCGGCATCGCTGCGGTCCAGCTGAGGCGCATGCAGGCGCGAGATGTTTCCGTCGAAATAGAGCGCGTTGGGCAGTTGCAGATGGTCGCGAAACAGGCTGCCGAACTGGTGAAAGCTCACCGCGTTACGGGAAATCGCGAACACCACGCGGCGGCCGTCCGCCGAGGTGCCGACGCCGTTGCGGATGTAGCGACTGTCAGAATCCGGCAGGAAGCGCGGATGCAGCTCGCCGTCGATCACCAGCATCGGGCCGGACTGGCTCGCATGCCGACAGTCAGGCGCGGCCTTCTGAAACGCGAGGGTTTCAATCACGTCGGCACGATCTTCGCGGATGCAGAAGACGCCGTTGGGCAGCAGGCCGAAATTACCGGGGCCTGCATTCGTTACCAGCCGCATCTCTTCTGCCCCATCCTCGACATAGAGGCCGACCGGCGCGCGGCTGCTGTGGTACATGCCTGCATTGGTCGCAAAAGGCAGCGTCTTGCCTTGTTGCGCCAGCAGATTCTCCAGGGTCGAGAAATGACCGATGACCTGCCCGTCGTCGTTGCGCAGGAACAGTTGCAGCTGTTCCTCGGAAGCGTCCACCTCGCAGATCGTGTAACGGTTGCCGTCATAGGAAACGTTATTGCATTCCACCGCCCCGGCGGACGAGGCCGCCAGCCAGGCGGCCATTGCAAGCGCCGCCCTTCGGATCACTCTTCCACGTCGCGGCGGACCGCGTCCTGGCTCAGCATCCGGCGGGTGTCGTCCATCTGGTCGAAGGTTTCGTCCAGGCGGAACCGGAGGTCGGGTGTGAATTTCAGTCCCAGCTTCTTGCCCACCGCCCGGCGCAGCTCACCCTTGTTGCGGGCAAGCAGTTTCAGCACGTCCTCCTGCCCCTTGCCGCCGAGCGGCAGCACAAAGGCGGTGGCGATCTTCAGGTCGGGCGAGGTGCGCACTTCGCCGACGGTGATCGACATGCGGTTGAGGTCGGGATCATGCACGTCGCCACGCGCCAGCACTTCCGAGAGGGTACGGCGGATCAGTTCGCCGACGCGAAGCTGCCGCTGCGAGGGGCCGGGGCCATCGTGGAATTTGTTCTTTGCCATGCTTCCGATCTAAGCCGGATCGCCGCCTTTGCCAAGCGCTGCCCGGCATTGTAGGACAAAACCAGCTTGAACAAGGGAATGGGTCAATGACTGACAAACCAGGGATCGTGATTACCGGCGCCTCGGGCCGCATGGGACAGATGCTGATCAAGACGGTGCTGGACAGCGACAGGGCGTCTCTGGTCGCCGCGGTGGAGCGCGAGGGCCACGCCTGGATCGGTCGCGACGTAGGCGAGGCGATGGGCGGCACTCCGGTGGGTGTGAAGGTCACGGCGGACGCCAAGGCTGCCTTTTCCGGTGCCCAGGCGGTGATCGATTTCACGGCACCTGCGGCGACCCTGGCCTTTGCCAAGCTGGCCGCCGAGGCAGGCGTGGTACATGTGATCGGCACCACCGGCATGAGCGACGAGGAAATCGCGGACCTGGAGCCTGCGGCGCGCCAGACCGCCATTATCCGGGCCGGCAACATGAGCCTGGGGGTCAACCTGCTGGTTCAGCTGACCAAGAAGGTTGCGGCGGCATTGGATGAAGATTTCGACATCGAAGTGATAGAGGCGCATCACCATCACAAGGTCGATGCGCCCTCCGGGACTGCGCTGATGCTCGGCGAGGCCGCAGCCGAGGGGCGCGGGGTCAAGCTGGCGGATGTGCGCGACTCGGGGCGTGACGGCATTACCGGGGCGCGCAAGCGCGGTGACATCGGCTTCACCGCAATTCGCGGTGGAGACATCGTCGGCGAGCATGACGTGTTGTTTGCGGCCGCAGGCGAGCGGATCGTTTTGCGTCACGTCGCCACGGACCGTGCGATCTTTGCCCGCGGTGCGCTGAAGGCGGCGCTGTGGGGGCAAGGCAAGGCGCCGGGGCAATACGACATGGTGGATGTTCTGGGGCTGTAAACCCGTCCATCGAGGGTTTGGCCGGGGCCGGGCTCGACAGGCGCGCCTGGCCGCCCTTCACCTGGTCTTTGATACGCTGACGGCGCAAGGCGGAGGCGGCCCCCTCCGCCGGAGCGCTCAGAAGTCGATCGCGATGCCCTTTTTCTCCCAGTCGCCATAGCGCGCGGGGTCGGGTCCGTCGCGGCCACCCAATTCCTTGGGCGCGGGCGTTTCCTGGGCGGCGGCCTTGCGGCGTTCTTCGGCCTCTGCCAGGGCGCGTTGGGCGGCGGCGGGCAGGGCTGTATTGACTTTGGTGTCTTCGCTCATCGCGGGTTCCTTTATGCTGCGTGCATGATATACGCCCCTGTCCCGCGCAAACAACCTGTGCCGTGCAAACACCCCGCGCCCTGAGGAGCTGCCTGATGTCAAACGCCAACACCCCCCGTCGTACCGCGGTCTACCTGCTTGACCAGGTATTGGGAGAGGGGCGCCTGCTGGCTGAATGTTATGCCGCCGGCGCGCTGGAGAAGCTGGCGCCGGAGGAGCGCGCGCGGGCACAGCGGCTGGCGGTCGAGACCCTGCGCAGCCTGGAGCGGGCGGACCGGGTTCTGAAGAAGTACCTCAAGAAGGCTCCGCCGCTGACGGTGATGAATGTCCTGCGACTGGGCACGGTGGAGCTTTGTGCCGGCGGTGCGGCGCATGGCGTGGTCAACGATCTGGTTGCGCTGGTGTCCGGGCATCGCCGCCACGGGCAGCTGAAGGGCATGGTCAACGCCGTGCTGCGCAAAGTGGCGGCTGAGGGGGCGGCGGAATGGGCCAAGCTGCGGGTGCCGCGGCTGCCCAACTGGTTGCGAAAACCTCTGGCCCAAGCCTGGGGGGCGGAGACCATGCTGGCGATCGAGGCCGCACATCTGGCCGGTGCGCCGCTGGACATCACGGGCAAGCCGCAAGCGGATCTGACTGCGCTGGGAGGCGAACATCTGCCCACCGGCTCGATCCGGCTGGCCACTGCCGGGCAGGTCTCGGCGTTGCCGGGCTATTCTGCGGGGGATTGGTGGGTTCAGGATGCCGCCGCGGCGCTGCCTGCACGCATTCTTGACGCACAGCCGGGGGAACGCGTGCTGGACCTCTGCGCCGCGCCGGGCGGCAAGACCATGCAGATGGCTGCGGCTGGCGCCAATGTCACGGCAGTGGACGCCTCGGCGTCCCGGGCGGCGCGCTTGCAGGAGAATCTTGCGCGGACAGGATTGTCGGCAGACCTGATTGTCGGCGATGCGCTGCAACAGTCCGGCGAATATGATGCAGTGCTGCTGGACGCGCCGTGTTCCGCAACGGGGACCATTCGCCGACACCCGGACCTGCCGCACGCCAAGGATGGCAGCGAGTTCGGCGCGTTGATTGAATTGCAGGCGCAGATGCTGGCCCATGCCTGGAGCCTGGTGAAACCCGGCGGACGGCTGATGTTCTGCACCTGCTCGCTGCTGCCGGACGAGGGGGAGTGCCAGGTGGAAGACGCGTTGGAGATGTTCCCGGACATGGCCGCCGACCGCGCTGCGCTGGCCGTGCCGGGGGTCGAGGCGGACTGGATCACCGAGGAGGGCGGCCTGCGGCTGCGCCCGGATTACTGGTCTGATCGCGGCGGCATGGACGGCTTCTACATGGCGCTTCTGCGCAAATCCGGCTGAGCCACCGGACAGCCGGACCATTCGCCGGTGACTTGCCGTTCGCTGCGCGCTATGCTTTCGCCAAAACGCCCCCGAAAGGCTTTGGCGTGAGGCAGATAGAGCATGTCCACATATGACAGATTGGCGGGGCACGGCACCCGGCTGTTGAACCGGTATTATGCCTGGCGTGCGCGTAAGGAACCGGCGGCGACAGGCTTTGTGTCGCAACCCGAACCGCGCACGATCGGCAGTTTTGCGCGCGGTCGTCAGCTCGTGGCGGGCAACCTGCTCTTTGCCGGTTACCTGGTGGAATCGGCGGATACCGGCTTGTGGGAAGTCGCCGCCCCGGACGCCGCCTTCGACTGTGAACGACATGGGTTTGCCTGGTTGGACGACCTTGCAGCGGTCGGCGATTTCAAAGCCCGCGCTAAGGCGCAGAAATGGGTCTGGGGCTGGATAGAGCAGCATGGAACCGGCGGCGGTGTTGCTTGGCTGCCGGATCTCACCGGTCGGCGGGTGATCCGCTGGATCAACCACGCGCTCTTTCTGCTGAGCGGCAAGGACAGGGCGGAAACCGAAGCCTTCTATCGGTCCCTGTCACGGCAAACCTGGTACCTGGCCCAACGCTGGCAGGGGGCAGCGCCGGGGTTGCCCCGGTTCGAGGCGCTTTGCGGGTTGATCTATGCGGGCCTCGCTTTGCAGGGCCGCGAGGAGCTGGCGGACCCGGCGGTGCGGGCGCTGGCATCGGAATGCGATGCGCAGATTGATCTGCAGGGCGGGGTGCCGACCCGCAACCCCGAGGAATTGCTTGAGGTCTTTACCTTGCTGATCTGGGCGGCCGCCGCGTTACGTGAAGCCGGCCGTACCGTCCCTGCCGCCCATCTCGCTGCGATCGAACGGATTGCGCCGACCCTGCGCACGCTGCGACACAGCGATGGTGGTCTGGCGCGTTTCCACGGCGGTGGGCGTGGTCTGGAAGGCCGGCTGGATCACGCGTTGGCCGCCAGCCAGATCCCCGCCCGCAAGGCTGACGGTCTCGCGATGGGCTATGCCCGTCTGGCGGCGCGGCGTACCTCCGTTATTGTTGATGCCTCGGCGCCACCTAGCGGGCGGGCGTCCAATTCCGGTCATGCGTCGACACTGGCGTTCGAACTGACCTCCGGACGGCGACCGCTGATCGTCAACTGCGGCTCGGGGGAAACTTTCGGTGTCGAATGGCGTCGGGCCGGACGCGCGACGCCATCGCATACCACCCTGTGCATCGAGGGGCACTCCAGCGCCCGCCTGGCGCCCCCGCACAAGACCACCGGCCACGAGCAGCTGATCGAGGCCCCGGATGATGTGCCGCTGGAGCTGAGCGACCTGGCGGACGGCAGCCGCTTTCAGGGCGGGCACAACGGCTATGTGCACCAGTTTGGCCTCACCCATGCGCGGACACTGGACCTGTCCTTCGATGGGCGGACCCTGAGCGGCGAAGACATGCTGGTGGCGCTGGAAGACGCCGCCAAGCGTCGTTTCGACAAGATCTGCAAAACCAGCCCGGAGGGCGGTGTTGCCTTTGATATTCGGTTGCATCTGCACCCGGATGTGGATGCAACTCTTGACTTGGGCGGCGCGGCGGTATCCATGGCGCTCAAGAGCGGGGAAATCTGGGTGTTCCGCCATGATGGCGCCTGTCAGCTGCGGCTGGAGCCAAGCGTTTACCTGGAAAAGACCCGCTTGAAGCCGCGTGCGGCAATGCAGATCGTTTTATCCGGGCGGGCGATGCAGTATGCCACCCGCGTCCGGTGGACGCTCAGCAAGGCGCAGGAGACTGCGATTGCCGTGCGAGACCTGAACCGGGACGAACCCGAGACGTTTGACTGAGCCTTTGAAAAGGACCGCCCTGCCATGACCGACCTTCACCCCGTACGCCGTGCGCTGCTTTCCGTATCCGACAAGACCGGCCTGATTGAGCTGGGCAAGGCGCTGGCCGCGCGCGGTGTCGAGCTGCTGTCCACCGGCGGTTCCGCCAAGGCGCTGCGCGATGCCGGGCTGACCGTGAAAGACGTCGCCGAGGTCACCGGCTTTCCCGAAATGATGGACGGCCGGGTGAAAACCCTGCATCCGATGGTGCATGGCGGCCTGCTGGCGCTGCGCGACAATGACACCCACGTTGCGGCCATGAATGAGCACGGTATCGGCGCCATCGACCTGCTGGTGGTGAACCTCTACCCGTTCGAGGCGGCGCTGGCGCGCGGGGCCGGCTATGACGAGATGATCGAAAACATCGACATCGGCGGTCCGGCGATGATCCGTGCCGCGGCCAAGAACCACGCTTTCGTGAACGTGGTGACCGACGTGCAGGACTACGAGGCGCTGCTGGGTGAACTGGACACCAACGATGGTCAGACCAGCTACCGCTTCCGCCAGCGGCTGGCGCAGAACGCCTATGCCCGCACCGCGGCTTATGACTCCGCGGTCTCGAACTGGATGGCCTCGGCGCTGGAGGAGAAGACCCCGCGCCGCCGCGCCTTTGCCGGTGAGCTGAAACAGACCCTGCGCTATGGCGAGAACAGCCACCAGGAAGCAGCGTTTTACACCGATGGCTCGGGCCGCCCCGGTGTCGCCACTGCCCAGCAGCTGCAGGGCAAGGAGCTGTCCTACAACAACATCAACGACACCGACGCGGCCTATGAGCTCGTCGCCGAGTTCGACCCGGCCGAAAGCGCCGCGGTGGCCATCATCAAGCACGCCAACCCCTGTGGCGTCGCCAAGGGGGCCACTCTGGCGGAAGCCTACCAGAAGGCCTTCGACTGCGACCGCACCTCGGCCTTTGGCGGCATCGTGGCGCTGAACCAGCCGCTCGACGCGGACACCGCCAGGAAGATCACCGAGATCTTCACCGAAGTGGTGATCGCCCCCGGCGCATCCGAGGAAGCCAGGGAAATCTTCGCCGCCAAGAAGAACCTGCGCCTGCTGCTCACCGACGGTCTGCCAGATCCGCGTCAGCCGATCGTCGCCTACAAGCAAGTGGCCGGCGGCATGCTGGTTCAGGACAAGGACGTGGGCTACGTCAGCATGGATGACCTGAAAGTGGTCACCGACAAGGCGCCGACCGACGCGCAGATGCAGGATCTTCTGTTTGCCTGGAAAGTTGCCAAGCACGTGAAATCCAACGCCATCGTCTATGTGAAGGACAACGCCACCGTGGGCGTCGGGGCGGGGCAGATGAGCCGTCTTGACAGCGCCAATGTTGCCGCTGCGAAGGCTGGCCGCATGGCCGCAGAGCTGGGTCTGAAGGAAAGCCTTGCCAAGGGCTGCGCGGTTGCGTCCGACGCCTTCTTCCCCTTTGCGGACGGCCTGCTCGAGGCTGCGGCGGCAGGTGGGGCCTGCGTGATCCAGCCGGGTGGTTCGATGCGCGACGATGAGGTCATCAAGGCGGCGAATGACGCTGGCCTTGCGATGGTCTTCACCGGCATGCGTCACTTCCGCCACTGAGCAGGGCATCACAAGACATGGCAGCACGTTTGATGATCTGGGGCGCGGTCCTGTCCCTGTTGGCCGATCAGGTCAGCAAGTATCTGGTCGTACATTGGATGGCGCTGGACCAGCGCCTGCGGATCGACGTGCTGCCACCCATTCTGAATTTTCGCTACGGCGAGAATACCGGAATCAATTTCGGCCTGTTCGGCGGCGGTGATGATGTCGCGCGCTGGATCCTGATCGGGCTGTCGCTGGTGATCTGCGTGGCATTGGTGGTCTGGATCCGCCGCGGCAAGCACGGTCACTGGATGATGCCGCTGTCCGCCGGTCTTGTGATCGGCGGGGCGCTCGGCAACGTGGTTGACCGTTTGCTTTATGGCTATGTGCTGGATTTCCTGAACATGTCCTGTTGCGGCATTCGTAATCCCTTCGTCTTCAATGTCGCCGACATCTTCATTTTTGCTGGGGCCGCCGGCCTGATCCTGTTCGAGGGTCGATCGAAAAACCCTGCGTAGACCTTGGAATGCAAATACGTTAAAAGCGCCGGGAAACAGGCAGGAGTTTGGGGCATGAAGATCCCGTTTGGTGTGATCGTTCTGGCAGGTATCGTGGCGCTGGCCGGCTGCTCCAAGGGTGGTCTGCGCGAGCTTCAGAAGCCCGGCACCGGGCCGGATGAATTTCTGGTGCTGCCCGCCAAACCGCTGAGCCAGCCCGAAAGCTATGCGCAGTTGCCGGTACCGACGCCGGGTGGCGCCAATATCACCGACCCCAATCCCAATGCCGATGCCGTGGCAGCACTGGGCGGCTCGCCAGCATTGCTGGCCGCCGGAGACGCCGTGCCGGAACGTGATCTGGCGCTGGTGCGCAGTTCTGGCCGCTATGGCGTGCAGCCGGACATCCGCGAGTCGCTGGCGGCCGAGGATGCCGCGTTCCGCAAGCGGGAGAACCGGACCGCGCGCTTCAAGCTGTTCAACGTGGACCGCTACAGCGACGCCTACAAGCGTCAGACGCTGGATCCGCACGCGGTCAACCAGCAGTTCCGCCGCGCCGGGGTGCCTACGCCCTCCGCGCCGCCCGCTGATGGTTCCTGAGTCTCACATTTCTGCCAGCCGGTCTTGCAAGACGCCAGCAGCAGCGTAGTTTTACGTCATTCATCGCGCCCGCGGCCTCAAAAAGCCACGCCGTGGCCGCGATGGGCATGAGCAGAAAAAAAAGCGCACCGCGCTGGGCAGGCGCAAGGTGCAGAGATTGGAGGATGCCGGATGATCCAAAGGATCACTTTGGCCATGGCGGCGCTTGTCGCCGTCCTGACCGGCCCGTTGCGGGCCGAGGATGAGGCTGTAACGGCGTTTACGCTGGACAATGGCATGGAGGTGGTGGTGATCGAGGATCACCGCGCGCCGGTGGTGCAGCAGATGGTCTGGTACCGGGCGGGCTCGGCGGATGAACCTCCGGGACAGTCGGGGGTGGCTCATTTCCTGGAACATCTTCTGTTCAAGGGGACGGACAAGCTGGCCCCTGGGGAGCTCTCGGCGACCGTGCGCGCCAATGGCGGTCAGGACAACGCCTTCACCAGCTATGATTACACCGCCTACTACCAGCGCGTGGCGGCTGACCGGCTGGAGTTGATGATGCAGATGGAAAGCGATCGCATGACCAATCTGCGCCTCAATCCCGAGGACATCGAGACAGAGCGCGAAGTTATCCTCGAGGAACGCAGCCAGCGCACGGACAATGACCCGGTGGCCCTCTTTCGCGAGCAGCTGCAGGCGGTGCAATATCTCAACCATCGCTATGGTCAGCCGGTGATCGGCTGGCGCCATGAGATGGAAAGCCTGGATATGGAGGACGCCCTGTCCTTCTACCGGACCTATTACGCGCCCAACAACGCCATTTTGATCGTCTCGGGGGATGTCGACCCCGAAGAGGTGCGGCAGCTGGCAGAGAAATACTATGGCGTCATTCCCCCAAACCCGGACCTGCCGCCACGGTTCCGCAGTCAGGAGCCGCCCCAGACCGCGGCACGACGATTGAATTTTACCGATCCCCGGGTTGCTCAGCCCTATGTGCAGCGTTCGTATCTCGCCCCGGAGCGCGACAGTGGCGCACAGGAAAAGGCTGCCGCTCTATATTTGCTGGCCGAGCTGCTGGGGGGAGGCAACACGTCCTATCTGGCTGATGCCCTGCAATTCGATCAGCAGGTCGCGGTTTACACCGGTGCGTTCTACTCCGGCAGCACGCTGGATGATACGACCTTCACCTTCCTGATCGTTCCCGCCGAGGGAGTCAGCATGCAGGAGGCCGAGGCGGCGCTGGATGCCAGCATTGCCCGTTTCCTGAGCGAAGGCGTGGATCCGCAGCAATTGGAGCGGATCAAGCTGCAGCTTCGCGCGGCCGAGATCTATGACCGGGATAACGTCAATGGCATCGCCAACCGCTACGGGCGGGCGCTGAGCATTGGTCTCACGGTGCAGGATGTGCAGGACTGGCCCAAGATCCTGCAATCGATTACCGCAGATGAAATCATCGCAGCGGCGCAAGAAGTGCTGCGCCCGGAAACCTCGGTTACCGGCTGGATGTCCCGCGATGTGGAGGTCACGCAATGAAGGCGTTGAAACAGGTCGCTGCCGCGCTGATTGCTATTTGGATCGCATTGCCCGCTTTGGCCGGGGTGAAGATCCAGGAGGTGACCTCTCCGGGCGGCTTCACCGCCTGGCTGGTCGAGGATCACACGATTCCCTTCACCGCTCTCGAATTGCGGTTCCGCGGTGGCACGTCGCTGGATGCGCCGGGCAAGCGAGGGTCCGTTTACCTGATGACCGGCCTGCTGGAGGAAGGGGCAGGCGATTTGCGGGCACAGGAATATGCGCGCGCGCTGGAGTCCCTGGCGGCTGACGTCGGGTATGATGCGGACAAGGATGCCGTGTCGATTTCCGCGCGCTTCCTGACGGAGAACCGCGATGCGGCCATGGCCCTGTTGCGCCAGACCCTGTTCGAGCCTCGCTTTGATCAGGATGCGCTGGACCGGGTGCGGGCGCAGATCCTGGCCGGGCTGCGCGCCGATGCGAAGAACCCCAATCAGATCGCCAACCGTGCCTTTGCCCGCATGGCGTTTGGCGATCATCCATACGGCAGCGATGGCAAGGGGACGATCGAAAGCGTCTCTGCGCTCAGCCGACAGGACATATTCGACGCCCACGAGGCTGTCTTTGCCCGGGATCGCGTGTTCATCAGCGCAGTCGGTGACATCTCCGCTGCGGAGTTGGAGGTCTTGCTGGATGAGCTGCTGGGTCAGCTGCCCGAGACTGGCGCGCCGATCCCCGGTCCGGCAGAGGTTCAGATCAAGGGCGGCGTGACCGTGGTGGATTTCGACACGCCGCAGTCGGTTGCCATTTTCGGCCAGAAAGGCATCGAGCGGCATGATCCAGATTTCTTCACCGCCTATGTGATGAACCAGATTCTCGGCGGCGGCTCCTTTGAATCGCGTTTGATGACCGAGGTGCGGGAAAAACGCGGGCTGACGTATGGAATCTACTCCTACCTCGTGCCGCGCGATCTGGCTGCGGTCTACATGGGGTCGGTTGCGTCTGATAATGCCAAGATGGCAGAGGCCGTGCAGGTGATCCGTGACGAATGGCGACGGATGGCCGAGGAGGGGGTGAGCGAACAGGAATTGCGCGATGCGCAGACCTACCTGACCGGAGCCTACCCGCTGCGCTTCGACGGCAATGGTCGCATAGCCTCGATTCTGACGGGGATGCAGATGGATGATCTTCCGATCAGCTATGTCGAAACCCGGAACGATCGCATCAACGCGGTGACGCTGGAGCAGCTGAACAGCTTTGCGGCGCGTTTCATGGATCCCGATGGGCTGCATTTCACCATTGTCGGTCGGCCTGCTGGGCTGGAAACCACCAATTGAATGATACGGGGCCGTCGGCCCCGTATCGCTCGGCGCAGGGCTGCTGAAAGCGGTCAGCCCCTGCGCGCACCCTTTCATTTTTCCCCAAACTCATGTAAGGGCGGCCTATCTGAGACGATGTGCCCGGGCCCTGGCACGCGAAAGCAAGATAGATGGGGCCGGCGGCAATGGGGCCGCCACGCAAACGGGAGACCCGGAGGGCCGGGAGCGCTCCCATACAGGATACGCTAGATGTTTAACGTTTCGAAAAAATCGATGCAGTGGGGCGAGGAAACGCTCACACTGGAAACCGGCAAGGTTGCCCGCCAGGCGGATGGCTCCGTGATTGCCACCCTGGGTGAAACCAGCGTCATGGCCAACGTGACCTTTGCCCGTCAGCAGAAGCCCGGCCAGGACTTCTTCCCGCTGACCGTCCACTACCAGGAAAAATACTACGCTGCGGGCAAGGTGCCCGGCGGCTTTTTCAAGCGCGAAGCGCGCCCGACCGAAAAAGAAACCCTGACCGCGCGTCTGATCGACCGTCCGATCCGCCCGCTGTTCGCACCCGGCTTCAAGAACGAAGTGCTGGTGATGTGCACCGTGCTGAGCCACGACCTGGTCAATGACCCCGATATCGTGGCGATGATCGCAGCCTCCGCTGCACTGACCCTGTCCGGCGCTCCCTTCATGGGGCCGATTGCTGGCGCACGTGTCGGCTTTGAGGACGGTGAATACGTTCTGAACCCGACCGTCGATGACATGCAGGACCTGCGCCTGAACCCCGAGCAGCGCCTGGACCTGGTTGTTGCCGGTACCAAGGACGCGGTGATGATGGTGGAATCGGAAGCCTACGAGCTGTCCGAAGCCGAGATGCTGGGTGCGGTGAAATTCGCCCACGAGCAGATCCAGCCGGTGATCGACCTGATCATCTCGCTGGCCGAAGAAGCCGCGAACGAGCCCTTCGACTTCACCCCGCCGGACTACTCCGAACTCTACGAGGCCGTGAAGGCCGCGGGCGAAGCCGAGATGCGCGCCGCCTTTGCGATCACCGACAAGCAGGAGCGCACCGCCGCTGTTGCCGCCGCACGCGAGAGCATCAAGGAAAAGCTGACCGAAGAGCAGCTGGAAGACGCGAACCTCGGTTCCGCGCTGAAGAAGCTCGAAGCGGGCATCCTGCGCGGTGACGTGGTCAAGACCGGCAAGCGTATCGACGGCCGCAAAACCGACGAGATTCGCGATATCGTGGCTGAAACCGGTATTCTGCCGCGGACCCACGGCTCGGCCCTGTTCACCCGCGGTGAAACCCAGGCGCTGGCGGTGACCACGCTGGGCACCGGCGATGACGAGCAGTTCATCGACGCTCTGCACGGCAACTTCAAATCCAACTTCCTGCTGCACTACAACTTCCCGCCCTACTCGGTTGGTGAAGTGGGCCGTGTTGGTTCGCCCGGTCGTCGTGAAATCGGCCACGGCAAGCTGGCCTGGCGCGCGCTGCAGGCGGTTCTGCCGGCCCCGACCGACTTCCCCTACACCATCCGCGTGGTGTCCGAGATCACCGAATCCAACGGCTCTTCCTCGATGGCCTCCGTCTGCGGCGGTTCGCTGTCGATGATGGATGCGGGCGTGCCGCTGAAGGCGCCGGTCGCTGGTGTGGCCATGGGTCTGATCCTGGAAGATGACGGCTCCTACGCAATCCTGTCCGACATCCTGGGCGACGAAGATCACCTGGGCGACATGGACTTCAAGGTGGCAGGTACCGAGAACGGCATCACCTCGCTGCAGATGGACATCAAGGTTGCCGGTATCACTCCGGAAATCATGGAGAAAGCCCTGGCCCAGGCCAAGGACGGCCGGATGCACATCCTGCAGGAGATGGGCAAGGCGCTGTCCGAGACCAACGAGTTCTCGGTCCACGCTCCGCGCATCGAAACCATGCAGATCCCGACCGACAAGATCCGTGAAGTGATCGGCTCGGGCGGCAAGGTGATCCGCGAGATCGTGGAAACCTCCGGCGCCAAGGTCGATATCAACGACGACGGCATCATCAAGATCGCCAGCCCGAACGGTGACGCCATCCAGAAGGCCTATGACATGATCCATTCGATCGTGGCAGAGCCGGAAGAAGGAGCGATCTACACCGGCAAGGTCGTGAAGATCGTCGACTTCGGCGCCTTCGTGAACTTCTTCGGCAAGCGCGACGGCCTGGTGCATGTCTCCCAGATCGAAAACCGCCGCCTGAACCATCCTTCGGACGTTCTGAAGGAAGGCCAGGAAGTGAAGGTCAAACTGCTGGGCTTCGACGACCGCGGCAAGGTCCGCCTGTCGATGAAGGTTGTCGACCAGGAAACCGGCGAGGAAATCCAGCCGGAGAAGAAAGAAAGCGCGGAATAAGCGGGTCTTTCCTGAACATTACGCATCCCCTCATTGGGGGTGCGTCCCTTCGTTTTTAAGTTGGTAGTCGTTCCGCCTGTGTGGATGGGCGATTTGCCGCCGGACGACGCCCAGCCTTGGTGCCGGGCGATCCGAGGAACTAGCATGAGCTCCCCACATACTCTTTCAGACGTTACCGTTGTAACCGTCAGCTACAATAGCGCGCCTGTTTTGAAACAGATGCTCTCTTCGCTGCCTAACGGCGTCAAGACTATCATTGTGGACAATGCAGGCTCTGACGGTGCTGCCCTGAATGAACTGGCACAGTCTCCGGCAGTGAAGATTTTGCGGAACGAAAAGAACCTCGGATTTGGCCGCGCTTGCAATTTTGGCGCCAGTCACGCTGACACCGAGTTCCTGTTTTTCCTTAATCCCGATAGCGTGGTGCAGCCCGGTACGGTGGAAGCTTTCCTGGCCGCCGCGGGACGCCATCCGCCGCAGACGGCCTTCACACCGCGCATTGCTAACAGCAATGGCAGCCCCAATTTTCGGCGGCGTTCAGTGCTGCTGCCACGGCGAGAGTGGCTCCCGCGCGGCTGGCCTGAGGCCGAATGTGAGGTGCCGGTGGTTTCAGGTGCGGCCATCTTTGTGCGACGTGCCTATTTCGCCGACCTGCAGTTCGACCCCAATATCTTCATGTATCACGAAGACGATGATTGGTCCCTGCGGGTGCGGGCGGCTGGCGGCAAACTGGTTTTTGTGCCGGATGCCCATGTTGTCCACATGGCTGGTCACTCGTCAGGCCGTGACCCCGAAATCACCCGCTTCAAGGCCTATCATCTGGGCGTCTCACGCGTTTACGCCATGCAAAAACATGGTCGACCTCTCGCTCGCATTAGGTGCCTGGCCCACGCTGCCGGTGGATTGTTGTCTCCGTTTCTTATGTTTTCTTCACGCAAGAGAGCTAAACAGGCCGGGCTGGTCGCAGGTGTTTGGAACGGGCTGAACAAGAAAAGAGAGATAGAATGAAAACGGTGAAGCAGCGAATTAAGGGCCTGGCTTTTCATTCAAATCACAAACCGCGCGGCTGGGTTCGGGCTTTGCTATTTGACAAAGAGCGCCGCCCGAAGGGGCCGTTGCGTTTCTTGGTCACAGACAAAGAGGGCAATCCAAAATCAGCCTTCGATCCTTGGATGGCGCGGGCCTATAAGAAAAGAAGCTCCCAGCAATTGGAGGCCTGGTTCACGCAGCGAGATGCACTGATCGAGAGCGGCGAACTCGGGCAGGTGAAGACGCTGACCATTCTTGCTTCTCCGCACACTCTGTTCATTGCCCGCTTGTTGAAGTCGTGCTTGAGCGAGACAAGGCTCACGGTGAACGTGGTGGAGCAGTATTGCGAAGATTCTGCTGATCTGTACGTGGTTATTGCGCCTCAATACCATAATACTCTGCCGCCGAGAGAGAAGACGGTAGCGTTTCAAGTGGAACAGTCTACCACTGATCGCTGGTTCACCGATGAGTATCTCGATGAATTGCAGGAGACCCTTGCAGTCATTGATTATTCGATTCGCAACCTTTCCGTATTGCGGCAGCGTAACCTGGAGCTGAAGACACTCTATTTCGTTCCTCTCGCGCCGATACCCAAGCCTGAGGCCCGCGCCCCTGGCGACCGTGACATTGATGTTTTGTTTTACGGCGATGCTTCCTTTGGTCGACGTCAGAAGTACATAGAAAGACTGCGCCAGTCCTTTAAGGTCGAAGTGGTGACGAATGCGTTCGGTGACGAGGTTTTGAAAAAGATCCGTCGGGCCAAGGTCGTCGTCAACATTCATGCCTATGAAACTGCGTTATTGGAGACAACGCGCATTTGTGAATGTCTTAGCGAAGGTACGCGCGTGGTTTCGGAGACAGCAGTGGATCAAGAACACCATGGCGCCCTTGCGTCGATGGTATCGTTTGTCCCTCAGGGCGACGTAGAGGGAATGGTTCAAGCCGTTGAGGCCGCACTCGCTGATGACCGGTCTTTGACTGTAGACCCGGCGATTTACAGGCAAACCAAATTCATGGTTTTGCGGGTGCTTCTTGGGCTTGGAGTGCTGAGCCCGGAAGAATTCGAACGTTTGACCGCATGGTACGAGCTACCTTCGGATAAGTTGGTGCTCTCGATGCCGGAAGAAACCGATCGGTATGCCTGGTGCCAGGAGAGCAAACTTGACGGGTACGAGCTGTTCCCGGGGCTTCGGCGCAATCCCAGCTGGAAAGGCTGTGGCCTGAGTTACTGGTATATGGCTCGCAAAGCGTTGGCGGCCTCCGTTGAGCAATTGCAGGTCTATGAAGACGATTGCTATTTCCCGGAAGATTTTTCTGCGAAGAAGTTGAAGGTTGACCGCTACCTTGAAGAGAACGCCGGAACATGGGACGTATTTTCTGGCCTGATTAGCGATCTGGCACCCGCAGCAAAGATCCAAAAAGTCGAAGCGCGTGATGGTGTGACGTATGTTCAATTGGATCAGTTGGTTGGGCTGGTCTTCGGCTACTACCGCGAAGCGGCGTTGAAAGCCATGGCGGAGTGGGATTGGGCAGTTCTGGATAAACGAACTGGAGCGATAGACCGATACCTGGAACAGAAACGCGATTTGCGAACTCTGACCACCTCGCCTTATCTCTGCGGTCACAGTCCGAATTTCTCGTCTTCGATCTGGAACGCGCATAATGCGGACGTTGAAAGCAAAATCGCCAACAGCGTCCGCAGACTTGATAGGATGGTTGAGGCACACCAGAAAAAGGAAGTGGCGGCCTCCTGAACCTTACTCCGGCGCTTTTGTCTTGCGCAGGTAGGGGAAGATCGCCTCGAATTCGCCGAACTTCGCCTTGGCATCGTCGTCGGAGACCGACGGCGGGATGATGACGTCCTCGCCGGGTACCCAGTTGGCCGGCGTCGCGACGCCCTTGGCGCTCATCTGGAGCCCGTCCAGAGCGCGCAGGATCTCGGCGAAATTGCGCCCCACGGTCATCGGATATGTCATCGACAGCTTCAGCTGCTTGTCGGGGCCGATAATGAAGACCGACCGTACGGTGGCGCTGTCGGCAGGGGTGCGGCCGTCGGGCAGGTAGGCCTCGGCGGGCAGCATGTCATAAAGCTTGGAGACTTTCAGATCGCCGTCCGCAATGATCGGGAAACCCGCCGAAGCATTGCCGTAGCTTTCGATGTCCTTTTTCCAGCCCTTGTGCTCTTCAACCCCGTCGACCGAGACGCCGATGACCTTCGTGTTGCGTTTTGCCCATTCCTCGGACAGCTGCGCCACGGCGGAAAACTCGGTGGTGCAGACCGGCGTGAAATCCTTGGGGTGGGAAAACAGGATTGCCCAGCTGTCCCCGATCCAGTCATGGAACGAGATGCTGCCCTGGTCGGTTTCGGCGGTGAAATCGGGTACCACGTCGTTGATGCGCAAACTCATGGCAGTGTCCTCCTAAGTCAGGTTGTCGTGTCAGGGTGTTCGCCGCCCGGCGGCGGCCTGAGTCGCCTCGAATGCTACCTAGGTGCTCTGCTGCCACGTTACAGCCCCCGCGTGTCGATGCCACGGGAAAACTGCAAATTCCTTGCCGGGCAAGGATTTGCACATGGACGGCGGCTCGGGTTGACAGTGGGCCTCATAATTTGATCAAATTTACGCGCCAATGCCCCTTGCCCCGCGTCCGGCCCGGTGACACAGTGGCGCAAAACCGGCCAGACAGTCGGTAAAACACGTCTGAAATGGGAGATCCCCGAGATGATCGAGAAACGCGATTTTTATATCAACGGCCAGTGGGTCGCCCCTGCAGCTGCAAACGACTTTGAGGTCATCAACCCCTCGACCGAGGAGCCCTGCGCGGTGATCTCGCTGGGCGGCGAGGCCGACACCAACGCGGCCGTTGCGGCGGCCAAGGCGGCGCTGCCGGGCTGGATGGCCACCCCGGTGGAAGAGCGCATCGCGCTGGTGGAAAAGCTGGTCGACGTTTACGAGGCGCGCGCCGAGGATCTGGCCCAGGCGATGTCGATGGAAATGGGCGCGCCGATCAGCCTGTCGCGGACCTCTCAGGTCGGGGCGGGCAGCTGGCATTTGCGCGGTTTCATCAAGGCGGCCAAGGAGTTCAAGTTCGACGCGCCGCTGAATAACGAGTCTCCCAACGATCGCATCATCCACGAGGCGGTTGGCGTCTGCGCGCTGATCACGCCGTGGAACTGGCCGATGAACCAGGTCACGCTCAAGGTTGGCGCGGCGGCCATTGCCGGCTGCACCATGGTACTGAAGCCGTCGGAGCAGAGCCCGCTGAACGCGATGATCTTTGCCGAGCTGATGGACGAGGCCGGCTTCCCGCCCGGCGTCTTCAACCTGGTGAACGGGGATGGTCCGGGCGTCGGCTCGCAGCTTACCGGCCACAAGGATGTGGACATGGTGTCCTTTACCGGCTCCACCCGCGCAGGCATCGCGATCAGCCAGAATGCCGCGCTGACCCTGAAGAAGGTCCACCTGGAGCTGGGGGGCAAAGGCGCCAACGTGATTTTCGAGGACGCGGATGAAAAGGCCGTCAAACGTGGCGTTCTCCACATGATGCAGAACACCGGCCAGAGCTGCAACGCTCCGAGCCGTATGCTGGTGCAGAAGAGCATCTATGACCGGGTGGTGACTGAGGCTGCGGAAGTGGCCTCCAAGGTCGAGGTCGGCCCGGCGGATCGCGAAGGCCGCCACATCGGACCGGTGGTCAATGAATTGCAGTGGAACAAGATCCAGGATCTTATCCAGAAAGGCATCGACGAAGGGGCGCGGCTGGTGGCCGGCGGCACGGGCCGCCCGGATGGTCTGAACAAGGGCTATTATGTGAAGCCCACCGTATTCGCCGATGTGAACAACCAGATGACCATCGCACGCGAAGAGATCTTTGGCCCGGTGCTGGCGATCCTGCCTTTCGAGACCGAAGAGGAAGCCATCGAGATCGCCAACGACACGCCCTACGGGCTCACCAACTATGTGCAGACCCAGGACGGCGCTCGTGCCAACCGCATGGCCCGCGCACTGCGCTCCGGCATGGTTGAGATGAATGGCAAGTCGCGATCTGCCGGCTCCCCCTTTGGCGGCATGAAGATGTCCGGCAAGGGCCGCGAAGGCGGCAAGTGGGGGATCGAGGACTTCCTCGAGGTGAAGGCCGTCGGCGGCTGGGCTGCCGAATAAACCCGGCAGGCAGCGATATCGTGCTGATTGGAAAGCCGTCCTTCGGGGCGGCTTTCGCGCGTTCAGGGCCCGTTAGTTTGCCTGTCAGTTCTTGTCTCGCGAGACGCCGTGGTGGCCCGCTCTTTTGCGGCAGATGCGCTAGAAGTCGGCTTTTACCCGGAATTTCAGGGATTCAGCACTGTCGGGGTGTTTGATGCGCAGTTCTTCTGAGTGCAGCATCAGACGCGGATGATCGAGTGCAGCGCCGGTTGCGTATAGCGGATCGCCCAATATGGGATGCCCAAGCGACAGCATGTGAACCCGCAACTGATGCGAGCGGCCGGTTTTGGGAGTGAGGCGCACCCGCGTGGCGCTGTCCTCGTACTTCATGACCCGCCAATCCGTCACCGCCGGTTTCCCGGTATCATGACAGACCATCTGTCGTGGCCGATTGGGCCAGTCGACGATCAGCGGCAGGTCGACGGTACCGGTGCGCGGCTCCAGCCGACCGGCCAAACGGGCCACGTAGGCTTTCTTGGCGGTGCGCTTCTCGAACTGCATGGACAGGTGGCGCTGCGCATGCGGGCTGAGACCAAACACCATCACGCCGGAGGTGTCGCGGTCGAGGCGATGCACCAGCAGCGCTTCCGGAAAGATGGCCTGCACGCGGCTGATCAGGCAGTCGGACAGGTGCTCGCCACGGCCCGGAACGGAAAGCAGTCCTGCCGGCTTGTTGACGGCGAGAATCTGGGCGTCGTGGTGCAGGATGTCCAACGGGTCCTGCGGCGGGGTGTATTCGCTCGATGGGGCCATATGTGTGTGCCTAGCGCCAGTGACGCGCGGGGGCAAGCGGGGCGGTTGCCGACCGCGTTGCCAGTGGTATTCCGCGCGGACCTTGGATTTGCTAAATTGACACGGTCCTGGCGATCCGGTAACCGGCCCGCCTCACTTACACATGGGGACAGGGCATGGCACGCAAACGCAAAGGGCGCGATATTTCCGGCTGGCTTGTGGTGGACAAGCCCGCGGGGCTGACATCGACCGCGGTCGTGAACAAGGTGCGTTGGGCGCTGGATGCCAAGAAGGCTGGTCATGCAGGTACGCTCGACCCCGAGGCGACAGGTGTCCTGGCAGTGGCGCTGGGCGAAGCCACCAAAACCGTGCCCTTTATCACCGACGCACTGAAGGCCTACACCTTTACCGTTCGCCTTGGTCAGGCCACCAACACGGATGACGCCGAAGGCGAGGTGATCGCCGAGAGCGACGCCCGCCCCAGCGACGAACAGATCAAGGACGCACTGCTGCCGTTCCTTGGGGAAATCATGCAGGTGCCGCCCAAGTTCTCGGCGGTCAAAATCGATGGCCAGCGGGCCTACAAGCTCGCACGGGACGGTGAAGACGTACAGCTGGACGCGCGGCCGTTGTGGGTCGAGGAACTGATCTTGCTGGATCGTCCGGATGCGGATCATGTCGTGCTGGAAATGACCTGCGGCAAGGGCGGCTATGTGCGCTCTATCGCGCGCGACCTGGGGGCTGCGCTGGGGTGCCACGGGCATGTGAAAGAGCTGCGTCGCATCTGGTCCGGCCCATTCGATGCAGAGGACGGCATCTCGCTGGAGAAAATCGAAGAGTTGGCGAAAACACCGGAACTGGACCAATATCTGCGCCCTCTCGAGGAGGGGCTGGCTGACCTGCCGGAGTTGAAGTGCACCCCGCAAGGGGCGGTGCGTCTGCGCAATGGCAACCCCGGCATGGTGATGGCCTCCGACGTGGAATATGGCGAGGAAGCCTGGGCGTCCATGGAGGGCAAGGCGGTGGCCGTTGGGGTCTACAAGGCCGGTGAACTGCACCCCAGCCGGGTGTTCAATCATGCCGCGGCTACGCAGACGGACTAAGCCCGGCCAACGCGCTCCACATCATGCTTTCGCGGCAACGGGACTGACCAGAAGTTTCGGGTGCGAACCACTTGGTCAGTGACGCTGATCCATTCAGCTGTGCAGTATACTGCCGTTGGAACTCCTGCCGCGTGTTCCACGGCGGGTGCCGTCGGCTTGGAAACGCTGTCTCGGCGGGGTAGAGACCCTGCATGATTACCCGCAGCCATACCAAGGGCGATGCGCCCTCGACCGCCGTCTATTCGGATTGCGAGACCTATCGCTACAGCCTGACACGGGTCTGGGACCCGGCTGGACGGCGGGTGATGTTTGTCATGCTCAACCCCTCGACGGCCACCGAGGTTCAGAACGATCCGACGATTGAGCGCTGTGAGCGGCGGGCCCGGGCGCTGGGCTTTGGCGGTTTCCGCGCCACCAACATCTTTGCCTGCCGGGTGACGGACCCGCGCGAGATGCGAAGGCTGGAGCATCCGGAAGGGCCGGACAATTTGAATGTGGTGCTGGAAGGGGCGCGATGGGCGGACATGGTCGTCTGCGCCTGGGGCACGCATGGGGTCCATCGCGGTCAGGGCGCGCGCGTGGCGGCGGCATTGCGGGCGACCGGGCAGCCCCTGTATCACCTCGGTCTCAGCAAGGCCGGGCACCCGAAGCATCCCCTGTATATCCCGTATAGTCAGCAGCCCATCGTCTGGGAGCCGGAAGAACAGGTTTACAGCTGTTAACCCATGTTCCCGTTTTGTTTTGGCATGGCAAACATCATGTGCCATCCTTGCGATATGATCGGTGATTTGTATCGAGGGTTTGGTGGTCATGTTGTGGTTGGCGAGTGTCCTGGGGCTGATGGCGATTGGCAGTGCGGTTCTGGTCGAAGAGGTTCCCCCCGAAGACGATGAGGATGACGTCACCGCGGGGGGGGACATAGCGGAGGGGAGCCGCGGTCGCGAAGATCTCGGCGAAGGATTCTTTGAGCTGGCCGATCCGCCTGACACAGACGACAGCGATGAGGAGGAAACGGCCAGTCCCTCAAGCGATGATGCCAGCTCAGATTTCGGTTTCGACACTTCGGGCGCGTCCCAGGAGGCGGAACAGGTCGGCACCGATGCGAACGATATCCTCGTTGGCTCCGGCGAGGCGGACCTCCTTCGTGGTGGGGGCGGCGACGACCAGATCGGCGGGTACGAAGGCGAGGATAGCCTGTTTGGCGACGGCGGCGATGACGTGCTGCATGGCAATGGCGGTGACGATCAGCTCTCCGGGGGGGAGGGTGATGACCTGTTGCACGGTCACGACGGCGAGGACACTCTTCTTGCCGGAGCGGGGGCAGACAGCCTGTACGGGCACTTCGGTAACGACAGCTTGCACGGCGGTGACGGCGCGGATGTCCTGTATGGCGGCCAGGACCACGACAGCCTGTCTGGTGGAGACGGCGATGACCTGATCCTTGGCAACGATGGGGATGACAGCCTGAACGGCGGGCTGGGGCAGGACGCGCTGTTTGGCGGAACAGGGGATGACGTTGTTGACGGCGCTGGTGATGGCCGTGCGACGGACCATCTGAATGGCGGCGACGGGCAGGACACCCTGATTGCCGGTGGCGGTGACGTCCTGACCGGCGGTGCCGGTGAGGACAGTTTTACCGTCGGTGATTGGACCGGGGCTGACACAACCCTGCGGCTGATGGATTTCGATGCCGCGGAGGATCAGTTGGTCCTCGTCTGGGACTTCGACCCCGGCGCTGAGCCCGAGGTGGAGATACAGCCCAACCCGGACGCCGAAGGCGAGCAGCTGATACTCGTTGATGGCGTGGCCGCCGTGCGTCTCACGGGGGCCGCAGAGTTGACGGCGGCGGATCTTGTCGTGACGGACAGCGCCTCCGCCGCACAGGCAGGGCTGTTGCCCGGTTAGAACCGCCTGACTAGAACCGCCTGACCGCGCAGCCGCTCTGGCAATGCTGCGACTTGGGCTCCTACAACCAAGTTTCTCAAGCTCGCGACGTGGGGCGGATGAGTTAGGCTTTGCTTTTGCGACTGAAACATCTTATACGCCCGCATCTGCCGCGATTCCGTGGCAGATCTCTCCATGGGCCTGTGCTGGACGACATCCCGGCCTGCGCCATCCACTCTAACCTATGAAGGAGACCCCGATGTCGATCACTGCAGAAGAAAAAGCACGCCTGATGAAAGAATTCGCAACCAAGGACGGCGACACCGGTTCGCCGGAAGTCCAGGTTGCAATCCTGACCTCGCGCATCAACACCCTGACTGAGCACTTCAAAACCCACAAGAAGGACAACCACGGCCGCCGTGGCCTTCTGAAAATGGTTGCTCAGCGCCGCAAGCTGCTGGACTACACCAAAGGCAAGGATGAGGCCCGTTACCAGGACCTGATCAAGCGCCTGGGCATCCGCCGCTAATCCGCGCTTATCCGGATTTTCAGCGCCCGTTCCGAAAGGAGCGGGCGTTTTTTGTTGTCTTGCACAGAGGGCGCAGAGGTGGCGATCATCGGGGCGGCGCTCCCGCGTCCGCAAGCCCCCCGGCTGCGCCGGACGGTTCGCGGTCTTGGGCGTGGCCCGTGCTGCGCACGGGTGGTTCTCCTGCTGAGGGGAGGCGTTAACGGCGTTTGCGGCTTAAAAATGCCCGGCCCGATTGCCTCGAGAGGGGCGACCAAGCCTCCAAGTCGATCAACGTAGGTTCCACTGGCGCGCCGCGCCAGCGGCGCCCGGCCCAACGGGATGAGATCGCAAGATCGAAGACGGGCGGGAGCACGCCCCGCCTGTCTGTCGTGTGGGGCGGTGGCGGTTATTCGCCGTAGGGCACCCAGATGTTCTTCACCTCTGTCGCTTCCTGCAGGAAGCGCTTGGTCTGGTCCTGTGTCCAATCCGGCGCGGTGCCATTGTTGACCCAAGTCCGTTTCAGGTTCCCGGCTGAAGCGGCCTCGATCTCGGCGGAGACATCGCTGGAGGAGAAGCTCCAGACCGCATCCACGTTCAGATGCGATGCCAGCGGTTTCGCCAGTTCGGCATGGCTTCCGGTCAGGATGTTGACCACGCCCGCAGGCACATCCGAGGTTTCCAGCACCTGGTAGAAATCGGTGGCCGCCAGCGGGAAGGGCTCCGAGGCGGCCAGCACCACCCGGTTGCCCATGGCAATCGCCGGTGCCATGGCCGAGACCAGCCCCAGCAGCGGGGATTCGTCGGCGCAAAGCACCCCGATCACTCCCACCGGTTCTTTCATCGCCAGGGCAACGCCGCGGATCGGCACGCCATGCACCTGCCCGTCGTATTTGTCGGCCCAAGCCGCCGCGCTGAACAGGCGCTGGATTGCGGCCTCCACCTCTGCCTTGCCGGACTTGCGGCCGGTCATCGCCTCGATGCGGGCGGAGAATTCATCGGCACGGGCCGAAAGGTTCTCGGCGATATAGTACAGGATCTGCGCGCGCAGGTGGCCGGTGGTCTTGGACCAGCTCTTGGCACCCGCCGCGGCTTCGACCGCGTTGCGCACGTCCTTGCGATTGGCGAGGCCGACATGCCCCAGCAGCGCGCCGGATTTGGCATGGATTCCTCGGCTGTAGCCGCCATCCGGGCGCGCCTGTTTGCCGCCGATATACAGTTTGGCAGTGCGGTCCAGCCCGCCAGCCGGAGCACCATCGCCGCCGAAGGCTTCGACCTTGGCGAGTGGTTTGGCCTTGGTTTTGGGGCGGGTATAGGCCGCCAGACCTTCCCAGCCGCCCTCGCGGCCAAAGCCGCTTTCGCGTACGCCGCCAAAGCCTGCGGCAGCGTCGAACATATTGGTGCCGTTGACCCAGACCACGCCCGCGGCCAGTTTCGGTGCCATGTCCAGCGCCAAGTTCACGTTCTCGGTCCACAGGGTGGCGGCCAGCCCGTAGCGGGTATTGTTGGCCAGCTCCACCGCCTCAGCCGGGGTGCGGAAGGTGCAGGAAACCAGCACTGGCCCAAAGATCTCTTCCTGCATCAGCGGATCGGCCGGGGTCAGCCCCTCGATCAGGGTCGGCGGGAAGAAGCAGCCTTCTGTCGGCATCTCCACCTGGGCCTGGTGCATCGTGCCGGCTCGGTTGGCGGCGACCATCTCGCGGATGGTGTTCAGCTGCACCGGGTCCACCACGGCCCCCACGTCGATGCATTTGTCCAGCGGATTGCCGACGCGCAGCTTGTCCATGCGGGCCTTCAGCTTGGCGTGGAAGCGGTCGGAAACGCCTTCCTGCACCAGCAGGCGCGAGCCCGCGCAGCAGACCTGGCCCTGGTTGAACCAGATCGCATCCACCAGGCCCTCGATGGCGCTGTCGATGTCGGCGTCGTCAAAGACGATGTAGGGCGACTTGCCGCCCAGCTCCAGCGTCAGCGCCTTGCCGCTGCCGGCGGTGGCCTCGCGGATGCGGCGGCCGACCGAGGTGGAGCCAGTGAAGGCGATCTTGTCGACGTCTGCCGCGGTGATCATCTCACCCACGGCGCCGTCGCCGGTGACGATGTTGACCACGCCCTTGGGCAGGCCCGCCTGGCGGCAGATGTCGGCAAACAAAAGTGCGGTCAGCGAAGTGTATTCCGCAGGCTTCAGCACTACGGTGTTGCCCATGGCGATGGCCGGTGCGATTTTCCACGCCAGCATCAGCAGTGGGAAGTTCCACGGGATGATCTGGCCGCAGACGCCCAGCGGCTCGGCCTCCGGCAGCTCGGCCTCCATCAGCTGCGCCATGCCCGCGTGATAGTAGAAATGCCGCTGCGCCAGCGGAATGTCGATGTCGCGGCTTTCGCGGATCGGCTTGCCGTTGTCCAGCGTCTCCAGCACTGCAAAGAGGCGCGCGTGTTTCTGCAGCAGCCGTGCAATGGCATAGAGGTATGTCGCCCGGCCCGGTCCGCCAAGCGCGGCCCATTTGCCTTGCGCCTTGCGGGCGGCCTGCACGGCGGCGTCGACGTCGGCCTGGCTGGCCTGTGTCAAACTTGCCAGCACTTCGCCGGTGGCAGGGTTCTTGCTGTCGAAGCCGGCGCCAGGGGCGGTGAATTCACCATTGATGAAATGGCCGAAGCGGCTGCCTTGATCGACCAGCCAGGCCAGCGCCTCGGCAGCGCTTTCGGGGGCGGGGCCATATTCCATGGTGGTAAAGATCTCTTTGATGGTCATGTTCTTGGTCCTGCCTTATGCCATGGCGTGGCGGTGGCCGGCGGAATACGCCCCGGTCACATGGTGTTCCAGCTGGCGCTCGATATCGCCCAGCAGGGAGGACGCGCCAAAGCGGAACAGGTCGGGCTGCAGCCAGCGGTGGCCCAGCTCATCCTTGATCAGGCTGAGGTAGACCAGCGCGTCCTTGGCCTTGGAAATGCCGCCCGCGGGCTTGTAGCCGACACGGTAGCCGGTGCGGTCGAAATAGTCGCGGATGGCGCGGATCATCACCAGCGATACCGGCAGGGTGGCGTTGACGCTTTCCTTGCCGGTCGAGGTCTTGATGAAATCCGCCCCCGCCATCATGCAGACCAGCGAGGCGCGCGCGACATTGCGCAGGCTGCCCAGCTCGCCGGTGGCGAGGATCGCCTTGACGTGGGCCTCACCGCAGGCCTCGCGGAAGGTCTTCATCTCGTCATAAAGGGCCTGCCAGTTGCCGGTCAGTACATGGCGGCGGGAGATCACGATGTCGATCTCCTCGGCTCCGGCGCGCACGCTTTCCTCGATCTCGGCCACCCGCAGGTGGAACGGTGACAGTCCGGCCGGGAAGCCGGTGGAGACCGCCGCCACCGGGATGCCGCTGCCGGCCAGCGCCTGCACCGCGGCAGGGATCATGTCGTGGTAGACGCAAACGGCGCCGGTGGTCAGCCCCTCCATGTCCAGGGTGCGCAACAGGCCGGGGCTGACCGGCTGGCGCGCTTTAGCGCACAGGCGGCGGACGCGGCCTTCGGTGTCGTCGCCGGCCAGCGTGGTGAGGTCGATCAGGCTGATTGCCTTCAGAAGCCAGGCGGCCTGGTGGTCCTTCTTGACGCTGCGGCGGCCCGGCAGCGTGGCGCAGCGCCGCTCGATGGCCGACGTATTGGCCTGCACCGAGGCGACCCAGTCCAGGTCCAGCGCCATGCCGGGATTGCGCGGCTCGGTCAGCTGCGGCAGTTGCGCGCTTCGTTCAGCGATTTGGCGTTCCATATGGGAGATCCTCAGCAGAATTCCGGGTGAAGGTTGCATGGGTGCGGCATTTTGGCAAGAAACGGTCCCGGCCTGCAGGCGGTTTTTTGACTGAATGGACAAAAAAATACGAGCGCGGACGGGGTTCCTTTGCGGCAACTTGCCTGAACATGGTTGCACGGATCGGGCGGGTTCCTGTTTTACGAATGTCCAATCGCAAGCGGTGCGCATTCCGGTGGCAGAATCGGGCTCACATGCTAAATTTAGCGGTATGAGCAGTGCAGAACCCCATATCAGCGAAAATACGCCCTCTGAGACCCGCCCTGACCGCGGTCCGGACAGCCGTCCGGTGATCCGCCAGCTGGACGACAGCGCCATCAACCGGATTGCCGCGGGCGAGGTGGTGGAACGACCCGCCTCGGCGGTCAAGGAACTGGTGGAAAACGCTATCGACGCCGGCGCCACCCGCATCACGATCGAGATCGCGGACGGCGGCAAGACGCTGATCCGGGTCACCGATGACGGCTGCGGCATGACGCCGGAGGACCTGCCGCTGGCGCTGAGCCGCCATGCCACCTCCAAGATTGACGGCTCGGATCTTTTGAACATCCACACCTTCGGCTTCCGCGGCGAGGCGCTGCCGAGCCTCGGCGCGGTGGGGCGGCTGACCATCACCAGCCGCGCCGGCGGGTATGAGGCGATGCAGATCCGGGTCTCCGGCGGCCGTCAGGAACCGGTGAAGCCCGCAGCCCTGCGGGCGGGCACCATTGTCGAGCTGCGCGATCTGTTTTTTGCCACCCCGGCGCGGCTGAAATTCATGCGCAGCGACCGCGCCGAATCGCAGGCGATTGCCGACACCGTGAAGCGGTTGGCGATGGCGGAGCCCTCGGTCGGCTTCACCCTGCGCGATGTGTCCGGCGGCGGCGAGGGGCGGGTGACCTTCCGCGCTGATCCCCTGTCCGGCGATCTGTTCGACGCGCTGCACGGGCGGCTGGCCACGGTGCTGGGGCGCGAGTTTGCCGAGAACGCCTTGAAGATTGACGCCACCCGCGAAGGCATCCGGCTGTATGGCTATGCGGCGCTGCCGACCTATTCGCGCGGCGCGGCGGTGTCGCAGTTCCTGTTCGTCAACACCCGGCCGGTGAAGGACAAGATGCTGACCGGTGCCTTGCGGGCAGCCTATTTCGATTTCCTCAGCCGCGACCGCCATCCGGCGGCCGCGCTGTTCATCGACTGCGAGCCGCAGGCGGTGGACGTGAACGTGCATCCGGCCAAGTCAGAGGTGCGGTTCCGCGATCCGGGGCTGGCGCGGGGGCTGATCGTCTCGACCCTGCGGCTGGCGCTGGCGGAAGCCGGGCACCGGGCCTCGACCACGGTTGCCGGGGCAACGTTGGGGGCGATGCGGCCCGAGCCAACGGGCGGGCATCCGACGGCCACTGGCGCGCCGCGGGTCTATCAGATGGACCGCCCCTCGCTGGGCGCACGCAGCGCGTCCTACGCGGCGCAATCCCCTGGTCAGCCGCTGGCGCCCTCCGCGGATGCGCCGCCATCGCCGGGCTTTGCCGAATTCGCAGGCGCCTACAGCGGCCGGGTCACCGAGGTGCCGGAGGCACCGATGGCCCCGGGTCAACCGTCGGATGCGCCTGAGGCCTCCGCGCCCGGGGCCGAAGCCCTGCCGCTGGGGGCGGCGCGCGGCCAGGTGCATGAAAACTACATTATCGCCCAGACCGCTGACGGCATGGTCATCGTTGACCAGCACGCCGCCCACGAACGGCTGGTCTATGAAAAGCTCAAGCGGCAAATGGCTGAGAACGGGGTGGCCGCGCAGGCCCTGCTGATCCCGGAGATCGTGGAACTGAGCGAGAATGATTGTGCGACCCTGCTGGCCGTTGCCGACGATCTGGCGAAATTCGGTCTCGGCATCGAGGCTTTCGGCGGAAACGCGATTGCGGTGCGTGAAACCCCGGCAATCCTGGGCGAAGTAAACGCGGAAGCGATGATCAAGGACATTTTGGACGAACTGTCGGACCAGGGGGAAAGCCAGCTGGTGCAGGCGCGGGTGGAGGCGATCCTGAGCCGGGTGGCGTGCCATGGGTCGATCCGCTCTGGTCGTCGGATGCGGGGCGAGGAGATGAATGCACTGCTGCGCGAGATGGAGGCGACGCCCCATTCCGGTCAGTGCAACCACGGCCGCCCCACTTACGTGGAATTGAAATTGGCGGATATCGAGCGCCTGTTCGGGCGCAGCTGAACAATACACCCGCAACAGGGGAGACAGAGCAGTGACTATGGAGCAGGCCCAATGGGCCGTTTACGCGTTGGCGGCGGTGGCCGTTGTGCTGGGATTCGCGGCGCTGCGGCTGCGGGCGCATGCCCGTCATCTGGAGCAGCTCAACAGCGATCTGCGCAGTCACAATGCCGGGTTGCGGGCCGAGGCCGCCCGCCTTCCCGCGTTGACGGATGAGCTGGCGACCCTGCGCCGGACCAGCGAAAACGAGCGCGCCGCCCGCTATCAGGCAGAGGCGCAGGTGCAGGCGCTGAAAGCCGAGCACGCGGCGCGGTTGGAAGAACTGAACCAGATGAACCAGCAGTTGGAGCACAAGTTTGCCTCGCTCGCCTCGGGAGTTTTGAAACAGAACTCCGAGAACTTCCTGAGTCTGGTCAGCGAACGCTTCCAGGCGCATAGCAAATCCGCCGATGCGGATCTGGCCAAGCGTCACGCCGCGATCGAAAATCTGGTCAAACCGCTGGATCAGAAGCTGGGCCAGTTCGGCGAGCGCATCAAGGAGATCGAACAGGCGCGCAACGAGGCCTACGGTGCCATTCAGGCGCAGGTGAAGCACTTGGCCGAGGGGCAGGCGATGCTGGGCGGAGAGACCCGTAAACTGGTGCAGGCATTGCGCGCGCCCAAGACCAGGGGGCGCTGGGGTGAGATGCAGCTGCGCCAGGTCTTCGAGATGGCGGGCATGGCGGAGCATGTGGACTACGAACTGGAAAAAAGCGTCGGCACCGACGAAGGGCTGCGCCGTCCCGATGCGGTGGTGCGCATTCCCGGTGGCAAGAGCATTGTTGTGGACGCCAAGACACCATTGGAGGGCTATCTGGACGCGCTGGAGGCCGAAACCCCCGAGGCACAGAGCGCCGCGTTGGCGCGCCATGCGAATCATGTGAAAACCCATGTGAAGCAGCTGGCGTCCAAGGCCTATCAGAGCGCGCTGGCGGAAACTCCGGACTTTGTGGTCATGTTCATTCCCGGGGAAACATTCGTCTCGGCGGCCGCAGAGGCAGATCCGGGGTTGATCGAATATGCCTTTGAAAACCGCGTGCTGATCGCGACCCCGACGACGCTGATGGCATTGGTCAAGTCCATCGCCTATGGCTGGCAGCAGGAGAAGATGGCCGAAAACGCGGTGGCCGTCCAAAAGACCGCCAAGGAGCTATATGACCGGCTGTCGACCTTCTCCAAGAACCTCGCCTCGGTCGGCAAGTCGCTGTCTTCCTCGGTGAACAATTACAACAAGGCAGTTGGATCGCTGGAGGCCCGCGTGCTTCCCTCTGCGCGCAAGTTCGAAGCGATGGGGGTGGTGCCGCAGGGGGCGGCGTTGGAGGATCCCGGTCACGTCGAGACCGAGCCACGCCAGGTCGCCTTGCTGGCGGACGAGTAGATGCGGTTGCCAAAGCCCGTGAACCCTTCGGTGGCCCCGTTACTGCGGGCGGCGGAAGTGGATGCTGAACGGATCGTTGCGCTCCTGCGGATCGTGGTGTCGGTTGGGCTTCTGATGGCACTGTTCCTCGCCCTGGACGGCCTGCCGATGGTGGATGAAATCTACCTGTGGCAACAGCTTGGCCTGGCCGCAGCGACGCTGTTCTCCTACATGGCGGTTGGGGTGCTGACCTTTGCCGCGATCTGGCGCGGTGTCTTCAGGCGTTGGATGATCTGGGCTGCGGTGACCGCCGATGGTGTGTTCCTGTTTCTCAATTCCTGGCTGTCTCTGCGCAACTCCGGTCTTCCGGGCGATTTGGTATTCACTATGCCGTCGGCCTGGATGGCACCTTTGATCCTTGCCTTCGGCGTGCTGCGGTTCAACCCGCTGCTGCTGGCCTACCAGGTGCTGTTGGTGGCCGCGGGCTTTTTATGGCTGGTGACGTGGGAGCCGCCGGTGGTGTCGGTCGAAGCCGTAAGGCGGGTGCAGTTGGCCCACGGGATGCCACCCAATCTGATGCGGGTATTGATGGTGTCGCTGGCGGGCCTCGTGCTGTTGGTGGCCGCCTTGCGGACCCGCGCGTTGTTGAACCGCCTGCTGGAGGAAGTCCGGCAGAAGGCCAATCTCACACGCTATCTGCCGGCCCAGTTGGCGGGCCGTCTGGCCGGTGGCGGTCTGGAGACGCTGCAGGAAGGTCGCCAGCAGACAATGGCGGTGATGTTCATCGATATTCGCGGCTTCACCAGCTGGTGCGAAGGCCGTGAACCGCAGGAGGTCAGCCGGCTGATCACCGACTTCCGGGGGCGTGTGGAGGCCGTGGTCGGCCAGTGCAACGGGTTGATCGACAAATACATTGGCGATGCCGCGATGATCCTGTTCGAAGGCGAGCGTGCAGCGGCAGGATCGCTGGAGTGCGCCGAACGGCTGCAGAAAGCCATGGCGGAGTGGCGACAGGACCGACAGGCCGCAGGAGAGACGGCGTTGGGAGTCGGCATCGGTATCCACTGGGGAGAGGTCTTTTCCGGTGTGACAGGCACACAGCAACGGTTGGAGTACTCGGTCTTTGGAGACACGGTGAATACGGCCGCTCGACTGGAGCAGGTGACCCGCGCCCATGATTTGGAGCTGATTGTATCCGCCACGCTGCTGGATGCGGCCGGGGTCGCGGCGACGCGGGATGGCTGGATGGCGCTGCCACCCGAGGTTCTGCGCGGGCGGCGCAGTGGTCTGGCCCTGTTCGGCAGACCGCCCGTCTGACCCGGCCTTGTGTTTGCCGCAGATCAAAGACTTAGGCGTTTTGCGCACGGTTTGATATGCTGGCAGCGACAGAAGGAGTGGAGCGATGCTGGAAATCTCGGCCCGCAAGGTGGCACAGGTGGCGATGATGGCCCGCGAACTGGGGCGAGCCGAGGGTGAACTGCGCGCTTTCATTGACAGGATGAGCGAAGACCAGCAGGCGGAACTGGTCGCCATCATGTGGATCGGTCGTGGCAGTTTCGAGCCGGAGGAACTGGCGGAAGCAATTTACACTGCCCGTCAGGAGGCCACGACGCCGACCGCCGATTACCTGCTCGGCACCCCGCATCTGGCCGACAACCTGGAAGCGGGGCTGGAGGCGCTGGGCATTGACGTGCAGGACGTAGAGGACGACGTGATTGGCCGTCTCGCACCCTAGCACTCAGCCAGATTTCTCCCTTCGACAAAAAAGGGGCATCCGGTCAGGATGCCCCTTGGTGTTTTTGAGGATCTGTAGGTGACGCTCAGCTCTTGTGGTCCACAATGGCCAGATGCTGCGCCAGCTTGCCGACCTCAGAAAGCCAGCTGTCCACGAGCGTGGCATCGCTGGGAGCAGCATGCACGCCTGCTTTGATCTTGCCGTTCATCGCGGCTTCGATTGCGAAGGAAACCGGGAAGGACACCAGCCGGGCCATGGCAGTGCCGCGGTCGTCGCCCCAGGCGTCCATCACATAGGTCTTGTGCCACACCTCGGCTCCGTCCTTCTCGGCCTTCAGGCCGACGCACATCACCACGCGGTCCGGCTCGCCTTCGTCGTAGGCGTTTTCCTCCCAGAACTGGTCCGACATTTCCTTGAGCCGCGCATCGCCTTCGGGGCCGCTCAGGGTTTCGACCTCGCGGAAGACGTCACTCCAGGCCTCGGCCCAGCCGTTCAGGCGCAGGGTGCCGCGGACGAATTGTTTGACCTTCCACTCCGGTTCGAACTCGTACTGCGCCATGAAGGGGAGGGAGTCGCGGTTCGGATAGACCTCGAAGGTCTCGGCCTCGGGCAGCGGTGCCTCGTAGGAGGAAATCGCGTCCCAGGGGCGGGCGACATCCAGTTCCTTGAAGTCGCGGATCGAACGCGAGGGGGAGCGCAGAGCCTTCAACACACCAAGCGGTGACCAGCTGAACTTGTACCGGAACGGGTTGGGGATCTTGGGGATGCCACCGCAGTAGGAGATGAAGCTGACTTCATTCCCGGCATCATAAGCTTCGGAAGCCTTGTAATCCGCAACCAGCGCATGGGCCATGAGGTGGTCGATGCCGGGGTCCAGGCCGACCTCGTTGATCAGGCACACGCCCGCATCCTTGGCCTTCTGGTCCAGCGCGCGCATTTCCGGCGCGATGTAGGAGGAGGACACGAAATGCGCGCCGCGCTCGATCGCCAGTTCGGCCAGCGGCACGTGCCAATCGCCGGGCAGCATCGAGACAACCACGTCCTTCGGGCTCAGCATCTGGCCCAGGTTGGACAGGCTGAAGCTGTGGATGTTGGTGGTCAGATCGCCCACCGCCTCGCGTGCCTTTTCCGGCGTGCGGTTCCAGACCGCAACATCATGGCCTGCTTCCAGCAGCCGACGCAGGCCGGGGATGGCCGACAGGCCGGTGCCGCACCAGTGAATTGTCATGGGTGTTCTCCCTTATCCGAATTTCAGTTTGGCCGCGACGATGCTGAGCACGATCAGGATGGCGCAGAAGTTTGCCAGGATCAGGGGCCAGTCGCCGATCAGCAGCCCGTAGCCGAACCACAGCAGAACCGTGAGGAGGAACATCAGGTTCGAAACAAGCGACAACCCGGCCGTGTCCCGGGTGGCCCAGGCTTTCCAAGCCTGCGGCAGCCAGCAGATAGTACCGAGTATGGCGGCAAGATAGCCAATGTACGGCGTGATCATTTCGGTAGATGCTCCTCGAATGTCGCCTTGGCCCGGCCCCAGACGCCGCTGTCCAGATCGGTCAGGGTCAGCAGCGAGGGCAGCAGCTGTGTGGCGTAATCCTCAGAGCTTTCGACCGGCAGCATCGAGGGCAGGTTGTCGATCGCCATCACGTCGAGGACGGGGCTTTCGGCGACACGCAGGGCGGGCTGGTCCCAGGTGGTGGCGCGGTCATAAACCGGCACCGGGTTGTAATCGCTGTCCGGGTCGCAGGCGACGTCGCCGATAGCGGTCAGCTTGCGGTCCGCAGCCATTGCTTCACGGGGAACAAACACCGGGGTGCCGGGGCGGGCGAAGATGCAGTTCAGAAACAGGTCATGCTCCAGGATTTGCGGAAAGGGGCCGCCGCTGGCGGTTTCCGCCATGTCCCACTTGGTGACCTTGACGCCCATCGCCTCGCAAAGGTCCGCCGCACCGGTGCCGACCCGGCCGAGCGCGCCAATCACGATCGCGGTCGGGCGATCCGCGGACAGCGCGTCCAGTTCTGCTCCGAGCTCCGCCAGCAGCGCATCCTTGCCGCCGTAGACGCCCACCGGTCCGCAGATTTCGCCGCGTTGCTGGGCTGCCCAGGTCTTCAGCGTTACTGCGGCACCCGCGTATCCCGCCCAGTAGCCAAAGGCGGCGACCCGGCGACCGGTTTCGTCAACCAGATATTCCAGATCGTACAGCGTGCCACCGCCCGCCTTGAACCGCTCCAGCAGCGCCTTGCCCGAGTGCTGGCCCTTGAAGGCGTGACCAAACATGATGTGGCGGTGCGGCAGCGGGGTGCCGTCCTCGGGCAGCTCCTTGAGGCCAAAGATGATGGCTTCCGCAGGCGCGGCGGGCCAGCTGTTTTCCGGCGCGATCTCGCAGCCGGCATCGATGTAGCCCTGCAGCGGGATTGCCCGCACGGAGCTTTCCTCGACCGTGACCTTGATGCCTGCGTCCAGCAGCGCCTTGGCGCCCTCGGGCGTCAGGCCGACCCGGTCTTCGTTGGGGCGCTGCTCAGCCCGTACCCACAGATGTGTCATGTGTGATGTCCTTTAAAGCATGCCTTTGGTGTGAACCGCCCGCACCGAGGCGCGCTGGTCCATTGCGGTCATGAATTCCTGAATCCTTGGGAAATCTGCCAGTTTCACCCCGTCGCCCTCCAGCCAGGTACAAACCACGTAGAGGTAGCAGTCGGCGAGGCTGACGGTTGATCCCAGCACGAAAGGGCCGCGCAGACCAAACCGGCTGATGTACTCGCAGCTGGCGGCCATGGTCTGCGGCACCATTTTCTGCATGTCCTTCCAGCTTGAACGCTCGCTGGCCCAGCGGGAGCCGCGCAGCTTGTGCGCGTGGTTCACATGCATGGTCGAGGCCAGGTAGAACATCACTTCGCGCATGCGGGCCTGCAGCAGCGGATCGGCGGGGCGCAGGCCTGCGTCCGGGGCCAGATCCGCAATATATTCCAGCAGCGCGCCGGTTTCGGTCAGGATGCCGCCATCCACCGCCAGCGCGGGCACCCGTCCCTTTGGGTTGATCTGGGCATAGGCTGCGCCGGTCTGCTCCTTGGCGGCAAAGTCGATCTTGATCGCCTCATACTCCAGACCGGTTTCTTCCAGTGCGATGGCCACGGCGACAGAGATGGTTCCGGGGGCATAGTAGAGCTGCATGTGTCGTCGGTCCTTTCGCAGATCAAAGGTGGGTCTGGGCGAACTGCCGCTCTGGCGTGTCCAGATGCGGCACCGCGTTGAACAGCACCGGGCTGAAGTGGCCGCCGATCGGGAACAGCCGGTGCATCGATGTGTTCATCACCGCCAGCGCCAACCGGGCCATGGCAGTGGTGTTCAGCGCCAGCGACTGGCGCATCGCCATGGAAATCAGCCCGCCGGAGGTGATGACCAGCGCCGGTCCCTCGCCCTCGGCGATCTCGGCGAGGGCTTGTTGGGTGCGGGTCTCAAAAGCTTCCCAGCTCTCGTAGGGGTCGGCGATGTCGCCCGCAGCCCAGGCGGCAAAGACGCGGGGCAGGTGGTCGATGAAGCCCTCGCGCTCCTGCGGGATCGGCAGCCCGTGCTGGTCACGCATGGCTTCGGCGAGGGTGAAATACTCCATCTCGTTCAGTCGCGGGTCTTGCACGACATCGGCGCAGCCCATCGAGGCGGCGGTCTCGACATGGCGGGTCAGGGTGCCGCAGTAGATGCGCGAATAATGGCTGCCAGTGTCGCGCAGGTACGCCCCCAGCCAAGCCGCCTGCTGATGCCCCAGATCGCTGAGCGCATCGTAGCTGGCCTCGTCGCGGGCCTGTGTGTTGGCCTGACCGTGGCGGATCAGCGTGATGTGGGACATGGGGGCGGCTCCGTTGGGTGTCGCGGGAGTCTTAGGCGAGGTTGCGGGCAGTGAAAAGAGAGGGATTGTACCCATGCGTGTGCTGGCGCAGGGTTGCGCCAGTTCTGAAGGAGACCGATCATGCCGCTTGACCCGCAACGTTTTCTGCAAGACCTGCATCAGCTGCGCAGCTTTGGCGCTGCCGGTGTGGGCAAGGGCGTGGTGCGGCAGGCCTTCAGTGAGGCCGACATTGCAGCGCGCAAATGGCTGGCTGCGCGCATGGATGTCGCAGGGATAGAGCCGCATTTCGACCCCTTGGGAAATCTGTTTGGCCTGACGCAGGGGCGCAGCCTGCTGGTTGGCTCGCACAGCGACAGCCAGCCCGAGGGTGGCTGGCTGGACGGGGCGCTGGGGGTGATCGCCGGGCTGGAGGTCGCCCGTGCCGCGCGGGAGGACGGCGGGCCGCAGATTTCCTGCGTCAGTTTTCAGGACGAGGAGGGCCGTTTCGGCGTGCTGACCGGCTCTGACATCTGGACGGGCAAGCTGTCGCTGGAGCTGGCGGATGCATTTACCGATACCGGCGGCCATACACTGGCAGAGATGCGAGGGCAGATGGCCGATTTGGCAGGAGATTTCCTACCGCATGACCGGTTCAGCGGCTTTCTGGAAATGCACATCGAACAGGGCCCCTATCTGGAGGAAACCGGCCTGGCGCTGGGCGTGGTGACCGATATCGTCGGCATCCGCGACATGCGGATCCGCTTCTCAGGCCGACAGAACCACGCGGGCACCACGCCGATGCACCTGCGTCGGGATGCGTTTCAGGCGCTGGCAGCCTTCAACACGGTGTTGAACAACCGCTTCGCCGATGTGGTGACCCCAGCCACGGTCTGGACCATCGGCCATGTGGCGTTGCACCCCAATGCCGCCTCGGTGGTGCCGGGGCGGGTGGAGTTTTCGATGCAGTGGCGCGACGCCGACCCCGCGCGGCTGGCGCAGATGCAGGCGATCATCGCGGAGACGGCGGCACAAATCGCGGCGGAGTACGGTGTCGAGGTGAAGCTGGGCGAGGTGCTGGGCATCGAACCCGTGGCGATGGACCCGGGGTTTCAGGCCGCGTTGGCCGCAGGGGCAGAGAGTCTGGCGGCGGGCAAGTGGCAGAAAATGCCCTCCGGCGCGCTGCATGATGCGGCCAATCTGGCCACGGTGATGCCTGCGGGGATGCTGTTCGTGCCGTCGATCGGCGGCATCAGCCACGCCTTTGACGAGGACACCGCCGAGGAAGATCTGGTTCTGGGGCTTCGGGTGCTGGACCAGGCTGCACGGCGACTGGCAACCTGAAACGTCCGAGCTTCGGACGGCTTGCGGGCATATGCTGAGGGATCTTCACAGGGGCGTGGCACGCCTTTGGCGTGGTCAGGCCCGGTTATATCCGCGTTTCAGCATTCTTTTGCGGTGCTTGTCGGCAGCCAGCGACGCCTCGCGCAGGTTGTCGTAGATGTTGATGCTGCATTGGCCATTGGTGCCGGCCACCCCCCATTCCCTCAGTACCGAGACCTCGGAAAACAGGTTCATCGCCAGTTCTATGCGGTAGAACCGCGACGGGCGCGCGGGGGCTTGGCGATAGAGCAGACAGGTGGTCATGCGGGTGATTCTACCGCCAGCGGTTTGCCCGGGCAAGAGGCTCTATCCCATGGTCAGCAGGGACAGCCCGAGCAGGATGGACGAGATGGCGGCCACCGCAAACGCGGCGGTGCGCGCCACCGGGATGCCGAGCACGTAGACGATATAGTGGATCAGCATGCCGAAAAAGAAAGCCGCCCCAAGACCTCCGGGATGGTCGGCTGTCGGCATCAGGATCGAGGCGAGCAGCGACAGAGGAGCAAAAGCAACAAAGAGTTCGACCCCGACGATGTGCGCGCGATGGGCGCGTTGTGCCCAGGGCGATTGCGGCTTGTTCTGCGGGCTTGGGTTCGCCAGCGCGCCCATCAGGCCGCGGACAAGGATCCGGTCGAGGATATAGGGCACCCAGGCCAGCGCCAACCACAGTGCGGACAAAACGGTGAAAAATTGCAGTTGTGACATCACGCTTTCCTCCATCTCATAAGAGAAAGCGTAGTGTTTTCGGCTGCTTTTTCTACTTTTGGGCGGTCAGACCCAATCCACGTCGCCCAGAAAGATGTAGCCGGCACCGTAGATCGTCTTGATCAGCCGAGGGTTCTTGGGGTCCTCGCGCAGCTTGGTGCGCAACCGCGAGATCCGCACGTCCATGGCCCGGTCGAAACTGTCACCGGCCGCACCGCCAAGTGCTTCCTGCATCTGGGCGCGGGAGATCAGCCGTTTGGGGCTGTCCAGAAACAGCCGCAGCACCTCGCCCTCCGCGTGGGAGAACGGGGTCTGCGCGCCGGTTTCGTCCTCAAGCAAGTAGCGGTCGAAATGGGCCGTCCACCCGGAGAACCGTGCCGTGTCGCTTGCAGGGGCCGTCTGGCGCGGGCCGCTTCGCAGGCGGGCGCGGATGCGGGCGACCACTTCGGCTGGGTCGAACGGTTTGGTGATATAGTCGTCGGCGCCGAGTTCGAGACCGGTCACCCGGTCCTGCACCTGCGCGCGGCCCGAGATGATGATGACCGCGGCCCCCTGCTCCAGTGCCAGCCGATGCACCAGCGCGAGCCCGTCGGTATCGGGGAGCGACAGGTCCACGAGGCACACGTCCGGGGTCACCCGTTTCAATGCGGCCTCGAATTCGCGGGCGCGCGAAAAGCTTTGCGTGCGAAACCCGGCGTCCTCCAGCGTGCTGGTCAGGATCTGGCGGATTTCGGGTTCGTCATCCAGAATGGTGACCAGGGGCGATGTCATTTGGCGGGCTCCGGCCGGATCAGTTCGGACAATTGGTGCGTTGTGAAAGGTTTGCGCAGAACAGGGCCACATTTCAATGCCTTGCGAAACAACGGATCGCTTGTCGGCAGTGAGGTCATCAGGATGCACGGCGGGCCCGACCCATCCAGCCGCATGGCGAGGTCAATGCCGGTGGCGGTCCCTTCCAGCTTGATATCCGACAGCACCAGCGCGATGTCCGGCAGGTTGGCGGTCAGGGCGCTGGCTTCGTCGACGCTGGTGGCTTCGATCACCGAGTAGCCGAGATCGATCAGCATGTCGCGAAACCCGGCCCGCAGCTCGGCGCTGTCCTCGACCAGCAGCGCCAGACCGCCATCTGCATCCGGCGCGCGCCGGTAGGGAAGGCGCAGGGTGATGGCGGCACCGCTTACCCCGTTGCCGATCCGCATGTCACCGCCTGCGAGCTTGGCCATGTCGTAAACCATCGGCAAGCCGAGCCCGGATCCTTCACTGCCCTTGGTCGTGAAAAACGGGTTGAGCGCCTTTTCCAAGGCCTCGGGCGAGAAGCCTGGGCCGGTGTCCGTCACGGTGATCTCGACCCAGGTCTGGCCGACTGCATGGGCGCTCACCGTGATCTGGCCAGAGGTGCCGCAGGCATCCCGGGCATTGAGGATCAGGTTCAGCAGCGCATCCTGCAACTTGCCACTGTCGAGCAGCAGCATCTCGTCCGGCATGTGGTCGAGGATGCTCAGACCAATTCCCTGCGGCAACGAGGGGGAGGCGAGGATTTTCAGCTCCTCCAGCAAGGTGTGCATGTCGGTGGCCTGGGGGCGCAGGCTACGCTGGCCGGTCATCTCGGCGATCCGGTTCAGCAAACGTCCACCGCGTCGCGCGGCCGAAAGGGTCCCCTGTACCAGCTCGGCCGCCTCTGGTGGCAGGTCCATTTTTTCCAGCTTGCCCTGCATGCCAAGAATGATGGTCAGGAGGTTTGAAAAATCATGCGCCAGTCCGCTGGTCATCTGGGCCGCCATTTCCCGGCGCCGCGCCTGCTGCAGTGCGACACGGGCCTGGGTCTCCTCGGTCACATCCATCGACAGGATATAGACACCGCCTTGCTGGTCGGGCGTGAAGGCCACCCGGATGCGGCGGCTGGCGTGGCTTTCGGTGAACTCGAAGACCGGACTGCCGCCTTTGTAGGCGGCCAGCAGGTGAGGTTCGATCCGCTCAAAAGAAGCAGGACCAAGCGCATCGGCAATATGCATCCCGAGGATATCCGACGGGCGACTTGGAAACACTGAGCTGAGACGACGGTTCGTGTAGGTGTAATAGCCGTCGGCATCCACATGCGCGATGTGGGCTGGCATCATTTCGGTGGTCAGTCGGGTGCGCCCTTCGATTTCGGTCAACTGGCGCTTGGCCTCTTCCAGCGCGGTGTTGGTGGCCGCCAGCTTGCGGTTGGCGGCGGTGAGCTCTTCGGTATGGGCGATCAGCCGTTCCGACATTTCCTCGGAGCGAGCACGCAGCAGCTGCTCGGCACGCTTGGCCCGGGTGATATCGGTATAAACCGTGACCCAGCCCCCCTGCGGCAACGGTGATCCTTCGATCGAGACCATCTGTCCGTTGGGGCGCTGGCGTTCCAGGTAATGCGGGACAAAGGCCAGCGCCTGTTGGACACGGGTGCGGACGATGTCCTCGATATCGGTTTCCGGGGCGTATTCGCCCGCCTCGGCCAGATAGCGGATAGTGTCGGCGAACGCGGCTCCGGGCTGGACCAGATGGTCCGGCAGGTTGAACATCTCCTGGAAACGCCGGTTGCACACGGCGAGCCGCAAATCGTTGTCGTAGATCGACAAGGCCTGGGCAATCAGGTTCAGCCCGGCGGTGGTCATCGCGGCGCGTTGTTTGCGGTTTCTGTCCATATTCCCCCCGCAGGCATGGCTAGCACTGCCGCGCGATGCTGGCAAACCGCCATTGTGCGGCAATGTCGATTCGAGCTTTCGGCCATGCATTCACGTTACCGTCAAAAGCATGGGGGAGAATGGGTGATCGGAAGCCGTCGCATGAGGGTAAAGGGGTGCAGACGCGGGGAGTGCACTGCTGACTGCGCTGCGCAACCAAATGATTTTCATACAAAAATACGCTGTTACAATTGGTAAGATTTGCGAAAACATCAGGAAAAAGTTGACGCGCTAGGATGTGGACGTCCCTAATCGGGACCAGAGCCGCGCACAGCGGTCGGTCCGGCAGCAACGCCGGAAAGGGAGGAAAGAAATTTGGCTCAGATGCAGATGGGCGCCGAAGGGTTGAGATCCCTGCCGGCGCTGCTTCAACGCAATGCGGCGCAATATGCCAATGCGCCGGCCTATCGGGAAAAAGAATTCGGGATCTGGCAGTGCTGGACCTGGGCCGAGGCGGCAAAGGAGATCGAGGCGCTGGCATTGGGCCTGCTCAACCTCGGTGTGAACGAGGGTGATTTCGTCGCCATCATCGGCCGCAACCGTCCCTACCTGTATTGGTCGATGGTCGCAGCCCAGGCGGTGGGCGCGGTGCCGGTGCCCTTGTACCAGGACGCGGTGGCCGAGGAGATGGCCTATGTGCTGGGCCACTGCGGCGCGCGCTTCGTGATCGTGGGCGATCAGGAGCAGGCCGACAAGGTGATCGAGATCCAGGATCAGCTGCACCAGTTCGAGCACATGATCTATCTCGACCCGCGCGGCATGCGCAAATACGACCACACCCGGTTGCACCAGTTCAGTCATGTTCAGGATCAGGGCCGCGCTGCCCGCGACGAGCTGATCGGCGAGCTGACCGCGCGGCAGGCCAAGCTGGATTACGACAGCACCTGCGTGATGCTGTACACGTCGGGCACGACCGGCAAGCCCAAGGGCGTGGTGCTGTCGAACCGCAACGTGATTCAGAGCGCCAAGAACTCGGCGGAATTCGACAATCTCACCCAGGCAGAGAACATTCTGTCCTACCTGCCGATGGCCTGGGTGGGGGATTTCATCTTCTCGATCGGGCAGGCCTACTGGTGCGGTTTCTGCGTCAACTGCCCGGAAAGCGCCGACACCATGATGACCGATTTGCGCGAGATCGGTCCGACCTATTTCTTTGCGCCGCCCCGAGTGTTCGAGGGCCAGTTGACCAACGTGATGATCCGGATGGAGGACGCGAGCGCGCTGAAGCGCAAGATGTTCCACTACTTCCTGGCGCACGCCAAGAAGGTCGGCGGGGACATTCTGGACGGCCGCTCCGTGGGGCTGCTGGACCGGGCGAAATACGCGCTGGGCAATCTGCTGGTCTACGGCCCGCTGAAGGATACGCTGGGCTATGGACGGATCCGCGTGGGCTATACCGCGGGCGAGGCGATCGGGCCGGAAATTTTCGATTTCTATCGCAGCCTCGGCATCAACCTGAAGCAGCTTTATGGTCAGACAGAGGCGACCGTCTTCATCACCGTCCAGCCTGACGGCGAAGTGCGTGCCGATACCGTTGGTGTCCCGGCGCCGGAGGTCGAGATCAAGATCGGCGACAATGGCGAGATCTACTATCGCTCTCCCGGCACCTTCGTGGAGTATTACAACAACCCGGAGTCCACGGCCTCGACCAAGGACGCGGACGGTTGGGTCGCGACTGGCGATGCCGGCTTCTTCGAGGAGGGGTCTGGCCACCTGCGGATCATCGACCGCGCCAAGGACGTGGGCAAAATGGCGGATGGCGCGATGTTTGCGCCGAAGTATGTTGAAAACAAGCTGAAATTCTACCCGGACATCCTTGAGGCTGTGCTGTTCGGCAATGGTCGCGATCGCTGCGTTGCCTTTATCAACATCGACCTTACGGCGGTGGGCAACTGGGCCGAACGCAACAACATCGCCTACGCCTCCTACCAGGAACTGGCGGGCCACCCGCAGGTGCTGGCTTCGATCCGGGAGCATGTGAACGAAGTCAACAAATCGGTTGCCGAAGATCCGATGCTGTCGGGCTGCCAGGTGCACCGCTTCGTGGTGTTGCACAAGGAACTGGATGCCGATGACGGCGAGATGACCCGGACCCGCAAGGTACGCCGTCGCATCGTCGAGGAGAAATTCGCGGACATCATCAACGCGCTCTACGATGGATCGGAAAAGGTCTCGACTGTGACGGAAGTTACCTATGAGGACGGCCGCAAGGGATCGATCCGCGCCACGCTGACGATTGTCGATGCCGAGGTGCAACCGGTGGCCGCTCAGAAGGTGGCCGCGGAATGAGCTCGATCAACGCGTGCAGGATGCGTCGCTACGCCCGTCAGAGCGGGTGTGGGTCAGACCAGGTCGGGGTTCTGCCCGGGGTGAAAGACCGTGTGGACCACCTGCTGAATCTTGAAATGGGGGCTGAAGCCGTGGGTTTGTTCAACCAGGGACGCGAGGCTTTCGGATTGCGTCAGCCCAAGTCGCTTGCATTCGAGAGCCATCTTCAGAAGGCAGGAATGCTCAAGTTCGCCGAACATTGTGTCGATCTCCTTGCTGCTCGTTGTCCACAAGTGTCGCACGGAAACCTTAATTTTTCCAAGCACCCGCAATTGGGAGGCCTCTGTCATGCTTGATAACACCGGCAACTATGTCACCGAAGACGGCCGCACCATCGGTGGTGTGGTGATGGAAATGAAGAATATCACGCTGCGTTTTGGCGGTGTGGTGGCCATCAAGGACATCTCCTTTGACATCCGCGAAGGCGAAATCCGCGCGATCATCGGCCCCAACGGGGCGGGCAAGTCCTCGATGCTGAACGTGATCTCCGGCTTCTACGTCCCGCAAGAGGGCGAGGTGCTGTTTCATGGCAAGAAACGCCCGCCGATGAAGCCTTTTGAAGTGGCGCGCCAGGGCATCGCCCGCACGTTCCAGAACATCGCCCTGTTCGAAGGCATGAGCGTTCTGGACAACGTCATGACCGGGCGGCTCAACTATATGAAAACCGGGCTGTTTGCGCAGGCGCTGTGGAAGGGCAAGGCCGAGGCGGAAGAAACCGCAAACCGCGAGGTGGTCGAAAAGATCATCGACTTCCTGGAGATTCAGCACATCCGCAAGACGCCGGTGGCGCGGCTGCCTTACGGTCTGAAGAAGCGGGTCGAACTGGCACGCGCGCTGGCGGCGGAGCCGAAGCTTCTGCTGCTCGACGAGCCGATGGCCGGCATGAACGTCGAGGAGAAGGAGGACATGTCCCGCTTCATCCTCGATGTGAACGACGAGTTCGGCACCACCATCGCGCTGATCGAGCATGACATGGGCGTGGTGATGGACCTCTCCGACCGGGTTGTCGTGATGGATTACGGCAAGAAGATCGGTGACGGCACGCCGGACGAGGTGCGCAACAATCAGGACGTCATCGACGCCTACCTGGGGGTTTCGCATGACTGAGCAACTGATGCGGCCAAGTAATATCGAAAGTGTTTGGCAGATTTCATCGGAGAAATTTGCAGAAGGAGAGCGGGATGCCTGAACAACTCATCTTTGCGATGGAAGTGACGCTGAACGGCCTGATGGCAGGCGTTCTGTATGCGCTGGTCGCGCTGGGGTTCGTACTGATCTACAAGGCCTCCGGCATTTTCAACTATGCTCAGGGCGTCATGGCGCTGTTTGCTGCGATGACCCTGGTGGGGATCATGCAGGGCCAGGTGCCTTTCTCGCATCTGATCAACGCGGTCTTTGGCGGTCATATCACGCATTTTGGCTGGACCGTGCCCTCCTTCGTCGCGATTGCGCTCACCGTGGGTGTCATGGTGCTGCTGGCGTGGCTGGTGCAGGTGCTGGTGATGAAGCACCTCGTCGGGCAGGAGCCGATCATCCTGTTCATGGCCACCATCGGTCTTGCCTACTTCCTTGAAGGGGTTGCTGACCTGATGTGGGGCTCCGAGATCAAGACGCTGGACGTGGGCCTGCCGCAGGGCATCAACCTGTGGATCGACGAGACCACCTTCAACATCTTCGGCTACGGCTTCTTTATCGACAACCTGGATATCGTTGCGACCGTCATCGCGGCGCTGCTGGTTGCCGGACTGGTCTGCTTTGCCCAGTACACCAAACAGGGCCGGGCAATGCGCGCGGTGGCGGATGACCACCAGGCGGCGCTGTCGGTCGGCATCTCGCTGAACTTCATCTGGGTGCTGGTGTGGTCGGTTGCGGGCTTCGTGGCGCTGGTGGCCGGCATCGTTTGGGGCACCAAGTCCGGCGTGCAGTTCTCGCTCTCGCTGATCGCGCTCAAGGCGCTGCCGGTGCTGATGCTGGGTGGCTTCACCTCGATCCCCGGCGCCATCGTTGGCGGGCTGATCATCGGCGTGGGCGAGAAACTGTTCGAATTCGCCATCGGTCCGATGGTCGGCGGTGCCACCGAGAACTGGTTTGCCTATGTTCTGGCGCTGATCTTCCTGGTGTTCCGCCCGCAGGGCCTGTTCGGGGAGAAGATCATTGAACGGGTCTGACGCTCAGATGATCTGCTCCCCGGTTGTTGGCAGCGCTCAGCCTTCCAACTTGCGGAAGGCGGCGACGACCACCGCAGCGACGCAGGCGGCCACCAGCGTGAAGGCAATGGTCAGATCGCCGATCAATTGCCCCGCCAGAAAGGTCAGCAGACCCGCGCCGCAGAGCCCCATCAGCATCAGCCCCCAGGGGCCGGGTGCGGTGCTGGCGGCGGTCCGGGGCCGCGGTGCAGTGGTCTCGAAAGGTGGCAGAACAGTTGCGTCTTCCACCGTATCCAGCAAACGCGCCTTTGCGCTGGCAAACTCGGCCTCTGATATGGCGCCATTTTTCCGAGCGGCCTCTAGCCGCCGGATTTCCTCAAAAATCGCGGTCATTGTTTCCACTCACTCTACCCGCGGTCAGGGTGGCAGAAAGAAGTGGGCAAATTATGGCCAGGAACAGATTTCTGACGAAGTGGTTAACGCTGTCGGCTCAGTGGGGCAGGTTTGATGGGACATAGTGAGGCTCAACTTTCGTCACCGATGTTGGATGAAGACAAGTTCGCTCTCGGAGCTCTTCTGGAAGAGATGCGTGTGTACTTTCACATCGCTGACCTGAAGAGCGATGAAATCAATGAATGGTGGGACCGGAACTATCGGGAATTCGCCCACTTGTCGGGGGCGTACACCGAAAGCCTTTCCGGCGCCGACCAGAAACGTATTGCCGAAATTGCAGAAAAGTCCGGAACATCGCGCGAGTACGGCCTTCGTTCAAGAAATCAAAGACTGGGGATCGAATAATGTTCTATCGTGAAGCCGGGGATTTCAAAACCTCCTATGCTGAAGACAGCCAGACCTTTCCGATCAAGTTCGACCGCATCCGCTATTACGTGGTGCTGGCGGTGGCCTTCGGGATCATTCCCTTCCTGATCAACGACTACTGGGCCAATGCTATCCTGCTGCCGTTCCTGATCTATTCGATCGCGGCGATCGGGCTGAACATCCTGGTCGGCTACTGCGGGCAAGTGTCCCTGGGCACCGGCGGCTTCATGGCGGTGGGGGCCTATGCCTGCTACAAGCTGATGACCGCCTTTCCCGAGATCAGCATGTTCATCCATGTGCTGCTGGCCGGCGGCATTACCGCAGGCGTCTGCGTGCTGTTCGGCCTGCCGTCCCTGCGCATCAAGGGGTTCTACCTTGCGGTGGCAACGCTGGCGGCGCAGTTCTTCCTGGTGTGGCTCTTCAACCGGGTGCCGTGGTTCTACAACTACTCGGCCTCGGGCCAGATCAACGCGCCAGAGCGCGATACCTTCGGCATCATCATCACCGGTCCCAATGCATCAGCCTGGGCGACTTACCTGTTCTGCCTGATCTTCCTGACCGCCTGTGCGCTGGTGGCGCGCAACCTGACCCGCGGCACCGTGGGCCGCAGCTGGATGGCGATCCGCGACATGGACATCGCCGCCGAGATCATCGGTGTGAATCCCTTGAAGGCCAAGCTAACCGCCTTCGCGGTGTCGGGCTTCTTCATCGGCATCGCCGGGGCGCTGTTCTTTGCGGTCTACCTCGGCGCGGTCGAGGTGGGTGAAGCCTTCGGCATCCAGAAATCGTTCCTGGTGCTGTTCATGGTGATCCTGGGCGGTCTTGGCTCGATCTTCGGAAGCTTTGCGGGCGCGGCCTTCCTGGTGCTGCTGCCGGTGGTCCTGAAGGTGGTTGGCGTCGACATCCTGGGTTGGCCAACGGACATCGTCGCCCATTTCCAGCTGGTGATCGTGGGGGCGCTCATAATCGTCTTCCTGATCGCGGAACCGCACGGCATGGCCCAGCTGTGGCGTGTGGCCAAGGAAAAACTGAGACTGTGGCCCTTCCCGCATTGATGCGGGCAGTGGCCAAGCGCGGTGGGAAAAACAAGACGACCCACGCAGATTGCGTACATCGGATAAATTCAAGGGAGGATACAAGCCGATGAAGAAGACACTGACCACACTGGTGCTGGGCACCGCCATGGCCGCCGGTCCCGCAATGGCGGACCTGGTTTTCCCCGATCTCAGCTACCGCACCGGCCCCTATGCGGCAGGCGGCATCCCGTTTTCGGATGGCTACAACGACTACTTCACCCTTCTGAATGAGCGCGATGGTGGCATCGGCGGCGTCAAGGCGCGGGTCATCGAATGCGAAACCGGCTACAACACCGAAAAAGGTGTGGAATGCTACGAGGCGACAAAGGGCGAGGGCGCGCTGGTCTATCAGCCGCTGTCCACCGGCATTACCTATCAGCTGATCCCGAAAGTGACTGCGGATGGCATTCCGCTGCACACCATGGGCTACGGCCGGACCTCTGCGGCGAACGGCAAGGTCTTCAGCCATGTGTTCAACTACCCGGCAAACTACTGGAACGGCGCTTCGGGGGCGATCAACCACCTGCTGGACATCAACGATGGTGATCTCAAGGGCAAGAAGATCGCGCTGGTGTATCACAACTCGGCCTACGGAAAGGAGCCGATCCGCACGCTGGAGGAACTGTCCGCCAAGCACGGCTATGAGCTGACGCTGCTGCCGGTGGATCACCCGGGTCAGGAACAGAAGTCCCAGTGGCTGCAGATCCGCCGCGAGAAGCCTGACTACGTTGTGATGTGGGGTTGGGGCGTGATGAACCAGGTGGCGATCCAGGAAGCCGCCAACATCCGTTTCCCGATGGAGAACTTCATTGGTGTGTGGTGGTCCGGCGCCGAATTTGACGTCGAACCGGCTGGCGCCAAGGCAGATGGCTACAAGGCGCTGACCTTCACCGGTCTGGGCATGGACTACCCGGTCTACGATGATTTGAAGAAATATGTCGTTGATGCGGGCAAGGCCGCAGGCGCGGGCGATCAGCTGGGGGCTGTGCAGTACAACCGTGGTCTTTATGCTGCCATGCTGGCCGCCGAAGCCGCCAAGACCGCCCAGGAGATCCACGGCACGGGTGAAATCACCGCAGCGATGATGCGTGATGGCATGGAGGCGCTGGAAATGACCAACGCCAAGATGGAATCCTTGGGCATGGCCGGTTTCGGACCTGAATTCACGGTCACTTGCGAAAACCACGGTGGCCCGGGCCTCGTCGGTGTCGTGCAATGGGATGCCTCCACCAAGACCTGGAACGCCATCTCGGAGTTCATGCCGACCGATGGCGAGGTGATTGGCAAGCTGATCGAAGAGGACTCCGCTGCCTACGCCGCCGAAAACAACATCGAGCCGCGCTGCGAATAACACCGCGGACCGCCCCTGATCCGGGGCACGAGAACCGGCGCGGCGGGGAGCCGCCGCGCCAGCCGGAACAGACCGGGGCAGCGCCGCCAACCGCGCCTGACCCGACCGCATGAGGACAAGCATTGATGCTGGACGCAGCCAACACCCCCGCAGGCACTTCCGACGTGCAGGCCGAGACCCTGCTGGAGGTCAACAATATCGAGGTCATCTACAATCACGTGATCCTCGTTCTGAAGGGCGTCAGCCTGAATGTGCCCAAGGGCGGGATCACCGCGCTGTTGGGGGGCAACGGGGCGGGAAAGACTACCACGCTGAAGGCAATCTCGAACTTGCTGCATTCGGAACGTGGCGAGGTGACCAAGGGTTCGATCAAGTACCGTGGCCAGAACGTGCATGAGCGCGACCCGGCGGAACTGGTGAAGAAGGGCGTGATCCAGGTGATGGAGGGGCGCCATTGTTTTGAGCACCTGACCGTCGAGGAAAACCTGCTGACCGGTGCCTACACCCGCGGTGATAGCAATGCCGACATCCAGACAGACCTGGAAATGGTCTATCATTACTTCCCGCGGCTGAAGGAGCGGCGCAAGAGCCAAGCCGGTTATACGTCGGGCGGCGAGCAGCAGATGGTCGCAATGGGCCGTGCGCTGATGTCGCGACCGGAAACCATTCTGCTCGACGAACCCTCGATGGGGCTGGCGCCGCAGCTGGTGGAACAGATCTTCGAGATCGTGAAGTCGATCAACGAGCAGGAGGGGGTGACTTTCCTTCTGGCCGAACAGAACACCAATGTCGCCCTGCGTTATGCCCACTACGGCTACATTCTGGAGTCGGGACGTGTGGTGATGGACGGGCCCGCGGCAGAGCTGCGTGAAAACCCGGACGTGAAGGAATTCTACCTTGGCATGTCGGACGAGGGGCGCAAAAGCTTCCGCGACGTCCGCTCGTATCGCCGTCGCAAGAGGTGGTTGAGCTGATGCAGGAGCGTGATGTTATGAGCTATTTTGACACGCTTGAAACCCGCAGCAGTGACGAACGGGCCGCGGATCTGGCCCGGACCCTGCCGCAGCAGCTGGCTCGTGCCAAACAGGCGCCGGGCTATGCAGGCATGCTGGACGATGTTGATCCCGAACAGGTGACCTCGGTCGCCGATCTGGCTGCCCTGCCGGTATTGCGCAAATCGGAGCTGAGCCGCGCGCAGGCCGCCAACCCTCCCTTTGGCGGTTTCACGGTCAAGCCCGCGCAGGGGTTCGCGCATATCTTCCAAAGCCCGGGACCGATCTATGAACCGGGCGGCGTGGACCACGACTGGTGGCGCATGGGCCGGTTCCTGAATGCTGCCGGTATCGGCCCCGGCGATGTGGTGCAGAACTGCTTCGGCTACCATCTGACACCGGCAGGGATGATCTTCGAGAACGGGGCGCGGGCCGTTGGGGCGGCAGTGTTGCCTGCCGGCACGGGTCAGACCGAGTTGCAGGTCACAGCGGCACGTGACGTTGGTGCAACCGCCTATGCAGGCACACCGGATTATCTGAAGGTGATCCTGGATCGCGCGGATGCCATGGGGATCGAGCTGTCGTTTTCCAAAGCGGCCGTTGGCGGCGGTGCGCTGTTTCCGAGCCTGCGCCAGGAATATGCCGACCGCGGGATCAGCTGCCTGCAATGCTATGCCACGGCCGATCTGGGCAATATCGCCTATGAAAGCCCGGCGATGGAGGGGTTGATCACCGACGAACATGTGATCGTCGAGATCGTCACCCCGGGAACCGGTACACCGGTCGCACCGGGCGAAGTGGGCGAGGTGCTGGTGACCACGCTCAACCCGGACTATCCGTTGATCCGTTTTGCCACCGGGGATCTGTCGGCGGTGTTGCCGGGGCAGTCTCCCTGCGGTCGCACCAACCTGCGGATCAAGGGCTGGATGGGACGCGCGGACCAGACCACCAAGATCAAGGGGATGTTCGTGCGTCCGGAGCAGGTGGCGGCTCTGGTCGACAAGCATGATGAAATCGTCAAGGCGCGGGTCGTTGCCAGCCGCGACGGCGAAATGGACGTGATGACGGTCCGGATCGAGGCCAAGGGGGGCGACGAGGCTGACTTTGCCCGCTCGGTTGTTGAGCTGCTGAAGCTGAAAGGCCGCGTTGAGGTGCTGGAGCCGGGGACATTGCCAAAGGATGGTCTGGTGATTGAGGATCAGCGCAGCTACGACTGAGTGCTAACGAGACGGGACTGACCGTATTGGTGGAGGGGCGTCCGAGAGGCGCCCCTTTTGCTTTGGCGCATCCAGCATTGCCGCAGGCGGCGTGATCCGGCGCTTTCGCGCTGGAATTTCCGACAGCTTTAGTCGTATTACGGCAGGGCGCAACCCGAGCCGGATTCATGACAGCAGCTGACGACACCGTTGAATATTCGCCCAATGGGCGCCGCCGCGCAGGCCGCAGTGGCGGCGGGGTTTTCGGCATCTTGGCGTGGGGCGTGGCATTGTCCTGCGTACTTCCGATGCTGGCGGTGGCCTTGGCGGCCGCTTTTGGCGGCACCGACACGATCCGCCATCTCGCGGCGACAGTGCTTCCGGGATACACCCTGACCACGCTCCTTCTGGTCGCACTGGTGGCGATCGGGACCTTGGCCGTTGGTACCGGGGCAGCCTGGCTGGTGACGATGACCCGGTTCCCGGGTGTGCGGTTCCTGGAGATTGCCCTGGTGCTGCCCTTGGCCTTCCCGGCCTATGTGTTGGCCTATGCCTATACCCACGTGCTTGACCATCCGGGCATTGTGCAGGCCACGTTGCGGGAGGTGACCGGTTGGGGGCCTCGTGACTACTGGTTTCCCGAGGTCCGCTCGACTGGCGGCGCGGCACTGATGCTTGTGCTTGTACTCTATCCCTACGTCTACCTGTTGGCGCGGGCCGCCTTCCTGCAGCAGAGCGCCGGGGCCTTTCTGGCCGCGCGGGCATTGGGCAAGAGCGCTTGGGCCGCCTTTTGGCGGGTCAGCCTTCCGATGGCGCGACCGGCCATTGCCTCAGGTGTCTTGCTGGCGGTGATGGAGACAATCGCGGACTTCGGCACGGTATCCTATTTCGGTGTGCAGACCTTCGCGACAGGCATCTACACCAGCTGGTTTTCTCTGGCGGATCGCGGCGGGGCCGCGCAGCTGGCCTTGTGCCTTCTGAGTTTTGCGCTGACCTTGGCAGTTATCGAACGGGCGACGCGCGGACGCGCCCGCTATCACCATGCGGGCAAGCACCACAACCCGATGCCACCTGCAAGGCTCGGGAAAGCGAAGGCCGCTCTGGCGATGTTCCTGTGTTCGGTTCCGGTGGTGCTGGGCTTCGTGCTTCCGGTGATCATCCTGGCCTTGATGAGCCTAGAATCGGAGCAGAACCTGCTTAGCCGGCGCTACATCGCCTTCACCACCAATTCGGTGACGCTGGCGACTGCGGCGGCGGTATTGACGGTTGCGGCCGCGGTCTGCCTGGGCTTCTATCAGCGCCTGCGACCGGGGCGGGGTTCGGCGCTGGCGGCCTACCTGGCACGCTTGGGATACGCGGTGCCGGGCGGTGTTATCGCCGTCGGGTTGATCGTGCCCTTTGCCGCCTTCGACAATGCTCTGGATGCCTGGATGCGTGAGACCTTCGGGATCCGCACCGGTCTGCTGGTGACCGGCTCGATTTGGTTGCTGGTCGCGGCCTATGGGGTGCGCTTCATGGCTGCGGCTCTGGGGGCCTATGAGGGCGGGCAGGCCAGCATGCATGCCAATGTGGATGCAGCGGCGCGCTCGCTGGGGCAGGGGCCGCTTGGGATGCTCCGTCGGGTGCATTTGCCGTTGCTGACCCCCAGTCTGCTGACCGCGCTGCTGATCGTTTTCGTCGATGTGATGAAAGAGCTGCCGGCCACGCTGATCATGCGCCCCTTCAATTTTGACACCTTGGCCGTGCAAGCGCACCGGCTGGCCGCGGATGAACGGCTCGAAGGCGCGGCAGTGCCGTCGCTGGTGATTATGGCCGTGGGATTGCTGCCGGTGATCCTGATCTGTCGGCAGGTCGGGCGTCGCGGCTAGGCGCGACGGGGAACGCGGGCCGCTTGTTTTAATACAAGTTGCCCGGTTGTCCGCATCAAGGTCAGGCCGCCCACCAGGCTTCGATGTCGTCGCGGCTGACCCGATCGGCCGGACCCAGAGCAACCAGCAGGGTTTCCTCGGCGTCGCAACGCCTGGCTTCGACATGGCGGCCCACGACGTGCAGTTCATAGGCGCCGCCGTTTGTCATCACAAAGCCCTTCATCCGGTAGAGCCCCGCAGGCCGCTGCGCCAGCTTGTCGCCCAGGCGGCGGCGGTCCATTACCTCGGAGCTGCGGTGGTGCCACGTGGTATAGGCCGGGTGGGGCGATACGCTGTGGCCCTTGGGCAAGGGCAAGATGTCGAACAGTAACTCGGCCACCGGGCGACCGTCCATCACCGTGGGGGTGCGGGCACCGACCTCTTCCAAGAGCGTGCCAAGTTCCGAGCTGATCGCGTCGCACTTGGTGGCAATCACAAGGTCGGCGGCCCGGATCTGCTGTTTGGCCTGAGCGGCAACTACGGGATCATTCAGCAGGGCGTCGATGTTCTGCGCATCGACCAAGGTGACGATGCCGCCATAGCTGAGGGCCCCTTGGTTCAGGACCGTGTTGGCAATGGAGACCGGATCTGCGATGCCGCTGGCCTCGATCAGCAGGTGATCCGGGCGTTGCGCCTGTTCAACGACCTGCTGCAGGGCATTGGTAAGCTCGCCGTCCATGGAGCAGCAGACGCAGCCATTGCTCAGCGCGAGGGTGCCGCCGTCATTGTTCTGGATTAGCGATTCATCAATATTGATCGCGCCGAAGTCATTGACGATGATGGTGAGCTTCAGCCCGTGGTCCTCGGCCAGGAGGCGGTTGACCAGCGTGGTTTTCCCGGCCCCCAAGTAGCCGCTGACAATGGTTACTGGAATACGTTTCATAGCCACGACCACCGCGTGGCACGACATGCGCAACACTGCATGCGGTCACTCCCCTAAATCAAATTTTTTGGGAACGTATAGGTACCTTGTGCAGCTGGGTCTAGTTGTTCTTGCACTGGAAACAATTCGGCCGCCTGCGGAAACGGTTCGCGGCAGCTGGGACTGCAAGACGATGGATGGCCGAAACAGAAAAAGGCGCGGACGATGCCGCGCCTTTCCAGGTCCTGTTCGGAAAATTACTTCCAGCCGACGGCGTCGAAGATCTTCTGGGCTTCCGGCAGGTTCTTGGCCACTTCGGACAGGTTCACGTCGTCCGGTTTGAAGTGACCCAGGGCCGCGATCGAGGGGGCGAGGCCGACGCCCGGAACAGCCGGGTATTCGTCATTGCCGGCCGAGAAGTACTTCTGCGCGGAATCGCTTGCCAGGTACTCCAGGAACTTCACGGCGTTGTCGCGGTTCGGGGCATGTGCGGCCACGCCACCGCCCGACAGGTTCATGTGGGCGCCTTCTTCGTTCTGCGCCGGGAAGACCCAACCGATCTGGTCGCGGTTTTCAGACAGGCCTTTCACGTCCTTGCGGATCGAGCGGGCGAAGTAGTAGCTGTTGCCAACGGCAATCTCGCACTCGCCGGAAACGATGCCGCGGAGCTGGTCGGTGTCGCCACCTTGCGGTTCGCGGGCCATGTTGGCAACAACGCCTTCAGCCCATTCCTTGGCCTTCTCCGCCCCGTGATGCGTCACGATCGAGGCCAGCAGGGTCTGGTTGTAGGTGTTGGTCGAGGAGCGAATGCAGACCATGCCTTTGTAGGCGGGGTCAGCGAGGTCCAGGTAGGTGCGCGGCGGGTTGGCGACGGCGTCCTTGTCGTAGAAAATGATGCGGGAGCGCTGGCTGAAGCCAAACCACTGGTTGTCCTCATCCTGCAGGTAGGCGGGGATGCGCGCCTCGAGAACGTCGCTGTCGACTTCCTGCAGCAGGCCAGCTTCCTTGGCACGGCTCAGACGCGAGGTGTCCACGGTCAGAAGGACATCAGCCGGGGAGTTTTCACCTTCGGCGGACATGCGGGCGATCAGCTCGTCGGCCTTGCCCTCGATGCGATTGATGGTGATGCCGGTGGCTTCCTCAAAGTCGGTATAAAGTGCTTCGTCGGTGTCGTAGTGGCGCGACGAGTAGATGTTCAGCTCACCTTCGGCATAGGCGGAGGTAGCGATCGTGGCGGCAAGGGCGCCTGCTAGAATGGTGGTGGTCTTCAGCATGTCATGTCCCATATTTCTTGGCGGTTCATTTTCCGACTGAAATAGTCGCTTAAAGCAATTTCCGGCGGATGCAAAGGATTTCTGACAGAAAAAATCGGATACTTTGATGTTGCCGCCGACGCGTGGTTCCGCATCGGTGCCATCGCCAGGGCGCCGCTGTGCAAATGAGACGAATCGATTGGGGTAATTGGGGACAATCAACGGTTAAGAGAGAAAACCGGACGTCCCAAAAGCAAAAAAACCGCATCGGATGATGCGGTTTTCTGCATGTCGCTTTTGCGGATCTCAGCCCTGGCGCGCTTTGAACTTGCGCTGGGTCTTGTTGATCACGTAAACGCGGCCTTTGCGGCGCACGACCCGGCAATCGCGGTGCCGGTTCTTCAGCGAGCGGAGCGAGTTCTTGACCTTCATGGCCTCTCTCCTTGTCTGCGGCGCGAACCAGCGCCTGGGTTAGCGGGTGCCGAGGCCGAAGCCGGGGCAGTGAATGGGGTGGTGGGCGATACAAGGATCGAACTTGTGACCCCTTCGATGTCAACGAAGTGCTCTACCGCTGAGCTAATCGCCCACCTAGCCTGCGCGCCGTCCGTGCCCCTTGGAAGTCAAAGGAGCGCGGGGTGCCGCGCCGGTGAGGGGGTCTATAAATAGAGTCGCAGCGGGGTGCAAGAGCTTTTGACCCCAGAAATTTCCGCGATATGCTGTTTCTTGCAGAAGAAGCACCGGAGCAAGGATGCCAGATACAGCGTTTTCCGTGATTTTGCCCGCGAAACAGGTCTCGGCCGTGGTCTTTGCCTCCCCGCATAGTGGCACAGATTACTCTGAATCCTTCATGGCGCAGACGATTCTGGGGCGTAAGGCGATCCGCAGCTCCGAGGATGCCTTTGTTGATCAGCTATTCGCAGCGGCGCCGGATTATGGCGCGCCCTTGTTGTGCGCGCTGAAGCCGCGTGCCTACCTGGATCTGAATCGCTCACCGGAGGAATTGGACCCCGCGTTGATCGAAGGTGTGCAAAAACGCGGTCAGAATCCGCGGGTGGCCTCTGGGCTGGGGGTGATTCCGCGCGTCGTGGCCAATGGCCGTGCGATCTACCGGGGGAAATTGCCGAGGGCCGAGGCTGATCGCCGTATTGCGGAGTGCTGGCATCCCTATCACCGGACTCTCAAGGCGATGCTGGAACAGGCCCACAGGCAATTCGGACAGGCGATTCTTGTGGACTGCCACTCCATGCCGCATGAGGCGGTCGACTCGATGATTCCACCATCGGGTGGACGACCGGAGATCGTTCTGGGGGATCGTTTTGGGGCGGCGGCAGATTCGGATGTGGTGGATCGCATTGAAGCGGCCTTCGTTTCGGCCGGGTTGAAGGTTGCCCGCAACGCGCCGTTCGCGGGCGCCTACATTACCCAGACCTATGGGCGCCCCTCGCGGCGCCAGCACGCCGTGCAGATCGAGATCGACCGGGCACTGTATATGGATGAGGCAAATATCTGCCCCAACCCCAATTTCGAATCGTTCCAGCGCCTGCTGCGCGGTGTCATCGCGGAGATCGCAACGATCGGGAGCGAGGAAATGCCACTGGCGGCCGAGTAACCCGGAGACGAGACGCGGCACGGGCGGGTCTATCAAGACGTCAGCGTAAGGCCCGCCCTTTCAGAATCGCGGCATGGCCAAACCGCTTGCGGATCGCGTCGGTTGCCCGTTCGGCCTCAGCGCGTTGGGAGGCGCGTGGGTCGAGCAGATCTCCCCCGTCTTCTGCCTGCGATTCGGGAACCAGATCGGAAATGCCGCAGCCCAACAGCCGATAGGGGCCCTCGTCGCCGACCTGGTCCAGCAGGGTGCGGGCCGTTCGGTAGATGCGGTCAGCCATCTGAGTGGGGGCCTGCAAGGTCAACCGCCGGGTCAGGGCGGAATGATTGGCCCGCTTGAGCTTCAGCGTCACGACCCGGCCGGCCTTCTCTCGGGCTTTGGCCCGGTCCGCGACCTGTTCCGCCAACCGCCAGAGGTGGCCGTCGAGCACCTCTATATTGGCCGTGTCTTCAAAAAAGGTTGTTTCCTTGGAGATCGACTTGATCGGTGCATGGGCGGAGACCCGTCGCCGGTCCTCGCCGCGGGCCAGGTGCCAAAGCCGGTCGCCCATGGAGCCAAAGCGGCTGTTCAGCGCGTTTCGGTCCCAGCGAAGCAGGTCGCTAAACGTGCGAATCCCCGCTTTTTCCAGACTGGCCTGGGCAGCAGGGCCAATTCCCCAGATCAGGCGGACAGGTTTTTCGCGCAGGAAGTCCGCGGTTTCCGCCTCGCCGATCACGGAGAAACCGCGTGGCTTGTCGAGATCGGATGCCACTTTGGCCAGGAACTTGTTGTGGCTCAGACCGATCGAACCGGTGACGCCGATTTCATCCTTCATCCGCTTGACCAGTCGCGCAAGCATCACCGCGGGCGGAGCGCCATGCAGTTTTTCGGTGCCGGAGAGATCCATGAAAGCCTCGTCCAGTGACAGCGGCTCGATGTCCGGTGTCAGTTCGTTCATCATCTTGCGGATCTCGCGGCTGACCTCGACGTAGACCTCCATGCGTGGCTTCACCACCACGGCCTCGGGGCAAAGTTTCAGGGCTTGATACATCGGCATGGCGGAACGAACGCCACGAATGCGGGCAATATAACAGGCGGTGGATACCACTCCGCGCTTGCCGCCGCCTATGATGACAGGCTTCGCCGCCAGCTCCGGGTTATCACGTTTTTCGACGCTGGCGTAAAAAGCGTCGCAATCCATATGCGCAATGGACAGCGTGAAGAGTTCGCGATGCGCCGTAATGCGCGGGCTGCCGCACTGGGGGCAGCGGCGAGCGGGCGCGATTTGGCTCAGGCAGTCTCGGCAAAGGGCATGCATGTCGCGTCAGGTTCTGTCCGGGGCGAGGGCGGAGGCCAGTCTAACTGCTGGCGGAAGGGTTGTCTTTAACCTCTCGCGTGGCCAAGTGACAGACCATGACAACAGACGCGATTGCCAAAGCAGAATTTTCCGGGGCGAAACTGGCACTGTTCCTTGGGAGCGACCTTTTGGTGATCCAGCGTGATGACAAGCCGGACATTCCCTATCCGGGACATTGGGATTTGCCGGGAGGTGGTCGAGAGGGACGCGAGAGTCCGGAGGCCTGCGCTCTGCGAGAGACCTTTGAAGAAGTGGGACTGCGGTTATCGGCGTCTGCCTTGAGCTGGTCCTGCGCATACCTCCGACCACGTGGCTGGGTCTGGATGTTTGCGAGTCACCAGCCGGCAGTTCTAGCGCAGGAGGTGCGTCTGGGCGACGAGGGGCAGGGCTGGGCGTTGATGTCGCCGCAGAACTATTGCGCCCATCCCCTGGCGGTGCCGCATTTCGCCGAACAGCTGAGAGCCTATCTGGCGGCCGGTGGCGCGTAAGGCGAACTGAAAAGAAAGCCCCCGCTGCGAGGCGGGGGTAGGTGACGGGCCTCAGGAAGTCCAGCCCGTCTGGGGAGTGTCTCAACCCCGAGAATCGCGCACCCGCGGGTGTTTCGCAAAGAAAGCGACAGGTGCCGGGGTGGGCTGCCGAAACTGGTGTGCCATTTTCAGCACAGGACGATTTGGCGCAGCCGTGCCTCGCTGTCCGAGTTTCATCTTGCAAATGAGCGCCTTGCCCTTACGTCAGGCGGTGCTCGTCGAGGGGGATACGCGGGCAAGATGCATTTAAGATCGATTTTTTATTCCGCCTAAATTTTGGGCATATAGCCCGCGCGCCAAGGTCGCTGCCGCGGAGCGTTGCGGATGCGGGGCATCTGAATGCCCCCCAATTGCGGGTTCTGGCCGTGGAGGCTTCAGATCGAACGCAGCTCCGTCAGGATGGCCTCGGCAGCGCCGCGGGGGTCCTGAGCTTGCCAGATCGGGCGGCCCACGACGATGTGGTCGGCGCCGTCCGCGATGGCGTTGGCCGGCGTGGCGACACGTTTTTGGTCGCCGAGCGCCGCACCCGTCGGGCGGACGCCGGGGGTGACGATCAGCTTGCCCTGCGCCTCGGGCAATGAGCGGATCAAGGCAGCTTCCTGAGGGCTGGCGATGACACCGTCAGCGCCCGCGGCGAGCGCATTTCCGGCACGCTCCAGAACCAGGTCCTGAACCGCGCCCTCCTTGATCAGGGCGGTATCCAGGTCCTGCCGGTCGAGCGAGGTCAGGATGGTGACGGCGAGGATTTTGAGGTCTTTGCCTGCTGCCCCTTCCTGGGCGGCGCGGACGACATAGGGATCACCATGCACCGTCAGGAAATCCAGATCGAATTGTGCCAACCCGCGCACCGCATTTTCCACCGTGGCACCGATATCAAACAGCTTCATGTCGAGGAAAATGCGCTTTCCACGTTCCTGCTTGAGTTCATTGGCAAGCCCCAGGCCGCCGCCGGTCAGCATGCCAAGGCCGATCTTGTAGAAGGACACGGCATCGCCCAGCTGGTCGGCGAGCTGCAGACCTGCCACCGCGTTGGGGACATCCATGGCAACAATTAGGCGGTCGTCGGCGCGCGGGGCTTGGGTCATCGGGGGATCCTCATGAGACTGGCGGGTTTTGCGTGAAACTGGCGTTTCATACGCAAGGGGGCGATGTGGGGCAAGTCCGGAGCGGGTGGCATGGCTGCCTCCGTCGGATAGGTTGATCCAAGTCAGGGATTTGCACATCCTTTTGGGGTTTATTGGTCTTGAAGCGTCCCGGATGCTTCCCACATTGAACCCTGAGGCCCGGACCGGGGCGTGCCGCAAGGCGGGCGCCGCCAGACACATTGGGCGCTTGAAAAAGGAGAGCAAGATGGACTTGAACAAGTTCACGGAGCGTGCACGTGGTTTCGTGCAGGCCGCGCAGACCATAGCCATGCGCGAAGGGCACCAGCGACTGGTGCCGGAACACATTCTGAAAGCACTGATGGATGATGATCAGGGGTTGGCCAGCAACCTGATCTCCCGTGCCGGTGGTGCGCCTGCGCGCGTCGCCGAGGCGGTCGACGCCGCTGTGGCCAAACAACCCAAGGTCAGTGGCGATGCCGCGCAGATCTATCTGGATGGGCAGACTGCCAAGGTCTTGGATGAAGCCGCCAAGATTGCCGAGAAAGCCGGTGACAGCTTCGTGCCGGTCGAGCGGCTGTTGATGGCGCTTTGCATGGTGAAGTCAAAGGCCAAGGACGCGTTGGAGGCTGGTCATGTCTCGGCGCAGAAACTCAATGAAGCGATCAACGACATCCGCAAGGGGCGCACCGCAGACTCCGCCACTGCCGAGGAAGGGTATGATGCGCTCAAGAAATACGCGCGCGATCTGACCGAGGCTGCGCGGGAAGGCAAGATTGATCCGATCATCGGTCGTGACGAGGAAATTCGCCGATCGATGCAGGTGCTGAGTCGGCGGACCAAGAACAACCCGGTGCTGATCGGTGAGCCGGGTGTTGGTAAGACCGCGATTGCCGAGGGGATGGCGCTGCGCATCGTTAATGGCGATGTGCCGGAATCCCTGCGCGACAAGCAGCTGTTGGCTCTCGACATGGGGGCGCTCATTGCTGGCGCGAAATATCGTGGCGAGTTCGAAGAACGCCTGAAGGCTGTCTTGACCGAGGTGACCGAGGCGGCGGGAGAGATCATCCTGTTCATCGACGAGATGCATACGCTGGTCGGTGCCGGTAAGGCGGATGGCGCGATGGATGCCGCGAACCTCATCAAACCGGCGCTGGCGCGCGGCGAGCTGCACTGCATCGGCGCCACCACGCTGGATGAATACCGCAAATACGTGGAGAAGGACGCCGCTCTTGCCCGCCGCTTCCAGCCGGTGATGGTGCAGGAGCCTACGGTGGAAGACACCGTTTCGATCCTGCGCGGCATCAAGGAGAAGTACGAGCTGCACCACGGCGTGCGCATTGCCGATGCGGCCTTGGTGGCGGCGGCGACATTGTCGAACCGTTACATCACCGACCGTTTCCTGCCCGACAAGGCGATCGACCTGGTGGACGAGGCGGCCTCCCGCCTGCGGATGCAGGTGGATTCGAAGCCCGAGGAACTGGATGCGCTCGACCGGCAAATCCTGCAGATGCAGATCGAGGAAGAGGCGCTGAAGCTGGAAGAAGACGCCGCCTCTCGTGATCGGCTGGAGAAGCTGCAAAAGGAACTGGCCGAGCTGCAGGAGCAATCCGCCGAAATGACCGCGCAGTGGCAGTCGGAACGCGACAAGCTGGCCTCTGCCCGCGATCTGAAGGAGCAGTTGGACCGGGCCCGCGCGGAACTGGACATTGCCAAGCGTGAAGGCAACCTCGCCAAGGCGGGTGAGCTGTCCTATGGCGTCATTCCGGGGCTGGAAAAGCAGCTCGCGGATGCCGAGCAGAAGGAAGAACAGGGTCTGATGGTCGAAGAGGCCGTGAGACCTGAGCAGATTGCCGCCGTGGTGGAACGCTGGACCGGTATTCCGACCTCCAAGATGCTGGAGGGTGAGCGCGACAAGCTCTTGCGGATGGAGGATGAGCTCCATCGCCGGGTGATCGGCCAGAATGCTGCGGTGACCGCGGTGGCCAATGCCGTGCGCCGGGCGCGTGCCGGGCTGAACGACGAAAATCGCCCGCTGGGGTCTTTCCTGTTCCTTGGCCCGACCGGGGTCGGCAAGACCGAGCTTACCAAGGCAGTGGCGGGCTTTCTGTTCGATGATGAGCACGCGATGGTGCGTATCGACATGTCAGAGTTCATGGAGAAGCACTCTGTCGCTCGGCTGATCGGTGCACCGCCGGGTTACGTCGGCTACGACGAAGGTGGGGTGCTGACCGAAGCGGTGCGGCGCCGTCCCTACCAGGTGGTTCTGTTCGACGAAGTGGAGAAGGCGCATCCGGATGTCTTCAACGTGCTGCTGCAGGTGCTGGACGACGGTATGCTGACAGATGGTCAGGGGCGCACGGTTGACTTCAAGCAGACACTCATCATCCTGACCTCCAACCTTGGCGCCCAGGCGCTGAGCCAGTTGCCGGAGGGGGCAGACGCTTCGGATGCCCGCCGGGATGTGATGGATGCGGTCCGCGCGCACTTCCGGCCCGAGTTCCTGAACCGCCTGGACGAAACCATTATCTTTGACCGGCTGAACCGGAAGGATATGGATGGTATCGTCGATGTCCAGCTGGCACGGCTGCTGAAGCGGCTGGCCGGGCGCAAGATCTCTCTGGAACTGGACGAGGGGGCAAAGACCTGGCTCGCCGACGAAGGTTATGATCCGGTGTTTGGCGCTCGACCGCTGAAGCGGGTCATCCAGCGCGCCTTGCAGAACCCACTGGCCGAAGCCCTGCTGAGCGGTGAGATCAAGGATGGTGACACGGTACCGGTCACGGCCGGAACCGATGGGCTGATCATCGGGGACCGGCTGGGAACAACTGACCGCCCCAAGCCTGACAATGCGGTCGTCCACTGATCGTCTTTGAAATCTGAAACACTTGGCCCGCCAGAGATGGCGGGCCTTTCCAGTCAGGGCCTGTTGCGTGCCCGCCGTCGGTGGCAGGCATGGCCTTCGGTCCTCAGGATCGGCAGCCGAACGGCACAAAGGTGCTGGCCATGCCCTCGTTCATAGTCATCAGGGTGAGCAGGTTGGCGAATGCCTGTTCCTGTGTTGTCTCGGGACAGACATTGCCCCGACCGACGCAACCGCCCGCGATGAAAGCCTCGTTGCGGGCCAGAAACTCGGGGCGCAACCCCTCTCTCCCTGTATAACCCAGCGCGTCGTCGACAGCGCGCCGGTACAGCTCGCATTTCTGCTTTGCCCAATTGTTGTCCGCAGGTGCCGACGTTTCCGCGGTGGCCGTCAGCGGATACGCGGTCAGGGCGATACAGAAACGGATGAGCATATGGCGCATGGTGGCGTCTCGGGCTCAGCAGTGGCGCTGAAGCAGCTGGGAGTGGTGGCTCATATGCCGGTTTCTCCCCGCGTAACCCGACGTTCGTATTTGCGACGCAGCACCTCCATGCGCGGCTCCCAGTCATAGCGTGTGTCTTCGGTTGTGGGAGACCAGAACAACCGCCCGCCGTAGCGCCATGGATCCAGCACGATGCCGCCGTAGATGTCAGCCCCTTTGGGTGCAATCACCGCGGTGCTGTGGTCGATGCGGAACTCATTGCGAGGTTCGGCGATGGCGCGCAGCATGGTCAGCGTGCGGAAGTTTTCCTGGTTGAGCCGCGCCTGCATGTCCTCGGCATAATGGACGCAGATACCGCGCTCCTTGACGCCCGTATTCACAAGGGTGTTGTGGATGATTGGCGAGGTCGTGACATTGTATTCTTTTGCCAGTCTTGCCGAATATTCATAAGCGATTTCGGCCGCGCGACGTGCCTCTGCAGGATCGACGCTCGGGTCCAGCGATTGCAGCGCTTGAGACAGCTCCGCGACGTCATCGCGGCTGGCGGTCGGTGCGTTGGCGCAGGCGCTCAGCAAGCTGGCCGCCAGCAGCAACAGAGAAGACAGTAGCGATTTCATTCAGGTTAGCCCGTGCCGGTTCGTATCTTTGCCGCCACCATATCGGTTGTGTGTCGCAAGGGCAGGGGGAAAATGTCCGTCTGGCGGAGCCCTGCTCAGGTTATTCCTCGATCGCTTCCCGAACCAGGCTGTCCAGCAGATCCTGGATTGGCTGCATGTCGCCGGGTGGGTAGGGGCGGAAGCCGATGGTCACGGTCTCGCTGTCCGGCAACTGCGCGACAAAGATGTCATAGGGGCAATAGGTGATGTTCATCGGGTTCGCCTCCATCACCTGCCGCGACAACCGTGCGGAGCAGAAGGAGAACACCTTGGCTTTCTCAAACAGCACCACATCAGAGCCGACGTCGCCGCGGGTGCGCTCCAGCATGTCGCCCACATGGCTGACATGCTCCAGCCGCAGCCCGCGGTTGGCAATCGCGTTCTCCAGGCCAAAGGTCACATCCTCGAAGCTGAGAGTGGTGTCGTAGCTCTGCATCTCCTGAGCGCCCAGTGACTGCGCTGCCAGCACAAGCAGCGCGGCGGTGATGACGTGTTTCATGCGAGTTCCCCCTTATCCCTTTGTTGATTTTTGCCCGACAATCCACGTCAACACTACCGCTTTCCGCCGTCACGGCTCCGGTCTGCGGGCAAAGGTTACAGCGCTCTCGCGCAGTCGTGACAGGATATGTTTTGGGATTCGCTGCGTTGAGGGTTAGCTGAGGGGAACGCAGAACCGCAGGAGACACCGATGGCGCGCCGCTGGAGCAATGATCTGACCCATGCCGATACCACACCGGAAGCGGCCTTCTGGAACCGTCGCAAGATCATCGCGGGGCTGGCGGGCGCAGGGTTGGCAGGTGCGCTGGGCAGCCGCGCCACGGCAGAGGGTGCGCTGGAGCCCAACAGCTGGGAGGAGGTCACTAGCTACTGCAACTTCTACGAATTCGGCACCGGCAAGGGGGATCCCGCCGCCTATGCGGGTCGCATGACCACGAAACCCTGGAGCGTCGAAATCGGCGGCATGGTGGAGCGGCCGGGCAGCTATTCGATGGACCAGATCCTGGGCGAGATGACACTGGAGGAGCGCATCTACCGTTTCCGCTGCGTCGAGGCCTGGTCGATGGTTGTGCCCTGGCAGGGGTTCGAGCTGGCTGATCTTCTGGCGCTTGCAGGCGTGCAGGCGGGGGCAAAATACGTCGCCTTCGAAACGCTCTACCGCCCGTCGGAAATGCCCGGCACCGCCTACAGGGTGTTGGACTGGCCCTACCGCGAAGGGCTGCGCTTGGATGAGGCTATGCACCCGCTGACGATCATGGCCACCGGCATATTCGGCAAGCCGTTGCCCAATCAGAACGGCGCGCCGCTGCGGCTGGTGGTGCCGTGGAAATACGGTTTCAAGTCGATCAAGTCGATCGTCCGCATCACCCTGACCGACAGGGAGCCCCCCTGCAGCTGGAACATGGCCAACCCTCGCGAGTACGGATTCTACAGCAACGTGAACCCCGAGGTCTCGCACCCGCGCTGGAGCCAGGCCAGCGAGCGCCGCATCGGCGGCGGGCTGTTTGCCAAGCGCCAGCCGACGCTGATGTTCAACGGCTATGCCGACGAGGTCGCCGCCCTCTACGAGGGCATGGACCTGTCCCGACATTTTTGACGGCGCCGGGATGGAGCATCTGAACCGCCAGCTGCGCCGCCTGCCGGTCTGGGTCGTCTACATGCTGGGGGCGTTGCCCGCGCCTTGGCTGTTTTACCTCGGGCTGACCGGCGGCCTCGGCGTTGAACCAATCGAGGCGCTGGAGCACGAATACGGAAAGCTGGCGCTTCAGCTGATGATCCTGAGCCTTGCCGTCACGCCGTTGCGGCGACTGACGGGGCTGAACCTTCTGCGGTTTCGCCGGGCGATCGGCCTCTTGTGCTTCTTCTATGCAGCCTGCCACCTCCTGGTCTGGCTGGTGCTCGACGTTCAGATCCCGGCACAGATCGTGGCGGATGTACTGAAGCGGCCCTACATCACCATCGGAATGCTGGGGTTTGCGCTGCTGCTGCCGCTGGCGGCCACATCCAACACCCTGTCGATGCGACGCCTTGGGCGCCGCTGGCACCGGCTGCACCGGCTGGCCTATGTCGCTGCGGTCCTCGCGGCGCTGCACTATGTGATGCTGGCCAAGGGCTTCCAGCTGGAGCCCTTGGCCTACCTCGCTGCGGTTGTTGCGCTGCTCGCCACGCGGTTGCCAATGAAGCGCTTGCGCTGGCCGCCGCAGGCACCGCGGGATCGGGCCTAAACCCATGGAAACCTGCCGAAAACTGCCGGGTTCCCAAAAAACGCATCTTTTTTGAAAATAGCCCTTGCGCCCTGCGGCAACTGTCCGTAAAAGCCCCTTCACCGGCGGCGCTGAGGCGCTGCTGACACGCCGGAGAGACGGCGGGACGCGCTGGAGAGACAGCGGCATCTGTTGGA